>Ga0315288_10009790_pt1 | contig 12065 bp, 7 predicted proteins | sample YL17G11_20_MG_FD_203454 | JGI IMG/M metagenome (GOLD analysis project Ga0315288, IMG submission 203454) | Sediment microbial communities from Yellowstone Lake, YNP, Wyoming, USA - YL17G11_20 | ecosystem: Environmental > Aquatic > Freshwater > Lake > Sediment | place: USA: Wyoming | collected...
CGGGATGCGCGTCTCCCGCCTGACGAAGGCGCTGGCGTGCACAACCTCCTGGAACACGGTCCACCACGCGGCCACCGAGCTCTCAAGGATGGGTGCTGCCGCGGCCCCGGCCGTGCCCGCGCTGACCGGTGCCCTGCTGCACAAGAGGGCTGAGGTGCGCGCAGCCGCGGCCGAGGCGCTCGGACGTATCGGGCGACCGGCCCGCTCCGCCGCGAAGGAGCTGACGAACCGCCTCACGGACGATGAGTCCAGCGTTCGGGCCGCCGCCGCAGCGGCCCTGGGCTCTGTCGGCGAGACCTCAGCCTACGTGGTGACGGGCCTCGCCGGACTGCTGCAGGATGCGCGGGCCGATTGCCGGATCGCGGCGGCCCGGTCGCTCGGCCTGATCGGCTTGCCCGCTGAGTCCGTCACGGCCGCACTGGAGTCCCTCGCGGGTGACCCGGACGTGCGAGTTCAGTCGGAGGCGGCGAGGGCTGTAGCGGCGGTCAAGTCCGGCACGAGCGGCCAGGGCGTGCCGTCGTTGGTGGAGTGCCTTTCACATGACGACCATGACGTCCGGTGGGCCGCAATTCTCGCCCTCGGCAAGATGGGCGAGGCAGCACTGCCCGCGGTGCCGACCTTGGTTGAGTGCATGACCGATGAGGACGGCGATGTTCGCGATGCGGCGCGGCTCACCCTCGGCCAGATCGGCCGGCCCGCCGTGCCGATCCTCCTCAAGCTCCTCGACAACGAGAACCCGCTCATTCGCGGCCAGGCCCAGCAGGCGCTGGATGAGATCCGCGGGTTCGGTCTGGATGAGTAGGTGAGGGGAATGACCCAACGCAGCATGACATTGGAGGTGCTCATGTCCATCGGATATGTAGCCGTCATGGCTGGAACCGCGCCGACTGTCGGCCAAGCGGCCCCGAGCCCCATCGCCGAAGGCGCGGAGCCGAAGGTGGTGGCCGAAGACTGCGCATTCACCGAAGGCCCCGCATCGGATGCTGAGGGCAACGTGTACTTCACGGACCAGCCGAGCAACCGGATTCTGAAGTGGACGCCAAACGAAGGCGTGTCCGTGTGGTTGAGCGACTGCGGGCGCTCGAACGGGTTGTGCTTCGACGCTCGCGGACGCTTGTGGGCATGTGCGGACGAGCGCAACGAGCTGTGGACCATCGCCCCGGACGGAACCCATGAGGTCGTGGTGTCAGGCTTCGGGGGGCATCTCCTGAACGGGCCGAATGATGTGTGGGTCGCGCCGAGAGGCGGAGCGTACTTCACCGACCCATACTACCAACGGGATTACTGGACGCGCGGCCCGGTGGAGCAGGAGGTGGAGGGCGTCTACTACCTGCCACCCGGTGGAGCCGACCTCGTGCGCGTGGTGGATGATCTCACGCAGCCGAACGGCCTGATCGGCACACCGGACGGATCAACTCTGTATGTCGCCGACATCGGCGCGGGCAAGACCTATGTGTTCGCGATAGGCGAGGATGGCCTCCTGCGGGAGAAGCGCCTGTTCTGCGAGATGGGTTCAGATGGGATGACCATCGATAGCGAGGGGAACGTCTACCTCACCGGCAAGGGCGTCACCGTGTTCGACGCCGGCGGCCAGCAGATCGCGCACATCGACATCCCCGAGCCCTGGACCGCCAACGTCTGCTTCGGCGGCCCCCGGATCGGCGGACGTTGTTCATCACCGCGAGCCAACGGGCGTACACACTGGCCATGCGGACGCACGGAGTCGGGAGCCAGTAGCCCACGCGCGCGCCGCCTGCCGACGCGATGCTGGATGGGGGACGCCATGAGAGCAGTCACCGTTCTTACCTACGTCTGCATCACGATGGGGGGCGCCGCGATGGCCGCGGATGGCGACACCGTCGAGGCAACGCTCAACGGCCTGGACTTCACGCTCGACAGCCGCACGGGAGCCATCGTGCGCCTCGCCTACGATGGGCCGGGCGAGTTGCTCGTCGCCGATCCAGACCAGGGAGCCATGGTCGACGTGGCCTACCCAATCGCTGAGTTCGAGCCGCTGCGGCTTGCGGCCCGGTTCTCCACCGGTGCCCGGATCGAGCAAGCCGAAGGAAAGGTGACGGTGTCCTGGGACCGGCTGGGGCCCAGTCGAGGCTTCGACCTGCCGGGCGCAGTGGCCGCCACCGTGACGCTCACGGCGACGCCCGATGGCCGATCGATCATCATGACGTGCCACCTCGAGAACCATTCGGAGCGGCCCGTGCGGCAGGTGCTGTTCCCCGATCTGTCCGGCCTGCTGCCCGTCGAAGGCGAGGACTACACCTACCTCAAGACGGGCGGCTTCGGCAGCGCGCCGTTCCGGGAGCTGAAGGAGTCGGACGCCGATCAGTTCTACGCGCAGAGCAACGCCTATCGCGAGTACACCTCAGGCGGCATGTTCCAGCCGATGGTGATGCGCTGGATGGACCTGGGGGGCTTGCGAGGTGGGCTGAGCCTGTTCCCGAGGCTGTGGGGGTGGGACCCGAGAAGCTCCGTGCTGCTGCACCTGTCCGAGACGACCGGGAAGCTGCGGCTGATGTGCGTGAACCCCGTCGAGGTCGCGCCGGGGGCGACGTGGGAGAGCCCGGAATGGGTACTCACGGCGCACCGCAACGGCTGGGCGAAGGGGCTGGAGCCCTATCGCGAGTTCGCCCTCTCGAGGATCCAACGGAAGACCTCACTGCCCAAGCATGTCCGCGAAGGCCTTGGCTACCGCAGTGTGTGGATGTGTCAGAACCAGCCGGGTGATCCCGCCGGAGATGCCATCTGGCGCTTCTCGGATCTGCCTGACCTCGCCCGCGAGGCGAAGGAGCACGGGCTCACGGAGATGGTGCTATGGGGTACTCACCCAGGATTCGAGCTGCCATTCCCGCCGCCATACTCGCACCTTGGGACGATGGACGACTTGGTGAAGGCGGTCGAGGAATGCCACGGCATCGGCGTGAATGTCGCCCCGTTCATCAGCGTCCTGCAGGCGAACAAGAAGACGGGTCCGCGGTATGGCCTCACCGTTCCCGAGACCGGCGGCTGGACATACCACACGGAGCTCATCCCCCGGTTCAACCCGCCGTACGCGGGCAACTACGCGTGCGCGCAGGTCGATACAGCCAACCCCACCTGGCAAGAGGATGTCCTGTCCTCATGCCGACGGCTGATCGAGATGGGCATCTCGTCGATCAGTTGGGACCAGTTCCTCAGCGTGCCGACGGAGCCGAACATCCCGACGCTCGTCGCGCAGATCCGAGCCATCGCGCGCGAGCGCGACCCCGAGTCGACCTTCTCCGGAGAGGAGCTGTACAACATCGAGGTGGACTGTGAGCACCTCGACTACACCTGGAACTGGGGCGGCTACCTGGATTGCCAGGCCTACACTAGCGCCTTCCCCTTCCCTCGGCGAAACATCAACATCAACCGGTCGGTACGCGAGGTGAAGCGGGGCTTCATGGACAACCTCTACCTCAATGTGTGGCCGACGAAGCCCGGCGGCGTGAATGGTTCGGACCGGATCGAGAGCGATGCCGCGCTCAGCGAGGCGCTCAAGCAGTGCGCCGCCTTGCGGGCGCAGTTCCTGCCCTACTTCACCGACGGTACGTTCATCGGTTACTGCGCTCTGACAGAGCCCTGCCCCGAGGCGGTCGTGTGCTCCTACGTCCTCCCCGATCGGATGCTCCTCCTCGTGATGAACGAGGGATCGCAGCGCGCGGTCACGTTCGGTTGTGATGTGAGTCCCTGGATGGGGGCGGCGGAGGAAACGTGCACGGTCCGCCGCTATGGCGGCGATGGTGCGCTGGTCGAGACATCGCAGACTGCCGGCGGGCCTCAGCGGATTGCCACTCCCGAGTTGGGCACGTTGGAGATCACCGCGTACGAGGTCCTGGCCGGGTCATAGCGGGCGGCGCAGGAAGCGGGACAAGGGACCCTTCCGTCGCGGTGTCGGGGCAGGATCCGCCGCTGCTGAGTGGGCCAGCAGGAGGCTCTCGATCTCGCTGCCGGCACCCCGGGCACGCGCGATGTCGAGAGCAGTGCTCCCCGACCCGTCGCGCGCTTCAACGCTGGCCTCGTGGGCGAGCAGGCGCCGCGTTGTGCCGGGGCAACGATCGGAGACTGCGGCATGAAGAGGGGTCCTCCCGGTGGCATCGCGGTCATCCGTGCGGGCGCCGCCGGCAACGAGCAACTCGAGGACCTCCTCCGCATCGAATGCCGCGGCCATGTGCAGTGGGGTCCGTCCCTGTGCGTCCCGCGCCGTGACCGAAGCGCGGTGTTGCAGCAGCAGCCGCACCGCGTCGGCATCGCCCCGCGCCGCGACGGTGTGAAGGGGCGTGCCCCCGGAGGCGCCTGGGGCGCTGGGATCCGCACCGGCTCCGAGCACCAGTTCGAGAGTCTCGAATGAGTCGCCGGCGAGAGCCAGGTGGATGGGCGCCTGGCCCAGGTTGTCGCGCGCGACGAAGCTTTCGGCGGCCCCGCGCGCTCGAAGCATCTCCCGAACGACAGCCGTGTCGCCCGTGCGGCAGGCGACGTGCATCGCCGTCGCGCCCGAGTCGTCGGTGGCCGCGGCGTTGGCGCCATGCTGGACCAGCAGTCGCACAAGGTCTGGGCGCCGCTCCTGTGCGGCGAAATGGAGGAAGAACGTCTCCCCCACACCGCGCGCATTCGCGTCGGCATCGCCGTCGAGCAGGGCCTGGGCGATGTCGGCGTTGCCTGTCGACAGGGCGATGGCCAGAGGGGACCGCCCTTCTGCGTCACGGGCTTCGACGTTCGCGCCCTGCGCGATCAGGTCTCGGACGCGGGCAGTGTGGCCCAGCCGGACAGCGGCGTGGAGTGCCGCGCTCTGTTCATGGGCGTTCTCCGCCGTCGGTTCGGGCTCCGGCGCGAGCGCCGGCCGATGGCCCCGGAGCATGTCGTAGGCCTCACGGATCAGGTGGAACTGCTTCGCGGCATCGGGGTCGTCCCCACGCACGTCCGGGTGGTACTGGAGAGCCAGTGCGCGGAACGCTCGGCGGATATCGTCGACGGACGCGGACTCGTCAAGGCCGAGTATCTCATGGGGACTGACCTCGTGCACCCGGGAACCCCCAACCATTCAGCGGCGCATTTCTCCCGATGATAGCGTCCGCCTGTGGCTCGGTAAAGGCAGCGGGGAGCGGGTAACGATGGCGGTGACGTCAACGGGGGGGGCCGGCGGCCGCTACGTTGGGCCACCGGCTGCGGACGGCGTGGCGAAGGGCTGGAGGATGGGCCCCGGCTCGAACGGCGGCTCCGGAGGGAGAGGCAGGTCGCGTTCGAGCTTCCCCGACATCGCATCCCAGAGCCGGATGCGGTGGTCCTCCCCGGACGATGCGAGCGTGCGGCCGTCGGGGCTGAAGGCAACGGCCCGGGCCGCGCCCTGGTGGGCCCGAAGTAGGTGTTGGCGCTGACCTGTCTGCGCACTGAAGACGCCGACGACGCCGTCGTGCCAGGCACACGCGACCCGGTGTCCGTCGGGGGAGAAGGCAACGGAGTCGCAGATCAGCGCGCCGCCTGAGAGCCGAAGGGACTCGCGCCCGGTGGTGAGGTCGATGAGGCTCACGCTGTGGTCGTAGTTGGCGCGGGCGACGCGGGCGCACGGGCCGTCGAAGGCTCGAGCCCAGGCGCTCTCCACGGTGTCGAAGCAAACGAGGAGCGCTCCCGTCGCGGCGTCCCACAGGCGATACCCATCGGCGACGAGGCGCCCGTCGGCGGAGAGCACGCTCGGGCCGTAGACGATGGAATGGCCCTCCGGCGGGGTGAGCCCGACGACATCGAGCAGTCGGCCTGTCTCGGGATGCCAGAAGGCCACTTGGCCTTCCCCGTCAGAGGCGACCACCCGCGTAGGGGCTGACGTGAAGGTCACGCACCACGGCTCGCCCTTCAGGCCCTTCAGTGCATGCAGGGCCTGACCGGTCCCAATGTCCCACAGCCGCACGGTTCGGTCGAGCCCCACGGTGGCGAGGCGCCCACCCGTCGCGTCGAATGCCGCCCAGGTGACCACGGCATCATGTCCCGCGAGCTCCAGCCTGCGTTCGCCCGCAGCTACGTCGTAGACCTCGACGCGGGGCCCGATGGTCCGGACGAGCAGGGCGCCGTCCGTGCTGAAGGCGAGGCAGAAGACGGGATCGGGCGGGAAGTGGCCCGGCTCGATCTGGCTCGCGCTGGGCGTGAGAAGCCACGCAGCCGCGGCAAAGATGCTCAGTACCGTCCCAACTCGCCGGCTCACCGTCGGCCACCTCCACCGAGTCTGACCGTGGCACGCCCGCCCAGGTTCCCGCACTCGCACTGAGACCTCGGAGGGGACCAGCCAGGTAGGCCGGGTCCGCCGCGTCCCAAGGACAGCAGGAGGCGACGGCCGCAGGCGATCTCGTGGGCACAGGGCTCCTCGCGTACCCACGGTCCGGGTCTTCGCAGTACAATCCGGCCGACGTACGTTGGCGCAGTGTCCGCTCGCCGGGACCGAATCAGGAGAGGGCCCCACCACATGCGCATACTCCTGATGCTCCTCTCCTTACTGTTGATCCATGCGACCGCGTGTTCGCCCCAAGCCGCGGGAGGTGGCGACGACCGGTTCACCGGCTCGCCGACGGTTCAGGGCGTCCCCATCTTCCCTAACGACAACCCCTGGAACACCGACATCACCGACTACCCGGTCCACCCAGACTCCGACACCTACATCGCATCCATCGGGGTCGATGGGCATCTGCACCCCGACTTCGGAACGTTCTGGGACGGCCACCCCAGCGGGTTCCAGTACGTAGTGGTCACCGGAGCACAGACGAAAGCGCCCATCACGTTCGACTACCCGGACGAGAGCGACCCCGGCCCTTACCCCACCCCGGCGGACGCGCCGATTGAGGGAGGCCCGGACTCAGAGGGCGACCGGCACGTCTTGGTGCTGGACAGGGACAACCGCAAGCTCTACGAGCTCTTCGCGGCCTACCCGGACGGCGATGGCTGGCGTGCCGGATCAGGCGCGGTGTTCGACCTGGCGAGCAACGCCTTGCGGCCCGAGGGGTGGACCTCCGCGGACGCCGCCGGCCTGCCGATCCTGCCGGGTCTGGTCCGCTACGACGAGGTGGAAGCCGGCGAGATCCGGCACGCCGTGCGGTTCACGGTGCAGCGCACCCAGCGTGCCTACATCCATCCCGCGACCCACTGGGCGAGCACATCCACCGATCCCGCGCTGCCGCCCATGGGCCTCCGCCTGCGCCTCGAGGCCGATTTCGACATCAGCGGCTTCCCGCCGCCGGTTCGTGTGATCCTGACGGCGCTGAAGCGCTATGGCATGATCGTCGCCGACAACGGCTCGAACTGGTTCATCTCGGGAGAGCACAGCCCACTGTGGGATGACGAGGAGTTGTCCGCCATCAGGTCCGTGCCCGGCAGCGCCTTCGAGGCCGTGATGACCGGCGACCTCGTCACACCATAGACTCGACCGTACCTGAGAGAAGGGATGATTGCGCCATGCCGAAGCATTCCACCGTGGTGCTCTTTGCCGCGCCGTTGATGGCCCTCTCGTGGGGCCCTGGCGGCGCCGCGGCGGCAGGGCCTAGCACCTTCAACGTCCGTGACTTCGGGGCGGTGCCCAACGGTGAGCAGGATTCGGGCGACGCGATTCGCGCGGCGATCCTGGCTGCCATGGAGTCAGGCGAGGGGGCGGAGGTCGTGCTCGAGGCAGGGACCTACCGGGTGACCCCGGCGGCGGGGAAGCCGGACTGCTTCCCCATAGGGCAGGCCACGGGCTTGACCGTTCGCGGTGCCGGCCACGACACGAAGATCGTCATCGCCAACCCGGCGTGCGGCGCGTTCTCCGTCGCACTGGGGCGTGACGTGGTGCTCCGCGACTTCACCATTGACTATGACCCGGTTCCTTTCTGCCAGGGGATCGTGCGCGCGGTGGACCCTGAGGCGGGGCATTTCGACCTGGAGATCGAGGAGGGCTACTCCACGCCCGATGCCGGGAACTTCGTCAACGCCGCCGAGCCCTACGGGAAGTGGGGCATGGTCATTGACCCCACGACGCGCCGCATCCGTGCGGGCACTCCCGATCACTACATGACCCCCCGGTGGGAGCATCGCGAGGGCCGGGTTTGGCGCTTCTTCACGGCGGCCGAGAACTACCGGCGGAACCTCGTGTACATCCACCCGGGCGACTCCTATGTCCACCTGGCCCGCGGGTACGGCTCCGCCGTGATTGCGCAGGGGTGCGCGGGCATACGGATCGAGAACGTTCAGATACACGCATCCCCCGGCCTCGCGGTCGGCCTGGTTGGCAACAGCAAGGAGGCCGTCGTCCGTGGGCTCGAGGTACGGTTCGCGCCGGGCACCACGCGCCTCCTCACGACCAATGCCGACGGCGTCCACTGCCAGCAGAACCGCGTCGGGCCCGTCATCGAGGACTGCTACTTCGAGGGGATGGCCGATGACGCGGTCAACATCTACGCCCCGCCCAATGTGCTCCTCGAGGTGCGCTCGCCCGCGGAGTGGCTAGTCTCGCCCGGCTGCCTCGTGCTGCCGGGGGATCGCTTGCAGGTCTTCGATCCGCAGACCGGCCGCGTACGGGGCGAAGTGGTCGCCACTGATGTGAAGGCCGAGAACGGGAAGCTCCTGCTGACCCTCGAAGGTCCCTTCGAGGGCGCGGCGGCAGGCAGCGACCACCGCACCGCCGATACGCTCTACGACCTCAGCGCCTGTGGCGCGGGCTTCGTGATCCGGGACAACACGATGAACGGTAACCGTCGTTACGGCTGCATGCTGCGCGCCGGAGGCGGCCTCGTCGAGGGAAACGTATTCGAGGACACCACGGGCGCGGGCATTGCCATTCTCAATGAGCCGGACTGGCCGGAGGGCCCGGTCCCGTGGGGCATCACCATCCGCGCCAACCGGTTCATCCGAGGCGGCACGTGCCTCGGCTACGCCGACTCACCGCAGGGCGCCGCGCTCTCGGTGCGCGCTGTGCGGATCGGGTTCGCTCTCGCCGCCGACCGGCCGGTCCACGACGTGGTGATCGAGGGCAATGAGTTCGTCGACCCCCTCGGTGCGGCGATGTTCGTGGGCGCGGTGAACGGCCTGGTTGCGCGCGGGAACCGCATCCACGCGTCCGTGGAGGCGCCTCTGCTGCACAACACGGGCGCCATCGTCATTGCGGACAGCACCGGGGTCGAGCTATCGGACAATGAGGTGACCGATCCCCGTCCGGGAGTCACCTCGGCGGTTACTGTGATGCCTGATGTCGAGCCCGGCGATGCCGGTGTACGGATTGCCGACCTCGTCGCGTCCCTGGCACCGGGTTCCAAGGACGTGGACGACCAACGGGCCCGGTGAGTCGCATGTGGAGGAAGGGGGCTCGCCCCGATGGTCGGCACCGATCGGTCGTCTGATGGACCGCACCTTCTCGGCCACTGGCCGCTACGCGGAGATTGCCGGGACCATTCCGGCAACAGCCGCCATGGCGCCAACCACGGCGTGCAACTCGATGACGGAGGCTTCGATGGGCGAGGCGCCCACATCGAGGTGCCCGCCCATACCGGTCTCAGCTTTGGTGTCGATGACTTCACACTCGCGGCCTGGGTGCACACTGAGGACGACCTCGAGGACGTGCGGGGGGACATCCTCTGTGGCCTCGATCCGGGTGCTCGGCGTGGGTTCACTCTCGGGCTCGGCGCAAGCGCCGGCGGCTACAGCTCCATGGGCGATGCCTGCCACGTCCACTTCGGGATCGACAACGGCATCGTGAGCTCGTGGGAGTACTGCGGGCGTCCCAGTGGCACCAGCAACTACGTCAGCAACTCGCTGACGGTCTACGACGGGTCGCTCTACGCAGCCATCACCGACGCGGAACGGTTCGAGGACTGGTGCCATGTCTTCCGCCATGCCGGCGGCGAGGAATGGGAGGACTGTGGCCGCGTCGGAGACCGCAAGACCCATGGCGTCGGCCCGATGGTCGTCCATCAGGGCCATCTGTACGCGGCCACCTGGACCTACGACTGGACGCGGGCGGGGCTCCAGGAACCGTACGATGACTACGGCTGCGTCTACCGCTACGAGGGCGGCGCCGAGTGGGCAAATGTGGGGCAGCCGGGCGAGGCGCGGCGGCTGTTCGCGCTCGCGTCGTACCGCGGACGGCTGTACGTCACGGCCGAAGGCGGGTGCTGCTACGTCTGGGACGGGGACGACCAGTGGTCCGTCGCCGGGCGCTTCCCGAACTACGCTCATCCGATGGGCATCCACGACGGCCGGCTCTTCGCCGGCGTGCTGAACCCGGCGGGCGTGTGGGCATTCGACGGCGCTTTGTGGGAGCACGTCGGCAACCCACAGGGCAGCGAGAATCGCTGCAACCAGATCCACGCTCTCGAGGTGTACCGCGATCGCCTCCATGCGACGACATGGCCCGAGGGCCACGTGTGCGCGCTGGAGCCCGATGGCTCGTGGGAGGACCTGGGCCGCCTCGGTGAGAGCCTCGAGATCAACGCCCTCGTCGTCCACAACGGGAAGCTCTATGGCGGGACGATCCCCTACGCGGAGGTCTTCCGCTGTGACGGCATCGGCAAGTGGACGCGGTTGCACCGTTTCCACGAGCCGGAAGGCGGGGACTTCCGGTCATCGAACGACTGGGCGCGTGTGACGAGCTTGGCCGTCTACGGCGGGCGCCTCTTCGCCAGTGTCGGCAACTGCACCAGCTCCGTGCTGGACTCCCCCGCCGACTACCGCGGGTCGGTCTGGTCCATGGGAGCCGGGACGTCCGTCACGTACGGCCGCGACATCGGCAGCGGGTGGCGGCACATTGCCGCCGTGAAGCGCGGGGACAGGCTGGAGCTGTACGTGAACGGTGAGCCGGTGGCGACTTCGACACGGTTCGATGCGGCCGCGTATGACTTGTCCGCAGCGGTACCGCTGCGGATTGGGTCCGGCGAGACGGGCTCGTTCAACGGGCGGCTGCGAGACGTCCGCGTGTACCGAGGAGCTCTGCGCGCGAGCGCCATAGCCACCCTCGCGGCTACTCGTCCCTGACCAGCCGTCGCGAAGAAGCGGAGACAGTCCGGCTGTGCTCACTCACACCGACGAGAACACGGGCCGCGAGATCCGGCAGCTCACTGCCTTCGCCGCGGGCGCGTGGGTGCCCTACTTCCGCACGCCCCGCAACCTGCCCGACGGGCGCGTCCTCGGGTACTCTGCGCACGCCACCGGGCACCTCATCGCCGTGGACCCCGAGTCCGGCGATGTCCAGCCCCTGACGACCGGGCCGGGCCAGCTCTTGCGCTTGCGGGAGGGTGACGGCGTGGCGTGCTTCTACGACGGCGACGCCCGCCGGCTCTGGACCAGGACGTTGCCCGATGGCGAACCGCAGCCCGCGGGCAGCCTCGACGCCGACATCCTCGGCACCGTGCAGGACATCACCTGCGATGGACGCACCCTCATCGGCGTCTCACTGGAGTGCGAGCCTTCGGACATGAGCGGCCTCTATGGGCGCGACTTCCGGCACTTCTGGCGCTGGATCTACCGCAAGCGCAGCGCGGTGATCTGGGCCTACGACCTGGAGTCCGGTCGTTACGCGGAGCTGCTGAGGATGGAGGAGTACCAGCCCCAACACATCGATGCCTCGCCCACCGACCCGGGCCTGCTCAAGTATGCCCAGGACGGGCTAGCCCTCTTCGACCAGCGCATCCACACGATGCGGGTGGATGGCACCGAGTGGCGGATGATCCGGCCGCAGGCCGCGGGGGAGTGGGTGCACCACGAGTTCTGGTGGCCGGGGGCGCAGTGGATCGGCTACAAGTACATGGACCGACGCAATGACCCCACGATCCACGAGCTGCCCTGGGGCGAGTATGCGCCCCGGCCGCTGCATCTCGGGATCGCGGACCTCGAGGGCGACGAGATCTACTGCTCGGACCCGCTGGGCTCTTACCACTCGCACCTCAACGTCTCGCCTAACCCGAAGTTCCGGGGCTGGGAATGGGGTTGAGGCCAGTTGTGGGGCGGGTTGGGGGGTGATAGTGGCGAGCAGTTGTAGCCAGTAGTAGTTTTGTTGGCTCCGGGCTTGTACTCCTCGGCGGAGTTCG
>Ga0315288_10009791_pt1 | contig 12063 bp, 8 predicted proteins | sample YL17G11_20_MG_FD_203454 | JGI IMG/M metagenome (GOLD analysis project Ga0315288, IMG submission 203454) | Sediment microbial communities from Yellowstone Lake, YNP, Wyoming, USA - YL17G11_20 | ecosystem: Environmental > Aquatic > Freshwater > Lake > Sediment | place: USA: Wyoming | collected...
TGAGCCGCCTGACCCGCCCACGTTACCTCCATCCCCCGTGTCGTCTGCCAGTCATCTCAGGTTGTCAAGGAACGCAGCGCGGCGCGATTAGCCCCACGGGCTCCTAGGCCCGCATGTGCCGCCCCACGCCGAGACGGATGACCCGCTCCAGGTGGGCAAGGGTGTAGCACTCGTGCATGTTCACGAGCCGGCCGAAGAGGGCCACGGTGCGGTGCTTGGCCCACTCCTCCCAGGGCTGTCGCTGACGATGATGACGACCGTGTCCCGCGTCAGCAGGCGACCGTGTTCGGCCACCAGGGAGGCCAGGGCCGTCCCGAGGTCCGTGCCCTTCCCCCAGACCCGGCTGCCCTCGACGACCTAGCGGGCCGAGGCGGCAAAGCGGCCGGTCGGGGCGAGACCGCCCTTGGCGGGCCGCCACGCCGGTCCGGGCGCCCCCGGCCGGTCCACCAGTTCCGTCACCCGCTCCAGTTCCTCCGAGAAGACAAACGCCTCCACGCCCCGCACCGCCGCCCGGAGCCCGAGGATGAACTCCAGGATGAAGCCGGTGTAGCGGGCCATGGAGCCGGAGACGTCGCAGATGAGGAGGAGACGCGGGCCTCCCGCGTCCGAAGGCCTAGCTCCGCGTGGCGGCCCCTAGCGTCCGGGTCCAACTTACGGTGTCCAGGGCCGACGGCTTGTCGAAACGCTCCCGGAAAAGCCGGAGATACAGGAGTTGTTCCTTCGTGTCGATGACCCGGCCCGGGGCCAGGGCGCGGCCGCGCTGCCGTTCGAAGTCCGCGTCCGTTACGAGCCGCTCGGCCACTTCGGCCATGACTTCACCCGCCCCAGAGCCCTCGTAGAACTTGGCCTTGGGCCTTTGCAGAATGGCTGTCGGCAGGGCGCCGGCGAAAGCCCGCCGCAGCACCAGCTTCTCCTGCCCGGTTTCGGGGCCGATCTTCCACTCGATCGGAATCCTGAGGGCGTAGGCCAGCAGGTCCAGGGCCGCCAGCGGGACGCGGGCTTCCAAGCCGTGGGCCGAGGTCATGCGGTCAACCCTCTGGAACCCGTTCCCGTGGCCACTCTCCAGCAGGGCGATGAGTTCGGCGGGAACGGCCTCCCGGCCGAGGGACTTGAGGTAGGCGTAGCCGGCGAAGAGCTCGTCGCCGCCCTCGCCGCACAGGGCCTGCCCGCAGCCGGCCTCGGCGGCCATCTGGGCCACGAGGTAGTTGGCCACGGAGCTCCGGACGAGCGGCGGGTCGCACGATTCGAGGTGGTAGATGACCTCAGGCAGAATCCGGATGACATCGCTCGCCTCAAACACGCCTTCGGTGTGGCTGAGGCCCAGGTGCCGGGCCACCTGGCGCGCCTTGGGCAAGTCCTCCGAGACCGGGGTCCCGACGCAGAAGCTGCGCAGGTTGCCTGCCCCCAGGCGGGTGGCAGCCGCGCTCCACGGCTTGCTCGATTATCTGGCGGACCTCCCTGGCCGCAACCTCCAGGTCGCGGGCGGCCACCGGGCCGCACGGCCAATCATGGATCAGGCTGAACGGGCGAAAGGCACCCCCAACCCAGATGTGGCCCGGGGGGAAGACCCGGATGTCGCCGCTGAGGGCACCAAAGGCTTTGAACTCTGAGGCAAAGGCTACGGGCCGCCCGCGTCTTTCCAGGTAGTAGAGCGGCCGGAGGCCGAGCGGGCCTCGGGCCAGGACTGGACCCACCTCCTCGGCGAAGGCTGCCAGGGCGAACGAGTCGGGCGGGCTCCCGTCGCAGAAGAGCGCGGTAGGGGGCCGGCCTAGACCCGGTTCAACGATGCGCCTGAGGCCGCCGTCCGTGAGCCCTGCGGGTGACCCGGCCACCCACCAATCGCCGGAGGGTGTGGCAAACAGGCGCAGGCTGGCCGCGCTCGCGCCGGGGCGGTGGGCCAGGGCGGAAACCATGGTCTTCACCATCGGCTCCGCCTCGGCTCCCGTCGCCAGGGCGACAAACCCCATCTCATCGTTCCTCCCATCAGCTAAGTTGTTCAAAAAGTTGCCGACGGTTACTTCCCGAGGTTGGCCATAACGCCGGCGATGCGCTCGGACTCCGGGATGGGCCGGCCCGAATCCGGGTCGACAGCCAGGCACTTGCCGTCGATGATGCGCGTGTGAATCTCGCCGCGCGCGGCCGGGTTCCCAGCCAGGTGGGGGCTATCGAAAAGCCCCACCTCCACGGCCCGGACCAGCGTCTCGGGGTCGGCCCAGGGGTCGTCGACTCCCGGCCCGGCCAGGTCGGCCAGGGCCGCCAGAAGCGCCTTGGCCTCGGAAACGAGCTCGTCCTTGCGTCCTGTGACCGGCCTGGAGAAGCTCGGCTCCGGGTGGCCGGCCGAGGCATCTCGCGCGACCTGGCGGCAGATACGCACGCTCTCCAGGAGTTCGTCCGGGGTGGTGATATGGTCGGCCTCGCAGTAGGCCACGACGTGCACGATGTGCGGGCGCAGGGCCATCTGCAGGTAGGTGGATGCCGCCAGATGCCCCTTGGCCTCATGGAGGTCGGCCGGAAAGCTGGCCAGGCCCGCCCGGACCTGGCGGTAGCTCGTGAAGGTGCTGTCGTGCAGGCCCTCGATGAGTTCGATCTTGGCCAGCATCTTGCCCAAGTCCATTTCCGGCCAGGTACCGGCCGGGGTGTTGAACATGTACTGGCTCACGTAGTGGCGGACCCCAAGGCGCTTGGCGTTGTAGGCCGCCAGGAAAGCGGTTGCCACGGCCACCGCGTCGGGGGCCTCCCGCAGGCTCCAGTGGTGGGCCTCGTTGACTTCCACTGGCACCCCCTGCTCGGCGTGCCAGGAGACGACCTCCAGGTTCTCCCGGATGCTCTGGCGGAGGGGGCGGTCGCTCCGAGCGTCGAGAACGTTGTACCAGTAGAGGGGAACGGCGCACCAGGCGTTGTCGATGGTCCGGCGGAGGACCTTGGCCAGCCGGAGGATGTCGCGGGTCCCGCTGTAGCACCTCATTAGGGGGAAGCTCCCCCGGAGGCTGGCCTCGCGCAGCCGCGCGAAGTCCTCGGGGCGCCGGACAGGTACCCCGCCTGCCCCGGAGGACGCCTCGTCGATCTCTTCCGGGTGGAAGAAGCGCTCCTGCGCGTGCTGGTCTGGGCCGAGGGAGATGACGTCGACCAGCCCCGACTCGGCCAGGCGGGCGCAGCCCTCTATGGTGGCCTCCAGGCTTGGCTGGCCGAAATGGTGCCGGAAGATCGGCCAAGGGTAGCTCTTGGCGATGCGCTCGACCAGCCCCGACCGCTCGGGCACGCCCGGGACAGCCGCGGCCTCAGCAGCCAGCGAGCCGGCGGGAGCGCCGCGCAGGAAGGCCCGGACCTCGTCGGGCGAAGCGGAGGACGAGAAGACCCGGGCGAACAAGCCGCTGGCTTCGGCCACCCGGCAGACGGTGGGCGTGCCGCCGAAGATGAGGGTGGGCCTGTCAGGCCCACGTTGGTCGAGGGCCGCCTTGAGCTCGGCCAGATAGGGCCTGACCGGCCCGGGGCCAAGACGGTAGCTCAGGCCCACGATAGCCGGTCGCAAGCGGTCTATCGCCGCCACGATGGCCGGCACCGGCTGGGCCAGACCGAGGAACGTCGTGGTCCAGCCCTCTTCCTGGGCCAGAGCCAGAAAGTGAGCAATCCCGGCCACGTGGACGCAGTCGCCCAAGGTGGCCCCTAGGATGAGGCCACCCCGCGACGTCGCCCCCTTCACGATGTGGCCTCCCGCTCCAGGACCTCACCGTCTCCCGCGGTCTCCTCGTCGAGCATCGCCGCCATGACGGGGGCCAGCGAGGCCAACGGCCTGACCACGGCTCCCGGCCGGAAGGAGCGGGTGCGCGCGACAGAGCGCCCGGACCGGGCAGAGGCTCCCGTCCGCAGGCCCACGCTCACGAACTCGCGGATTTCGTCCACGGTCATGTCGCCAAGCCCGACGGAAGCCAGGGTACGCCCCTCGGCCTCCCAGTCGATGCCGGTCACGGCCCCGGCCAGAGTGACCAGCGACTCGGCTACCCGGGCCCGGCGCCCCGCTACCCTAGCCAGGTCCACCAGGGGAACCAGGCTGGTGGGGATTTCCTCAAAGATGTAGCGGTGGTTGAGGCTTGACGGCCCTTTCAGCCCCGCGTAGGCTGCCGTATTCTGGATGGCCTTGTGGAGGGTGTCGCCCACGCAGCCGTAGACCGAGGCCAGCCAAGCCTTGGCCGAGAGCACGGATACCCGGAAGGAGCGGGCGACCTCGAGGCGCTCGGAGTCAAGAACCTCGAGGGCCCGGGCGACCCCGGGGCTGATGCCTTCGGTGTAGTGCTCGAAGTCGAGCGGGCCTTCGACCCGGCTCAAGTTCAGGAGGGTCGGGGCCGGGTGGAAGATGGCTCCTAGGTTCGAGAGCCCGGTCTCCAGGACGCTGCCGGCGGCCACGAACTGCGGCAGGACGCGGCGAACCACCCCGAGCACTTGCCTGGTGCGGATGGCCGGCAGCGCCGAGAGCCGAACTCGCCGCTTGATGGCGTTGATGTGGGAGAGGCCCGACTCGACCCATCGGCTGGTGAAAATGAACGTGTCCGTCTCTGCCACCACGACATCTGGGGACGCCCAGGCCTGCCGCAGCCGATGGGCAAAAGCCACCGCCCCAAGAGTGCGCCCCGGGTTCAGGACGACGATCTGCCCGCTCCCCACGTGGGGCGCCATGGCCCTGGCTATCTCGTCGTGCGCCGACGAGGGAACGACGACCATGACGACGTCGGCTCCCTCCAGAGCCTCAGCGAGATCAGAGGTAACGACCTTCGGCCGGCCGAAACCCTCGACCACGCCTTCCAAGCGGATGCCTCCGAGAGCCCGGACGCCATCGAGCCTTTCCGGCGTCCGGTTGTAGAGGCTCGTCTTCTCACCCTTCAAGGCCAAGTAGGCGGCGAGCGCCTGCCCCCCGTGTCCCGAGCCGATCACGGCCCAGGTCTTCCTTCTCGTCCACACCGCCATGTCTGCCCCACCTCCTCCTGGTCGGACCCGCCACGATTCCGGACAGCGAATGACTGCCAGGCGACTGACGCGCCGCCGAAATGGGGATGGAGGTCCCTTGGGGGGACGCACACCCCTTGTTGCCTTGGCGGCGGCTTGCGTCCTGGCTACCGGGTAGGAGAGATTGATGATTGCGGGCAACTGCAGGCTGGCCATGCTGACGTTGGGTCCGGGCTGACTATCTCTATTATATGGCTCCTTCGCCCTCATCATAGCATCGTTTCTCTCGCTGGGGCAAATGGGGCCGCCAACTGGGCTCATAGGCCGCGAGGCCGGCGTCGAGCCCAGACGGGGCGGCCGTCGGCGCCTCCGCCAAGCTCGTGGTCTATTTCCCGCAGACCGAAGACCTCCTCCAAGCCGCGACTCGCTGTCTCCGGCAGGTACATGCTCGGCGAGGAGGTTCTCAGAGGTCGGGGCGGCAGAGGACGACGAGACGTTCCCCAACGCCAGCTACTTCGCCTTCACGGCCACGCCCAAGAACAAGACCCTCGTGATCTTCGGCGAGCCCTTCGACGCCTGCGGGCAGTGTAAGCACCGGCCCTTCGCGTCAGTTGTGACCGTTGCGGCCTACGGTCACATGGCAGGGGCACTGCGTTCCGCGGTATCGGCTATACCACCCAAGACCTGAACAACCTCGGCGTCCAGCTCGGACGGCGCCGCCAAGACCGCGAGTACATGCCAGTTGGTCTTCCGCAGGAGATTCGGCAGTTGCACCTTCTGGAAGAAGGTGTCGAAAAGCGGCTCAAGGAAGTCGTCAGACACCTTCGTGTCCGGTGACCACGGCGAGCCCTTCCCAAGAGTCTGTAGAGCAGCCTCGAGTTGGGCAATGGACTCCTCCATGGGCCCGACCCAAACCTCACTCATCAGGGGACCGAACCTCGCGGCTGCCTCCTGCCGGGCCCATTTAAGGAGGACTTCCTTGGTGCAGAAGTAGCTCTCAATCTCGCGCCGACCCCAGCAATGCCGCGTGAGGGGTTGCCCGGGGTCCGCCCTCGGCACATCTCGGTCGTACAAGGCGTAACCCTTGAGTCCGGGGGCAGCCTCCCGCAGTCCGTAGAAATGGTCCTCCGCTTTCTTGGGATTATTGGCGACATAGCATACGAAGGGCCGGGCCAGCGCGTTCTCGGCCGGATGCTTCAGAAGGCGCGCGAACGCCTGCAGTATGGCCAGGTCGGTGGAGCCTTCAAGGTACAGGACCCACCCGGTTTGGCTGGCCTGGTAGTACTGATCAAATCCTATCTCCTTCAGCGACTTCAGAACCTGGGCGGGTCGGTTGTCAATCCGGTGAGGTCTCCCGAGGAAGGCAATCACCATGTCGCGTTCGGCGGCCTCATTGAGGACCACTTCCGAATGACTGGCGATGATGACCTGACTTCCATGCTCCCGAGCCTGGTCGCTTAAGAGCTGATAAGTCTGACGCCGGCGAAGAATCTCAAGATGAGCGTCTGGTTCGTCCAAGAGGAGAACCGAACCGGGGTTGATCGCCATGTGGGTCAGGAGGAGAAGGGTCTGTTGGAGACCCCGCCCCGACGCGGAGAGGTCTAGGCTGGTCCCTTGGGAATCACGGTAGGCCATGGCGATTTCGCCCCGCTCCGCCAAGTAAACAGGAGGCTCCAGCGTCACCCCGAACAAATCCTTAATGCGCCGCACAATCGTGTCCCACTCGGCTGCCCCCGAAGTACGTTGAGTGACTTGATAGCAGAGGTTGCGGAGCACCTCCGCCGTCCGGCCCTCGCCCAGCAATACGTTGACTGCACCCAGGTCAAGCTTGGTTTCGTTGGAGGCCAGGCCTGACATTGGCGGAAGGAACGCCACTCGCAGGTTGGCAGCCTCCTTCGGAACAGGCATCCGTTCAGCGGTCCCTGGTAGCCTGAGGGGCCGGCAGTAAAAGGACTCGGCGTTGGCGTAGTCAAACTCCATGCCGCAGCGCCAACTGGCGCCGTAGTCGACGCCCTCGACAATGATTTCCACCCGGATGTTCTGCGTCTGCGGCTTAGCGTCGCTGTCCCTCCGCAAGTCACGCACATGACGATTGTGCCACAACAGGTTCGTGTCCGGTACGGGGACGGCCAGGAGATCCCGCCGGTTTATGGTCACTCCAGGTCCCTTAACCGCCTTGCTCGCACCGCGCTTCTCGCTCCAGCGCTTGACTCCCACATCCCACAAGGCGAGGGCCTGAAGAGCTGTTGTCTTGCCGGAGTTGTTCGGCCCGATAAAGACCACGGGGCTTCCGAGCTCGATATCGACGTCATCAAATAGCTTGAGATTGCGCAGGATCATCCGGGTGAGCACGCCAAGTCCCCCAATCCCACACCCCGTCGGGCGGCAGGCCGACCATACGGCCAAGGCCGGACCGCCCGCTCGTGACGGGACTATCACGCAGCCTGATTCTTCCCCCAGTGCCGAACGCCTTTGGCCCAAGTCACCTACCGGTGGCCGGTGCGGATTCGCTGAGCCGGGGCCAGCCAGCCGCCCTGGCGAACGGGGTCAGGCCGTGGTAGATGAGGACCGGCGTGTTGAGTCCGAGCTTGGCCTGAACCTCCGGCGCGACCTTGGCCCCGGTGATCTTTGGGTCTGGGTTGAACTGGAAACAAGGAGTGGTTCGCGGGATGCCGCTGCCACCCTTCGTGCTCCCGTGAGGGGGGACTACCCTTTGCGGACGGTGATTACCTTCCGAATGGGTAGTGTTCGATTACGCCCGGATGTGCCGCCCCACGCCGAGGCGGATGACCCGCTCCAGGTGGGCAAGGGTGTAGCACTCGTGCATGTTCACGAGCCGGCCGAAGAGGGCCACGGTGCGGTGCTTGGCCCACTCCTCCCAGGGTAGGGTGTTCAGCCAGAGGAGTTCGCGGACCTTAGATTTCATGCGGGTCAGGAGCCGGGCCGCCTCGTCGGCGCCGAGGGTCTTCGTGTCGCTGACGATGATGACGACCGTGTCCCGCGTCAGCAGGCGACCGTGTTCGGCCACCAGGGAGGCCAGGGCCGTCCCGAGGTCCGTGCCCTTCCCCCAGACCCGGCTGCTCGCGACGACCTGGCGGGCCGAGGCGGCAAAGAGGCCGGCCGGGGCGAGACCGCCCTTGGCGGGCCGCCACGCCGGTCCGGGCGCCCCCGGCCGGTCCACCAGTTCCGTCACCCGCTCCAGTTCCTCCGAGAAGACGAAAGCCTCCACGCCCCGCACCGCCGCCCGGAGCCCGAAGATGAACTCCAGGATGAAGCCGGTGTAGCGGGCCATGGAGCCGGAGACGTCGCAGATGAGGAGGAGACGCGGGCGCGTCACCCGGCGTTCCCGGAACCTCAAATCGAAGAGGACCCCGCCGTGGACGATGTTCGACCGGATGGTCCGGCGCATGTTGGGACGGCGCCGTTTCCGGGTCTCGCGGTAGCGGCGCGACAGCCGGGTGGCCAACCGCCGCGCCAGCCGCCGGATGAGTTGCGTGGCCCGCGGCAGGTCGGTCTCGGCGATGTCCTTCATGTTCAGGTGCAGGAGGGGGTCGGCGGCGTGGCCGGGCTCTTGGCCGGTGCCGGCGAGGACCCCATCGAGCGTTCCCTCGATGACTGCGTCCAGGTCGTCGTCCCCGGTCAGGCTCGGCTCACCTCGCCGCTCGAGGCCAAGCTCGCGCCGCAACCGCTCCAGGTGGCCGCGGACGATGCTCTCGATGAGCGGGGTGAACTTGCTGTCCACCTTGTTCCCGGCCGACGACTCGGCCAGGAAGTCCCGCAGCTTGTCGCGCTGCTCCTGGGCAAGCCGGGCGTAGACCTCAAGGTCCTCCGGAGTGAGTTCGAGCCGCCCGCCCTGGAAGACGAGTTCGTGGCTCGCCGCCTCCAGCCCGACCCGCCGCGCCTCCCGCGCCCGCCGCATCTCCGCGACCCGGGCCTGCCGGTCTTCGGGGCGGGCGAAGAAGAGGTCGAAGGCGCGGTCGTAGAGGGGGGCCTGTCCCTCCTGCTTGACGAGGGTGGCCCGGAGGGCGGCCTTCACCGCCTTGCGGTCGCCTAGCCCGATGGCGCCGAGGGCGGCCAGGCCGTCGAGCGTCTCGGCCGGGTTGACGGGCACCCCGAGGCGCCGCAGAACGTGGACGAAGCGGACGAGGTTCTCCTGGAGGCCGAGGGCGAGGTCGGGCGAGCTCATCGCCTCGCCGGGCCGGGGACAGGCCGCTTCTCCAGGGCCCCGGTCACGAAGCCACCGGCCGCGGCCGCCTGCCGCAGAGCCGTCACGTCCCCGCGGCTCTTGAGGAGGATGGTGGCCGTCTCGGCCAGGAGGTCGTCGTCGAGCTTCTCGGCGCCCAGGACCAGGAGGGCCCGCGCCCAGTCGAGGGTCTCGGCGATGGACGGCTGCTTCTTGAGGTCCATCGCCCGGACCTCGGCCACGACCCGGGCCACGTCGGTCGCCAACTTCTCGGAGGCCTCGGGCACCCGCGACCGGACGATGCGCAATTCCTTCTCCACGCTCGGATACTCGATGAAGAGGTAGACGCAGCGCCGCCGCAGGCCGTCGGACAGCTCGCGCTCGTTGTTCGAGGTCAGGACCACGATGGGGACCTGTCGGGCCCGCATCGTCCCGATCTCCGGCACGGATATCGTGAAGTCGGAGAGGACCTCGAAGAGAAAAGCCTCGAACTCGGGGTCGCACTTGTCGACCTCGTCGATGAGGAGGACCGGGCGCCGGGCGGCCCGGATGGCCCGGAGGAGCGGCCGTTCGAGGAGGTATTCCTCGGAGAAGAGATCGCTCTCCGTCGTGATCTGGCCCTGCTCGCGCAAGATTTGGATGCGGAGAAGCTGCTTTTGGTAGTCCCACTCGTAGAGGGCCTTACTCTCGTCGAGGCCCTCGTAGCATTGCAGGCGGATGAGGTCGGTGTCGAAGACGCGGGCGAGAACCTTGGCGATCTCGGTCTTGCCCACGCCCGGGGCGCCCTCGATGAGAAGCGGCTTCTCCAGGCGCAGGGAGAGGAAGACGGCGACAATGGTGTCGAGATCCGCGATATACCCGTCGGCCTCGAAAGCCTTCTTCAGCCACTCGGTCGTGGCCTGGCCGGGGGCGGGTGGCGGCGCAATCGGGGCGCCAACAGCCGCGGTCGGGGCCGACTCGGGGCGCTTCGCGGTCGGGTCCAGGCTCGTGCCACCTCCGGGGGTCCGGGTCCTGCTAGAGTATTCTAGCATAAACGCCGGACCGGGCCGCGCCAGCCGCCGTCGCGGTAGCTGTCAAGCCAACGTTGGCAGCGCCCATTGAGCCTGCGCTGTCAGGCTAGTTCGTCCGTTCCGAGAGCAGCGGAGCGGTCCGTCCTCGGGTCACGCTCGACGTCGACCACCGGTCGGCGACCGACCGGAGAGAGTCTGCCTTCAGTCCGGCGCGACTAGACCGGCGGGTAGACCTTCGTGAAATTAGCCCCACGGGCTGCTAGACCGAGCTGGCTGACGCAAGTGACGAGCGGGAACCCGCCCGCGGCGCCGGGAGAGTGCGACCACTCGTGGAGGTGGGCCAGAAGGGAACATTCTGTAGTCGCGGTTCGTCCTCCATGGGGTGGTGGTCACGCCGGGGAAGGAAGCCTGCCAGGGCTGCGGGAACGACCAGGCGCGGCAGACGCGACCACCCGACTGGAGGGGTGCCCAGGATGGAGTACCGCGCTTTCGGCCCTCTTGGCTGGCGTCCGTCGGCTCTCGGGTTCGGCTGCATGCGCTTTCCCAGGCGCACGGATGGGAGCGGCGAGATTGACGCGGCGGCGGCTACCGAGATGCTCCGCTACGCCATCGATCAGGGGGTGAACTACCTCGACACGGCCCACGTCTACCCTGGCAGCGAGCAGGTGATGGGCGAGGCCCTGGCCGGCGGCTACCGGGAGAAGGTGAGACTGGCGACCAAGCTCCCGGTGTGGGACGTCAAGACCACCGCGGACGCCGACAGGATTTTTACCGAGCAGCTCGTCCGCCTTCAGACCGGGCACATCGACTTCTATCTTTTCCACGGCCTTCACGAGCAACGCTGGGCGCGAGTAAAGGAACTCGGCCTTCTGGGATGGGCGGAGCGGAAGGTGGCGGAGGGCCTCATCGGCCACATCGGTTTCTCCTTCCACGCCTCGCCGCGGGCCCTCAAGGACATCATCGACGGTTACGACGGGTGGACACTCTGCCAGGTCCAGTACAACTACCTCGACACCACGAACCAGGCCGGCACCGAAGGCTTGGAGTACGCCCACGGCAAGGGGCTCGCGATCGTCATCATGGAGCCGCTGCGGGGCGGGCTTCTGGCCACGCCGCCCAGCGACGAGATCAAGGCCCTGTTCGAGGCTGGTCCGGTCGGGCAGGAGCGGACGCCGGCCGACCTGGCCCTCCAGTGGCTTTGGAGCCGGCCCGAGGTGTCGCTGGTCCTCAGCGGGATGAGCACCCTGGAGCAGGTGGTCGAGAACGTGGCCAGCGCCGAGCGGTCCAAGGTGGGGCTGCTGGGGCCCGAGGAGCTTCGCCTCTGCGAACGGCTGGCCGAGGCCTACCGGAGCCGAACGGCCGTACCCTGCACCTTCTGCGGCTACTGCCGGGTCTGTCCGGAAGGCCTGGACCTACCCCGGGTTTTCGGCATCTACAACGACGCCTGTATCCGCCTCCCCGACCGTTCCCGGTTCGAGCGCATCGCCAAGATCTATCCGAACTGGCCGGCGGAGATGCGGGTCGAGCGGTGCACCGAGTGCGGCGCCTGCGAGGAAGTATGCTCGCAGAGGATGCCGGTCCGGGAATACGTTAAAAAGGTTGCCGCCGACTATGGGGTAGCGAAGGAGGAAAGCGCGAAGCCGTCCGCCACTGGCTAACCCCCAGAACGCAGGGAAGACGCGAAAGGCGTAGGCACAGCCGGCTGCCTTGTGACCCTTGCCAGGGGAGCTTGGGTATGGCGCACACAACGCATCTCAGAACCGTCCGGGTCAAGAAACAGGACAAGGTCCTCGAATACGTGCAGCTGGCCCACAGCCACCGGGACCCGCTGACGCGGAAACCCAGCGTCAAGGTCCTCTACAATCTCGGCCGGGCCGACCGGCTCGACATGGATGCTCTTCGCCGTCTGGTGAGGAGCATCTCGCGTTTCCT
>Ga0315288_10009795_pt1 | contig 12060 bp, 12 predicted proteins | sample YL17G11_20_MG_FD_203454 | JGI IMG/M metagenome (GOLD analysis project Ga0315288, IMG submission 203454) | Sediment microbial communities from Yellowstone Lake, YNP, Wyoming, USA - YL17G11_20 | ecosystem: Environmental > Aquatic > Freshwater > Lake > Sediment | place: USA: Wyoming | collected...
CGCATGGGCCTCGACCTGATGCCCTTCCAGGAAGAAGACCATCCTCAGCCTGCACCTCAGCCTCGCCGCTTCTGCGGCCATCGCCCAATCGTCGGGGTTGAACTCGACATGGCCAAGGAGAACAAGACCGTCACCCCATGAAACAGCCACCCCCTACGGTGCGACCCGCGACCCTCTGCATCCACGCCGGCAAGTATCTCGACGAACGCACCGGCGGGGCGTGCAGTCCGATCTTCCCGTCCACGGCCTACGCCTTCCCCAACGCGGCCAACGAGAACTTCTACCCGCGCTACTTCAACACGCCCAACCAGCGCGTCATCGCGCAGAAGATCGCCGCCCTGGAGAAAGGCGAAGCCGCGCTGGTCTTCGGCTCCGGCATGGCCGCAATCGCCACCGTGTTGTTTGCCCACTTGAAACCGGGCGATCACGCGGTTTTCCAGACGGACCTCTACGGCGGCACTTTCCTGTTCGTACAAGAACTGACGCGGTTCGGCGTCGCCGTCTCCTTCGCGCGCACGGCCGAAGAGTTTGCCGCCAGCCTGCGGCCGGAAACCAGGGTGCTCTATGTCGAGTCCCCGTCCAACCCGCTCCTGCGTGTCGTGGACCTCGCCGCGGTCGGCCGGCTCGGACGCGATCACGGCGTGCTCACAGTCGCCGACAACACCTTCGCCACGCCCATCAGCCAGAACCCGCTCGAACTGGGGATCGACGTCGTTCTCCACAGCGGCACCAAGTACCTCAACGGCCACAGCGACCTGAACGCGGGCGTGGTGGTTTCCTCGGCCGAGGTCGTTCAGCGCACCGCCGAATACGCCGTGAATCACGGCGGCATGTTGGACGCGCACACCTGCTTCCTGCTGGAGCGTGGGATGAAGACCCTCGCGCTGCGGGTCAAGCAGCACAACGAAAACGCCGCCCGTCTGGCCGAGTTCCTCCTCGAGCATCCCGCGGTGGCCGCGGTCAACTACCCGGGACTGCCGTGCCATCCCGACCACGGCCTTGCCGTCCGCCAGATGCGCGGTTTCGGCGGGATGCTGTCCTTTGAATTGCGCGATGCCACGCAGGTGGATTCGGTGCTCGCCGCCTTCCGACTGGTCCTGCCGGCGCTGAGCTTGGGCGGCGTGGAGAGTCTCGTCTGTGTCCCCAGCCGCACTTCCCATCGCAAGCTGAGCCGCGAGGAACGCCAGCGCGCCGGCATCAGCGACGGATTGGTGCGCGTGTCGGTGGGCGTCGAGGACATCGAGGATCTGCTGGAGGATTTTCTCCGCGCGCTGGAGGTCGCCGGCTGTTGCTGACCTGTTTGATGCCGCCGCGCGCGTTGGCGCGGGCCGACCAGGATACTCTTCCAACCCAGCGCCAAACCCAGCGCACCATGTCCGAGAACACCGTCTGCGCCATCAAACCTGTCGCTTGCGAACCGCCGGGATTGATTGCCAAGCTGCTGGACGGACCGCCGCTGCCGAAACACGGCACGCACCTGCCCCGGCGGGATTCTTGACTCAAATCAACGCGGACTTTGCCCGCTGTGCTACCGTCCGCTTGTGCTTGAGTTCTCTGCCGTCCAGAACGCCGTGTTGCTCGCTGCCGTCTTGTGGATTGCCTCCGCCAAGCTCATCATCACCGGAGAATAACCATGCGCGTTCTGCTCTTCGCCCATCTCAAAGACGCCGCCGGGTGCGCGGAACTCGAGTTCCCGCTCGCTGCACCGGTCAACGCCGACGGCCTCTGGCAGCGGATTGAGACGGCACGCCCGGAACTCGGCCGGTTCCGCCGCTCGGTCCGGTTGGCGAAGAACTGCGAATACGCTGCACGCGATGCCACATTCACCGACGCGGATGAAGTGGCGTTGATCCCGCCGGTGTCGGGCGGTTAAGCCCACCAGCATGGAAGTCGAAATCCAACTTACCGGCCAGCCCATCGCTCCGAGCCTCCCGCCAGCGGCGGAACCGGGCCATGTCGGCGCGTGGACGGAGTTTCGCGGCCTGGTGCGCGGAGAGGAAAACGGCCAGCCCATCCGTGCGCTGGAATACGAGGCATACCCGGAGATGGCCGGGCGCGAATTGCGCCGCTCGCTCGAGGAGTTGTCCTCGAGGCATCCCTGCCTGCGCGCGCGGGTCATCCATCGCGTCGGCCTTGTGCCGGTGGGCGAGGCAGCGATCTACGTGGGCATCGCCTCCGCGCATCGCGCCGAGGGTTTGGCCTTGCTCGCCGCGTTCATGGAGCGCCTCAAACAGGACGTGCCAATCTGGAAACGCCGCGCGCTTCCGCTCGCAGCCGCGGACGCAAGTCCGCGCACGTCGCCGGCAAACCCAGTCAGCGCCGACTCACGTCGGCGGCTACCGGCCGTGCGTTCGCTCGACGAGGCGCTCGCCGACATCCGGGCGCGATGCTCCCCGTTGCCGCCCGAGCGCGTGTCCTTGGCGGAAGCCTTCGGCCGGGTGCTGCGCGAGACTGTCTGCGCGCCGGAAGACCTGCCGTCCTTTGACCGCTCGGCGGTGGACGGCTACGCCATTCGCCGGGATGACGCGGCCATCCGGTTTCGCGTCGTGGACTGTCTGCGGGCTGGCGATTGGAAACCGCGCGCACTCCAGGCGGGCGAGGCGGTCCGGATCGCCACCGGCGCCGCGCTGCCGGGCAACGGTCTGCAAGTGGTCATGCAGGAAGACGCGCAGGGCGAAGGGGATGTCGTCCGCATTCTCCGCCGTAGCGACGCGCGGCACATCCGTTGCCGCGGCGAGGACTTGCGCCAGGGCCAACCGCTGGTTCGCGCCGGCCTCCGGCTGGACGCGGGTGCGCTGGCGTTGCTCGCCAGTGTCGGCCACGCCGAACCGCTGGTCAGCCCGCGCCTCCGGGTGCTGCACTTGACGACCGGAGACGAGATTGTCCCGCCCGATCAGACACCCAAGCCCGGGCAGATCCGCGACAGCAATTCCATCCTAATCGGGTCGCTCCTGCGCGGTTGGCCGTGCGACGTCGAGCATCGTCATCTGCCGGAGGAGTTCGAGGTCGCGTGGGATGCGTTGGACGCCGCGGGGGTGGCCGGGATGGACCTGTTGCTGGTTTCTGGCGGTGCCAGCGTGGGAGAGCGTGACTTTACCCGCGCGCTGCTGGAACGGCTTGGCTTCGAGATTGTGTTCAGGCAAATCAAGGCCCGCCCCGGCAAGCCGACCATCTTCGGCGTGAACGGAAGACGCGTCGCCTTCGGTCTGCCCGGCAATCCCCTGGCGCATTTCGTCTGCTTCCATCTCGAGGTCGCCACCGCGCTGGCCCGCCTGCTGGGCGCCGCGGAGGCACCGCAATTCCTGCGCGGCCAACTGGCCGTGGAACTGCGCGACGAGCCGTGTCCGCGCGAAACGCCTTGGCCCGCGCGGCTGGAATGGTCAGGCACCGCGCCACGCCTGCGCCCGCTCGCCTGGAGCAGCTCGGGCGACCTCACCTGCCTGGCCGATGCGAATGCGCTCGTGCGCGTGCCCGCCCAATGCGAAGTCCTCGACCCAGGCGCGGACGTGGAGTTCCTGCCCGTGATTCCTTTGGCCGCCAGCCTATCCGCGTGACCTGATGAAATCTGATTTCTCGCATCTCAACGCCAGCGGCGAGGCGCGCATGGTCAATGTCGGCGCCAAGCCGGTACGACATCGTCGCGCGGTCGCCACCGGACGGCTCGTCTGCCAGCCCGCCACCCTCCGCGCCCTCAAAGCCAGGGCGCTGCCCAAAGGCGATGTGCTGACCGTCGCCCAGGTCGCCGGCATCCAGGCCGCCAAGCGCGCGGGCGAGTTGATCCCGCTCTGTCACCCGCTGGGACTGGAGCATGTCGAGGTCAGCTTCCGTGTGCGACGCGACGCGATCGAAATTACCTGCGCAGCCGAGACGAGCGCGCGGACGGGCGTGGAGATGGAGGCCCTCACCGGCGTCAGTGTTGCCGCGCTCACGCTTTATGACATGTGCAAAGCGGTGGACCCGACGCTGCGCATCGAAGGCATCCGCGTGGTGGAAAAGGTCAAAGCATGAAGATTGGCCGCCTCACCATCAGCGACCGCGCCAACGCCGGCCTCTATGAGGACCGCAGCGGGCCGGAGATCGAGCGGATGCTCGCCGAGGCCTTTGGTGCGAACGCGGTCTTCGAGGCGGCGATCGTTCCGGACGAGCGCGCGCTGATTGCGGCCACGCTGCGTGAGTTCGCCGACCAACGGCATTGCGATCTCGTGGTGACGACAGGCGGCACGGGCATCGGGCCGCGCGACGTGACGCCCGAGGCGATGCGGGATGTGCTGGAAAAGGAGTTGCCCGGCTTCGGCGAGGCGATGCGGATGCAGTCGCTCGAGCAGGTGAAGACGGCCATTCTCTCGCGCGCCACCGCGGGCGTGCGCGGGCGCTGTTTGATCGTGAACCTGCCAGGCAAACCCGCGGCCGTGCGGGAGTGCCTGGAAATTCTGGCGCCCGCGATTCGCGAAGGCGTCGCCCACTTGCGCGGCGAAGATCCGCACTCTCCGCCGGCCGGCGGACAGCCACGCCCATGAGCGAGAATTCCTGCCATTCCACGCCCTTGCCCGGGCGGAGCGCTGGGCCGGACCCGTTCGGGCGCGTGGTGGATTACCTGCGCGTCTCGATCACCGACCGTTGCGATGAGCGCTGTCTCTACTGCATGCCGGAGGGCTATCGCGGCTGGGCGCAGCGCTCCAACCACCTGACGGCGGAGGAGATTCTGCGTCTCGTGCGCGTCGCCACTGGACTGGGCTTTCGCAAGTTCCGGCTCACCGGTGGCGAGCCGCTTGTTCGCGCCGACGTGCCGGACATTGTTTCGGGCATGGCCGCCATTCCCGGCGTGGAAGCCATCGGCCTTTCCACCAACGGTACCCACCTCGCCGCCCTGGCACGACCGCTGCGCGAAGCCGGCGTGCGCTCCGTGAACATCAGCCTCGACGCCCTCGACCACGCCGTTTACCGGCACATCACCGGCGGCGACCTGGCAACGGTGCTGGCCGGCATCCGCGCCGCGGTGGACGCGGGTTTCGAGCGGGTGAAACTGAACACCGTCCTCCTGCGCGGCTTGAACGAAGGCGAGTTGTGGCCGCTCGTCCTCTTCGCCGCCGAGCACCAGTTCCCGCTGCGCTTCATTGAACTCATGCCCGTCAGCCGCGCACTCGCGCTCACGCAGGCGAATTTTCTCCCGGTCACCGAAGTCATGGAACGGTTGCGCGCACGCGAGCAACTGACTCCCCAGCCCGATCCCCGGCTCGGGAACGGCCCGGCTAAGTACTACCGGCTGGAGCGGACGGGGGCGCTGGTCGGCTTCATCGGCGCGCTCACCAACCGGCATTTCTGCGAAACCTGCAACCGCATCCGCCTCACCGCCGACGGCAGGATCCGCCCCTGCCTGGGCAACCACGGCGAGGTGGACTTGCGGGCGGCATTGCGGCGTTACGTCAGTGAGGCCGAACTGGCCGCGCTCCTCCGCCACGCGATCGCGCAGAAACCGCAGGAACACGCCTTCCGCGGGAACTATGCACCCTGCCGTCCGATGGTCGCGGTGGGGGGATGAACGATGCGGGCTGCGGCTGACGCAGGGCCTCGACACCTCGAAGATTCCCTACTCAAGCCGTTTGGCAATTCGCATGTAATCTTCCGGCCTGTTCATGTCCTCGAGGACGCCGGGATCCTCCATTGCCACCTCGCCAACTTCCGTGGGATGGGCTTGCAGCAGACCGCGCAGACCCGCGGCATCGTGGCGCTCCAAAACCTCCTCGCGATGCCGCCGGGCGATCAGGATTGGGTGACCGCGCTGGCCGCGATAGGTTGGAACCGCGATGCCACAGCGAGTGGCCTGAAAGGCTTGGACCAGGCTGGACGCGACTCCTGAAGTGACCGTCGCTTGATCCCCGGGGACGATCAACACGGCATCCCAGGGCTCTGGCAGTGCGCGCAGGCCGCATCGAACCGAACTCAGCATGTCTCCTTCCGCATCTGGGTTGATGACGAAGCTGACGTCGCGGCCCACCAAGGCTTCACGGATTCGCGCTCCGTCGTGGCCGATCACCACGCAGACCCCATCCACCGGGCCGCGCTGCACTTCGTCCACGATGTGCGCAATGGCCGGTTGTCCGCAAACCGGCAGGAGAAGCTTCTGCGTGCCCATGCGGCGCGAACGGCCCGCCGCGAGAACGACGGCGCAGATCATACGCCTCCCGGGAGAGGGATCCTGGGTGAGTGGCCGCGGCGCCGCACGGCGATCAACTGGGCGACGATGCTGGTCGCGATTTCCGGGACGGTCAGGGAACCGATGTCCAGACCGATCGGCGCATAGACCCGGTCGAATTCCGCGGCGGTCGCCCAGCCCGCCCGGAGGAAGTCCTCGCGCATCAGCAACACCTTGCGCCGGCTGCCAATCATCCCGAGATAGGCAACCGGCTGGCGCAAAGACACCCGCAGCGCGGCCGCGTCATGCTGATGCCCGCGCGTGACCAGGACCACATAGGTGTCGGGGCTGAAGGGATACCGGGCGAGTTGCTCCTCGACCGGTCCGCAGCAGGCGGTAGTCCCTTCGGGAAACAACCCGGGCCGGGTGAACTCGGGTCGATCGTCGATCACGCTGACTTCGAATCCGACGAAACTGGCCTGCATCGCCACCGCCTGACCCACGTGGCCGCCGCCCACGATCAGGAGTCTCGGTTTGGGGACCAGCGGTTCCACCAGCACTTCGAGCCGTTCCCTCGCGGGAGGTGAATCCAGCACGCGGAGTTGGGGCTCCTCCTGTTTCAGGGCGGCGCGGAGCGCTTCGACCCCAGGGAAACCTTCATAAGTCAGTGCTGCGGATTCCGCCAGGAACCGAACGGCGACCCGTGGATCGTCGGAACCGGCCACCGTCGTCAGCAGCAGGCCGCGTTGCCGGTTCTGGCGGGCGGACGCCGCGTCCGCATAGGCAGGGCGCGAACGCGCGGCGGTCGGGTCCAGGAGGACGCCCATCGTGCCCCCGCAGATCGGTTCAGCGCCCTCCGTGGCCTCCCCTTGCAGATGGAAGTCGAAGACCCTGGGTCCGCCACACCGGATCGCTTCCAAGCCGCGGCGCTGCGCTTCTGCTTCCACGGCACCGCCGCCGATGGTCCCGGCCAGGACGGATCCGCTGGCATCGATGATCGCCTTGGCGCCCGCTTTGCAGGGCGTGGAGCCTTCTGCGCGCAGCACGACCGCGACGGCGAATTCAATCCCGCGGTCGCAACACTCGACCATGCGGCGATGAATGTCCGCCGGAGATGTCAGCGGGAGCGGGGACGGACTTGCCATGGGGGCATCGAGGCGACTCAGGGCCCCAGTGTCTGCTGGCCGGTCCTGCAAGCGTTCATTCAGGCGCCCTTCCCGGCAGGCAGCCGGATGGGCATCTCGCGCACACGCGTGCCGGTGGCGTGAAAGACCGCGTTCGCGATCGCCGGCGCGATGGCGATGATGGGTGTTTCTCCGCCGCCGGCGCTGGCGAGATCGGGCCGGTTCAACAGGTGGATGTCGAGTTCGGGCACGTCGCTGAACCGCGGCACGAGGTAGCGTTCGAACGAGGCATTCCCCATCTTCCCATCCTGAAAGCGCATTTCCTCCCGCAGGGCGGGTCCCAGGCCCATGAGAATGCAGCTCTGCACCTGGGCGAGCAGGTTGTCCGGGTTCAGAATCGCCCCGCACTCGAACACTTCACAGACCCGCCCAACCACGAGGCGCCCTTGAGGCCGATCGAGAGCGATCTCCACGCAAGCGGCGACCACGGAGCCCTTCTCGGTGCCACAGGCCAGGCCCACGCCGACATCGGGTTGTTTTTGTCGCACCCGTTCACGCCAGCCGAAGCGCCGCGCCGCTTCCTCCAACACCGCGCGCAGACGCTCGTTTTCCAGGTGCCGCAGCCGGAAGTCGAGCGGATCCGCACCCGCCGCGGCGGCGAGCTCGTCCATGAAACATTCGCGGGCGAAGGTGTTCGCCGTGGCCGCCAGGGTCCGGTACGAACCCTGACGCAGAGGCGCCTCCGAGGGCACATGGAGCGACCGGGCCTTACCAGCGCGGTATGGCGTGTCCACGGCGGCGGCGCCCGAGTTGATATTGATGAAGTGCCACGAGGTGAGCGCGCCCTGCTCATCCAGGCTCGCCTCAACGTCGATAACGGCCGCGGGGCGGAAGTAGGCCCAAGTGAACTCCTCCTCCCGGGTCCACCGCAGGGACACGGGCCGGCCCGCCGCGCGGGCCAACCGCGCCGCTTCGACTGCCGCTTCGCCGGTGTGCTTGCCGCCGAAGCCGCTGCCGAAATCCGGCACAATCACGCGAACCTGGTCACTGTTCAGTCGAAACGCGCGCGCCAGTTCCCCATGGTAGCCGAACGGGTTCTGCGTTCCGCACCACACGGTGAGACGGCCCTGGTCCCACTCGGCCACCGCGGCGCGGGGTTCGAGCGGCGCATGCTGCACGTAGGCGACCTGGAACGTCTGGCGCAGCGCCTGATGCGCTCCGGCCCGTACCTCAGCAAACGGGTTCTTGGGCATTCCCCCTTGTGCCCGTTGGCGCAAGACATCGAACACCTCGCGGCTTGGCGGATGTGGTGCGGGCTCCCATCGGGCGGCCTGGCGGATCGCCTCGAGGGCTTTCCGGGCCTGGAACGTGGTGGGCGCGGCCACGCCCACAAAGTCACCGTCCTGAACCACCACCACGTCCTTCAGGGCCTTCGCCGGTTCCAGGTCGATCGAGATCAGCTTCGCGCCGTACGAAGGCGGCCGGAGCACTTTTCCGTAGAGCATCCCCGGGCGCGCCGTGTCCGAAGGGAATTTGTGCGCGCCCGTCACAAGGTCCTGGCGGTTAGGACGCGGCACCGACGTGCCCAGCACCCGCCACTCGCTCACGGGGGTGACCGTGATGTCAGCCGGCACCGTCTGCTCGAACGTCTTCGCGAACTCCTCGCTCCCGGCCAGTTCCGCGTAGGTGACCGCCCGCTGCGTCGGCGGATGAACAATCCTGCCGTCGCGCGCTGTCACGCTTCCGGGCTCGACCCCCCAGCGCTTGCAGGCGAGCTGTTCCAGAATGCGCCGCGCCGCCGCGGCCCCTTGGCGCACCGCGGGAACGGTCGCCGGGGTCGTCCGGCTGCCCGCGGTGAGGCCGTCATCGGGCACGAGGCTCGTGTCGCCCATGATCATCTGGAGGTCCTCCACCGAGATGCGGAGTTCCTCGGCCGCTGCCTGACTCAGTTCCGCTCGCGCGCCCTGTCCCATCTCAATCTTGCCGGTCATGACCGTAACGCGACCGTCCTTGCCGATCAGAATGCGCGCCGACACCGGCCGTCCGCGTCCATCCCCACCCCGGCCTTGCCGTTGCTGCGCAGCCGCAGGACCGGGGCACACCGTGATGAGCAGGCCGGCGCCGAGCACCTGCACGAACCCGCGGCGACGGAGGCCGAAAGCATGGGGAACTCGCTCCAGCAACTCGTCATACTCCACCGCCTCCGAGGGGCGATCGTTCGCAGGTGTGCTCATTGTGCCTCCTTCCCGGCGCTTGCCATGACCCGTCGGACGGCCTTGAGAATTCTGGGATAACCGCAGCACCGGCAGATCTGGCCCTCCATGCGCGAAAGCACGTCGGCCTCGGTTGGCTGCGGTCGCTCATTCAGTAAACCGGCTACGGCCATGATCATGCCGGGAGTGCAGTAGCCGCACTGGAAGGCCGACTCGGCGAGGAAGGCATCCTGGGCCGGATGCAGCTTGTTCCCGTTGGACAAACCCTCGATCGTCAGAATGGTCTGCCGGTCGGCGTCGGCGATCGGCGTGATACAGGAATGCACACTCTTGCCGCCGACCAAGACCGTGCAGGCCCCGCACTTGCCCTCGCCGCAGCCGTACTTGGTACCCGTCAATTGCAGATCCTCGCGCAGCACCTCGAGCAACGGTCTTTCCGGATCCGTGGACAGGGTCCGAGGCCGCCCGTTCACAGTGAACCCGATCGTCTTTTCCATAGGTTTGACACGCAGGCTACGCTGCTCGCAGCCGTTTGTCACAACTTTACCACGGTCCTTCCCGCAGTCTCTCCGTTGACAAGAGCTGATGAGGGGACTAAAGGTGGACCATGAAAGCCACCGCAAACCCGTGGTCGCTTGTTGCTTTGCTGGCATTGAGTGCTCTTCCACAGCAGGCGCTCTCGCAAGTCAGACCATCCGAGCCCCGCCGCACCCCGGCGGTCAGACAACTCGTCCCGGGTCAAGGCATGGTGGCCGCTGCCCCGGCCCCCTCCAGGCGACTCCTGTCCGTCCAGCACGTGGAGCGAGTGAATCTGGTCGGTCTGGGCGGAAGGGTTTACTCGACAGGCCTGGACGAAGTGTACGTCAGGATCATTCCGGTGGATCGAGTGAGCTGGAAGCTCGAGAGACCTTATACCAGCCGCATCTATCTGCTTGCCCCCGGCAGGAAACGCCTCCTGGGTTCGAATTTCGACGACCGTGTGGTGCGTCTTGGCCGCCTTCCAGCCGGAGAAATCAAGCTCGGCATTGATACCTATGGTGCGGATGCGGGGAGCGTGCAGACGGGTCCCGGGGAGCGCAATCCGGATAGGCTCCCGCATGCCAAAGTCACACAGTTGCCTTCAGGCGTCGTGGAAGTGCGTTTTGAGGACCTCCTCGGGCTTCCGGAGCGGAGAGGGCTCAAGAGCGGTAATTCTCCTGCGGAGCAAGCCTATGCGCACAACTTCCTCAGCGATGTGATCGTCCAGTTCAGTGGTGGGGTGACTGGCAGCGATGTTGTCATGCAGACGTTGGAGTTGCTGAAGGATCCGAATCCGGAGGTGCGGAAGACGGCGGCATACGCCTTGAAAACCTGTTGCCCGCAGATTGCCAGATCCGCCGGCGTGCCCTGACATCACCGTCACCTTCGATCGCGATACGCGCCCGGGATAAATGCTGCTGACAGTGCATGGTGGCTGCGTATAGTGCACCCTGTGAGTGCCGACCCGCTCGAATTGAAGGAGAAGGTCCAGGCGGACTACCGCGCCCGCTGGGAGGCCGTGGAGATCGCCCACGCCCAGGAACTCGCGGCGATGACGGATGAGCGGGCCCGCCAGATCATCCAGTCCCTCGGAGCCGTGGAAGGGTGGCGAGAACGTTCCGACTGGTCAGGCCTCGTCGAGCAGCAGGCCATTTTCCAGCGAGGGCGGCGGTCATGATCCACCTTCCCGGTGTGCTGGCCGTTGAAGTCGTGGCTTGAAGGCCTTGGCTAGGAGGCGATGGGCACGTCGACGGGGTAGAGCGTGATCGCTTCCGGCGTTTGCTGTGTGGGAGTTCGCACCCAAGCCAGGATCCATTTCATCCGGTTCGTGGAGCAACCGCCTTCTCGAGGCAAATGCTATAGTTTGACCCCTTTTCCGCGCAGGTCTTCTTCGGTCTCGCGGTAGAATGGCGGGACAGAATTCACTTTGACATTCCTGAATCCCCGTGAGCACAGTCACCCTAAGTTCAATGCCCAAACCGGTAATCGCAGCCGTTAAGAAAGGACATCAACGATGAAAACCAAAACTTGGAAAACTGCTTGCAGTGTTGTGTTGATGCTGCTCCTCGGCGGAGCGGCAGCTCTGGCGGCGCCGTTCGCCAAACAAATCTCATTCACTCAGCCCGACGGCACCCAGATTGAACTCTGGGCTGAGGGCGATGAGTTCTACGCGGTGTTCGAGACGCTCGACGGTTACGCCGTCGCGTTTGACCCAGCGACAGAAGCCTACCAGTATGCCCAGTTGTCCCCGGACGGCGACGATCTCTTGCCGAGTGGCGCGGAGGTGGGCAAGGCCGACCCACAAGCGTTGAGGTTGGAGACGCATCTGCGGATCAAGCCGGAAGCGGTGAAAAAGAAGGCCCGGGAGCGCTACCAGCGCTGGGATGAGGCGACCGGGAACTCCGCCCGCTGGAAAGCGTTGAAGGCCGCCCGTCGCCAAGCGGAGATGGGCGCAGCACCCGCCACCGTCAACGACGCAGCGCAGCCGGCGCCACCATCTTCCACGACCACGGGCACAAGGGTGGGTCTGTGCCTGCTGGTGGATTTCGACGATGACCCCGCGACCATCCCG
>Ga0315288_10009801_pt1 | contig 12056 bp, 25 predicted proteins | sample YL17G11_20_MG_FD_203454 | JGI IMG/M metagenome (GOLD analysis project Ga0315288, IMG submission 203454) | Sediment microbial communities from Yellowstone Lake, YNP, Wyoming, USA - YL17G11_20 | ecosystem: Environmental > Aquatic > Freshwater > Lake > Sediment | place: USA: Wyoming | collected...
AGATGGTTCGGGAGGATGGGCGGCGTACTGTGGGGGAGGCGTTGGAACGCTTAAACGCATATTATCAAAAGAATCAAGGGAAGTAGAATGGCACATCCTTCTGATCGTTGTCCGAAATGCGGATCTCCTACCGCCTGCAAATCAGGTGGTTGTTCTGTTTTTTCACCAAAAAATAAAATTGAAGCACTTCGACAATATTATCTCCGTCATTGGGTGGAAGATCCCATCGACGGCACCAATTTTGACTGTGCTGTCTTGGATGCCTTGGCGGATCTGGACCACAGAAATGGTGTCCATCTGATCGATTTGTTAGATCGCTATGCAGATGCCATAGAAGTCCGAGTGCGGGCACAAGTTCGTGCTGAGGAACTCCAGTCTTGTTCCACAGTGCAACCTGAACGTTTCTTGGAGCGAGAGGCGCGCAACGCCATTACCGCGAGGGCACAATGAATTCCTTGGATGGGATGACACCAGAACAATTAACGGCACTTTTTCTGAAATATGGAGCTACCACGCACCCAGAAACAGACCATGTATTTGGTGTGTTTGGCTGGCGAGCCGAAGCCCAGCTTGAAGAATGGCTGCAGAAGCCGTTTAGCATCAAAACGGAGGCATCGTGAGTAACCTGGTCGATGATGATCCCCGCAAGGTCTGGATTGTCGATGTCCAGATCAAGGTCCAGATGGCCGTAGTGGCCGAAGATGAGGACGACGCCCGGTGTGTCGCCAGGAAGCATCTAGCTGGGGAGCTAGAGCATGATTTGCATAATGCAACCTATACACCACGCCTACTGAATCGGCCTCTGCACTTGATAGGTGGTTTGAGTGGTCCGCTGGGTGGCACCTTGCCGTGGGGCGTAGACCAGGAAGATGATCCACGACGTAATTGGTGCATTGAGCAATGGATTGGGATGTGGTAATCATCAATCCAAAGATTATGTGTGGACAACCTGACAACCACGTTTTCATGGAACTTATTGGGCAAGTAACATTCCAAGTTAGAAGCGAAGTTTGGGGGGTCGAGGACAATATTTCAGATCAACTTTGGGAGATTCAAGGGCCTCTAATGGTCTCGGTCGAGGACCCACAATGATCTCCCAAGAAACCATTGATTATCTTCGAGAGAATCTACGAATAGTCGTAGATTTTAGAGAGGGATATTACTATGAAAGTGTGGGTGGACGCGGAGGACATCGTCTGGAAATAGAACTGCATCTAGGTGATGAGGTCATTTCCAAAACTTATTGTGATTTGCCGCAATGAAAAGCGTTGCGTCTGATCTTCGCACTTACGGCCTAACTTTAGACAGGATTAGAAATCATGTTGGACCCTCAGTAGATTCTCAAGTTTGGGTCTGCGTGACTGATCGAGTCCGCGACCAAGAGAACCGAATATGCGGTCCATTGCTTGATTTGCTGGTGCGATTCAAAAAAGAGACTAACTTGTGGAGTGGGTAGAAACTCGCGAAAGTCAAATTCTCCGTGCTTTGATTGGAGTGGTGCCCATCTCTCTAATCATCAGAGATCGCGTCGCTCCAACAGTAGAGGCTAAGGTTTGGGTGTGGGTTTGTGATCGAGTTAATGAGCAACTGAGTTCTCTGACGGGTTCTCGTTCACTCACCGCTGGAATCAACGGGGCTCTCAACGCAAATTAGCTCGACGTTGAAACGTAGTCCCTTGCAAATTTTTCAAGCTGTGATACACATACTCTATGAAAATTGTCAGACTTGCTGGACGACCACCCATAGACCGAGAAATTTCTAAGCGGATTTTTGGAACAGTCCGAGCCCCTAGCGCGGCAGAAATTAAACCCTGGACTCAAATCAAGCGACAAATGTGCGATACCATTTCCATGCAAGTTTGGAATCAGGTGGGGAATAGAGTTCGCCAGGCTGAATATCCTTGATTCTTGCTTTTGAACACCGATCTGCTAAGATCAAAGAAATGAATTTTAAGCGTCCCTGGCACTATAAAAATGAGGATCGCGTCAGAGTCTCTATGAGACTTCTAGACTCCGACCCAGAGGAATTTAAATACGGCTCTGTTATGGCAGATGATCCGGCTCTGGCAGGCTACGATGAGGCATATATTTGTATTTCTTTTGATGATGGCACCTGGGAATCTGTTCATTTTACTCGCGTAGAGCCGCTTCTGGCTGCAGAATAAGAAGGTATAATGGCAGTGATTGACGGTGTGTGGCAGTTACTGGGCCAACCCACATGGGGGCCTAGATGCCCTCTTTGCGTCGAACCAAGTATCAACGCAATAATGTGCGCTTTGTGCAGTGAGAGTGTAGAGCACCAGAAGGAACGAATCGGTAAGATGAAACATTTCCGTTGTTGGGCTAGTAAACGAAAAGGTGAGTAGTGAACGAAGTTGCCGGCGGCCTATTCCTTGTCGTTGTCCTTGTGTTATTTGGTCTCGCTTGGAATGATGCGTGGAAGCCACGCAAACTAAGCGGCTGCACTTCTTGCATGGGGTCCGGCGAGTCGTGCGATTTAGCTGGGGCGGCACCCTGTCCAAACCCGGAATGTCCGTACTCATGACCCACAATAATGACTTCGGGCTGGGTCTTCGGATTCACGAAAGCGGCGATTTCAAGCTGGAATATCGTTATAATGATGACAAGTTAGATGAAGTTGTGATGCTTTGGAAGGACCCCGCTACAGGTGTGTCGCAGTGCCTATTTCATTTAGAGGCGATGAGTGAGGAACACTGGTATGCTGGGGTCTATCTGCCTGGGCAGGAGAAGAATGAGCATGGTATCATTCCATCTAAACATGCGTTGCAGATGTGGTTTAGTCGATTAAATGCGGCTAATGATTATGGGGATGTTGATCTGTGAAAAAGGGGCTATACCTTTCTCCAAATGTTAAGTTGAATCTCTCCCACTCAGTTCTTAGCCAAGTTGTCCAGCATGTTAGGGAGCGGGTAAGTCAACAGCTTAACGGCACGTTTGTGCCTATATGGATGATAAGAGCTTCTTTTCGAGGTGATTCGTCACGGATAGATGCCCATCATGGAAGATAAAACAAAACTCTACGAACATTATGGAACTCTGCCTATGAACTGGAGCTTTATCCTTCGTGCTACTACCAGATGGCGCAAGAGCCGCCGTTCCTCTTGGCTTATGGTTCTGGGAAGCATTATCTTTTGCTTGTTGAGCTACTTTGCAATGCAGCTTCTGGTTGTGGCCGTAGGATTTTCCCTACTTTCGCTGTATGATTATTTTTCGGCCAAGAAATGGGAAGCGGAGATTATTCTTGGCATCCCCTATTTTCTAAAGGATGTTCGAACATTGTCAGGAGCCGTAGAACATCAAAAACTATCTGATGAACTTCGACAGGCTAGATCGGTTAAGCCATCACGAACGCGAATTTGAAAAGCTCCAAATTAGCGGTTTTCTAGATGAAAAACGTTAATCTTTACCGCGCACATAATCTGCATCTCCATCCCGGTCTCGTTTTTCAAATCAAAAGCAAAGTTTGCAATCAAGTTATTGACGGATTGTCGCGGCCAATTAGAGACCAGGATAGATTAATCAAAGGGGTTCTTCGGGCCGAAGTGGAGACGTTCCGCACGCGCTCGGCTTGGCCCTCCAGCCCCTCCTTCGCGTTCGAGTGAAATGATGGATTTCCTGACCAACAAACTAAGACAAACTAAGCTTCGTGATGCTGTTTGTCAAACATGGATGGTAAGTGATTATGTCAAAAGACAAATATGGCAACACACTGCGGAACTGGCATCCCAACAACTTTCAGCTAGAGTGCGCGCGCCAGTGCAGCGGCAATGTGATGAAGAATGGGGCGTCAATGATTCTGTCTGAATGTCCAACTACGACGCGTTTTACTTATAGCATCAATTGAATCTCTTCAATAGTAATGTTGTCATTCCATATGCGATAGGTTTCTTGCTGATGTTCCAGTCTTTCCACGACTCCTGCGTAGTCACCTTTGGCCGCCATAGTTCGCATCTCATCTAACAAATTTTGGAGATCAGGACTGTTTGGTTCCTGCAATAGTTCTTCATCCATCTGTATTTCTCGGGAAACAGTAACTAATAGTTCAATAATTAGTTTAGCAGCATACTCTTCTGCGCCTTCCTCTGTCAAATGAATGGATACACCAGGTTCTTCATCGTCATCATAAGCATGCCACACCACCCACACAGAACGAGTCACCTCAGCACTACTGGTTCTAGTTAGTTGGTAATAGACAGCCAGAGCATCCAAGGGATCGTGAGTTTGATTTAGCTGGCGCAGCAATTTTCGAAGGATTTGATCGCTCATGACATCATAATAGCACAAAATTTTCTTTTCCTACCAACGGAGCGGCGATTTAGCTTGCCTTTAGCCGTGGAAAAGGTATGATCCCAGAACGGCGGGCGACCTCGTGACTTACATCATTTACAGCTACGACCATCCGCGCAGCCCTGGTGTCCATTATTTTTGCGGAGTCTTTCAAAAAGAAGAAGTAGCCAAGGAATACTTAGCATCTATTTCTGATGAATATCGTAAAAATTGCCGGCTAGAGAGTTTTTCTGAATTCTCCTATCCCTTATATTTGATCGAAGAAGATTTTTATCAGAAACCTGCAATTCCCATCACCAGAGCGGATCTTGCCAAGAAAATGGCAATGATGCCCAAAGTAGACGACGAAAATCACGAATACTTTAACTACTATCTTTTCGTAGATGATTATCGAGGAATTATTCCTGGAGAAGATTGCCTGGGAATGACGGATCACCATCACGTAGACAATCATCACATTCAATGCAAGTTGAATGCATCCTTAGAACGGCAAGAAAATCGCGCTATTGATCGGGCTGCTAGCCTAGACGACAATGAAGAAACCTACGAAGAAATGCTCGCTCGACTACTGCAAGGCGAAGAAAAATTGTGGGTTCCATCAGAAGATGACAAAAAACTTCAACGTTATGGTTTCCTCTTTGGCAAGCCAAGGTTGACCACAGAAGAGAACTCCGAAAAGAAGACGTTGCTTGCAGAATTACGAGCTCTAGGACGAGATCCTGGATGGGAGCTTTCTTGAGCACCACCTACAAACTTCATTGGTCTTTGGTCCTCAACACCCAAGATAAGAACAAGGCTTCTCGCATTCTTCGGCCGATGGAGCCGTATGAAAATCTAGTGGTAGAAAAATTCAAGGAACCAAGTTGTTCTGGGATCAAAGCCTACTTGGATGTTCCGCTTGCTGTCTATGAATGGCCTAGCATAGTGGCAGCAGCTTTGCAGAAAGCAACTTGGGTCGGTATTCCTTCCATTGTTTATATCAGTTCAGAGGGGGCTTATAATAGCTTGGAAGGTACTATCGTAACTCCCAGCATGGTGGGGGTAGTGTGGGCGGGGTGGGGTCTGGTATGGAAGTAGCTGAATCACGCAGCGACTGGCCTTATTGCCTTCGTCCTACTCCGGAAGAAGTCCGCAGGGATGAGGAATTTATTCAAAAATATGAGAATAATGAAATAGAGCTAGAATTTCGACCATTGTCGGAGAAACAACTGGCTAGGGTACGGCGTCTTCAAGCCCAACCTTACTGCATTTCTACCATCATAGGTGATGGTGAAGCATTCACCATCGAAATGCGATGTGATTGTGGCGCGGATGGTAGTTTTGACCAAACCGCCACCAGGCCATACATTCAGCATCGAAACAGCTTCATCGAAGCACATCGAAATTGCCAGCCGAGCCGACCGCACGCACGGAGGAACCATGAATCCTGATCAGCATCTCTTAAAGAAGATATCTGACCAACTGCGAAGGTGGGCCATCGAGTCCAAAACTGGTGGTTGGTCTACACATCAAGTAGAGCCAATGCGAAGGTTGGCTGACGAAATTGATGAAACCTTGTCCATTACCGCAGATCGTTACCCTGCCCGGGGTGCTTGGAATGATCCTTGGAACCCAGATTCGTGAGCCAACGAAAAAATACGTTAATTTTAAGGCTGCAGGCCGCCGCGCCGGCGCTAGAGCGCGCAGTGCATTTAAGTCTGGATGTGAGATGTCAGATTACAGATCAAATTGGGATGATTATCAGAGAACAAATAGACCTAGTTAATGAGCTAGTAGAGCAAGAATTGTGCGATTCAGGGATTATGGTGTAGGTGCGTTATGAATCGACAAGAAATTGGCATACAGTATCTAGATGCACTAGCAGATGCTCAGCACGCTCGTCGCATCTTGGAAACCAATGATGGGGATAACTACGGCCCCTGTGGCGACACGGAGAAGCGGGTCAAAGCTGAGTTTGATGCAGCGGTTACTCATCTTGCCTTAGCTACTAGGTCCCTAGTCCACCTGGCGGAAAAAATTTCGTAATTCTCAAGGCAAAAATGAAACAATTAAACCAGTTACTTCTGGTTCTTCCAGTAGGAGCCCAACAAATCACCAATCAAATTTGGCACAAGACTAGTGATGGAATTGGTGCTCGTGTTAAGGAGCAAATTGATTTAGTGACTGGACGAATTTACATGGAAATTTACGCCCCGAGATTGCGGCAAAGTTGATGCGCCAAATAGGAAAGCTCTTGAATGACCAAAACTACGCGCAGACACAGGCTTTCAAAAAACGTGGATGGAACCAGGTATGGGTCCACGTAGGAATCCAAGTTAATAATCAGGTGGGTACTCTAGTGTGGGACCTGCTGGCAACAAGAATCTTTATGGAAGGGCTGCAAACGGGCGGGCTCCTCGCAGGGGCTCGATGAACAGGGAGAATCACTTGAACTTAATGCAATATCTTAACCGGCATCTTGGGGAACCAATCGGAAAGCTGGCGGTCATCTCCGCCGTTGGGACTCCTGGATTCGTTCAAAAGGTGGAATGGAATCACTTCCCGTCTACGTGTGAGCTATTGCACGAGATTGACATAGAAAAATCTTGGGTGACTATCCTGTGGGAAAATGGAAAGGACTCTGTAGATAGTGTAGATAACATGATCCACATCGGCGTAAAAGAAAACTCGGAGGAGACTCAATGATCAAGTGCATTCACATCAGTTTCGGCTATGTGGAAAGCAGCCAGATGGCTGGTCTCAACTTCACTTGCCAGAGTGGCGCTCCAGCGCGCCGCCGGGGGGACGAGGCCCCGGGGTTTAAGACTCCGGGCGAGGCTTTAGTTAGCCTAGCTAATGGTATCTACCACAGGTATAAGGATGGCTTGCGAGAGGCCCCACCTAAGAACAAGTGTTGCAAATCGGCGGTCACCAAGAAATTTGATTTCTGCCCCAAGTGCGGGGTGTCTCTGCGGAAGCAGGACTTTGATGTAGAGCAATATGCTGATTGGCTGCGCCATCTTCCGGTGGAAACGGCGGATAGCTGGGGAGGCGGCGATATTGTAGCATCGGCGCTGCACCTGGACCAGCCGGCAGATGTGTGGTGGCCGTGGAACACCTTGACCACCCTGATGAAGTTGAAGCAGAGTGAGGTGTTAGACATCATTGAGTGCGGCGAGAGGGTGCTGCTGGAAGCCACTACAGATTTGCGGACAGATTATCCGGATCAGGATGTGGATATGGATATCGATGAGCTTGGTTATCTTCCGGAGGAATACAAGAAGTTGTTGTCGGAACTGCCTGCCGGCTCCGTGGACATTCACGCAGTAGAAGAGGATTAGGTGTTCCTACTTTCAAACGTGTACAAACTCAGCGTGCGTCCAGAAAATGGACCAACGTGGTGGTTTTGGTAGACTACCTGATTGGCAGTGAAAAAAGTCACTCCATCAATTCATCACCAGGTTAATCAGTTGATTTTAGAAAAATGGCTCTAATACAAAATTAAACCGAGGATTCTCTGCATTGGTTATGGTAATTGGAGGCACCCAAGTCATAGAATAAAGAGTGAGACCACCGTCCGCAGTTAATCCAGTAATAGAAGTGTTATTAGGGCCAAGAGTTCCATTGGGGGCGACGGGGCCTGGAGTTCCTGGAACAAGAGAAACAGCCGGATTGGCTAAGGTGCCTACTTGTTGCAAATATTCATCATTTGATCCTCCAAACCAAAGTCTAATTTTGACGTCCGGATTATTAGATGGAGAGTAGCTGCCCTGCCAAAGGGTAAAATTAACTCTCCAGCCAACGGTTCCAGAAGTAGTAGGGCCGCTACTGATAATGTAAGGATAAGTACCAAAGGTCGCGTAGACTCCATTGCTAGCACTTCGTTTGCTAACTGTGACTGCATGAGCTACATCGCCTCCGGAGGCAATAGAAGACATAGCGGCACTGGGGCCATTCCATTGAAATAATTCAAAAGCGGTTCCTGCAGTTCCATCGGCGGAGTACAAAAGATATTTAGTAGGATTAGTGCCTGCGGAATCAGGTTCTACATAAGTTAAAATTCGACTGCTAGTCCCTGGACCACCACCCCCCTGGACTGCCATGCTTCCAGAGATAACGGTGCTGGTAATATCTGTGACAGTATAAGTTCCAGGAGTGTCGATCTTATAACAAGCCCAGCCAGTGCTAGCTCCGACTTGTAAAGAGAAAACGTAAAGAGAAGAGCCATCGACGAACATACCTAGTTTGTTAGTGGTGGTGGCGTTGGTGCCAGAGCTTACGGTAGCTAAGTTTTTAACTTGTCCAAAAGATCCGCCATTTAATGTATACAGTGGTCTGGTGGAGGAGACATAGCCAGCAATGTATATCATATTATCCCAGACACACATGGCAGCTCGACTGGTGGTGAAAGACGTTGGCCCAGCAATAGCAGAGATATTTCCGTTGCCCATTTGATATATGACTACATTAGCGGAGGAGCTTGTAGAAGAAAATGTATAAAGAGAATCACCCAATACTGTATCTTGGGTAAAGCCACCACTATTATCAGCACTGCCAAAAGGCCCATCGGAAATCCAAGTATATCCATCAGTAGTCCTGACACCACGCATTAATCCAGAAGTGTCCAAATATACTAAACACATATATTGAAGTCCGTTAAGTCCTGTAACAATATTTAATCCAGATTTATCATGATTGGATGCATTTATTAGGGTGAGAGTTGCAGCTACGCTCCAGGTATTTCCTCCATCTAGAGTGCGATAGATGCTGTCACCCACCGTCGCGTAAAAAGATCCGGCACTGCCGGAGGTATTGTAAATATTACTTCCAGTAAAATAAATAGCTCTGTTAACTGGCTGGTCTACAGTAGAAGTGCCTGCTTCAGCAGTTCCAAAAGAAGATCCTAGCGTGATGGAAGATGGGGGATTATTATACAAAATTAAAGTAGGAGAGCCAGCTAGTTGCATCCCTAAAAACGGAGATCCAGCCATTAGACGTATGCCTCCATGATGAGCCTAAACCTAGACCCAGCAGAGATTCCATCCGCAAAATTATTCCAAGTAACTAGATATGTAGTGCTGCCATCAGCGGTAAGACCGGTAGTAGTCCCAATAAGGGTAGCAGCAGTTATAGGATATTCTTCCAATACTGTTCCAAACCAAGCTCTGATGTTAACCACGCCAATATTTCCTGTGCTATAAAGCTTAAAGCTAAGGATCATGCCAGTAGTGGAGGGAGCGCGATTAATTAACTGAATTGAATTTTCTCCGCTGGTCCAGAAACCCACACCTTGACAGTTGTTAGAAAGAGTCAGGGCATCTAATCCATTTCCCCCGGAATCTAAGGTAGACATAGTGGTAGAAACGCCATTCCATTGATATAGAGTCATAGGATCTGTTGAAACCACGGCAGTTGCATAAATTATATATTTATTAGGATTAGTGCCTGGGTCGGCTTCTCCATCCACGCAAGTTAATACTTTGTCAGATGTAGGTGTGGTTGCAAGTAGCATTCCAGAAGGTAAAACTGTAGCACTAATATCTGTTACTACGAAACTACTGCTTATTCGAAAGCAGGACCAAGGTCCAGTGTTGCTTGAGAAGGTCGGTGCTACAGCACTACCCTTAGTAAAAGCAATTAAGTCACCACTATTGCTATCGACAAACATCCCTGACTTATTGTTATACATAGTTGTGGTGCCTCCTGAAGCAATAAGAGTTACTGCAAGCTGAAGAGTAAGGGCATTTAATGCATATATTCTTCTAGTTGCCCCTACTACAGACATGCTCATATAATACAAAGTATCATTAAATACGCATAGGCTAGCATTAATAGGCGGCTGACCAGCAGGAACATCTACACTAAAGGGAGGTGATCCAGGAGTATATCCAATAATAATTGTCGCATAAGAAGGACCGCCCACTATTACCATAGGGCATACATATAAAGTATTTCGATAAATCGTATCTTTTCCCAAAGCTCCAATCGCAGAAGGTGCTGCAAATCCGCTGTTTTCTGTCCAAGTAATGCCATCTGTACTGTAACTTCCGTTTATCACGGACCCAGCGCTGTTCCAAATAAAACAAACAGTGGGAATTCCATTAATATATATGACATTTAAACCACTGCACTGCCCAGAACTCCCAGAAAAAGAATAAACATTGGTCCAGGTAGTGGCAGCGTCGGTGCTTCGCCACACTTGATTATTTACCAGAGCTAGGAAAGTATTTTGGCTTCCGAATTGAATAACTCGGTTAAGTGCTTGCAGAATGCTGCCAGATGTGCTCTCCGCTGTTCCAAAGGAAGTGCCAATCAATTCACTGGACAAACCAAAGTAACGCTTGACTTGGGGAGTTCCGCTATAAATATTTAATCCAAAGAATGATGTAAGCATACTCCATATTAACATTTCAGGGCGAAAATTTATTTTTTTTTTTGGATTTCGACCCGTGCGCCGCGCGTGGGCGAGCTTTCTTGTGGCGGGCGGGCGGGCGGGCGTGGGAGGAAAATCCTTGCCAAGCCCCTGACGCCGTGCTAAACTAGAGAAGCCATGAGCATGTTCCTGCTTTTCCTACTTTGGGTAGTTATCAGTTTTCAGATGGGTTACTGCTTGGCTGTATATCTTTCCCTTCGGTGCTTGCGAGAGGCCAACGATCTTCTCCATAAGCAAAACGCAGTTATTTTGGAGCTACAGCAAAAACTGTTGCAGGTACAGCAGACTCAGCCCCAACACCCCCCACAACCACCGGCTGATCCGGCGGATTGGTGGAAGAATCAATGAAAACACTAGGCAGGCTGTTAACAGCGTAGGATGATCGTCCCATCCTGGGCATGCAAAGTGAGCTAAACGCAACTTTCCTGGTCTGGTGCTCCAGCATCTACCGCAGATAATCTGTGGTAAAACCTGTGCGATCTTAAACACGCACAATAGGTTTGGACTGAGATAGTGTAGGACGTGCTTTAGCCGTTCGTGCCGCCGAGTGTCTCCCGCATAACCATCAACCTCACAGGAGAGTGTAATCTAGTGTTCCAGGTCATCCTTTACGACTACGCCGCGCCCGATGCCACAACCCCCTACTTCGTCGCCCAGCAAATCGAAGCTCGCACCTACCGAGAGGCTTGTATCGAAGCCAACGACGCAGTAGAAGAAAGGTGCTATGTTGGAGCCAAGGTGCTCAACACCGAAGGTCAGGATGTTTACAGCGTAGGTTTGACCCTGGAACAGAGCCAAGGTTGATGGTCGCTATCAACGGATGGTGCGTCAGCCTAGAATACGTCACAGGTGTAATTAACCGTGACGGCAATCCGATGACACCTGATGACCAAGACTACACTCTCAAAGTCTTCCGCTACCCTGGTGGCTACAGTCAGCCCAAGGAAGAATGCAGCGAGTGCTCCGGGGCTCGGTTCGCCCAAAAAGACGCAGCCTACGCTGCGGCGCTGGCTCACGGGCACCTGGCCTAGAAAATCCCTTGCCAAGCGCCAGAGGATTTGCTATGCTGTCTGGTAGCCTGGCACCATTTCGTCAGAGTAGTTTAAAGCACGGAAGGCAACTTTCGTCTGGCTCAGAACGACACCCTACATAGGGTGGAAGCCTTGGTTCGAATCCAAGCTCTGACATCACGCGGTTCGGTAGCTCAAGTAGAGCCCCACATCTTAGGTGGGAAGGTTGCTGGAAGAGCCAGTCCGAACCAACATACATGAGGTAAGATTGCAGTTGTTAGACATGAAGCCCATCGGGCACTATCACCGTGGTGGTCCTATTTTCTC
>Ga0315288_10009802_pt1 | contig 12055 bp, 13 predicted proteins | sample YL17G11_20_MG_FD_203454 | JGI IMG/M metagenome (GOLD analysis project Ga0315288, IMG submission 203454) | Sediment microbial communities from Yellowstone Lake, YNP, Wyoming, USA - YL17G11_20 | ecosystem: Environmental > Aquatic > Freshwater > Lake > Sediment | place: USA: Wyoming | collected...
TACCTTGTGATGTAACCGTGGCAGTTACTTTTTTTCCATTCAAAAGATCTTTAAATTCAACCTTCTTTTCGGAAAGCTTTTCCACTTTGATTATATCATTTTCTTGCACTTTGTATTGCTTACCACCAGATTTGATAACTGCAATTGCCATAAGGACTCCTTCTTAAAAAATCCCCAAGGGGACTATTTCATCCTTATTGTAGCGCGATAATATTTAATTGTCAATAAGAGCAATTAAAATGAAATTTTTCGATGCCTGAGATAGATACTTTGTAAAATTCCGATGGCGGCCATATTGGTTAACATTGAAGTCCCACCGGAAGAAATAAAGGGCAAAGGAATGCCTGTTACCGGCATTATCCCCATATTCATTCCGACGTTAACAAAAACCTGAAAAAGTAGTGTCAAGCCCCAGCCGAGGGCGAAATAATACCCGAATAGGTCTTTCGAGACCCGGGCAACATTAATTATCCGCACGACTAAAAAAACAAGCAATAATATTAACCCAGTTGAGCCGACAAAACCAATTGATTCAGCCGCTGAGGCAAAAATAAAGTCCGTATGGGCCACTGGCAAAAAGTTTAATTGGATTTGCGAACCCTTGCCGATCCCTTTACCCCAAAGCCCGCCGGAACCAACCGTAATTTTCGCCTGCGTCACGTTATAACCAGATCCGTATGGATCTTTCGATGGATTAATGAAAGTATAAATTCGATCTTTTTGATAAGGTTTTAGAAAATGCCAGCCAACTGGAGCCGCTAAAATTAAGCCAGCGATTATCGCTAATAAAATGATCTTTTTTACATTGGAGAAAAAAAATAAAATTAGTAGTGCAACGAAGAAAACCATGGCCGTGCCGAAGTCGGGTTGTCGCAAAATTAAGATTATTGGGACAATAACTATTCCAATAATCAATAATATCTTTTTAAAATCAAATTCTTTTGTTTCGGCAAATATTCTAGCTAAAAGCAGTAAAATAATTACTTTTCCAATTTCCGATGGTTGAAGTTGAAAGATTTTCAGATCGATCCAACGGGCGGCACCGAAAGCATGGCTACCCAGGAATAAAACGATAATAAGTAAAACTAATAAAACTCCATATAAAATCGGTGAAAGGCCTCTTAAATTGCGATAATCAAAAAAGGTTAATAAAACCGCGATCACTGCCCCAATTAAAAAGTAGATTATCTGAGAGATCATTAAATATGGGTTCTGCGAGTATGTTACTGAGAAAATGAAAACAACGCCCAAAGTGGAAAGAAGGGTCGCTAAAATAAAGAGCGACCAATCGATGCCCCAAGGTAGTTTAATTTGCCCTCGCAACAAAGGTAGCTTCATTCGAGACCCAACCAAATTGTAGCAGAATCAATACTAAACTCGCCAGAGGTTTTGACTTCCCTGTCCTGAGCGGAGTCGAAGGATTTCTTGCCAAATTGAATTTTAGTTTTAGTTTCTTTTTCTATCTGCGACTGATATTTATTGATGATTGTCTTGAGATTTTCGGCGGCATCATAGTAAATATTAACTGTTTGATCGGGCTTTAAGCCGGCGGTTTTACGCAAATCTTGGATCAGACGGACAATATCGCGGCGGATCCCCTCTTCGTGTAGTTCGGGAGTAATTTTAGAATCCAGCGCAACCTTTTCAGCTTGGATAATTTCAACCACATTTAGTTCATCTTTAAGAATTTCTTTTAGCTCATCACTGAGATCTTTATCAATAGAGAAGCTTTTCAAGGGTTGGCGGTTTCGAATTTTATTTTCCGCCCTTAATGCTCTCCCCTTTTCTGCGAGATTACGAACCTCACTCATTTCAGTAATTAATTTTTCCTCTATCTCCCCCGGCTCTGGCCAGTCGCAAAGATGGACTGATTCGGGATCTTTTTCGGTTTTTAGATTTTGATAAATTTCCTCAGCAATAAATGGGGTGAAGGGAGCGATGATTTTTGTAAAGTTGAATAAAATGTAATACAAAGTGGAATAAAATTTATCATCGCGGCGTTTGCGTGAACGGCGTAAATACCAAGTCGAAAGATCAGTATTAAATTGTTCGATCTCGCGAGCGGCACCAACAACATCAAATTCATTGAGTTTGTTACCCACGCTTTTAATTAACTTGTTAAAATAGCTCAACACCCATTTGTCTAAAATATCATCCGATTCAACTTCTTTTGAAGGATCCCAACCATCGATATTGGCATAGGTTGTAAAGAATGAATAGACGTTCCATAAAATCAAAATAAATTTTCTTAAACTTTCTTGGACATCATTTTCACCCATTCTCTTGGGATCGCCGGGAGCATTGACCGTATAGAAAAACCAGCGCAAAGAGTCGGAGCCGTATTTTTCGATAATTTGGAACGGTTCGATGACATTGCCCTTTGATTTAGACATCTTTTTACCGTGTTCATCTAAGACCAAACCCAGACAGATAACATTTTTAAAAGAAGTTCCCTTTTCAATCAGCGTGGAAATTGCTAGCAACGTATAAAACCAGCCGCGAGTTTGGTCCAGGGCTTCGGCAATATAGTCGGCGGGATAATTCCCTTTCGCTTCTTCGTCTGAGGCAAAGGGCATAGAGCCAGAATCAAACCAGACATCGATTAAATCTTTAACTCTTTTGGCGTTTTTACCGCATTTAGGACATTTAACCTCGATTTTGTCTATTTCTGGCCGATGTAAATCGATATTTTCATTGATATTTATTGCTTTTTCTTTAAGCTCTTCAATCGAGCCAATCATTATCTTTTCGCCACAATCACAAATCCAAATCGGCAAAGGTGTCCCCCAGTATCTTTCACGCGAGAGCGCCCAATCTTTAACTTCCGCCAGCCACTCGCCGAAACGGCCGGTTTTAATATAGTTTGGAATCCAATTAATCTGCTCGTTATTTTTAATTAGTTCGTCGCGCACTTTGCTCATCGCAATAAACCAAGAATTTTTGGCATAATAAATTAACTGAGTATCACAGCGCCAGCAGAACGGATATTCATGACGGATAGTTTCTTCTTTTTCTAGCAATTTTGATTCTTTAAGCGCTTTCTTAATATCCTCGTTGGCAAGCTTGACAAATTTGCCCTGGCCGACTTTATAAAGCATGGCGCCATCGGGCCCGACCGTGACCGGCACTGAAAATCCTTTTTCTTTTTGGAGTTCTAAATCGTCTTCGCCAAATGCCGGGGCAATGTGAACAATACCAGTCCCCTCCTCAGTTGTCACAAAGCGAGCCGCCCAAACATGGAAATCCTTATCGTTGCTTACTTCGATAGCGCCTTTAAATAATGGTTCATATTCTGTTCCCTCAAGATCTTTGCCAGTAAATTCATCGACAATATCGTATTCCTCATTGATTATCGATAATCTGTCTTTTGCTAATATTAATTTTTCCTTCGTACTTCGTAATTCGATACTTACATATTTAATATCTTTCCCAACTGCTAAAGCCGCATTGCCCGGCAAAGTCCAAGGAGTGGTTGTCCAGACCAAGAAATAGCGGCTTTTTTCACCTTGAATTTTAAATTTGACATAAATCGATTCATCTTCAATTTCTTTGTATCCTTGAGCAACTTCATGCGAGGAAAGCGGCGTGCCGCAACGCGGACAATACGGCACGACTTTATAGCCCTCGTAGAGCAATCCCCTATCCCAAATTTTCTTTAAAATTTGCCAGACCTGATCGATATACGAGTTTTCATAAGTGATGTAAGGATTTTCCAAATCGATCCAAAAACCGATCCGACGAGTCAAATTCTCCCATTCTTCTTTATAGCGAAAAACGCTTTTTTTGCACTCTTCATTAAATCTCTCAATTCCATATTCTTCGATCTTTTCTTTGCCGGAAATTCCTAACGCTTTTTCGACTTCAATTTCCACCGGCAAGCCGTGGGTGTCCCAGCCAGCGCGGCGGCCGACATAAAAACCCTTCATGGTTTTATAGCGAGGAATCAAATCTTTAAAAGAGCGCGCCAAAACATGATGGATGCCCGGTTTGCCGTTAGCTGTGGGCGGGCCTTCATAAAAAATAAACTTTTCTTTTCCTTTGTTCTTTTCTAAGGATTTCTGGAAAATTTTATTTTTTTCCCAAAATTCCAGAATGTTTTTTTCTAAATCAGGAAAGTTTTGTTTTGGATCAATTTGTTTAAAACTCATGGATTATCTAATTAGGGAAATGTGTATGTGCATGGGCTCTCATTCTTGGGACAATCTTGATACCATTGAGCGTTTGAGGAAAATAATTCATACCATATCGTGATTCCTGAGTTAACTTTTCCTCCGTCGTTTTGAGCTTTAGCTCGCCCCTCGCCTGATTCCATATTATAGGCAATAATTTTATAACCGCTACCATCCAGAGATGCGTAAGCATAGGCGTATAGTGTTGGTCCAACCATCCTATTGATGGGATCGACTGGGAGATCACGCACAAAGGCGGCTAAAGGGAAACCTGCACTGGCTCCTACCCAATCTAAATCAGTAACTGGGCTTCCGCTTTCATCGGTATCGCTCCGATTCCATTTGACATGTTTTGCCCCAGCAAATGGAAATGATTCTACCTTAACACCCTGCCATGGATATTCGTCATGTTCATCGTAATACATCTCTAACGCGTTCTGCACGGTTTTCAGCTCAGCAATTCTTTTCACATCGCGCGCCTTCTTCTTCGCTTCATTTACACTAACAATCACAATTGCGGCTAAAATACCAATGATAGCGATAACGATCAAAAGTTCGACTAAAGTAAAACCTTTAATTTTTTTCATTTCCCCTCTCGTTATCGATGGCTTGATTGACTAAACGATCGGCCTCTTTATTTTGATCGCGCGGAATGTATTTAAAACTCACCTTGCCGCCGAGGGCGATAACTAAATCGCGCACTTGCCAAAACAACGGCTTTAAACCCTCGTTTTTTAATTTATAGCGTTGATTTAGCTGCTCAACAATCAATTCTGAATCAAGAAAGTACTCGATTTCCATCCCCTCTTGCACCTTGGAAGTGCAATCGTGGTGTATGTTTTCTTTTACCCAGGTTAGGGCTTCGATGACGGCGCTGTATTCTGCCTGGTTGTTAGTGGCTTCCCCGATGTACTTGGACAGAGTTACTGGCAACTGGTTACTAGTAACTGGTAACATTTGGATTACCACACCGACTCCAGCAGGGCCGGGGTTGCCGCGGGCTCCCCCATCAGAAAAAATCTTAATTTGCTTGTTTTGCATAGATTAAGTATAGCTTAAAAGAGGTCAGTTGACAATTTAATACAAATTAATTCGCCAAAATGATTTCGCCCCTGGATCTAAAATGGCCCGTAAATGAACCTTCTCCGACCCATACATCCCAACAGCGTCAATATTATAATACTCTGACTCAGGTTTATATCCGCCAATTCCACCGCTGACTCGGTTTTGGGTACTCCAGGCACCAATTACCGCCGCAGAAGGCTCAATATAATAGTATACGTGTGTATAATTGAAATAATTGCCGTTAATCTCGCCCGTTAGGGGAGTTGACGTAATGTTGAAGCCGGCTTCGAATAACGCCCAAGATTTACTTTGAGTTATTTCGCCTGGAACAACCTGGGAGGTCGGCGCGGAGCAAGCCGCGTTTAGAATTCGCGGCTTATGGTCGACCAGATCAATAGAAACTCCTTGGCAATTATCCGACCAAGCCCAAAAATGCAAATTGATACTGGCCGGATCTGCTCCGGCGTGAGTGCCTCTGATATTCGTAAGAAAAGAATAGTAGCCATCTTGTTTGGAAAAGTTGCGAGTATTGTCGCAAGGTGGTGGGGGTGGATATGGATCGTCTGGAAGAGCAGCATTAAGACACGCTGGTGCTCTGTCACTTTTGACAGCGTTTAGAAGGGTCCCTGTGGCGGAGTTTTGCGGCCAAAATGAGGCATCGCGCCAGTAGGAAAAAGCCGGGACGATGTTCGTCTCCTGCTTCCAAACTTTATAAAACCAATATTGATCAGCAGGAGAGGTGGTAACGTTAGAAATATTTACCCGATCAAGACCGCCTCCCGGGAATGCTGACATATCACGCCTGATATAATAAGGGTCATTGTTGTAGGGTTCTGGATTATTTAACATTAGGCGTCTAGTGACCGTACTGCTCCCATCCCAATTAGCGACCAGCTGGGAGCTGGGGAAGGACCCCAAACCAGCCAAAGCGTTCTCCAAACCGGCCTCGGCCCCCTGATGGGCTAATTCATAATCGGTGATGTTGGTTCCGATAATTAGGGTTTTCAAAGTATTATAGCCGATGGCTAAGGTCATAGCCATAATAATTGAGATAATAAATATTCCTAAAAGTAAAGCGGCGCTTTTTTTCATTGAGACCTCTCTTTGTATTCGAGATTTTTATCACCAATAAACTTCCTTACCGTCACCGTAGAATAATTGCCTCGAGGGTCGGGAATTCTGCTTGTCAAGGTCATTGTGACTTCCAAGAAATTTTGAGCGAGAGGATGATAACTTGAATCTGTTGAACAAACATCACTATCCAACCCCTCCATGGCTGAGGTTGAAAAACGAATACTATCGATTCTCACCGATGTGTCATTAATTTGTCTTCTGTATTGGCCGGCGCCTTCATTACTATTATAATATCCGGAAGGATTAATAAATTCACTCATCCTTAAATTGCCGCTATCCAGGTAAAAAACCTTTCGGATTTTTTGATAATGTGGATCAATTTTAGTGGTTAACAAAGTGCTGGAGCTAATTGTGCCCCGTGGCCTGATGGGAGGGTCCGCGGCTGCAAAAGAAGGGTTTGCCGCTCGAAGTCCAAAATAATAGGCTACTTGCATTCCCCCTGAATCCCAGAAAGAATCGCAACTATTGGAGCCCAAAACTTCGTTGGTTAATACTTGAATAATATTTTCAGCATTCTTTTGGACATTAGAAATATTTTCAGTTTTGTATTTGCTGTTGAAAACGCTTCCCGAAGCGGCGATCACCAAAGTAACGGCAACCATAAAAATCGCCACCGCCACTACTAATTCAATTAAAGTGAAACTTCTCGATTTCCCTCGAAGATACTCGGGATAAATTACTCGAAGTAAACTTTTTTTCATTAATGTATTGCTCCTGAAGTATTCTTTAGGAATTGTCTGGTTTGGACTGTTCGATTTTGGTTAAATTGACTCCATCTTACCTCTACGATAAAAATGCCCAGATAGCTTGGATTATTTGAACACTGATAAAATAAATCATAAAAATAAGGTGCGGCAGCAACCACTTGCATGGTATAGTCATAATATCGATAATGATGCCAAGCCCCGCTCCAAGGGGATATGGCCGCATCACAGGTAAGGCCGGTATTTATTGGGTAATATGGAGCGGTTCCCCCAAATAACTGTGCGCTGGTCATCGCATCATCTACGCCTGGAGTTGTATCGTTAATCCACTTAAGAATATTGTTATCTCTAATAACGCTTCTTTCCTCCAAAAAATTTTGGGCTAAAATTGAGGCCTTCCAGCGAGCTTCGTTTTTGAACAAATTTTTATACCCCAAACCAACAACAGAAATAGTAGCCCCCATCACTAACAAAAAAATCGCCACCACAAAAACCACTTCGAGCAAACTAAAACTTTTTTTAATTTGTCCCAACATTGATTGATCCTGTAATATTATCAACGGTGATAGTTTTACATTTTAGATTTGAGGCAGTATATATGCCATTTATACAGGTAGTGGTATCGGATAGAGGGTTATTGCCCAAATTACCACCAACAATAACCATTTTTGAATATTTGGGACAATCAGTAGTATCTTCATCGTAAATTTGGCAACTATTCCCCCACATTATCGGCCTCCAATATCCGATGTCATAACCGCCAATATTATCAGGATTATTGTAATAAAGCCCACCGTAGCCGGTCGCCCCGTCTAAATGCCGAAAGTGGACCTTCCAAAGAAACGCCTCATTAATACCGCCTGATGCAGGACATTTGCCATCCTCATCAGGATAATGACAAGGGAAATCGTAAAAAACTGTTAAGTTTGATGGGAGGTTTACCTGTTTTATCCGATATCTTGTAAAAGTGGGGTTGGTGTCCTCAGCCGCAAAAATTGTGAATGTATGCGGGGGGATATTATATCCATTGCCTCCGTTACAACCTGGCACTGTGCCGACATCAACCGGGTAGCAATAAAGCTGTTCAACAGTTGGGTGCATATTCATCACCATAATCCACGCCTGCATCACTTTTCCGGTAGATGTTACCTTCGTCGGTGAAATAGCTAAGCTCCTTGCCTCATAAATGCCATTAATAATCATTTGAGCGGTTCGGTCTAATTCAACCTGTTGTTGGCGACGTGCTAGCCCTGGAGTAAAAGCAACCGTCAGTAATAAAATAATCGCGATCGTAACAACAGCTTCAATTAAAGTGAAGGATTTATGTTCCATAATTTCATGCTATGGTGTAATTGTATTGCTCTCATCACCATTCTTTATTGCATAATAAGTGCCTGCTGTCGCATTATGGGCATCATCTTCTACGTCGGCCCAAAGCGTATAACTCGAACAATCGTGATTGGCAGTCGTACAACCGGCGGGTGCTATATTATACCCATAAACTCGTGTTGGGTTTAGGGGGTCCAGGGGGCCTAATGTAATATAATTCGGGGTAAGAGTTGTAATCATAGTAGAATAGCTACCTGACGGATAATAATGCTGATCAGCGTAGTAGGCTGCCAAGGCAGAAGAGACGGTGCCCATATCCGCTTTCCTTTTGGCATCTCTAGAAGAGATACGGGAATTATTAACATTGACCACAACCAAACCGCTTAATAACCCCACAATTAAAACCACGACCATAAGTTCGATTAGAGTGAATCCTTTTTTAATCATAAATCCTCCATTTGTTAAAAAAATTCAAGTTATAGACAAGCCGAAAAAATATTTAAATTATTACCAAGCTCGAATCTAGTTGCGCAACTGCCACCATCAGCAGGTTGATTTACATCAAGTAATGCATCAATCTCGTATTGCGTTCCAGCTGCATTTGTACGAAACCTGTAAACTCTGCCAGCTACGGGATCAGCGGGAACTGTAGGCATAATAGGGCTTGCGCCACCAGTAAGGTCAGTGCCGAAAGCGCCCCAGCCCGCGCTTGTATATAAAGTATTGGGTAGTCCAGGATAATCTCCGTTATTCTGATTAGCAAATAATTCAATTCCTGTGCGAATTGTATCCAAATCCGCTTGTCTTCTCGAATCACGTCCCCTCATTCTCGCATTATTAACGCTAACTGTAATTATGCTTGCTAACAACCCGATAATAAAAACCACCACCATGATTTCGATTAATGTAAACCCATTCGACTCACTTCGTTCGCTCAGGGCAAGCCCTGTTTTTTTAGACATAAATCCTCCTGATTACACTAAAAAAGTGTTCTGCCAATGGCCCCCGAAAAGATCTCATACCATGCATCATTCGTTCCATTATCGCTAGCATTTAATGCTCTATCAGTACCCAAGCCGCTTTCAAGAGCCTGGGCCGCCAGTTTATACTCAGTTCCTGTCGCATTTGTCATATAAGCATAGCGAAAATTAACTCCTCCGATGACCGCATTTCTTGGATCTACGGGCAAAACTGACATAAATTGAGGAACTATCGCTGCCTGAGGTGGGACATTGAGTGTTGGATTAATCCATGGCTGAGCACCGGTGCTATATACAATGGCTGCCCGAATCGGATAGGCGCCAATTTGGTCATTATACATTTCAACTGTTTTCCTTATCGAATCAATATCCGCAATCCTTCGTGAATCACGAGCTCTTCCTCTTGCAGCGCTAACAGAAACGATTACAATACTTGCCAAAAGACCGATGATGAAAATCACCACGAGAAGCTCGATGAGCGTAAATCCCCTATTAAACTTTTTCATAATTCTCCTTTCTCTTAATAAATCCCCATATAATTAAAATATAATTTGATAAGTTCTCCTCCCCAGAAAAATGCTACCAAGGTGGCCAGAATCAGGAATGGGCCGAAAGGAACGGCGTCTTTCATTTTCTTTTTCTTAAGGGCAATTAGGATCAAGCCGACAAGCGAACCGAATACAAACGCGATAAACATGCCGGTTAAGACGTTAGGGAATGATAATAACAGTCCCATCAACACCCCCAGCAAAATATCTCCTTTTCCCATCCACTTCTCGCGGGAAGCCACAACCAAAAGTCCAAGAAAACCGCCGGCAATTAAAATCGCGTAGCCGTAGTTGATATAATCGCTTAAATAGTTAAGGTGCCCGTTAATTACTAAGCGATACAAGATTAAGCCAATGCCAAAGAAAATGGCTAAATATGATAAAGCATCGGGAATTTCAGAATGTAAAAGATCATAAACAGCGATCACAATCATAATGGAAACGACGACGGCTAGAATCAATGCTTCCCATGACAAACCATACTGCCAATAGATAATCCCAAAAACCAAACCCGTAAATCCCTCAACGATTGGATATTGATACGAAATTGGCCTTTTGCAAAAGCGGCATTTGGCGCCGAGCAGGATGTATGAAAAGAATGGAACCAAGTCGTACCAAACAATTTCTTTTTTGCATTTCGGGCAATGCGAACGGGTTGACCAGATGGTTTTTAATTCATCAAAACGCAGGATAATTACATTCAAAAATGATCCCACTGCCAAACCGAACAATACGATAAGGATGTAAAATAATATGGAATTCATAAAGATATCCCCGCCAAAGTTTTTTGGCGGCCAAGGGATCACCCCTCGTTTGGACAAAGCAAGGCATATGCCAAGTCTGCTTCGTCCCTCTCATTTCTCATCTCTCATTTCTCAAAACTTATACGAGAGGTGATCTGCTTGATTAGGTCTGCAGGCAACCGGTTTGCGAGCAAGTGAATGTACCACCACCATCGAGGCCGATATGGATTTGCCAACTATCGCCTGTAGCTGTATCGACTGTAACTGCGGCATCGCCACCCCAGCTTGCGGGGAGTGTAAACCAGGTAGCATTATCTTCTGCCTGGCCAACAGCTTCGGTGCAGAATCCACCCGCGGTGGCACTAAAGGCGGCAATCGTTCCTCCACTGTCGGTACAAAGAGTTGCTTCGGCCGCTGCACTATTCATTGAAGTTTTAACAGACGCTACTCGGGCCTTTACCCTTGCGCTCGATAGCGCCACCAAAATCATCGCGGCCAGAATACCAATGATGGCAATCACCACCAGCAACTCGATTAAAGTAAAACCCCTCGACTTCGCTCGGGGTAAACCATTTTCTTTCATTTTTTTCCTTTAATTAATTTTTTAAATTATTACTTCAGATTAGACCGACCGAGCTAATCTTGTTTGTTACAACACATTCACCAGACTATATATCGGATACAGGATTGAATAAATTAAAAAGCCAACGCCGGTGCCAACAATAACAATTGTCACTGGCTCGATTAAGCTGGAAATGGTTTTGATTTTGGTGTCCACTTCGCCCTCGTAGTAATCAGCAATTTTTTCCATCAAAAATTCCAGCCGTCCCGTTTGTTCGCCGATCATAATCATCTGCGGCACTAAAACCAAGAAGTATTTTTCCTTTTCCAGCGGCACAGACATGGGCACGCCGCGTTCAACTTGAGTGATAACGTTACGGAGGATGCGCACGTAAATACGGTTGTTCATGGCTTGTGAAGTAATTTTTAGGGCCTGGATAATTGGGATACCAGCGGAAATAAGCATCCCCAGAGTTCTGGAAAACCGCGCCATATACATATCGTAGGAAACAAATTTAATGATTGGGGTTTTAAGTTTCAATAAATCCCAGGCCATCTTTCCCGATTGAGTTCGGGCAAAATAGAACCACGTAACCACAGCGATGACGATAACAATCGGCACTAAAATAAACCAGTCGTAGATAATAAAGTTAGAAATAGCGATTAAAGCACGGGTGGCCCAAGGCAGTTTGGCGTCGGATTCTTCAAAAATCTGCTTGAGAATCGGGATTACTTTAACCATCATAATTATCGTCACCGCAATCATCGCCACGATAATAAAGACCGGATACGCCAAAGCCGATTTTACTTTTGACTTAAAGG
>Ga0315288_10009803_pt1 | contig 12055 bp, 10 predicted proteins | sample YL17G11_20_MG_FD_203454 | JGI IMG/M metagenome (GOLD analysis project Ga0315288, IMG submission 203454) | Sediment microbial communities from Yellowstone Lake, YNP, Wyoming, USA - YL17G11_20 | ecosystem: Environmental > Aquatic > Freshwater > Lake > Sediment | place: USA: Wyoming | collected...
TGCTCTGCGCCTATGTAGGCTTCAAAGTGGAGCGTGATGGCTTCTCTTCCTCCTATCGTGGCTGTTGCTGTTTGTCTCATGCCCGCTACTTTCCCGGCGGGGACTTGTATGTCTTTGTTCGCTGTTGGTCTTCTGGCTATGACAGGCTGCACGGCTTCGACCCTGATCTTGTCAAGTTTCCATGCTAACGCTTCTGCTATCATGGCGATGGACTGCTCTAGGCCGACGTGGCCTGTGATCTGTTTGTTCTTAATTCTGTTGTTGAATTCTTGGAGCGTTAGGCCTGCTCCTATCTTTTTCTGGAAGGGTATGCGTCTGGTGGCGGCGTTCATGATTCTGGTAACTTCGATATTGTCTATTCTTGTGCATGGTGCTGTGAGCGTGATTGCGAGGGTGTCCATGAGGAAGCCTGGGTTTATACCCGTGCCCAGAACGGTTACATCATGTTTCTTGGCCAATGCGTCGAGTTTGTGCGCCAGTTTGGGTTCGGACAGGTAGGGGTATGACAGTTCTTCGCATGTGGATACGACGTTCACGTTCTGTTCGACGAGGGTTGCTATCTGAGAGTAGGTTTGTTTGAGGTAGGATGAAGTGGCGTGGATGGCGATGTCTGGTCTGGTTTTCTTTAGTGCTTCTATCACGTTGTCTGTGATCATTATGCCTGTTCTTGTTCGGAGTTTTAGGACTTCTGCTAGGTCCCTGTTCAGTTTTTGGGGATCTGTGTCTACAGCGGCAACGATTTCTATGCCCTGTTTTTCGATTAGGTGTTTGGCTATGAGCGCGCCGACTGCACCGACGCCGTAGAGTGCTGCGCGTATGTTTCTCATTTGTGTCTGCCTCTTTTGTTGGTCTTTTCTATTTGTACAGGCTTAAAAGTCTGTTTGATTCTCATGTGGGGTTGGATGTCTGTGAAAAACCTTTACATTTGTAAACTTTTATATGTTGGTGGTTCGCCAGTACTAGGAGGGCTAAGATCTTGGCAGGCTCAGTGACCGCTGTTTCCAAGGAAGTTCTCAACCGGATTCTGGACGCTGGAAAACTCAAGTACTGCTTTGAATGCGGTATATGCACGGCCACATGTCCCATGGCGGAAATGCTTGGCGCTGACTACAACCCGCGTAATCTGCTGGAAAGAATCGTCTGCGAGCCGGAAACCATTCTGGATTCAGATGAACTTTGGCTGTGCGCTTGGTGTTACAGTTGTCAGAAACGTTGTCCTCAGGCTTTGAAGCTTCCCGAGATCTTTCTCGAAATGCGAAGAGTTGCCAAGGATCGTGGTGACAAATCCTTTGACAGGGCTCTGCAGAAAATTGTTAAGAACATTCCTCTTCCGCTTGTGACGACACTAGTTTGCTTTCACCCCGAAAGGGCAGGATTGGACAATGAGAAGCTGCTGAACCTGATTGAGAAATCAAGAGAGGCCCAACATAAGCCGCGGAAGGGCGAGAAACCCCTGAAAGTTGCAGTCATCGGTGGTGGACCTGCTGGTTTGAGCGCAGCGTACGAGCTGGCCAGAAAGGGTTATGCTGTTACGATTTTTGAGGCGCTGCCCGAGCTAGGCGGCATGCTTCGAAAAGGGATTCCTGAGCATAGACTGCCTAAACGTGTGCTGGCCAAGGAAACGAAGTACATACTGGATTTGGGTGTTGAGGCCAGGACGAACACGGAGGTTGGTAAAACCGTGGCTTTTGCAGATTTGTGGAAGGAAGACTACAGGAGCGTCTTCGTCAGCGTGGGTGCGCATAAGAGTCAGCGTTTAAAGGTTGAAGGCGCTGACTTGGACGGTGTGGTTCACGCGCTGGATTTTCTGTGGGATTCCAACTTCGGCAAGGAGATGAATGTTGGAAAGAATGTCGTCGTGGTAGGTGGCGGTAACGTGGCCGTGGACGCTGCGAGGACGGCGAAATGTTTGGGCGCGAGGGATGTGACAATTCTGTACAGGCGTTCAGTTGACGAGATGTCCGCCAACCCGTGGGAAGTGAAAGAAGCGGAGATTGAGGGGGTTAAGGTGGAGTTTCTAGTTTCGCCAAACCGCATTCTGGGTGAGAACGGTACAGTTGTGGGCGTTGAATGCGTTCGCATGCAGCTGGGCGAGCCCGACGAATCAGGACGGAAGAAAGCTTCTCCTGTTGCTGGTTCAGAGTTCAAGCGTGAAACAGATATGGTTGTTCTGGCGATTGGAGAAGCTCCAGACCTTGGATTCTTGCCGAAGGATATTGAGCTGAATGATGACGGGACAGTGTGGGTGAACCCAGTCACGTTGGAGACAAGTTTGAGAGGCGTTTTTGCGGGCGGCGATGCGATGTTGGGTCCCGCTTCAGTGATCGAAGCCATTCGTGATGGCAAGCGCGCTGCCGAATCTATTGATCGTTACCTCCGGTCTGTGGGAGAGAACTAAGTTGTCGGAGAACAAGGGGGTTGAGGCCAAGCTGAAGGACGATGTGCGCATAGGCGTCTACGTGTGTCATTGCGGCTTGAACATTGCTGGTTCAGTTGACTGTGCAGACGTTGCCAAGTTTGCGGCGAATCTGCCCAGCGTGGTTCTGGCGCAGGATAACCGGTACACATGTTCTGACCAAGGTCAAGCTGGGATCAAGAATGATATCAAAGAGCATCGGCTGAACCGTGTGGTTGTGGCTTCATGTTCACCCAGGCTTCATGAGCCTACTTTCCGCAAAACGTGTGAAGAGGCAGGGTTGAACAAGTACCTGTTTGAGATGGCCAACATTCGTGAACATTGCAGTTGGGTTCATCTGTACGATAGGAAGGTGGCAACGGAGAAGGCTAAGGACCTTGTGAAGATGGCCGTTGCCAAAGCCGCATTGCTTGAGCCGCTCATTGAGGTTGAAGTGCCGATCACGCAGCGGGCTTTGGTCATCGGAGGAGGCGTTGCCGGGATTCAAGCAGCTTTGGATTTGGCGGACACAGGCTATATGGTGTGTTTAGTGGAGAAGGAGCCGAGCATCGGCGGAATGATGGCTAGGATTGACAAGACGTTTCCGACTATGGATTGTTCTATCTGCATTTTGGCGCCGAAAATGTCTGATGCTGGCCATCATTCGAACATCGAATTGTTCACGAATGCCGAGGTTAGCGAGGTTAAGGGTTACATTGGAAATTTTCATGTGAAAGTGTTGAAGAAGCCGCGGTACGTGGCTAAGGACTGCTCAGCATGTGACGAGTGCGCAAAGGTTTGTCCGATTGTGGCTCCGAACGAATTTGACGTTGGCCTCGCGACGAGGCATGGGATTTACACGCCGTTTGCGCAGGCTGTTCCTTCTACGTACATCATCGACATGAACCTTTGCCTCAACAAGAACGGTGTCATTGTTTGTGACAAATGCATGAAAGCGTGTGAGCGTGAGGCCATAAACTTCGAGATGAAGCCTGAAACCGTTGAGCTTGAGGTGGGCACGGTTATTGTCGCGACAGGCGCGGACGTTTTTGACCCTTCAGGCTTGCCGCATTACGGTTATGGCAAATATCCGAATGTGATTACGTCGCTGGAGTTTGAGCGGCTGATCAACGCGGGCGGGCCTTCCGGCGGGCATTTGTTGAGGCCGAGTGATAAGGAGATTCCGAAGAGCGTGGCCTTTGTCCAATGTGTGGGTTCACGTTCAGACAGGAGCGGGAAGCTCTATTGCAGTAATGTTTGTTGCATGAACACGATTAAGGACTGCCTGCTCATCAAGGAACATTGGCCCGAGACGGAGATCTACGTGTTCTACGTAGACATCAGGGCTTCTGGCAAGGGGTTTGAGGACTTGTACAAACGTGCCCGCAAGGCTGGTGTCAAGTTCATTCGGGGTTTGCCCGCGGAGATTGCTGAGGACCGGAAGTCGCATAACCTGTGGCTCATCGGCGAGAACACGTTGCAGAAGGAGCTGTACAAGGTCAACGTTGAGATGGCTATTCTCAGCATAGGTTTGGAAGCTCGGAAAGACAGTGAAGTGATTCAGCGTCTGCTGACGCTTTCTAGGAATCAGGATGGCTTTTTCTTGGAGGCACATCCGAAGTTGAGGCCCGTGGACGCTGCGACAGGCGGTGTGTTCTTCGCTGGGTGTGCTGAAGGACCCAAGGACATCAAGGACAGTGTTACACAGGCAAGCGCTGCTGCTGGGCGTGCCGGCATTTTGATGGCTCGGGGCAAGGTGACGGTTGAGGCGATCACCCCCATGGTCTTTCCGGAGAAGTGCAAGGCATGCGGCCTGTGTGTGAAGGTTTGTCCTTACAACGCGATCACTCTGGATAAGGATAAGAAGCGTGTGGAGATTATTGAGGCTGCTTGCGCCGGGTGTGGCACGTGTTCGGCTGAATGTGCCTTCGGCGCTTTGACGCAGAAGCATTTTACTGATGAGCAGCTTTTTGCACAGATTGACGCTGTGACGGAGGAGGAGCCTGAGAAGAAGATTGTGGCTTTCTGCTGCAACTGGTGCAGTTATGCAGGTGCGGATTTTGCGGGTGTGAGTAGGATGCAGTATCCGCCGAACGTGAGGATTATCAGGACTATGTGCAGTGGGCGGGTGTCGCCTCGGATGGTTGAGAGGGCTTTTGCTAGGGGCGCGGGGGCAGTACTTGTTGCGGGCTGCCATCTTGGAGATTGTCACTATATCAACGCGAATTATCAGACGCAGAAACGTGTGGAGCGGTTGTGGAAGAAAATGGAAACGAGCGGTTTGAGTAAGGACCGTTTGCAGTTGTTGTGGGCTTCTGCTGCTGAGGGTGAGCGTGTGGCGTCGAAGGTTCATGAGATGAAACCGATTCTTGAGAAGGTTTCGTGTGAGGAGATACAGAAATCAAGGAAGGTTTTTGAGAAGTCTTTGGGAGGAGGTTGATGGTATGCCTGAACGGATTAAGCATGCACCTTTGGACAAGGATAATGTGAAAGCGTCTAGGGGCGAAATTCATTTGAACAAGGATCAGTGCAAGGGATGTGGTTACTGTATTGAGTTTTGTCCGAAGAAGGTGTTGGAGGAGTCGGATGAGATTAACGCGAGAGGCGTTCGTCCTGCACGTGTTGCGCATGAGGAGGACTGTATCATGTGCGATTTCTGCACTGCGGTCTGTCCGGATTTTGCGATTTTCGTTGTGGAAAAGTCTGGAGGTGTGGAGAAGGTGAAAGTGAAGGGTGATAAGCATGACTAAGGCGAAGTACGTTTTGAGCGGCGCGCATTTCATGAACGGTGACGTTGCCTGTGCAGAGGGTGCTTTGGCGGCGGGCTGCAGGTTTTTCGCTGGATATCCAATTACGCCGGCCACGGAGATTGCTGAGCATTTGTCTTTGAGGATGCCTGAGATCGGCGGGATCTACATTCAGATGGAGGATGAGATTGCTTCGATGGCCGCCATAATAGGCGCTTCTTATTCGGGTCTTAAGGCTATGACTGCCACATCTGGTCCCGGTTTCAGTTTGATGCAGGAGAACATCGGCTTGGCGGTGATGACTGAGGCTCCTTGTGTGGTCGTGGATGTTATGCGTGGTGGTCCTAGCACTGGTCAGCCTACAATGCCTGGGCAGCAGGATGTTATGCAGGCAAAGTGGGGTTCGCATGGGGATTATGGGATTATCGCGTTGACACCTTCATCCGTACAGGAAATGTTCGATTTGACTGTTGAGGCTTTCAATTTGTCTGAGACTTACCGTGTGCCAACGTTGTTGATGGCAGACGAGATCGTGGGGCACATGTGGGAAAAAGTGGTGATTCCTTCGGCTGACAAGATAAGGACGGTGAATCGCAAGAAGGCGAGTGTGCCCCGTGAAGAGTACAAAGCGTTTATGCCTGATGATGATTTGGTTCCGCCGATGGCATGTTTCGGTGAGGGCTACCGTTTTCACGCGACGGGTTTGACGCATGATGAGCATGGTTTTCCAAAGACTTCGAGCACCGAAGTGCAGCAGAGACTGGTTCGAAGGCTGTGCGAAAAGATAGACAAGAACGCGGACAAGATAATACGGGTCGAGGAAGTCATGCTGGACGATGCGGACGTGGTTGTTGTCGCCTACGGTATTGTTGCTCGTGCGGCGTTGAGTGCTGTGAGAAAGGCCCGCGAGAAAGGCGTTAAGGCGGGATTGTTGCGTTTGGTCACGTTGTGGCCTTTCCCGGAGAAGCAAGTGGCAAGAGTTGCGAAGCAGGCTAAGAAGATCGTTGTTGCTGAGATGAACTGTGGGCAGCTTGTGCGTGAAGTTGAAAGGGCAGCTAAGGAGACACCTGTTTCGTTTCTGTCCAAGCTTGGGGAGGAGCCGCATACACCTATGGAAATATTGGAGTCGATCAGGAGGAATACTTGATGGTGCGAGAGTTGGTTCATCCTTTTGCGAAGTACCTGCGAGCAGAGATGATGCCGCACATTTGGTGTGCGGGCTGCGGAAACGGCATCGTGTTGAACTGTTTTGTACATGCTTTAGATGAGTTGAAGACTGACTTGAACAAGCTGGTGATGGTCTCAGGCATCGGTTGTATCGGACGCGCGGCTGGGTACACTTATGCTGATTCTTTCCATACTACACATGGGCGTGCTTTGGCTTTCGCTACAGGCGTGAAGCTTGCAAATCCAGAGTTGGAGGTTGTCGTCATCAGTGGTGACGGTGACCTGTTTGCAATTGGCGGCAACCATTTCATTCACGCGGCGCGTAGGAACATCGGTGTAAAAGTCATTTGCGTAAACAATTTGAATTATGGTATGACCGGGGGTCAGCAGGGTCCGACTACGCCTTTGGATTCGATTACTGCGACAAGCCCATATGGGAATGTTGAACATCCCTTCAATCTCGTGCATTTGGCGGCGGCTTCAGGCTCGACTTACGTGGCAAGGTGGACGACGTTGCATGTGCGTAGGCTGACTCAGTCGCTTAAGAAGGTGTTGCAGAAGGAAGGCTTCTGTTTCGTCGAGGCGTTGTCGCCGTGTCCCGAAATTTTCGGCAGGCATAACAAGATGAGGTCTGGCCTTGAGATGATGGACTGGTTCAAACGGGCGTCGGTTGTGGAGAACTTTTCAGACCCGGCTAAGGCGGATATCACACCGGACAAGATCGTGGTGGGCGAGTTTGTGGATATTGAGAAGCTGAGTTATGAAAAGTTGTTGCATGAGAAGATTTCGAAGATTAACGAGAAGGCTATGGAGAAGGTGCAGTAGACATGCGTGTTGAAGTTAGGTTTGCGGGGTTCGGCGGTCAGGGAATAATCAAGTCAGGCATTATTGTGGCTTCAGCGGCGTGTATTCACGGTGGGAAGCATGCTGTGCAGACGCAGTCTTATGGGCCTGAATCGCGTGGTGGAGCCTGTAAGTCTGAGGTTGTGATTTCCGGGGAGGATATTGATTTTCCGAAGGTTGTTGAGCCTGACGTGCTTGTGGTGATGAGTCAGCATGCCTACAATGACTACCTGGACGATGTGAAGGCAGGCGGAACGGTGATTATGGATCCCGACATGATTCCTACAGAGAAGGCGTTGAAAAACGTGAGGGCGTACAAGGTTCCAGCCACGAAGATCGCGGAGCAGCTGGGTCGGCGGGTCGTTGCCAACATCGTCATGCTGGGCGCGTTTGTGGCGATCACGGGTCTGCTGGATGCCCATGTTATGAAGGAAGCGATCAAAGAGAACATTCCGGAAGGAACCGAAGAACTGAATCTGGCGGCCTTTGAGAAAGGATACGAGTACGGTAAGAAACTGTAGAAATGGCTACGCGGCTTCTTGTTTTGGCATTTGTGCCAATGGTGTTAAGACTTTTGAGCCTCTTATGCCCACGTGGCGTAGCGGCGCGATCTTTTTGGCTTCGTTGTAGATGTCTGAGGCTATTTTACCTAGGACGATTTCCTGTGCGAACTGGTCCATGGTGAGTGCAGCGGCTTTTTCTTTCATGATTCTGTCCATGATGTGGCGGAGCACGTGTTCCTGTGACGTTTTGATGCGCGAGAGCGTGAAGGCACTTACGGCTACGCGGAGTGTGAAACCGTCTTTTGTTTTGACGCTGAAGAGGGCGTCGACTTTGGTGGTCCTTCTGCGGACGAGGCTGCGTAAGTAGTCGCGGCTATATTCATGGCCTTTGAATGTTGTTCTGGCGTTTTTGCCGTCAAGCTCTGTGATCTGGAAACGCATTTTCAGATGCTGATGCGAGAAGTCGTTGGTGATGTTGTAGAGTGTTGAGTCTACTACTCTGCCGATGAGTTTTTCAGGCGCGTCTGCGGGTATGGCTCCGAGTTCTACATTTCCGAAGTAGGGTGGTGTCACGACCATGTACCATGTTTTGGTGCGCCATTTGTCGCGGACGCGTTTTGTTTTAGTGGACACTTAATGCCTCCGAATGCAGGTTGAAAGGTTCGCATCTTAGTATTAAAAGTTTTACCGTCTAGGCGTGATTTCTTTGATTCCGCTCATGTACTTTCTCAATGCTTCGGGTATGGTGACTGTTCCGTCTTCTTGCTGGCAGTTTTCGAGTATGGCTACGATGGTGCGGCCTGTGGCAAATGCTGTGCAGTTTAGAGTGTGCACGAAGCCTTTTGGGGCTTCGCCTTCTTTTTCGCGGTAGCGTATGTTTAGTCTTCGGGCTTGGTAGTCTGTGCAGTTGCTGCATGAATGCAGTTCGCGGTAAGCGTTCTGTGCTGGCATCCAGGCTTCCAAGTCATATTTCTTTGCTGCGACAGTGCCTATGTCGCCTGTGCACACGTTCACGACGCGGTAGGGTAAGCCAATTTTTTGGGTGAGTTCTTCTGCGTTGTGGATGAGTTCTTCGTGCAGTTGCCATGAAGTTTCGGGTTTGCTGAAGATGAACTGCTCGACTTTGTTGAATTGGTGTGTGCGGAAGATGCCGCGCGTGTCTTTGCCGTGTGCTCCTGCTTCTTTCCTGAAATTTGTGCTGTAGCCTGCGAGTTTGAGCGGCAAGTCTTCGGCTTTGAGGACTTCGTCCATGTACATTGCGGCCATCGGATGCTCTGAGGTGGCGATGAGGTAGAGGTCTTCGTTTTCTATTTTGTAGAGTACCTCTTCGAAGTCGGCTAGGGCTACGACGCCTTCATAGGGTTTGCGGCGCATCAGATATGGCGGCTGGACAGGAGTGTAGCCCTTCTTCAACATTTCATCAAGCGCTAACTGGATTATTGCGTTGTCTAAGAGGACGGCTTCGTTTTTGAGGTAGAAGAAGCGGGCTCCGGCTGTTTTGCTGGCTCTTTCAACGTCTATGATGTTTAAGGCTGAGCCGATTTCCATGTGGCCTTTTGGCGTGAAAGTGAATTTCGGTGGTTTGCCCCATTTGCGTATTTCATAATTGTCATTCTCGTCTTTGCCTGGGGGTACTGTTTCATGCAGGAGGTTGGGGAGACGCAAGAGAAGGTTGTGCTCTTGTTCTTCCCATTCGACGACATGCTTTTCCAGAGCGGTGACTTCACCGTCTACTTTTTTTGCTTTGACGATTTCGACTTCTACGTTTTTATTGGCTCTCTTGGCTGTGGCGATTTGTGCGGTTATTTGTTTTCTTTCGTGGCGCAGCTCGTTCAGGCGAGTTAGACCTTGGCGCCACTGCTTGTCGCAGTCAATGAGGGTGTCGAGCATCCTGAGGTTTTCAGGGTCTCCCCTTTTCTTCAAATTGTCTCTTATGAGATTAGGGTTCTCTCGGATGAGCTTGACGTCAAGCATGCCTGTTCACTTTTTAGCCTTTATGGTTAGCCTTGAATTGGCTATTTAACATTACTATGAACGGCCAGCTTGTCTGGTTTTTGGGGAGATTATGCGTTAATTATAAAGGGAAGGAAGGCATTTGTGGTATGTTGTTAAGCTTGGGGAATTATGGCTGAAGGTTCTGAAGAGACCAAAGTGGCTTCTGTTGACAAGCTTCTGATTGATGATTTGTCGAATTTTCAGTTTCACGCTGCTTACATGGCGTATTCTGAAGCTTTTGACCGGACTGGCAGTGAAGAGGGTAAGAAGCAGCTGAATGAGAGCCTTGTGGATTTGCAGCAGAACAAGATAGACTTTCAAGCGTTCTACGGAAACATAGGTCAGTTCAGGAGCGAAGAAGGCTATCAACGTGGTTATGGGCGGGCCATGATAAAGACGCAGAAGAAGCGAGAATGGCGCAGAAAAGCCCAGAAACAACAAAGGATCCAAAGACACAGAAAGTAAGTTGCCGCGAACCGCTAGTGGTCTATGTCTTTTTGGTTAGGAATTCATGGATTGCTTGTGCTGCTTTCTTTCCTGCGCCCATAGCGCTAATAACCGTAGCTTCACCTGTCACTATGTCTCCGCCTGCGTAGACTCCTTCTATGTTTGTTTTTCCGTTCTCGTCGGCACTTATTGTCCCCCATTTTGTGACTGCTAGTCCTTCTGTTGTGCTTTGTATTATGGGGTTTGGGCTTCTTCCAACTGCCACGATTATCGTGTCTGTGTCCATGACGAATTCTGAGCCTTTTACTGGGATAGGTCTTCTTCTGCCTGACTGGTCTGGCGGCCCGAGTTCCATGCAGACGCATTCCATCGCTTTCACCCAGCCTTTTTCGTCGCCGGTGAATCTTGTTGGGTTGGCCAGGAACTTGCAGAGTATTCCTTCTTCTTCTGCGTTCTCGATTTCTTCTTTTCTTGCGGGCATTTCTTCTCGTGACCTGCGGTAGACGATGCACACCTCCTCAGCGCCCAATCGCATTGCTGAACGGGCAGAGTCCATGGCCACGTTGCCGCCGCCGATTACGGCAACGTGTTTGCCGATCCGGATCGGCGTGTCATAGATTGGAAAAGCGTATGATTTCATCAGGTTGACCCTGATCAAGAACTCGCTCGCAGAATAGACGCCGCCAAGTCCCTCTCCCGGTATGCCCATAAACGCTGGTAGCCCAGCGCCTGTGCCGATGAAGACGGCGTCGAACCCGCGCTGTTTAAGTAGTTCAGGAATCGTGTGGATTCTCCCGATCAGGTATCCCGTTTTCAGTTCAACGCCCAGCTTCTGAACATAGTCTACTTCGGATTGGACGATGCTTTTGGGCAGACGAAACTCTGGAATGCCGTAGACGAGGACGCCGCCTGGCAGGTGCAGGGCTTCGTACATGATGACTTCGTGTCCCAGCTTGGCAAGGTCAGCCGCAACCGTCAGTCCGGCTGGGCCTGCGCCGATGACTGCGACTTTCTTTCCAGTCGGGGGCGCTTTTTTGGGCGTTTTTGCGCCGTTTTTTCTTTCCCAGTCTGCTAGGTACCGTTCAAGTCTGCCGATGCTTACTGGTTGACCTGCTTTGCCTAGGATGCACATTTTCTGGCACTGTTCTTCCTGTGGGCAGACGCGTCCGCAAACTGCTGGCAAAGCGTTTCTTTCTTTGATTTTTTGAATGGCTTCGTCGTATTTGCCCTCTCGCAGTAATTTGACGAAGTCTGGGATACATATTCCAACTGGGCAGCCTGCTACACACAGGGGCTTCGGGCACTGGAGACAACGGCTTGCCTCTTCCAGAGCATGTTGTTCCGTGTAGCCTGTGGCCACTTCGTCAAAGTTTTCTCTGCGCACTTCAGGCGGCTGCTTCGGCATGGACACAGCTTCTTTCCTGAGTTTAGGCTTCGGCTTATTTTCCGCCACACGAGCCGCCTCCTTGTCGTTCCCACAGCATTGAGCTCAGTCTTTCTTCAGGCAGGAACATGCGTTGCCTGTTGACGAGTTCGTCGAAATCCACGAGGTGCCCATCAAACTCGGGGCCGTCGACACAGCCGAACTTCAGCTTGCCTCCGACGGTAACTCTGCAGACACCGCACATTCCCATACCGTCAATCATGATAGGGGTCAAGTTGACGACTGTTGGAATGCCAAATGGTCGAGTGATCTCGGAAACCTTCTTCATCATCACCACGGGTCCGATGACAACACACCTGTCAAACCGTTCCTTGTCGAGCACATCTTTCAAGAAGTCAAGGTTCTTGTGTCCCTTTGAGCCGTCGTCTGTTGCCACGTGGAAGTCGTTGCTTAACGCTTTGATTTCATCTTCGCAGAACAGTAGTTCCCTGATTCTTGCGCCCACAACAGACGTAATAGTGTTTCCAGCTTCTCGCAGTGTCTTTACCTGCAAGAGCATGGGAGCGATCATCAC
>Ga0315288_10009806_pt1 | contig 12054 bp, 6 predicted proteins | sample YL17G11_20_MG_FD_203454 | JGI IMG/M metagenome (GOLD analysis project Ga0315288, IMG submission 203454) | Sediment microbial communities from Yellowstone Lake, YNP, Wyoming, USA - YL17G11_20 | ecosystem: Environmental > Aquatic > Freshwater > Lake > Sediment | place: USA: Wyoming | collected...
ACTCATATCGACCAGGAAGATCTGCGTAAGTCTTATCTGGCTCACATGCCGAAGCTCGGGGTGGCGTAGGAAAAGGTTGATTGAAATGAAGGAAAAGAAGGACGACGAAAATATCGATCCAAGGAAGACTAAGCTTGGCGATGTCCTAGCAATCAGATGGTATGACACGATATCCATGGAGAGAGTCGAATGGGAGGAGTTCGACGACATCCAGGACCCGGAGATGACCAGATGCTGGGGCGCCGTGGTTCACAAGTCTGATAGGTATCTGTACATCGCAACCGAGATGGGCGATAAGACAGCTGACAGCACGTGGGTCGAGGCTTTGCCGTATCGCCTCATCGAGGAGTGCAAGCTTCTCGAAAGAATCAAGATCTAAGCTGAGATCGAGAATCAAGGCATGCTGGTCCTTCCTCGGATCAACAGACAGATTTTGGCTGTTCTTGCAACCTTGCTTGATTGATTTGCATCTATTTGGGTTTGAGATGTGGGTCCACCCGGCTCTGGATTCAGATTACTGGCTATTTGCCAATCAGCACGAATTGAAATTTACGGAAAGTGCGCCCAAACCCCTCCCATTTTTCTTTTTCTAATTCCTCCCTTAACGGATTTGGTTTAAATCCGACCTACCCCACTTCCGACTTTCTGGCTATTTTCTAATCAGAGGGGATTGGAAATCGGGAGAATGCGCCAAACCCTTTTTCGTTTTTCTAAGAAGAGAGGTTGTTCTTCGATCTCCCGCTGCATTCATAGGAATTGGGAGATAAGGTGGCACGTGCAACTCTATTAGGAATCGGAGGCAGATGCCAACATCCATGGGAGGGGAGGGATGGCCGATTCTTGCGGTGGCACTTGCAACTCCCAGCAGTGGGGGGAGGTAGCTAACACTTGCACGTGCATCCGTAAGGCTTTTTCCGATTGCTCTCCTTTGAATAGAGTGCTGCCGACGGAATTGATATTATGATGTCCGAATAATTGGATCGCTGTTTCTCAATTGGACTCTCTCACCGATTCGACTAGGTTCTTTCTTATGTTATAATTCACTTTTGCCACGTTCTCGGTAAGTAAAATCGTCTCCACCTTTCTGATGAGTTCCAGGGCGCGGAGAACCTCCTTCTTTCCGGGGCTTTCCATATCTACCCCCGCTTCCTTGAACTGATTTTGGATTATCATAAGAGATTTCTCCACATTTCCCTGTTGGGAGATGAAATCCTCAATGATATGGTCCAGTGCTTCTTCGAGGGTTGTCGGAGCACCTTTCTTCTCCGCTTTCGTCGAGATGGCCATTTCTTTGATGAACTTCTCCCCTACGAGACGGAAGACGTTGTCGACATTCTCGCCCATCTTTGCGCTAGTGAGGAATACTTCGACCCCATTCCTCGCGCCTATCTCCTCCAGCAAGTCGATGATACGGCTGTTCTTCGTGATTAGGTCCAGCTTGTTTCCTACAATTGCGATTGGCGGGTGCTTGGTTGATTTCTTAATTTCGCCGATCCAGAAATCCTCGAGAGAGGCGATCGTCTCGGGCCTGCTAAGGTCGCTGATGATGATAATCCCATGCGCCCCTTCAAAGGCCGGCTCCCTAATCCGAGTGTACCATTTCTGGCCCGCCGTGTCCCAGATACCCATCCTCATATTAACGATGAGATTCGGATAAGCGAATTCAAGAGTCTTCGAAAACACCCTCAGACCGGTGCCGGGCACATATCCTGGGCTAAAGCTCTTCTCGAGGAATCGGGTAATCAATGATGTCTTTCCGACCTTGCCGTCACCGAGGAGAACCAGCTTCCTATCTATCTCTCTGAGTTTCAATTCCTACTCTCCCTAGTAGGAATTCCGAGCGAGCCCATCTATGAGTATCTTTACCAATATAACAGCCTGTATCTCGACTCGATAGCAGTCGATTTTCCCCCATCGATCCTTTTTAATCGTTTCGTAACATGTCTTGTGCTAAATCCATTCGTATATTCTATTGTCCGAGGAGAAAGGTGTGGCGAATGAATATCAAGAAATGCCCGTGACCGTCAAGAAAGCGATGGGGGGCCGATAAAGAAGATCCTGATTGATCATCGATTTCAATATTGATAATATGATGACCACTTTAATAATTATGCTGCACAAGATAGGATGCGCGTATTGGAGATAATGGCAGCAACATTGGCCAATTTCGCTTGGCAATGCGGGTTCAAATGCAGAATTAGCTCTTATCTCCGATATGGACAGCTGAGCAATAATCCCGCGAGGTGATGTGTAGATGGTCGCGAAAGCAGCAACAAAGTCAGGAGGATATTTCTGCTTTCAGTGCGAGAATCCAGTCCAAGAGCTGGACATCAAATGCAAGCATTGCGGCGTCACTTTCGATGTAGTATCAGAGGCTTTCAATTGTCCAAAATGCTCCAGTCTTCTTCCTGTTGATGCAACCGCTTGCTCAGGTTGTGGTTTGAAGTTCAAGGTGCGCACAGCAACCCCTCAGAAGATGCCGGTGAATGACGAGTTCCTGACAAAATTGATTGGTTTGGGCAAGCATTCTGTAGCCGCCCCATCAGAATCATCCGGTGCTATCACAAAAACGGAGAAAGCCCCCTCCTTGCCACCATCTCCATCGCCGGATATGCATCTCCAGGGTGCAGTCAAGGTTGAAGAACGAGGAAAAGAAATCGAAGAATTGAGGATGCGAAAGGATGAGCCGGAATTCGATCTCAAGAAGAAATCAGCCGATATATCTGCTGGAGAAGCAGAGATCTCGGAGAAGCTCGCAGAAATCAGCCAAAAGGAGGCAAAGCTCGACGAGCGTATGCTCGCCGTTGTTGACAAGGAGATAATGATCGAGGAGGCAAATGCGAAATTCGAAGAGAAAAAAGCCTCAATCGAACGAGCTGCCATGAATATTAAGGAGCAGCTCGTAGCAATCGAGAAATCTAGGACAGAGATATCGCAGGCTGAAGAAAGAGTGCGCAAATCACAGCTCGAATTAGATGCCGATCGCGCAGAAATTCAAAAGAAGATCCAGGAAACAGACACCTTTTCGAAGAGGCTTGAGAGTTGGAGAGACGAATTGACCAATCTCGAGAAGTCGCTTACCACAAGAGAGGACGAGATAGGGAGGGCAGAAGCAGAGATCCTGCGATGGAAGGAACACCTTGAGAAGGAAATCGAAGAACTGAAGATACGAGAAGAAGAGATGGGATCCGATCTGAAGAGGAAATCAGCCGACATATATGCAAGAGAAGCAGAGATATCCAAGGAAAGAGCCGCCCTGGATATGGAGAAATCTAGCCTCAATTCATTGAGAACTGAACTCGAAGCTGAAAGGGATGAGATCAACAAGGAGAAGGTCAAGATCGATGCCCTCAAAAGCGAAGTCGACCAGGAACGGGAGAGGCTCAATACTTCCCTCAGAATGTTTGAGGAAACGAAAGAGAAGTCCAAAGTGGACATGGAAGCTCTCAGCGAAGAGCTGATGGAAAAGGAGCGCGAACTGTCTCTCAATGAGGAGAAGATAACCCGCAGGGAACAGAAGCTCGAAGATATGATCACCGATCTGAAGAGAAGAACCGCGGACATATATGCCAGAGAAGCAGAGATATCCAAGGAAAGAGACGCCCTGGATATGGAGAAATATAGCCTCAATTCATTGAGAAGCGAACTTGAAGCAGAAAAAGCCAATTTGACATCGGACAAGTTCAAATTGGAAGCCGAAATGGAGAAATCGAAAGTCGAACTCGTATCGCTCAGCGAGAAGCTGATGGAAAAGGAGCGCGAACTTGCTCTCAAGGAAGAGAAAATAATCCTCGGCGATCAGAAGCTCGAAGATATGATGAAGGAGCGGGAAGATCTCGCCGCTCGCCTTGGGAGAGCTGAAGCTGTGAGAGATGATATCATCGTTCTTCTGAGAGTGGTCGATCAATTGCTCGAGAAACTCCCACCAGAAGTGATAGATGAATTCTCAAAATCGAAAGGATTTCAAGCTCTACGAAAGGGCGCTCGATGAATCGAACACATAGGAGTAGCGGTCAACTATGACATGGATCAAGATAAGGATTATCATGTAGAAGAGGCCTTTCAACATAGAGCCTTTTCTGATTCATTCTCTAGTCAAAAAAAAGCGCATAGAACCGGATTTGAACCGGCTCATACTGGCTCGATTTCAATCAGAAGCCTATAGAAATGTGCACCGAGGCAACCTTTTACGGCTTTTTCTGAAGGAGAGCCTATTCCGTCAAATTGAGGCTTAGCTCGTGTGCGATTTCGATTGCATCGTTGATTTCCTTATCAGTTGGCGGCCTGGATATCTCCTTGAACTCTCTAGCCCTATGCTCGGGACGGTATTGGTCCATCAAGTTGACCACGACGTCTGGTATCTTCTTGGCAATCCACTCAAGAATGGGGCTCGTGCAGCACTCGAGATGGTTCGGCATTACGAGATGCCGCACAATTACATCGCACTGCTTGTCCGCGATGAGATGATTCCGTGAGACCACTTCGAAGAAATTGTCGATGCCGGAGAGGCGCTTCGCGCACGTATCATTCCCATACTTGAAATCTGTGAGGTATAGGTCAACAACGCCGTTCAGCAACTTCATAGATTCCTCTGTCAGGTACATGTTCGAATTCCAAATCTGCGGAAGACGAGATTTACACAGAGATAGGATTCGCAGGATGTATGCAATGTTGGGAGTAGGTTCTCCGCCGACCCAATTCACATTCCGGGCATGATGAGGGCGCCCAGATGTAAATGCACGATCCAAATCGACAACCCTCTCCAAGGATCTCTTGAGATGAGGATCTCTGTCTTCTATCATCTGAGCCATCTTCTCGGGCTGAACAAAATACCCGCTCCCCGGGTTCGTGCTTATATCCCAATTTTGGCAAAACGCGCATTCGAATGTACAGCCGGAAAAGAAGATGGTGTAGGAAGGGATCACCTCGGGTTCCTCACCCAAATGGATGAAATCGCTTGCAACCCTGGGTTCGAGCACTCCGCAGTGCCCTTTGATTCCCTCTTTGCGATTCGCACGGCATCTTCGCTCGCAGAATTGACACTCGGAAAGGATACGATCTGCTATGACAGATTTGAGATCAAGTAGGCTGCGTCGACTTTCAAATGCGTGTGAGGAGCCATCTGCTTCAATCAATGAGTCGTGCAATTCCCACAGAGACTCAATCGAAGACCCCGGGCTGAAGTCTGAACGAATAGCCTTAGTCCGAAGATAGCGAGGAGAGAGCCTGCCATCTGCGATCTCATTATATTCCTCAAGCCTGGATTTCGATGACATTATGATCGTACTCCCATCATCAGGAGATAAGGATTTTTTCCGATTGCTCTCCGGCGTTAGAGATTTCCAATCAATCCTTCATTTCCTCGTTAATTGCTTCGAATTTGATTCAGGCGCCAGGGGTTCTCCCTGTCATCCACAATAGGAAAAAGATAAGGATGATTGGCACGATGAATGTCAGACACAGGAATCCCACAAAGGAGACCGTGCTCTCAGATCGATCATATTCGTGAAGGGACTTGATACCAAGCGTGATCGATAGAGGTATCCCAATGAGGCAGGATATGATTATTATCAGACCCATCATTCCAATTCCACTCCTCCAGTCATCCCCTCGCCAGGAGATAATGCTTTTTCAACCGATTTCTCTTAAGCATAGGAAGCCCCCGTCACGGTAAGAAGCTCCAAAAAGCCGATTAATTTCTTTGCCAGTAAAATGTCAATGGGCCTGTCCGAACCCGAAACGACTCTGCTGGCTGAATTCTAATTTGCATTCTGGGGTTTTCGGGAGAACGCATCAAACCCTTTATCCCTTTTTTCTTAACCTTCTTAACCTGTTCGCGCGACACATATCCTTAATTATCGACAGACTAATGCCTGAATTTGGGTGGCAAGAAATTAAACGGTGAGTGAGCTGAATGAAGAGTATGAGGAATGGCCTAATCAGTCTTTTATTGGCGACAATCATGATAACAGGATATTTGATTGTCCTGCCGCAAGGCGAAGAACCGCAACAAATTGTGAGGGCGCAAGGAGGTCTCGCAAATTCAGCATGGCCCTGTCTTCATGGAAATCTAAATCATACTGGCCTCAGCCCCTATGATACAAACGAGATAAATGGTACACAGAGATGGTCGTACTTCACTGGTCAGCACATTATCTACGCAAGCCCAGTGATTGACGCAGACAGCACGATATATATCGGCAGTAGTGTTGGTGCGCTTTTCGCACTGAATCCCAACGGCACGCTGAAATGGTCGTTCTTGACTGGCGGCGGTATATGTTCGACCCCGGCGATCGGCGTCGATGGGGCGATATACTTTGGCTCCAACGATTCTAGACTGTACGCATTGAACCCAAATGGCACGCTGAAATGGTCGTTCTTGACTGGCGATCGTGTGTATTCGAGCCCGGCGATAGGCGCCGACGGAACAATCTATTTTGGATCCTGGGATTACAACCTTTACGCATTGAACCCAAATGGCACGCTGAAATGGTCTTACGCAACTGGATATTATGTTTATTCAAGCCCGGCGATTTGTGCCGACGGGACGATATATTTCGGGACAAGCACCTCTGATTGCAGGTTGTGTGCCCTATATCCTAATGGCACACTGAGATGGTCCTACGCGATTGGATCTGCAACGGACTCAAGTCCGTCAATCGGCACCGATGGGACCATATACATCGGGTCAAATGATTGCAGGCTACGCGCTTTTTACCCTAATGGGACACTGAGATGGTCGTACTTAACTGGAGGTTATGTTTATTCAAGCGCAGCAATAGGCTCCGACGGGACGATTTACTCGGGCTCCGGAGATGGTAATCTATATGCCTACTATCCAAATGGCACATTGAGATGGTCATATGCGACTGGCAGTTGCGTGTATTCTAGCCCGGCAATAGGCTCCGACGGAACGATATTCTTCGGTTCCGAAGACCATAAAGTATACGCATTGAACCCCAACGGTTCGCTGAGATGGTCATACCTAACCAATGCTTTCGTGGATTCTAGTCCGGCAATAGGTGCGGATGGATCTGTTTATATCGGCTCATATGATGGGAATTTATATGCGTTTGGAAAATCCCCTATCTGGGTCAATTCGAAGATAGATACAGTTGGAGATGTCGGATCATATACCTCGATTGCTACAGATTCCAATGACAAAGTGCACATCAGCTACTACGATCTCACTAATGGCGATTTGAAATACGCTACTAGCGCCGGTGGCTCATGGATAAATGAAACGATCGATAGTATAGGAGATGTGGGCCAATGGTCCTCAATCGCCATCGATTCGAACAACAGGGTGCACATAAGCTACCAAGATGTGACGAATTTAAAATTAAAATACGCTACCAACGCCGGAGGCTCATGGACAAATGAAACGGTCGATAGTGCCATTGGCACGGGTTGGGACACATCCATCGCCATCGATTCGAACAATAAGGTGCATATTAGTTATCACGACGATACGCCTGATGATTTAAAATATGCTACTAACGCCGGGGGTTCGTGGGTAATAACGACGATTGATAGTAGCGGGGAAACTGGCAGATTCACATCCATCGCTGTCGATTCGAATAACAAGGTGCACATAAGCTATCGCGACGATGGACCGTATAATCTCAAATATGCGACAAACTCAGGTGGTAATTGGGCCATTCAGACAATCAGCGGAGTGATTGTTTATTCTCCTACATCCATTGCTTTGGATTCAAACGGTTATGTACATATCGGCTTTTGTGATGATAGCAACCATGTCTTGGTATACACAAACTCGGGGGGTTCATGGGCGATTGAGTGGACCGATCACGCTGCATCCATCTGTTGGTATGTGTCCATCGCCGTCGATTTGAACGGGAAGGTGCATGTTGGCTATTATGATGATACAAATGGCGAATTGAAACATGCTTCTAACGCTGATGGCTCATGGGCGATCGAGACTGTTGATAGTGATGGAGATGTCGGCGAGTGGCCCTCGATTGCCATCGATTCTATCAGCAACGTGCATATGAGCTATAGAGATGTAACAAACGGCGATCTGAAATACGCGATGAAATCCAAAGCACTCATCAATTCCCCCCCTCTCGCCACGATCGATTCTATTCTTCCGAACCCAGCGAACCAGAGCCAAATGGTTCAGCTCAGCGGTCACGGCTTCGATTCTGATGGAACGATAGTCGCATACAGCTGGCGTTCGAGCATTGATGGGCAGCTTAGCAATCAGGCGAGCTTCAGCACTTCGAGCTTGTCAGCTGGCACGCATACAATCCACTTTAAGGTAAAGGATAACAGCGGGGCATGGTCTACCGAGGATACTGAGACATTGATTATTATGGCGCCATCCACTGAGATGCAGTTCCTAACAACAATCCAAGTCGGAGGTTCATCCGTCGATATATGGATAAAGGGAGATAAGACATCTGCTGCCCAGTCAATTGCAATGGGGGATATCACTGCATTTCTCAGCTCTGTTGATGAGTTTGAATTCCGAATAAATGGAAACCCCATTCAAGATCATACACATATTGCTAATTGTATTGGAATATTGTCCAATATCCTATGTTATCCTGACAAATACAGCATCGACCATCTAATGTCTTTCCAGGATACATCATCATTTACGACACCACAATTGGTCCTCTCATCTGCAAAGCATATGAATGATGGACTGGGTGCGCTCGATTGGGCGGACTGCAGTGTGATATCAAAATGGGCATTCTCCGACCAAAATAAGAAATTTGAGACCATGGCTGATTGCATAATAAAAGCCATTCATCAGTACAAAGCCCAGGGAGACATGGGTATATTTATTGCCGTCGCTTCATTGAGAGTAGCTTCTGCTGCGGCAAGTATAGGATCAGGTCAATCTAGTCTTAGCGATTCCGGAGCCATCAAAGACTCTTTTTCCAAAATGTTGGTAAAGGATTTGGTGATGTGGGCTAATGTGAATCTCGGTATAGATATCTTAAAAAATTATGGCATAGCGAATTCTGACAGGAATTTCTATGAGTCTATGACTGCCGAAGAACTGCAAAACCACCTATTCTCGAAGGAAATAGGATATTTATTCGAATTGAGAACCGTAAGGGAGTTACTTAAGGAACTAGGGTATTCGAGTTACTCCGATCTCTCAATTGCATTCGATGGAGCAATTGCACTTCAAAAGGATATCATTTCAGAATCAAAGAAAATCATGATTCAGATGGCGGGGGACGCTCTAATAGATATCATTAAGACTACATTGAATAGTGGAACTACTTTCATTACAAAAGAACTATTAAAATTTGGCACAGAAGCGCTCTTAGGAGCAATCGGAACATCGACGACTCTTTGGGGAGCCGCCATTTCGACACTCTGTGGAGGAGTGTTCGCGGGCATAGGTATCGGAGAGGCACTCGCAAATACAGGTTACTCGCGAGCTCAATTCGACCACGGAACCGATGCTCTTTTGTTGGCGCTTGCAATGGATGGTATACAAAAGGGGATAGGCGAATGGCCACTTTATTCTTATGATTGGACTTCACAATTAATTACATGCCAGATTGTCAACTCCATAGGAATAGACCTTGTAGCTCTTGGATATAGTTATACGTCCGAGGGCAAGGGAGCTTTCCTTCTTGGGGCTGGTACCGACCTTTACAACTATCTCTCCAATTCTGAGATTGACAATGTTAGAGCAGCCGTAGAAACCCTATACAGCTCAATTTTGAAGAATGACCGATGGCTATTGATGTTCAATCGATATTCAATGCAATTCAGTTCGAATGATGTGATTGTCCCGAGCATGCCAGACGTTGAGGTTAGATCTGGCATTTACGAGGGAGTGCTAAATACAGATGTCAGGCCTGCAAGCGGTCAACTTCTCGATTGGCTTTATCAGACCTACTGGAATGTCGATATCGGTTTCACCATCAAGACATACAGATACTCTCCAACGGGTACCACTAAAATCGTAATCGATCCTTTTATGAAAAAGGGCGGTCTATTCGGAATTGAATCCTATCCAGATACTGGCAGAACGAGACTCGATGTACGAGTCGAATATGCCAACGGACCTATAGGGAGCGTCTCATCTGATGGTAATGCCGATGGGTTCTATGGGGATTGCCTTAGTTTCTCGATAAAAACCCCACCCATTAGAATAACCATTGAACTCACAGTTACGCACGACGATGGTTCTTCACATTCCTCGACCAAAACGATTGATATCGCAGCACTCCCGTCTGAAACGGAAGCCGATCGCACTCTCATATATGTCGGATGTCCCGTAAGAACCGTCGTCCGATCCTCATCCGGAGGTGAAATTAAAATCCTTTCGAATAACACCTACGTTTCGAACATCCCAGGTGCACTTGTAGCTGGATTCGAATCGGCCAATCTATTCTATGTCCCGACAAATGATACCTACGAAGTCATCCTTTCAGGGATCGGAAATGGCAGTTACGATATCGCTTTCGCCAGACTGATCTCTGAGAATATGACTTGGTTCCGGATATCGAATCTAACGATAACCAACAACAGTAATGATAGTTTCCAATTGAACCTGCAGGAATTGACAATAGACTACAAGGGAAGTAATAATCAAATGTGTCAGATGAGTATTTTCTATCAGAATGATACATGCTACTCCGCAATGACCCTTTCAAATGTCACCTTCGATCGAGGTTATGGCTATCAATTAGCGATTGTTGACATGTCAGCGCTTGGATCATCTAACGTTACTTCGGTTATATTAAGAGTCGACACTGATAATGATGGAAGTTTCAATCAAGAATGCAACCTCCACAACGGCATGAATGGCAGTGATATCCTGGCAGGCCTCATAGATCTAAAGACATCAGGAGATCCATTCTTTATTGGAATCCTCGTCGGGGGAGGTATAGTCGCTATAATCGCAGTGGCAGTAATTGTACAACTCAGGAAGAAAGGTAAATCCAAAAAAGAAACAGATCCGCAATGAGGGCGCTCATCCCCACTCAGCCGAGATAAATGCTTTGACGAAAACACCTAGAACTTCGAAAATTGACTGGGATCATCACATTACTAGTAATGCATAGGCGCACTCAAGTGGGACCTCGTGCTTTCCAAGCCAGCATCTCCCCGGAAAAGTTCAATCAGTCGGGATTGAGGGTAAACCCTTTCAATTCTCTTTTCCGTTTATCTTAACGAAATTCAATAGTCTATTCTTCATAGCAATTTTGTCAAAGCAATGCCCGTTCCATATTATTGGCCTCATCATACTAACGATGAGAATGATCGCTGCAAAAAAACCGACATAGAACCCTAGCCCGAGGAAATGAAGCGTATTTATGGGTAGATTGCCGGGCTCCAAATTGAATTCGACGTAGAAGATTGAAACGCCCATAATTTCTGGGATTGCACCGAGAGGGGAGATTATCGATAGCACCCATCCACCGATGAACATCAGACAAGCGATTTGATATGTGAACAAACCCCAAAATGATGCAGTGTCAAAGAAATGGATTAGATTGTAATCCCAGAGACCGCCATCTATCCGCAGTTGAAGCCATGGAAGGAATATTGCGATTATTCCAATGAGCGTGCCAATAATGGATAAGATGTTCAATTGGAATTTCTTTGCCATTTTCCTCCCCTAGTCATCCCATCGTCAGAAGATAAGGATGGTATGTTAAAGTAGCTCCTCGCCTATTTAGAACACGTGAAAGCGTCTGATGGCTCCAGCATGCCGTCACATGCTGGATCCTCCTGAAGAAGGAGATGGATGACAGTCATGGGCTGGACCTCGTCGAAAAAGCTGCGTCGCTGAACGCGTGATAAGGATTGAGGCGGGTCCCTGACGAATGGACGAACTGGCCATAGTGCGGGAGAACTGCGAATAGGGGCATGTCCGAAAAAGAAGAAACCTCTTAGAGACATCTCAGATGGAAGGAGGCACGAGAAGAGAGATCGAAAACGAAGAGGCGAGAGACCGCGAGGAGCTATTTAACATAGGGGCTTTTTCTTAGAATGAGTATTCATACTCAATAATGACCATATCAGAGATTTGAAATATCGATCTGACAATGTGAT
>Ga0315288_10009809_pt1 | contig 12053 bp, 3 predicted proteins | sample YL17G11_20_MG_FD_203454 | JGI IMG/M metagenome (GOLD analysis project Ga0315288, IMG submission 203454) | Sediment microbial communities from Yellowstone Lake, YNP, Wyoming, USA - YL17G11_20 | ecosystem: Environmental > Aquatic > Freshwater > Lake > Sediment | place: USA: Wyoming | collected...
TAGGCGTGGACTTGCCGGACCAAAATCTAATCCCATCAACTCCTGAGAGAAACTCTATCATTGAAAACACAGAGCGCCAGAATACTTCCGTACCTCCCTGGCTAGACTCTACCGAACCCCCTTCGACCCTAGCTCCCTGCAACATGATAGCATCGGAAAGGCCAGACCCAGAGCTGGGACCACGAAGGTTGTTCACGACAAGGTTGCGAACCGTGATGTTCTCTCCGAAGTAGATCATAGGCTGTCCGCTAAGACCTATGATCTGCTTGGAGTTCAAATGGAAACGTAGGTTGGTAGCAGTAGTGTTACGGCCTGAATAAAATGGAGATTCGAAACCTCCTTCGTAGGTGAAGAAGAGCCGGTCAATCGCTGTCGAAGAGCCGGTCAGGTAGATGTCCATCCCACTGATCATAGGACCTGAAAGACCCTTCCGTGTACCAGCGGAGTTTTCCCCAAACAGCAGACGCTTCTTGTTGTTCGCAGGCGTTGCCAGGGTGGCAGGAGACTCAGCGAATCGAATCTCTACCTTACAGTCGATGAACTGGATGGGGTCAGTTTCGAGACTGCTAACTACTTGCACATCTCCAATATTAGCTGTCGTAGGACTGGTCTGGAAGAGGCAGCGAACAAACTTAACTCCGTATGAGCTTTCGTCCGTGGCAAGGACTGTACCTGTGCCGTTTTGCGTGAAGGTGCAGTCTTCAAAGACCACCCCGCCTGTGACAAGAGTCAGGTCGAGTACCGTGCCTGAACCACCGCCGTTGGTGAACTGGCAACCCTTAAGCACTGTGTTTGTCACCGTGTTGAGTCGAGCCACAGCCCCACCACCGGAAATCCGAATGAATTGGCAATCCTCGAAGGAGAGATTGGAGCTGGCACCGATATGAAGAGGCTCTACGAAACTGGAGGACCCTGCCACAGTCTTGAAGAGCGAGCCTCTAAAGACTACCTTCTGAGAAACGGTGTCAACATACAACAGATACCCGCCTGATGCTCCGAATCCGGTCGGGACTACCTGCAAGTTATCGAATACCAACTGACCTGATGTAGTCGTCGAGAGATTGGCCAGGTATAGGCCGATAAGGGAGTTCATGTTGAAGGAGGTGTTCACCTCCTTAATGCTGAGGTTCCTTATCGTGCCGTAGTACCCCGCAGTGCTGCCAACCCCATCAAAAGTGACCGCAGTGGTGCTGTCAGTGCCTTGGTCTGTATTTACTACAAGGCCGTCTATCGAAATGTGCGTGTCGTTTGCATTGGTGTGATAGAAATCGACCGTTCCAGGGGTGAAGGAACAGTTCGTCATCCGCACATTGCAGTTTGTGAAGTTCCAATAGTTCGTAGCAGTGCTCACTTCAAATCGAATATTCTCGAACGAGTGGTAAGCAGTGTCGTTAGTCGTAGCTGGAAGAGTGATTTCAATGAAAGGTGATACCCTCGCATTGACGAACTTCACCCAACTAGTAGTGCCGTTTTGCTCCCCAATGAAGCTGAACACACCAGAGGAATAGGACTGGGTGATGTAGTATTGATCGCCCCTACGGACAAAGTAAGTACCACTGCCATTTGCGAAGACCCCATCTAAGGTAGCTAAATCTCCGCCCACAGAATTCGTGCCGTCAGTCACCACCGCCGTGAAGGCTCGACGGGCCACAAGCCTTGTGTTAGCCGTGATGAGCACTTCCTGGATGGAGTTGTCAGTGCTTAGGAAACCGCCACCGCCAACAGCACTGAGAGGTCCTGACCATGTCGCAACATCAGCACCAATTTTCTTCGAACCATTGGTTCCACCAAGAAGGCCAATGACCTCAGTACCTAGGACATCACCGACGTTAGTGAAAGACGGGAAGGTATTGTCAGCCCAAACACTGATAGTAGAGAAGCCAATGCGCCTCGCCCCATCGTTACCACCTGAGTTGGAACGAAGGTCCAATACGATCTCATTGATGGCCCCGGAAACGCTAGTCGAAGAAATCGTTGACCCGTCATTCCAGGTGCTGGGTATGCTCACACCGATCAAAGCGCCGCCAGAGGTGACCGACAGATCACTTACGATCTCACTCAGGGCAGCAGACACACTAGTAGCCGCTATCCCGAATCCGTTATTCCAGAGGTTCGTGATCACTGTGCCAATACGAAGACCACCGTTAACAGAAACGCTTGAGGCCGAAGCAAGGTCACTGACAATCTCACTCAACGCATCGGACACACTGGTTGAGCTGATCCCCGTAGCGTCCTTCCAGACGTTCGTGATCACTGTGCCAATACGAAGACCGCCATTGTCCGATACGCTTGAGAACGAGGCTAGGTCACTGACGATCTCACTAAGGGCCTCAGACACACTGGTTGAGCTGATCCCTGTAGCGTCCTTCCAGACGTTCGTGATCACCGTACCAACACGACGACCACCGTTATTTGACACGCTGGTGACTGAAGCCAAGTCACTGACAATCTCTGCGATAGCCGAGTTGGCCGTCGAGGACGTGACCCCAGTCCCATCCTTCCAGAGACTCGTGATGTTGGCCGCGACCCCGTCCGCATAGAGCCCAAAGACCCGATTGAAGGTCAGAGAGTCAATGGGTAGAGCGCCCATCGTGGTCTTCGTGTGGTAGTAGACCCGGTACTGCTGACCTGAAGGAATGCTCGGGGTCAGGTTGAGATTGAACGTCGAGGTACTGAAGTCGTCCCCGATTGTGGCACCCGAAATCGAGGTGACCTGGACCCGAGAAGCCCCATTGTAAATGGCTCGATCCGAGCTGTCCACGATACGGTAGAGCATGTCCAAGGGGTAGCCCGTTGCATCCCCCAAGAACGTGCCAAGCGGAACCGTAACGGACGCTACCGGAGAGCCAGGCGTGACCAACGAAGACCGAGTAGGAGTCGCAAGCTCCTTACTGACAAGGTCACCCTCGGATACGGAAAAGGAAAGAGCCGATGCCGGTACCTGGCCTACGGAGAGCCTGCCAACACCAGGTAGGACTACGGAAGGGGACTTGATCGATGGCATACTCAGCTTCTCCCGTTGAGCAGATTACCGGAAACACGAAACACAGCCGCGACGGTTGTGTTGTTCGCAGTCAAAAACTTCACGCTGTTCTCATCGTCAAACGCCGCCCAACGGACAAACAAGACAAGAAGAAGAGTGCCCTTCTCCCCGTACGTCTGATCCGATGTGACTTCCATGAGGGTGGGCAGAACCACCTTGTGTACTCGATCGTTCGAGAGGCTTTGAGCGAAAGCGCTGGGTTGGTAGAAACTCAGATTGGGTGCTGGGAAGTAAGTGCGCCCCTCAATGTCCGTGTCTATCAAACTACGGGTGAAGAACACTTCATCTGGATTCGGAGTGTACGGTACGTAGGTACTCAGCTTGAGGAAACCCGTGGATGCATTGAAGTCCGCTACGGACATCTCCACTGAGCCATCTAGTTCATGCTCTCCCGACCAAGCCACGCCATCAGCAAGAATCCCACCCGTCTGCACGTATGCGAACGGGTAAGGGTAGGCCTCCCCAAGAGACCCTGACCCAGCCGTGATAGAGTAGAGGTGCGGGGAGATCCACCGTGGAACGACATCCAGAGTCGTCCCGAGAGTGCTTGACTGAATCGTCTGCGGAGCCATCGCGTTGTAGTACAGGGTCACCTGTACCCCCGACTGAGGCATCGGACGCAAAGCCGTATAATCCACCGCTACCACATCTCCTGGGGCCGTAGAGGGACCACCTGAGAGCGTGAGTAGTCGTCCAGAGGCGTCAACACCAAACGCTCCTGCATAAGGGACGCCGTTGATCCGTACCGCTGTCAAAGCGTGGACTCGCTCAGGCAAAAAGTACTTCAACGTAGCCACAGTCGAGTCAGCCGAGAAAGTGTAGGTCAAGGACACTGTCCGGTACTGAAGCTGAGCCTCACGATGGGGTGTATCGAAGGCTTGGGTCTGCATGGTAGAGAAGTACGTAGGAGGGGTAGCTGGAAGAGCCCCTGGGTTGTTGATGAAGAAGGACGCCGAACCAAACGTATTGGTTGGTGTCTTCGACAGACCCGCACCGGAAGGGTAAGCCACAAGGAGGTCAACGTAGATCGGCTCCGTTGTGATGCCTCCCGATATGGTCCCTAGCGTGATAACGATATCACTAGGGGCGTAATTCCCAAGACCCGTTACCGTTTTAACTGGGATCACCGTTGAGGTAATCAAGGGGAAGGCCCCACCAACCTGACCTACGTCAATACCCTTCTCTGTTGTCAGAGTGCCTTGAATACGGGCACGGACAACATCGAGGATACGAGTGCCACTCGGAGCACGACTCAAGAACCCAATCCCACCTGAGTATGGGTACTGAGAGATCTGTGATGGGGAAATCGTGACCACGGTCCCGTTCTGCCACGTCGCCGTAGATACGTTGGGATCCCCAGGAGCAATGACGTAGGTCATGACCTCGTAGTTCGGACGGTCACTGAAGAACCGTCTCGTACAGTCGAACTGACCTACAAACTCAGCTCCAGGAGTATCCCCTGTAATGGTACCGTCCCCAGGTAGTACCCCTATCTCATCTGCCCAGAACAAGGTGTGACCGTTCGTCCCACCACCAATCCCAGTCGTGGCACAAGCTGTCCTAAGACGGTTGTCGAACAGGTAGGCTAGGTTCTTCTCTGCAATCTCCTGGTAGTTCCAACCCGTCAAGGACACCATCGCCCTAAGGTCCAAAATGTCCGCAATGTCAATCACATCGTGGAACAAACCATCAGGACGGTCAGAAGGCCCAGGAGTAGCAACTCCACCATTATGGTTCAAGTTACGGTTGAACGCCGTAGTGTTACGACGGAACACTGCTAGGAGAGGTACCGCATACATGTACCCGTCAACAGTACCGAGGGTGTTGGCAGGGTTGCCATCCCCAGCACGCCAAAGACCGGGGTCTCCGGCCACACTTTGGTTAGCGTAGTTGAAGGCGGTTGCTACACCGTCAGGCACCACTGCTGAAGCAGGTACCGAGTTGGCAACCACAACCGGGTCAGCAATACCGGACTGGTAGGTGAAAACATCTACCCCAGGCACGACCCTGAGACGGTACTGGATCTGAACTCTCTTAGTAGACTCCGCATTGAGCGTGCCATCCTTGATGTCATCCGCAAAATTGAGAGCCACATCATTGACAGCAGGGATCTTGACGTTACCGTTCCTCCAGATCCGACCACCAGTAGACTTACCCACTGTATCCGGAGCAGGCGAAATAAGCCGACGCCAAACCTCCAAGAAAACAAGATCCGTTCTCTTAGACCCAGAACCCGAAGGACTCGCCCCAAGAGCCACTTGATTCAACGAGACCGAAGCATTGGTTGTCGCCTGAACAGCGACAAACCAACCGTTAACAAGAGCTTGAAACTGACCAAGCAGAAGGAGATCTGGGGTCGCCGTGAACCCAATCTGAAGAGGACTGGCAGTGTCGAGAGTCTCCCTAGACAGCCAACCAGAAGGTGTCGCTCTGCGGACTGGCTCAGTACCGAAAGCTGAGGAAAGCTCGTCAGAGAGGTTCAGCTCCTTGTCTAAAATCGGCTTCCCTGATTGGTAGACCGCTTGCTCGAAAGCTCGATCAGTAGGATCGAGATAACCACTGACCGCCACCCCAAAATTCTTCTGTCCCATCAGTGGGTCTCCTCGACTGAGAGATTAATCGCTGGCTCTTGAGGCCCCTGAGTCGGAAATAACTCCCGGCGAGTCTGTGTCCTAACTCGATGACAGTTAGCGCAAACAAAGTGCTGACACTTGGAGCAAGTTTTCATGCTTCCACTCCAAGGATCAAAAGGAAAGCCGCCAGGTAATCTCAAGCGTGCTTGTCGCAGGCTTGTTGATTACCGCGAACGTGAGGTAGTTGATCATCGTCTCTTTGGTCGTGAGGTCCACAAGAGCACTGTAAGCCCCGTTCGGAGGTGTCACGGGATTACGAACAGAAAGGTTGGTGGAGATGTTACCCCCAACCAACCCCATCTCTACTAGAGAGCCGACTGCTTCTGACTCTGTGAAGATTGTCGTGAAATCTACGACGTTCGTTGGAATGCTGGTAGGGATACCCGCTGAGTCAATGAACTGAGTCGTTGAGTAGGTCTTGCGAGTCAACTCTGAGTAGAGGGCTCTCTGAGTGTTGGTTGGAGCAGGTGGGGCCATCGGATTCCAACCCACGTCACCGGTACCCACAGCCAACACAAAAGCCCCCTTAGAGGGCTCAGAGTTGTCCTTCATCAAACGAGCGATCAGGATAGAGGCATCCTTCACAATGAGATTGCGATGCTCTCGCTCACATTGAAGCTCTTGAGTGCGAGCATCCCGCATCTTAATGAAGACATCGCCACGAATCCCGTATGTCGGCTTGTCCTCGAAACGAGGCTTCATGACTCCGAAAAACGAGGTACCGATGCGGGAAAAGAGATCCTGGTGCTTCATGTTCATCTGCTCCGGTCTGGCCCGTAGCTCGGATAGAACCCGAGCTTCAACGTGCTTGAGCGATAAGAGAAAACTTCATGTGGAAATGGCCACTCCCTCGGAAATGACCAAGGTCTCGAACAGATTGATCCCGATATGAGTTGACACCGACTCTGCGGTACCTATCGACTCAGAAACATTGACCTGTACCGAGTTGTCCCCGGGGGTCAAATCGAAATCGTCAATTCTCGAAATGGACTCCGCAAGGTCAGTAACCATGGCGTGGACGGTACCCGAACCCTCAACTACAAAGAACGTCTCCAACGGATTGATGTAGTGGTGGACGGGGCCCGGAACTGGCCCAGGGAACGCTGAGAGGTTGTCTGCGGTGATGAAATCGTAGGGTGGGGCAGCAACTCCATCGAACGTGGCCCAACCCGGGTTATTGAGGAGAGCCACCCGAGCTGGGGGCCACACTTCAGTAAGAACCATCGTCGACCCAATGTCAGAAATCGAGGCTACCGTGTCTTGGGGTTTGTCGTGAAGGGAGTGCTGAGCTTCCCCTAAACGGTAGAAGTCCGTGAACAGAACGTCTCCGTTAAGGAAGGAGGTCGAGTTGAGCGGACTGAAGAGGTAGAACGGCTTGGGGTCAACGGGTTGAGGGAACTTGTAAGTGTCGAAGGCAGTTGTACAGGTCTTGACCTCATCCACTTGGATAGACGAGTTGGGAGCCCCGCCAGCGACTAGGGCCGGAGAGAAGAATACGAGACCGTCCGGGTTACCGAACAGAGCGGCAATGTTCGGATCCGCATCCGTATTCGACGCGGTTAGCTCTTTCGAGAATAGCGAGAAGGGGACCTTTGCAACCAAGGTTCTCGGATGCCACACCACTACGCCACTAGAAGGGTACAAAGCCCCTCCACCAACAAGCATCACTGCCGTCCCCACCGTCACGCTGTAGGGCACAGAAGGCCGCATAGGCGACCCAAGCTCAAGCAGAATACGAGTCGCACCTGAAGGTACGTTCGGGGTCACTCCCACCACAGTTAACGGAGACCCAGACAGTTCCGTTACGGTGTAATTTAGTGGGTCGAGAAAGGCCGGATCCACATTCAATGGTTGACCCACGACAATGTGGATGGCATTGGCACGAACAGCCTTGGCTATAAGACCTGCGTCCCCTAAAAGGGGTTGGCCGGTAAACTCGGCTGAGTTAGCTTGCTCGTCAACCGTCGACCCGGTACCCGACACCACCAAGTTGGTTACGGAGACCCGGTACTGAAGGTACTCCTGAACGGGAGTGATGAGATGAACCGAGTTCGGGTCATCTGCGGACAAGACCTGAAATGGGGCTCCAATCAGTACCCCAGGACCCACAGGCTCTATGTAGTAATTGGAAGGGTTGATCGTCTCCAGGTCGGTCAGGTCCGGAGGCTCAGTGAATGTTACAACGACAGTAGAAGCGTTCAGCGAGTAGGCGCTTACTACCTGGAACAGCGGGTTCTTGCCACCGTAGACGCTTGAGCCAAAGGATCCAGTTCCGAACGACATGGGGTCACCTATCAGGGGTCAATCAAGAGATCTACAGTGCCGTCTTCGATGTTCTTGACGAGCTGGTACTCATGGTAGTTCCCGTCCATAAAGTCGAACAGCAAGGCCCCTAGGATGGTGTCGGTAGCGAAGTCGAGCAATCTGACCTCCCTGTCCCCACCTGGCGTTGTAACAAACGCTAGGGCCGCTGTGATAGTACCAAAGGCACTGAACCCGAAACGAATACCCGTATCCCCCGTGCCCGATGATGCATCATTCAACACCCTAAGCTTGAACCCCACCTTGGTACTCAACCCAATCGGATCGGTCAGAGGGGTAGGGTTACGGTAGATCGTGTTGCCAGTCGAGCTAACTGAATAGGTCAGCGCCCCACCGAAAGCTGTAGTGGACACAGACCCAGGATTGTCAGAATCCAGAACCCAATCCGTACCAAAATCAGAGTCGAGTTCAGGAAGAACAGTGCCCGCGTAGGTACCACAGACCTCTTTCTGCCAAGTCAGCTTCCTCAATGCAATGGGGTTGTACTCGTCAGAGAAGGGTGCGATGTAATCCGTCTCCCCTGTCGTCTGCTCCATCACCTCCAAGCAGTTGTAGAGCACATCGTTAGGAACGAGTAGACGGACTTCAGTCGCACCGTCATTTAGAAGGAAGTCCCGGTCACTGTTGAGAACGTCCTCAGGTCGATTGAGCCCTGAGAGGAAGTAGTTCACAGGAGTTGGACGCCGAACCTCGTAAGTCTGGGTAGAAGGCACGAGAGGGGTCAGTTCGTTCAACCTAGTGAACGATACGACAGCCGCATTCTCAACGAAACCCCTCCAAGGGTAAGGCACACCAGTGGACGCGGAAGAAAACTGAGTGTGACCATGAGCCACCAAACTACTCAAGTGCTCAGGGGACGACATCACATTGCGTTGGTTCAACACTTGATGGTGTGGGACGATACGACTCTCTGAAGTCGCCGAGTTCGTAACCCCGTATCGGACATAATCCCAAGCCGTCTGGGACAAGTTCATGGGGTCAAATGCACCCCATGTCACTGACGGGAAACCGGGGTTAATCTTGGCTGGGGTCCCTAGAGCAGACGAGGGCAACGTCGTGGAGCTGTAGTCGATACGAATCAGAGGGGTGTTTTCCGTATCGATGAGCAACGCAACCGTGCCATTAGGGTCCCGAACAAGACGGTATTTGTGGCTAGTTGTCCAATCCACCTGCCTAACAACCCGATAGTCCACCTCACTAGGTGAGGAAGGGAAAGACCCTACGATGAGCAAGGTGGTCGCAGTGTGGGTATTGACCAAGTACGTCCCCTTGTTAGGACCTACGTCAATAACGAAGTCGTCCCCATCCACAACTCCAGCAGTCACGAAATTAGCACCTAGATCCGTGAGGACGTTACCCGCTACGCTAGCGTGACCAGTTGCCTTGAGGGGCAGGTGGTAACCGGTCAGAGCGTTAGGATCGAAGCCCCTCCAGATACCGACGTACTTACGAACCCCTGTTGCGGGCTGAGCACGCCAGACATTCACGTAGTGCCAGTTGAGCACAGACTTTGCCGCGTAGGTGGCCGCTGTGGCAGACCCAAATGAGATAGTCGGGGTCCCCGTAGTAGAGGTGAATCCGGTATAGGCAAAAGAACCAAGGAAGGTCCCATCCGCGAAGATACTGACAAGGTCGCCAAGAGTGTTCTTGACAACCCGGACCACATGTTCGACTCCATCGAACCAGTCAAAGGCGTACTGGGAACCAGAACCTAACAAGAGGCCGTCTGAGTGGAACGCGAGTTGACGAACTCCACCCGTGGTTTGGCGGATCATCAACCCTATAGCTCGGGTGCCGTCAAAGACATCGACCGTGGCCCCGCAGAAGTTCTCTGCCGTGCCATCTGCTATGTAGGAGACTACCTTGAGCTTGAACTCAATGTAGTAGTCGATGGTAGATTGTACGATTCGAGCGTCAGAGCCGTTGGGCTCAAGGTCTTCGATTGCGTAGACCAGCCCATTGCTAGTTGTGGTGTCCTCAATGACCAGGGTACGGCCAACCATGCGGCTGACCCACCCTCCGGTGTCAGGGTCGGCTGTAATGGCCGCCCAGGGCCTTGGCGTGGCATCTCCAGGCAAGGACCGTCCTGGATAACTGAGCTTGGGTTGACTCTTCGTGGGAAAGAAGCAGGTTTGGATAAGCCGCTTCCCGTCATCCACCGCCACCATGACCGCATCAGGGGTTATACCATGCGTGTAGGTGCGGAGCTGCGTATCGAAGTCAAGGACTACATTGGAGGAGTCCTGAAGGAGAGGCTCGATCCGTGTGAAACCCCGGAAGTCCCCACCTACAAGTCCTACGTCCGTCGCGGCTGTAACACTTGTCGAATCGAGAACAAGCGAGCTACCGGAGATCCGCTCGTTTCCGTGGTAGCCAACCGGAGTCCACGGACTCGAAGCAACCTCTGGAGGTTCATCCCCCTCATAGGAGACGAAGACGGTAGGGGAAGATTGGACTGGGTTTGTGGGTTGAACCAAGTACCGAACGAAATCCCAAGAGCTGGTATTCGATGCCTCCCGACTGATGGAGCCGAAGAAGGCTCCTTGGAGCTGATCAAACGGGCCTACAAGCTCTTCTAGGAATGGTAGCTCCTCCGTAGTGACCCGGAGAGTCTCAACCACTCCCCCATCCACATAGAAGCGAATCGCCCCATCACGGTCTTGAAGGAGCCGATAGCTATGCAGAATGGACCAGTCTAGGACTTCGGGCAAACCTGTCGAACTGCCTGAAAGTAAACCGCCCGTCCAGGCACTGAGCAAGGAGGGGTCGTTCCCAGCACCTGCTTTAAGGAAGCCTACTTTTCTCACTCCGCCATCGATAATGAAACCAACAACGATGGCTCGTTCCTCGTTAGACCAACCCGCAGTGATACCAGTGAAAACCCCATCCGGAGTTGAAGTGTCGATGACCATGCGCCATGTCTGGGCAAAGACATGGGGGAACGTAAGGTCAAGACTACGAGACCAGAAGAGAGGGTTTCCAGTCGGGTACGACCCGCCCGTATTGTCCTGCATAACAAGAGTGCCTGAGGACACTGAAGCTGCCCCCACCCCATGCCTGGTCCAAGGTGAAGTAGTATCTGCTTCTGGAAGCGTATCAGCCGTGTACGAAACCGAGTCCACCTCGACTATACGAGACAAAGGCGCGTAGGCGATCCGGTGGATCGGGGTGTTCAACCGGAAGAGGTTCGGGTCATTGAGAGCAACTGAGTAAGCTCTCTCGTAGGCCCGGTAGCTCAACTCTCTTAGGAGAGGTTGGTCTTGAGCCGCTCTCAAATCTTCCGCTACGAAGGTAGAAGGGCTGATCAGGACGTTACGGTAACGATACGTGTGTTGAGTCGGGCTGTGTTGACCCTGATCAAGCCGCCAACCATTGAGATGGAACTCCCGAGAGTTCAGGCGTCGTATCTCAATGGTCGGGTCTGGTATCCAAGAGTAGTCCACCACAACATCGTCATCAGAACCGGGAGTCGTCGGTAACACGACCTGACCAAGAAGGCCAACAACTGCCTCAGGGACCACTTGAACGCCATTGACCCGTACCGTGACATCGGAAGGGTCATCGGCAATCTCTCCGGTACGAACCTCGTACAAACGCCAAGACAACGAACCATTCAAGGCGTCTGGCAAACGAAGGTTCGCGTCTAACCTGAGACGGTTTGCACTTACCACGGAGGTGATCTTGTAGAACCCCGTGTTCACAAGACCGCCGAGTTCCAAGTAAAACCCAACGTGGCTTGAGGTGAAAGCGCCACCAGGGAGAACCACCTCGTTGAGGGTGGTCAAACCGAAGTAGCTAGTGGTCTTGGTTTGGATCGTACCGCCAACACCACTCTGAATCGTGAGGTCTGGTTTGGTGATGGGCCCCTTGTCAGTGAAGACGGATCGAGAGGACAGGGGGGACAACGCATTGAAGATGACCTCGTTGAAGGATGGGTCAATCGGATTACCCGCCGCATCCTTAGGGGTACCAGACGCATTGACAGTTAGAGTGTAGGAGCCAATGCCGAACCCACTCGTAATCAATGCGATCTGACGGTCACTGAGAAGTTGGAC
>Ga0315288_10009811_pt1 | contig 12052 bp, 7 predicted proteins | sample YL17G11_20_MG_FD_203454 | JGI IMG/M metagenome (GOLD analysis project Ga0315288, IMG submission 203454) | Sediment microbial communities from Yellowstone Lake, YNP, Wyoming, USA - YL17G11_20 | ecosystem: Environmental > Aquatic > Freshwater > Lake > Sediment | place: USA: Wyoming | collected...
GGGGGAGGATTGACGGACCTGGAGACCGAGGGATCGATGCTCGCGCGAGTGCTCGACTCCGATCAGAGCACGGGAGGCTCGAGATGAAGAAGCTGACACCTCTTGTCGTCGTCCTCGTCATGGTCGCGGCCGCCTGCGGTGGCGGAGGCGGCGGTGGTGGCACCGCCGGCCCGTCGGGGCAGGTGAAGGAGGGCGGTTTCCTGAAGCTCGCCGGGTACGACTTCATCGACTCGATGAACCCGTACGTCGGACTGAACGGCGACGCCTACGCCGCCTGGCAGTACATCTACCCGTACCTGGTCCAGTTCAAGACGCAAGAGCTCGAGTACAGCCCGGACTTCGCCACGAGTTGGGAAACCTCTGCGGACGGGCTGACCTGGACCTTCCACACCGTGCCCGATGCGAAGTGGTCGGACGGGCAGCCGCTGACCGCTGGGGACGTGGCGTTCACTTTCAACATGAACATCAAGTTCAAGCGCGGAGCGACGGGGATGATCGCCGCCGCGATGTCCAACCTCGTCAAGGTCGAAGCCACCGACCCGAACACGGCGGTGTTCCGCTACTCGCGGCAGGTGCCGATGGTCCTATCCAACGTGCAGCAGGTAGCCATCCTGCCCGAGCATGTGTGGGCTGAGTTCGCGACCGGCGACGGCAAGGCCATCAAGACCTTCCCGAACCTGCCCTCGGAGGGGAAGCCGGTGGTCTCCGGCGGGCCGTTCATGGTCACGGAGTTCAAGCAGGACGAACTCGCCATCTTCGAGAAGAACCCGAGCTACTACGGCACGCCGGCGCACATCGACGGGTTCGGGCTCCAGTTCTTCTCGAACGAGGACGCGATGGTGACCGCGCTGAAGACGGGCGAGATCGACGCGATCGAGAGCGTGCCGGTGACCGCCGTCGAGACGCTCCAGGACGCCGGGATGGAGGTGTACACGGGTCCGGCCGTGATGGAGCGCGACTTCATCATCAACTCGAACCCGAAGAAGACCGTCAACCGCGAGTTGCTGGATCCGCTGGTGAAGGAGGCCTTCGAGTACGCGATCGACCGCCAGACGATCGTCGAGACCGCGTGGATGGGCTACGCGACGCCGGCCACGACGGTGGTGCCGCTTGCTGGCGGCAAGTGGCACGACTCGTCGATCCAGGGGCTGCCGTTCGACCCGGACAAGGCGAACGAGCTTCTCGACCAGGCCGGCTACGCCATGGGCTCCGACGGGATAAGGGTCGCGAACGGCCACCCCATGGCCTACGACGTGCTGTTCCCCGGCAGCGAACGCGGCGCAGGCGATCGCGCGTTCCAGATCATCCAGGGCGGCTTCCTGAAGATCGGCGTGAAGCTCACCCAGCGCCCGATGGGGGGCGGCGCCGTGTGGGAGGAGATGACGAAGGACGACTACACGACCTTCGACCTCGCGATGTGGGACTGGATGTCCGGGTTCGACCCGGACTTCATCCTCTCGGTGCTGACATGTGACCAGTGGTACTCGTGGAGCGACACGGGCTACTGCAATCCGGAGTACGACAAGCTCTACAAGCAGCAAGCGTCCGAGATGGACCCGCAGAAGCGGCTGGAGATCGTCTACGAGATGCAGAAGATCCTCTACGACGATCGGCCATACATCATGCTCACGTACGACTCGATCATCGATGCCTGGAGCCCCAGGTGGGCCGGCTTCGTCCAGTCGGTGCAGGGTCTATTCCCGTGGATGTCGAAGGAGAGCCTGACCCAAGTGCATCAGGTGTAGACGGTCGGGGCAGGGCCCTCCGCCACGGCGTAGCCGATGTCCTTCAGGTGCTTGGACTTGTGCCCGGCCGGGCAGGTCAGGCGAAGCTTCGTCCGTCCGTCCGGCGCCGTCACGGCTCGAACCTCCGAGCCACACTTCCGACAGAACGCGCTCGCGAGCACCTTCCCGTCGGCGACCATCCTCAGGCGCTTCTGGAACGCGTCGGTGCGCGCTTGGCCGGCGAATCCTTCGGCGAACGCCGAATCGCCGCCGGCGATGAGCCCCGCTGCCTTCTTCCCCTTGCCGGAAGCCTTCGCCTCCTCCGCGAACGTGGCCTCGAGGCGGATGCGCGTTGCCTCACGTCGGTCCGTCGAGGCCTGTTGCGAATCACCGAGCCGGTCGTGCAGGCCGGCCCGGTCGTCCAGCATCCGGGCCCGCACCTCGCCGGAAGCTGCCTCGATCTTCTCGGTCAGGGCATCGATCATCTGCCGGCGATCCGCGTCGACCGCCTCGGTCATGCCCAGACGCTCGTAGAGCGCAGCCCGCTTCGACAGCGCGCGGACGCGGACCGCGGCAGGCGCGAGTTCCACCGCTCGGTCGAGGTCGGCGAGCGCTTGCTCGGGGTCGACGTCCTCGAGGCGGAGGGCTCGGCGCTCGTAGCGCTCCCAGGGTGCGAACTTGAGGCCGCCGACGCCGGTGGATGTCGACCTCACGAGGTAGGCGATCACCGAGAGCGTCAGGATGCCGAAGACGATCCCGAATCCGAGTGAGCCCCCCGAGCCGCGGAGTCCGTCCCCGAGCGCGCCGAACGTGAGGAGGACGGCCAAGGCGGTGGGCACGATCCAGGCGACGATCACCCCGGGCGAGCGCCACTCCTGCAGGAGGGCTCGGCCGCATGACTTGCACCGCTCTCCGCCCGGTGGGTTTTCGGTTCGGCATCTCCGGCAAGCGATCATGGGCAGGAGTATCCCTGGTACCTCGATGAACGACTACGGCACGATGACGCGGGCGCCGGCATCGGTCCTCCACATGCGCCAGGTCAGCTCCCCGGTGGTGCAGAACTGGGCCTGCTCGTCGGCCGTGAGCGCCGCACTCGCGTTCGAGGCCGTCCCCGAGCCGACGTGCGTGCCGAGCCGTCCGTGCACGTGCATCGCCCCCTGCGGCCCCACTTCGTCGTAGTCGAGCCGAGCCGGGGACAGCGTCAAACCGGGGTCGAACCACCAACCTGCGATCCACCCGGACCCGGTGCCGTCCTCACACTCAAGGCTCATACCGGTCTTGAGGGAGCGGAGCTCGATCGTCGAGTCCACCTTGGCGGTCGTCACGTTCATCGGATAGGACTGGGAGGTCCTGCCCCGGTACTTGCGGAGATGCGATGTCCCGGCGGCCGCCTTCGCCCCGGAGGTGATGACCCCCCTCGTCGTGCCCTCCGGACCAGACTTGACCACGGTCCTCGTCGTGCCATCCGCCCCGGAGGTGATGATGGTCCTCGTCGTTCCTTGCGGACTAGATGTGGTCAGGGTCTGCACGTCGGCGGCAGGCAGGCTCGACGTCGCCGCGGCGGTCCGCTGGAGCTGCCAGGTCAGCTCGCCGGTGGTGCAGAGTTGGGCTCCCTGCTCGTCGGCGGTGAGCGCCGGGATCGTGTAGGAGAAAGTCCCCGAGCCGCCGTGCACGCCGAGCCGCCCGTGCATGTGGATCGCGTCGAATACCGACACGTAGTCGACGTCGATGCGTTCCGCAGGCATCGGGAGACCGCCCCCCCAGCCGTATCCCATCCCGTACTGGACCTGGGTGCCGTCCTCACACTCGAGGGTCACCAACCCGAAATAGACGCTGTCGAGCATCGTCGTTGCACCCGTCACGAAGGTGGTCACGCTCATCGTCCCGCCTTGGGAGGTCTCGCCCCGGTAGTGGCGGAAGCGCACGTCTCGGCCTCCCGCCGAGGCCACGGCGGGAACCAGTACGGAGAGCACCATCAGCCCCGCCACACCCGCCCCGACGATCTTCATCCTCGCCATCGCGTCCACCCCCTCCGCAAGGATGACGGCGGAGCGGCTGGGGGGCAAGTCCTGCGCCTCGTCCCTAGGGGTGAGTAGTCAGATCGGACTGAATCTTTCGGGCCACCGAGCCGATATTGAGAGGGACCTGCGAAACGGCAAACCCGCCGGAAGACGGGGACGCAAAGCTTCGGGCCCAGAACGGGCGGCCGAGCTGCCGAACAGGGAGGGGCTTCGGCGCCACCCGTTCGGTGTAGCGAAACACGGGGGGTGCCACAGATGACCGGAACACCGTCGAGAATGGCCCATCGGGCCGCCGCTCTCGCGGTCGTCATGCTCATGACGCTCGCGACGGGCCCCGCGGCCCAGGCCGCCGCTGCCGGACCCTGCAAGGGCAAGAAGTGCACCGCCGACACGACGCTGCCCGCAGCGACGATCGTCGCACCGGGAGCAGGGCAGACGCTGAACGGAACGGCCGCCGTGACCGGGACGGCTACCGACAACGTGCGCGTGGCGAAGGTGGAGGTACGCGTCGACGGCGGCGCCTACCAGCCCGCCTCGGGGACGAGCTCGTGGACGTACTCCCTCGACACGACGGCGTTGGGCAACGCGGGTCACCAAATCACGGCCCGCGCCATCGATGCTTCCGGGAACACCACGACGGCGAGCGTCTCCGTCCAGGTGAGCAACCCGGTCGTCCCGCCGCCCGACACCACGCCCCCGGCCGTCGCGATCGCGAGCCCCGCGGGCGGGTTGAGCGTAGCCGGCACGATCACGGTGTCCGGCACGGCGTCGGACGACACCGCCGTCACCTCGGTGAGCGTCGGGATCGACGGCTCGGCCCCGCAGGCCGCGAGCGGCAGGTCGAGCTGGAGCGCCTCCTTCGACACGACCGCCTGGGCGGACGGCTCGCACACCATCGTCGCGACCGCGTCGGACGCGGCCGGCAACCTCACGACCGCGAGCGCCACGGTGATGTTCGCGAACGAACCGGCGCCGAGCCCTCCGCCATCGCCGAGCCCGAGCCCCAGCCCGTCGCCTTCAGCCTCTCCGAGCCCGTCGCCTTCACCGACGACGAGCGCGACGCACATGGTCACGCCCGAGGGTGTCACCATCGACGTGAACTCGGCGGGCGCGTGGACCGCGCAGCAGATCTACGACATGCTCAAGGCGAGCGCGATCCAACTTGGCAAGGTGGGACCCACGCTGACGGTCAAGGTCCAGGACGTGTACGCGTCGCAGACGACGACGAGCGCCGGATCCTCGGGTGGGATCTATGAGAGTTTCGCCGCGATCATCTACCTGAAGGGCGCCAACTCGAGTTTCGTCTCGGTGCCCGACGCGACCCTCGCGCACGAGTATGGACACGCGTGGACGATGTACCACCTGTTCATGTCGCACAACGGGCACTGGTCCTCGTACCTCGACTTCCGTGGACTGACGGGCAACCCGCTGCTCGACTCGAGCTACTCCTGGGGCCGGTACGAGATCATCGCCGACGACTACCGACTCCTGTTCGGTTCGAGTCTGGCGATCTCGCAGCGGCCGATGCACATGAACACGTCGATCCCCGACCCCAGGAACGCGCCGGGGTTGAAGGACTTCTTCTTGAACGTCTGGGCGGTAGCCGGCTAGCGGCAAGCCCATCGAGGCTCGATGGAGGCCCTCTCGGGGGCCTCCATCTCGTCTAGGCCGGTGTGAGCAGGCTGGTGAAGGTCACGGTCGGCGCGCACGCGGGTGGGTCGATGACCGCGGTGGCCTCGTCCGCCGGGGCCACGCCACTGTTCGGATCCGGCTGCTGCTGGACGGCGTAGGAGCCGGGCCTGAGACCACCGACCGTCGTCGAGGCAGTCTCTCCCGGGGCGACGATCAGCGTCCTGGTCGCGACCACGGATCCGTCGCGAACGACCGCGTAGGTGAAGGTCACGGCCGGACTGCCGTCCGGTCCACTGAGCGTCTGCTGGATCGTCACGGCCGTCGGAGCCGATCCCGTGCATCCCTTGGGCCGTGCCTCACCCAGCGCGACCGCCGGCGCGAGCGCCCCGAGTCCGGTCACGAGGACCAGGGTAGCCATCGCGGTGCGGGCGCGCCGGCCCGAGCGAGCACACTTCCGGTGATGTCCCCTGTACATCGGATGCTCCTTGGGTTGCCGGCCTGTAACCGTATCCTCGATCCGGTCGGATACAAGGAAGGGGCCCGGGTTTCCCCGGGCCCCTTCCCACAACCGCTCCTGCGATCAGCAGAGCATGTTGTTGTTGTACAGGTCGAGCGTGTTCGCCAGGTTGTTCGCGTCCGTCTTCTGCGCCTTCGTCAGCGCGTCGTGCGTGATGCCGTTGAAGTGGATCGCGGCAAGCAGCGCCTGGCCCTGCGCGATGGCGGTGTTCGCAGACGGGCACGACGCCGCGCCTGCGACGATGTTCAACTTGGCCCCCAGTAGTTGCGCTGCCAAGCCGAACGCCGGATCGCTCGCCATCTTCCTCGCACCGTTGATGGTCGTCTTGTTCAGGATGTTGACGGCCTTCGCGCAATCCGGCGCCACGTTCGGCGTCGTCGTGCTGCCGTGCAGCACCAGGGTGCCGATCGCGATGCCGCCCGGCTCCGCCAGCGCCAGGGTCTGGTCTAGGACCGGAGCCTGCTTGCCCTTGGAGGTCTTGCAGGAAGACCAGTTCTTCCAGAAGCCGATCGTCAGGGCGTTCCCACCCGGAGGTGGCGTGTTATCGACGTTGAACGTCTTCGTCTCACCCGGTTGGACCGTGAAGTCCACGCAGAACCGGATGTTCTCCCCGCCGATCGTCAGCTGGAACTGGCTCGCCCCACCGAGGTCGGTGCTCCACCCCGGTAGCGGCAGGACCTCGCAGAGCTGGTACGTGTCCCCCGGCACGAGGTACTTCGTGAACTCGATGACGCCCTGGGCATTCGTCGTCCCGCTCTCGATGAGCGAGCCGGCGTTGCCCGGACCGCCGGTCGTATCGGCGGTCGCGCCCGAGCGGATCTCGAACGTGAAGGTCGTACCGGCCGGCGGAACCGCACCCGACACGGTCTTGATGACCTTCACCTTGCCTTGCTGGGTGTTGGTGAAGGTGCACGTCACCGTCTCACCCGGGTCCAACTTGAAGGTCGCCTTGAGCGTGCCGAGGTTCACCGTGCTCGGCGTGGCGCTCGAACCGTCGTCGCAGCTGATGTTCGTCAGCTCGAACTTCGGTGCGGGGTCCGTCTCCGTGCTGGTGTATGTGCCGGGCTTGAGGTTCGAGACCTCGATCGTCTGGCCGTCCTTGATCGACCCGGACGCATCACCCGTGAAGGCGAACGAGTCCGTCGTGTTGGGGCTCGGATCGGTCACCTTCTTGGCGATGATCGTGCCGCGCTGCGTGTTGGTGTAGACACACCTCACCGTCTCGCCCGGAGCAACCTTGAAGGTGGCCACGCCCGTGCCGATGACACCGGAGCTGTCGCCGTCGTTGCAGACGATCGACGTCAGGTCCCAGCCCGCCTTCGCCGACTCGGTCACGTGGTAGGTGCCGGGAACGACGTTCGCCCCCTCGCTGTCACCGTCACCGAGGGTGGCGGTGATGTCGCCGGTGAAGCCGAACGTCGCGTTCGAGCCGTCGGGAAGCGTCTGCTTCTCGATCTCGATCCGCCCCTTCTGCGTGTTGGTGTAGACGCACCTCACCGTCTCCCCCGGAGCGACCACGAACGTGGACACGCCGGTGCCGATTACACCGGAGCTGTTGCTCGTCGGGTCGCTACAGGTGATGTCCGTCAGGTCCCAGCCCGCCTTCGCCGACTCCGTCACGTAGTAGGTGCCGGGGTCGACGTTGACGCCGCTCGACCCACCGTCACCGAGAGTGGCGGTGATGGCGCCGGTGAAGTCGAACGTCGCGTTCGAGCCGTCGGGAAGCGTCTGCTTCTCGATCTCGATCCGGCCACCCTGGGTGTCGGTGTACGTGCACACCACGGATCCACCCGCGGCCAGCTCGATCGTCGCCTTCTTGTTGTCGTAGGAGAAGGTCGCTCCGGTACCCGTGCAGACCAGGTTCGTGAGCTTCCACCCGGCGGGGAGGTTGACCTCCTCGACCGTGTAGGTGCCCGGCTTCAGGGCGCCCGAGTCGTACGGCGGGTCGGCGTCCTTGAGCGGGAACGACTGGTTCACGGTGTCCGGCCCGCCCTTTAGCTCGAAGCTGAACGACTGGTTCGAGCCAGAGGGGAAAGTGACCTTGTCCACCGCGATGTGGCCGCGCTGGACGTTGGTGGCGGTGCAGGTCACGTTCTCGCCAGCAGCGAGGTTGATCGCCGAAGGAGAGCTCCCGTCGCTACAGACGAAACCGGTGAGGTCCCAACCGGCCGGAGACGTCTCGGACACCGAGTACGCCGTGCCCGGAACCAGAGGCTCGCTGGTCTTACTGCCACCGTCGACGAGCTGGAAGTTGCCCATGAAGTTGCTCGAGAAATCGAACTTCTGGGTCGATCCGCTCGGGACGGTCTGCTTCACGACCGTGATGGTTCCCCGCTTGGTGTTCGTGAACGTGCAGGTCACCTGCTCCCCCGCCTGCAGGTGGATCGTCGCGGTGGGGGCAGCCACCGTCGAAGCGCCCGTCGGGTCGTTCTGGTCGGAGCACGTCAGGCTGGTCAGGTCCCATCCGGTCTCCCCGTCCTCGGACACGGTGTACGTGCCGTTCTTGAGGTCCGGGAAGGTGACGGAGCTGGGATCCACCGCCTCGACGCCGTCGTCCTGCAACTCGAACGTCGAAGGAAGCGCCGTCGAAGGTCCACTCGTGGTCGCGAACGAGAACTTCTGCGAGTCGTCGGGGATCGCGTTCTTGACGATCGTGATGCTCGCCCGACGCGTGTTCTCGAACTCGCACGAGTACGCCCGCCCGGCGTCGGCCACGAAGTCCGTCGTGAACTGGCAGACACCGTTGGTGGCATCACCCGTGACGTTGGTCAGGTCCCACCCGGGCTTGGCCGTCTCGGTGATCTTGTAGGTGCCTTCGTCGACGATGTCCACGAGGGCGATGGGACCACCACCGCCCGCCGGCACCCACGAGACGGCTCCGGTGGAGTCGCTCGTGCCCGTCGCGAGCAGCGTGTCCGGGGTCCCGACCTTCCAGAGTTCGAACTGGAAGCCGGACTTGTCCCCACCCGACGGCACGACGACCTTCGTCGCGTCCGCCGTCGCCGGCGCGAACCCATTGGTGATGGTCACCTCGCCGGAGCAGGACGGCAGGTTGATGGTCGTGCTGGCCGGTGACTGCGTCCCCCACTTACCGTTGGCCCGTTCGGCGACGGCGTAGGGCCCGGGCTCGAGCCCCGTAATCGTGACGTAGTCCGAGTACTCACCGGCCGTGAAGTCGATCGTCTGCACGCTGGCGTAGCCGCTCGGGCCCGTAACGTCGAAGGTGAAGCTCGCCGTCTCCTGTCCGGTGAGCACGTTGGGGATCGTCTTGTTGATCTTCAGCGAGACCGTCGCGCTGGACGAGATCCCCACGTTCACCGACGCCTGAGCCGTGTTGCCGTCCGCGTCGGTGAGGGTCGCCGTGTCCGATAGCGTTCCGCTCGTGATGCGCTTCTCGTCCAGGTACACCGTCTTCGTGAATGTCACCGAACCGCTGTCGGTGACGGTTCCCGAGCTCCATCCCACGGGTCCAGTGGTGGGCGTGTCTGCCACGTACGCCGGGGCGCCGGTGAAGGACCCGACCGACGGGGTTGCGACCGAGAACGTCAGTCCGGTGCCCGTGATCGACTCGGTGTCGGTGATGACGGCGCTCGCGTTGCCGGGCGGATCCGAGCTTGCCTGCACGCTCGCCGAGGCCGCGGCCGTCGTCGTTCCAGGCACCAGGTACCCAGTGGCCTCGTCCGTGTAGGTCGCGGTCGCGACGTCGTTGAGGTTCGTCGTCCCCGCCGGCACCGTCGTGGTGTGGGTGAGGACCTTGAGCTCGGTGTTCGCCGGAACGTCGACGTCACCCGATGAGGCGGTGTCGAGTACCGTCGTCCCCGACCGGATCTCGTCGGTGACCTTCACCGTGATGGTGCGCGCTGCCGGGTTCTTCGCGTAGACGTTCGTGATGACCGTGATGTCACCGCTTGGGGACGCCGGGAGCCGCGTCCACGTGATCTCAATGCCCACGTTCTTGCTGAGCGTCGAGCCCGCCGCGCACACGTCACTGAAGCTCAGGGTTCCCGGGGTGGCGCCCTTGGTCACGTTCCAGGCGTACTTCGAGCCCCGGGTGGCCGTCATGTCCTTGCGGAGTTCCTGCGGCAGGATCTCGTTCACGGGGATCGAGATCGTCTTCTTACTGCCGCTGAGGTTCGCGGCCGGGAACATGTACGACTGGAGCGACGAGCCCGGGTATAGATGGGAGCCCAGAGCGAGACGCTCGTAGTAGTCGAACACGCACGTCGTGCCCTGGGCCTGGTGAATCGTCAGGTCACGGTAGATGACCGTGTCCGTCCCGCCACCGAACGGGCTCCCCGCGGTGCCCTGCGTCGACTGCGGGCCGGCGCCCACGGAGCAGGAGGCGTCGGACAGCCCGGCGTTCAACGTGGGCTCGGAGATGACGTCGTAGCCCACCTTGCCGTTGGTGATGCCGTCGGCCGCGATCGTCACCATGTAGTCCGTCGTGGCGGCCGACTGGGTGCCGAGCTGCGTCGTCAACCGGTGCGGAACGAGGTCGAGCTCGTTCCAGCCCTTCCCGAGGTTGCCGGTCGTATACGCCGAGTCGACGCATATGAACTCGCCATTGACCGGCAAGACGATGCCGCCGTTGTTGCGGCAGCCTTCGAGCGTGAACGTCACGTGCTGCGACTCTTCGCTCGAGTTCGGGAACGCCACCGCGGGTATCGCCACTGCGACGGTTCCTATGAGCAGCGCGAGCAGCGCGACGTTCACGACGAGTGAACGACCGCTCGATCGAGCTGCATGCTTCCTCTTGCGTATCATCTGTGCCTCCCCCCGGCCCTCTCGGGCCTGCGAACCGAACCGTGGACAGATGGAACAGCGCGAAACGCCACGCGAAGGCGCATCCCTCGCCGAGCGCTTCTGCTGCCACGCTGTAGGTCACTCGGAACGGATGTATCCCCCGTCGGACTGCCTCTCTTTCCTGGCTACCGACCGGGATATCCCCGACCGGCCTAGTTCCTTCGGCGGGACCCTACGCCCGAGTTGACCCATTCGTCAACTCGACCCAGTCATCAACTCGCTTGTCAGGCAAGCGGAGCTCGAATGGGTCGGGATACATCGAATCACAGACATGAAACCCTGACTCTCGGTCAGTAGCACGCCAAGTTACTTGACCTGCAGTGATGGGACCTCCGGGGCACCACCCCAGTACCGGGGACCGTGCATCGTGGGGACTCCGTCGGATTGCGTCGATCCGCGCTCGGGACGTAGTGTTCGCGCGTGACCCCTGAGCGATCCCCCCGATCCCTTCTCCGCAAGACGGAGGGAACGGCGTTCCCCCTACACACCCTCGAGGCCATCCGGGACCTCCGCCGGTATCTCGACCGGGTCGAGGCCGACGCCCTGCGCAGGGCCCGCGAGCTCGGCGCCTCCCCGAGCGACATCGCCGAAGCGCTCGGCGTCACCCGGCAAGGCGTGTACCACAAGCTGAAGCTGCTCGATGTGCGAGCGCCCCGGCGGGCCGCGGAGACGGAGGCCGCCGAGACCGTCGTCATCCCCGAGCTGGAACCCAAGAGCGAGTAGCTGCGGATCGGCGAACCGAACCCAAGAGGCGTCGATATGTCACGCCTCGCGCCCGAGTGCCGCTCCTAGCCGAGGTCGAGCGAGTAGTAGTTGGTGCCGCCGAGTTCGAAGCCGAGGCGCCGGTACAGGCGGTTGGCGGCTTCGCGTGTCGGGTGCGAGGTCAGGTCGATCTCGCCCGCGCCTTCAGCTCGGGCCTGCGACATCAGCTCGCGCATCAACCGCTCGCCGATGCCCCGGCCGCGGTAGCGCGCATCCACCACAAGGTCCTCGACGTGAGCGGCGGTCCCCGTGAGGACTGAGTAGACGACGAGCGTCCCCATGCCGATGATCGAGCCGTCGCACCGAGCGACCAAGAGGAAGGTTCCGCCCCTGCGCACCACCCGAGCCAGCGCTTCCGCGTCGGGGATGGCTCCATCCGTCAGTTGTGGGTACAGGCGCTTGACCGCCTCGGCGAGCTCCTGCGTGATCGTCGACACTCGCTCGAGGGCTATGGTGTCTGCGGGGTTCCCCGGAACATCACCCACGGTGTCCGCCCTTCTTCGGGTCGCGATCGCGACGAGTCTAGTGCGCACTTCCGCCGGGCACGAGGCACCGACGGACCGACGATCGCTCCGACGCGGGCCAGCCGGAGC
>Ga0315288_10009812_pt1 | contig 12052 bp, 8 predicted proteins | sample YL17G11_20_MG_FD_203454 | JGI IMG/M metagenome (GOLD analysis project Ga0315288, IMG submission 203454) | Sediment microbial communities from Yellowstone Lake, YNP, Wyoming, USA - YL17G11_20 | ecosystem: Environmental > Aquatic > Freshwater > Lake > Sediment | place: USA: Wyoming | collected...
AGGACTCTCCTGTAGTACTGTGACCGGACTCTCCTGAAGTACTGTGACCGGACTCTCCTGAAATACTGTGACCGGACTCTCCTGAAGTACTGTGACCGGAATGTCCTGAAATACTGTGACCAGACTCTCCTGAAGTAACTGTAGCAAAAACACAAGCAGATCCAGGACATAACTTTACAATCATATCTGTAGCATCTTTTTTAGATCCTACAAATACTACATATGCTCTTGGTACTTTTACTTTACGATCTATTTGTACTACTTCAGATTTAACAGCAGCAATAACCATCCATTTCGCATCTGCATCTTGTGTATTTAAAAGAGATCCATTACCTTCTCCAGATAATAAACCATGCAGTCCTTTACCACATTCAGGTGTCGGATCCCAGTCAGGAGCAGAAACAAGACCAGAAGAAGGCCATTGAAAACCTCCATGACTCTTCAGATCTTTATCGCATGTCCTAAGTAGATAAACAATCTCAGAAGCAGAAACATTAAGCTTATCAATAATTGACGTATTCATTTGTCACCATGATAACCACCACAACACAAATGTCAACCCCTTAAATTTTTACCAAATTTTTTATCATGTAAATATTTCGTTACTCGTGTAATACTATCTTCTATACTTTCTTCCCCTGTAAGTAAATGTAAGTCCGGATTCAATGGCTCCTCATATGGATCGTCTACCCCAGTGAAATTCTTTAACTCTCCAGCCTCAACTCTCGCATATAATCCCTTAACATCCCGACGTTTACACTCCTCCAATGACGTATCACAATATACCTCAATCATATTGCCATACCTCTTCAATTCATCCCGGACAAAACGATAAGGTGATATTGCCGCCACTATTACATTTATTCCATGCTTAGACAATAAATTAGCCACATATCCAATACGCCTTATATTAAGATCCCGATCCTCTTTAGAAAATCCTAACCCTTTGCTTAAATTTTCCCTCACACCATCCCCATCCAATATCTCTACTTTATACTCTTGACGCAATATGTCATATAAACCGTTTGCTATCGTACTCTTACCAGCTCCACTTAATCCGGTTAACCATATTATAATCCCTTGTCTCATGTTATACTTTTTGTTACTAAATAAAGCTCATTTTTTGCTCGCGTCCAAGCCACATAAACAAGATTGTTCTCCTCACGAGTATCCTTTCCTCTCCTATATGTTCCCTCTAACATAAATACCCTGTCACGCTCCAATCCCTTAGCCTTATGCGTTGTACTTAATATCACACGATTCTTATCATCACCATCCTTAAATAACCTGTCAATATTATCCTTCACCTCATTCAAACTAGTAGCACCATCACATAATGCCTCTAAACATGCTGCCTTATCCTCTATTGTCGTCGGATCGCGCTTCAACTTTAACATACGACCTATCTCCATCCTTGAATAATCTTTCAACCAATCCAAAAATGAATTAACACTCTTCTGCTTAGATTTTCTTATCATCCCCGTTAAATTTTGACCAATATCCCGACCCTGTATGTTAGCCGGAATTCGCTCCCTTAACAACGCTAAACACCACTTGATCAATGGCGCATTCGTCCTAGATAATATAAAATCTCCAGGACGAACCCTTTTAATTAACTCCACATCCTTTATACGCTCCACTTTGCCCTCTATCGCACCAGGAGCCGCCTCTAACGCAGGTACCAACGTCTGCGCTAATCGTACTATACTTAATGCACATCGATACGTTACACTTAATGGCATCCTTTTGGATCCCATTCTATTTACTATGCTCTGGATCGCATTTGAATCCGCTCCACGAAATCCATAAATTGCCTGATGTTCATCTCCTACAGATAATATGCGCCCTTCCTCTTTACATGAATTCAATGCCAAATTGATCTGCGCTAAATTTAAATCCTGAGCTTCATCTATAAATACTCGATCATATTTGGTTAAACTCAATCCATGCACATTTGGCAACCATATCATATCATCAAAATCTACCTGCTTCGTATCCTTCTTACATGCATTCATTATCTTTATGACGCTACCAATAAATTCTCCCCGCTTATCTCCACAAATATCTATATCATGCTTGTCCAATATCTCGTCTATACCTTCCTCATCATCTACTAAATATCCCTTACATAATGATACCGCCCTTCCAAGACCCTCCCGTAAATCATATGTCTCCGCCTTGTCCCCCCTGTCCGCTCGAACATAATCCGATAATTTATCCTTGTTCGGTGAACCAATCTTAGGAAACGCCCTGCGACATGCTCCATATCCCAACGAATGCAATGTCTTAACATCCACCCACTCCGGGGAACGACGCTCTAATTCCTCCTGTATCCGTTTGTTAAATGCACATAATAACGAACTCTCCGTTTGAGGTACATAATAACAACTCTCCACTATCGTACTGGTTTTCCCAGTTCCAGCTAACGCATCCACTTGCGTATTGCCAACTCCATTTAATACGTCATTGAATATGTCTTTCTGGTAAATAGACCAGTCACGCTCTATTCGCGCTTCCCTCACCACCTCAGCCTTCTTCCAACCCGTCTTCCCCTTCCAACTTGTTGAACCACTCTTCTTATAAACTCGCTTCTTCTTCGCTATTGACATTTTATTACAACTACCTAAAATTTCATAACCCAACGGCATTCGTAAATACCGCTACAGCCTTGCCATACTTAAGCGGCTGATGCTTCTTCAAGGCCTCGAAAAATTCCTTGCCTGCATATATAGCAGTTTGTCTAACACTGTACATTATCGTATTAAATTGATTTCGTGCCCTGTCTATAAAATACTCGTCCTCTGTATCATATCCATTTTCTCTTTGCTCAATCTTAAAAAATTCCATTATCCTTTTCTTAAATTCATCATCGCTAATTCGATCTATATAATTTAACATTAAATCCCGATGTAACTGTAATGGAAAATATATCTTCGCTTCGTTAAAATAATACACAGAATCCGATAACCGCGTATAAAACTCTACGTCTCGTAACGGATGTATTATTCTTCCATATTCATCTTTTTCTTTCATTGGAACCGTTACGCTTGTAGGACCCCCTGTAGGTTTCCCATTATAATCTACCCCTTTCTGCATAATCTTCTTACTAGGAAACCCTCCATTTGCTTTATTTATATATTTTATAAATGTCTGAACAAAATGCTGCATCTCATGATAGGCAGTACTCTGTATATCTTGTATATCTTTCTTCAATTTTCCAATCTCAAAAGGAAACTCTTTCCCTCGAAGAATTGGACTAATTATATTTATACTACCTATATAATGAGGCGCAAAACCATGTTCAGGAAATTTACTCTCTTGCCAAAATCCAAGATAATTATTATCAACAGGCAAATGCGCAACTTGCTCAGGCCCCATTATATACTTTATTCCCAATTTTACCGATTTCTTACTATTCTTCGTATATCCCAAATCTATCCCATTAATCTCTATCTTCTTCAATCTCATATCTTCTATCGTTATATCCTTTGCCTTATTTATACAATATCCATGAGTCATTTGTATTTGCTTTAAATATTCATCTTCATATGTTTCATAATCACTCTTAAAATAATCAAATTTCGTTACTAGATTATCTATATTTTCATAGTCTTTTATTAATAATTTTACTAGCTTTTCTAAACTAATAGACTCGTGATCTTCTGATACTTTTATTTTATTATCATTCCCTTCCGAATCTTTATCATCATAATCTATATCTAAACCATAATAATATTGCCCAACATTCTTATCATCAGGGTAAACAATAAATGATAAACAATCTCCATATTCTTCAATAACCCCTTCCATATCAGTAGAAGGATCAATTTTGTATCTATGAAATTTTGGAAGATTTATTGTACCAATATCTATTAATTTATCAATAATTACAACATGATTGCTTCTATCACTTGTATGCTGTAAATTATATATTGCTTCTCGCATCTTAAGCAATTCATATGAGCTACTCAATACTTCGAATTTATCGTCGAATGTTGCAAATTTCTTTTCTCGCTTGTTATTCGCATCTATCTTCTTTTTTAATTCCACAGCTACTTCATAACAATAACATGCCTCCAACCATTCATTCATTTCCCCCAATGCCTTCTCCGGAACTTGCAATAGTCCAGCCAGCTTGCAGAAATGCCCTATAGCATCTATTATTTTGTTTAATTGACTCATTAATAAATACCAATTTAATACTACACAATACTACCCAAGATTTAATTCCTTCCAGAATACCTTGACAGCCTTCTCCCATTTCTTAGGAGCTTTATCTCGTAAAACTTGAAAACTGTGATTAATAGGCATCCGAACTATCGCACCAGAAGATATTCCAACAAATTGCTCGGCCGCATCCTTAACCTCTCTCGCTGGTATAAACGGTAAATTATCCCTGAAATATTTAACCGCATCACCAAGATTAGTATAAAATTCAATGTCTCTTAATGAATGCTCTAAATTCTTCTTAGATAACGAATGCCCAGCTGGATCATGAGTCGTGTTGCGTATCTTTTTGCTCGGTAACCCAACTCCATGATTTTTTGTTTTTATCATTTGCATTGATTTAATGCTTGAAAGCATATCTTGCCCTAAATGCGTTAGTTCATGAATAAGCGTTTCCTCAATAGTATTTAAGTTTCTATTGAAACCACTTACACTCATTAATGCCCGAGGCGCATCTACCTCAATTTGCTTTTTTAAATGAACCCATACTCCCGTTCTATTCTGATGCCCCTTAAAATTAAGAATAACTGTAATAGGCTGCGTCAAATATTGAATGTTTGCATTGCGCCCAATAACATCCTCTCTCCAAACAACACCCTCAAGCTCCGGCGCGTACTTCCAACCATTAAGATTAACCGGAAATTTTGCGACAGCCTTATCTATATATTTCTTCGGCACAGAAGCATAACGCTTACATTCTCGAATTAATAATAACTTCTCTACCTGACTCGGTGTTAACAATTTGCGCGAACTAACATCATCAGCATATAACTCTTCTTCATTTATAGAATATACTCTAGGACGCATATTAAGAAATGCCCGCTGCTTCTCAATAGGAAGCTCAATCAATAAACTCTCTTGCCTCTTAAACCATTTCTTAAATTGAGAAACTATTGTTGGAAAAATGTCCGCCCATGCCTCGTTGTGCCACTCATTAGTTCGATCAAGTATATGAACCTTCTGCCTAGAACCAATATAAACAATATGATCGCTGCTATCAATCACATCAGTATCAGTTACTGTAAAATCATCCCCATCAATACCCTCAAAAATAATTTTCTGCTCTGATAAATTATCAATTAATTTAACTCCATTTCTAATATATTTGATAAAATACTTATGTAAAAGTCCTTTCGGTACCTCACCCTTATCAAGCGCTAATTCCTCTAATGCCATAGCCCATGTATGAGCCGCATATATAGAACGTACCCATTCACCTATCTCATTAACCATCGCCGGAGGTGGCTCAAATAAACCAGCCTCCTTAACCAATGTATAAAACCGCTCAGCACGATCCGTTATGCTTTCTTCCGGAACACTCACTGGAACACTCACTGGAATATTTGCCGGAACAGCATTCGCTAACTGCTGATATGTCATAAACTCAGCCTTAACACGCTCAGTCGGATTTACTATATATTCAAACATGTCAGGCATCAGCCTTATAGCTGCTAATTGAACTGCCTCACTAGGATCTTTTATATAACAAATCGCCCTGGCATCACGCTTAACAGCCATCAATTTAACCTGCTCACTCGGATTCTTTATATACTTAATTGCCTCTAAATGATGTTTTAAAGCTTCTAATTGAACATTTTCGCTGAGCGCCTGATCATGCAAATTCATATCTCTAGTTAAGAATTGCATAATCTCTATAACATCTCTTTTGTTCAAAGAACCTTGTTTTAAAGCAGCTATTTGCACTTGCTCACTTATTGGTGAATCATGGTTATAATTTATATGCATAATAGCTCTGCCGTCTTGCTTCACCGCCGCTAACTGAACTTCCTCACTAGGACTATCTATATGTCTTATCGCCAAACCGTATGTCTTTACTGCCTCCAATTGCACACGCTCACTCAAACCGCCCCGATTATCTATAGAAGAAAGCAAATATCCACATTCATAAGGCTCCAAACTAGAATCCCTAATGCCAGAAATAATATTATTAAGAGCCGCTAACTGAACTTCCTCACTAGGATTTATTATATATTTTATCGCTCTACCATTTTTCTTTACAGCCTCAATCATCACTCGCTCACTCGGATTCTTTATATATCTAATAATTTCAGGATCGTTAAAAGCATCATTAATAATAGCCGCTAACTGAAGCTCCTCACTAGCATCCTTTATATAAGCAATTGCTTGACCATTAAGCTTTACCGCATTTAATTTAATTTTTTCGCTCGGATTCTCTATAAACCCAAGAGATGAAGCATCCTGTTTTATCGCCGCTAATTGAACCTTCTCACTCGGATTCTTTATATACATAAATATTTGACTGGCATTCAATCTAGCCTTTAATATAGCCTCCAATTGTATCCGCTCACTCGGATCCTTTATATATTGAAACGCACTAGATACTCTATTCACCGCTATACTTTGAATCTCCTCACTAGGATTCTTTAAATATCTAAGCATAAGTGGCTGCTCAGATATTACCGCCCTCTGAAGCTCCTCACTCGGATTCTTCACATATCTAATCATATAAGTATTTTCTAAAACATTTCTAATGATTTTCCGCGCATCATTAGTTTTTAATTTTTCAATAAAAACCAATCTGCGATTTAGAAAATCAGATAAAGGAACATTATCATTATTAACCGCTCCCTCCAAATCCTCTCGATTTGATATAAGATTTATCAATCGCTGATTAGATTCCGGATTGTCAATAACATTCCCTATTACATCAGGAAATGTACTAAATGATGCCTTCGTTAATATATCAATGTTTGTAGTTTTTTCAGCAACAATAGACTGCACATTCGCATAGTTACTCTCATATAATTTAGCCAAATATCTCTCGTCATTGGTTGACTTCGCTATTAACTCCAATGTCGCAGCATCCAATTCCCTTAAATTTAATTTCGATATCTCCTCATCTGTAAATTTACGGTGCCTTCCCATTATACCAGGCATCCTTACCATAGATTTAAAATTTTCCGCCTCAGGTATAACATTATCATAATGAATATGGAAATAATTCAATAACGATTCCTTCTCCTCCACAGACGCACTCCTAAACTTATTCCATATCGCACCTGCCTCCTCTTTACTCGCCTTTCCACTTTTTACCTTAGATAAATCCCCCTCAGGCTGAACTAACGCATCACGCTTAATTATATCCTTAAACTTCTCATACCCAGGAACTTCCCTAATATCCCTCCGATCCCCATCATTCGTCTTTCTAGTTGCCTTAATATCTATTATATTATCTCCACCCTCCTTCATTACCCTTATAGCCATCTTTTGATAAGGATCCGTCAATTCACGAGTCTTGTCTATCGCAAAATAAAATATCAAATTCGACGCAACATACTGATCATAATATGGAGAATTCCGAGCAGCTATACACCAACTCGTATCGCTAGCCAATGCATGCGATCCCGCCTTCGTATTAACTCGGTATACCACATTCGACTCATCCTCAAATATCTTCGTATTGTCCCCACTCTCTATAGACTCACTCACCACCTCAATAGATACTCCATTCTCCAATTTCCTCTGCTTTTTACTCTTGTTCGCATCTATTAACAACTGCTGACGTTTTAAAGACGCCTCATTAACTATATCCCGTAACTCATTAAATGATCCGTATTGCTGTATGTCCCGCTTAACCAAATGCTCTCTTAATTTCTCAAATCTCTCATATATACTCATCGCATCAAATATCGCTTCATCCCAATTCTCATGCCCAGATGTTTGCAAAGCCTCCCACGTTATTCCAAAATACTTCGCCGCCTTGTCTCCAAACCTCTCCACTAATTTATTTTGTACATACACGATAAGCTCTCCCTTATCAGGTTGCTTCTGCATTATCTGCTTCCGTGATGGAAATGCAGCCAATCTTATTAATTCAACAAATATAGATGCCAAATTATAAATGTTATTAGTGTTTTCCATCACAATAATATGAATTTATTACCGATAAACTCATGCCGGATGGTCTTTTATAAATTCCTGCAACATTGTCTTGAGTGAAACCCCACGCTCTCCCACCGGTAAGAAAAATATATTTCCTTTAATATCCACAAAATCATATCCCTTATTACTAACATTCACAAAATATACTTCTTTGCTCGCATCCTTTGATGAAGAAATAAGATAATGATCCCCAGTTAACCTATCATAATCAATCCCGTCCCTCATCTCATTATAAGATATATTATTTAATATCGCATGGCCAACATAATTTAAATTAATTTCCTTATATGTTTTGCCAACAATACTCTTCTCCCACTCCGATGAATCCTTCCGATGCTCCATATAATACCTGACCATCTGATCAAGTGTGCTAAATTCCTCATGTTTTATCGTCGCCCCGTTAATGTCCCTTCGTATATCTAACTTAATATCATATGTCGTATCAGAAGAATATTTTAAATATAATACGAAATGATCGTCTATTATTCCCTCATATTCGTTAGATATCCCCGTCTCCTTCATGTCGGGAGCATATACCTCCGATGGAAATGCCCGCTCTACCATCAATCTTAAAGAATTAAGCTTTGCCACCTTTCTAATAATTCCACGAAATCTATTAGCTATTTTAATAATTCTTTTGTCCATATATCCATGGTTAGTTATACATAATACATAATGTCTCATATTATCATGAATAATAGTCGTCGCATAAATAAAATCGCTAAGAAATTTTCTATACAGGATTGCTAAAAGCTGCCCAAAGATTATTCAGCTTCAATAACTATGAAGAAATGAAAAATTGGTTCGTTAGCATGGGCGCGGAACCAAATGATGTCGAAAATAAAATAAATCAAACTTTGAAACGTATTCGAAAACAACAAGAAGAAGCACAAGGAGATATCCCTAAATGTCAAGTCCTGCCCACAAATACCTACATGTAATCTAGCAGGAGGGGTCGTATGCGTAACAACGTACCGCCGTATTATACTCAGCAAATGCAGAACGCTCTATTAACTCGCCCCATGTCACCCACTTCACCGGACCAGCATCACCACAAAGATCCTCCGGCATTAAATCAACTATCACCCTATATGTCGTTACTATCGTACCACTAACCTCATTACTATATATATACTCTCCTACACTAACTATTATCCCAGTCTCCTCATATACCTCTCGCCTTAATGCTCCCTCATGATCCTCACCAAATTCAACCTTGCCTCCAGGAAATCCCCACATATCCTTCGTACCACGCCGAGCTACAACTAATATCTCGCCAATATCATTCTGTATCAATCCTAATACAGCCTCATTTATTGAACTTATCTTCTTAAATCTATCGAACATCCTAAATATTCCCTTACTTACACCGTTGTCTCATCAACCTGATTATTTAAACTATCTGTTTCTATATAAGCATTACACTTTAAACAATAAGCCCTCTCTTGAATAAAATACCACATGTCATGACCCTTCGACTTAGCTATCGATTTGGCACTCTTCCTCAATCGCTCGTATCTCCTCATTCTTCTCAGCCCTCCATTTGGTAGAATCCCATGCCGTAGGCGCATTCGTGTTCCGCTTTATATCCTCTGACCTCTTCACTACCAATCTCTTTCGCCATACACTATCCTCACTAAATGGCTTAAGTAACTCAGCTAATTCTATATTAGCCTCCTTCCTAGTTAACCACGTAATAGGTATGTAAACCGCTCTTCGTTCCAAATCCATAATAGTATACTTTATAGAAATGCCCGCTACCATAGACTTATCCTCCTCAGAAGAAGTATTCTCCACAGAATTATTCTCCACAGACTTATTCTTTATCAAAAAAATCCATCCTTCCTAAAACCAAATACGCTTCCAAAAACGAATACCCTATAATAACCACCCTCTCCTAAATGTCAAGTAGCACAGGGATCAGTTTTCCCACCTGTGACTCTCCTGGGTTTAGAGTTTGGAGTATTAAGCGCGGTTACTTCCAATCCAGCATCGTTCTCGCTGTTTCGTAAGTTATTGCCCAGCCTAAAACAAGGTAGGGTCACAGCTCCTATAACTCCTACACCTACATGTGATCAAGACAATATTGAATTTTAGGGCCGAACAACGTAGTTGTTTTGGAAAATTAATCTATTATATTTTATAAGATCAACATTTTTTTGACCATTTTGTGGGAAGATGTGGGATGAAGTGGAATGAAGTGGAAGAGATTAACTGATTTATATGACTTTTGATACTGATGAAATACTGTCATAATAAGATTTTGAGCCGCACCTACCCTTTTACTAGCCGCGCGCCCGCCGGATTCCAGTGCCACCGCTATACCCCGTCACCACCCCGCCATTATCCAGTACCACCGCAATGCTTTTCCAGCTCCACCACAAAACAATTAATCTTTTACAGCCCAACAATAAAATGAATAAAACAATTCCATAACTATTGGAAAACAATTAATTCAATTCCTTTCCAGTAATTAATTCCGAATCAATTCATTCCGAATCAATTCGTTAATGATTCGCAATTGATTCGTGAACGATTCCCGATAGTTAGCAGACTCATTGACAGTTAGTTCGTTCGTGCTTATCCTATGTGTTCCCCAATACCGGGGACCGCCAAAACAACTCAGTTCACGAATACCCCGAAAAGGTGAATCTAATGGCATTCTGGAAAACGACCGTTCGCCCCACGTCCTTTGCTCATTCAATCCCGGCCGCTGCAATGACTCCACAGCAGCAAGCGGCCGTCCAGCACGTTTGCGGCACTCCACGTAATTGTGTCGTCGCGGCTGTAGCAGGGGCCGGGAAAACAACCTGGGCCGTTCACCTCTGCGACCAGATCGGCCGTAATCGCCCTAATGCATCGATCCTGTTTCTGGCCTTTCAGAGTGATGTTAAAAAGGCATTGGAAGCGAAGATCCCCACCGATGCCGCCGACGTACGAACATGTCACGGATGCGGCTACGGTTTCCCGGCTCGTACCAGCAAGGTTAGACTTGCGCAGAAAGGATATTCAATTGCGGCCGATCCAAAGTGGGGAGATAATGCCCCACTGAAAAAACTGCACTTGGATATGGGGGCTGACGCCGATCACCTCGTCAAGTTTTTCACGGCCGCAGTGGGCGATGATAAACCCGCAAAAAAGACCGACGTGGCGACGCTCTGCAAACTGCTGAGCCTGAGCAAAAACCTGCTTGCCGGATTGGTGCCGCATTATGCCGGTCACGATCTGGTAAAGCTGGAAAGAGATCCGGCCAGCGTCAAAAACATCATAGAGCAATTCGGCTTGGAATTCTCCGAATATACTTCCGTCCAGGATGCGGCGGAACTAGTAATTAAAGCGATGGAATGGTCACGCCAAGGTCCGGCAAACGTCACGGTTTCCGTTCGTCAAGGCAAGTTTGTCAAGGGCCAGCGTCCAACGTTCGCAGCTACCCCCATGCGTGCGATTAATTGCGACGATCAATTGTGGTTGCCGATTATTAACGGCTGGACGTTGCCGCAATATGACGTGGTGATTGTGGACGAGGCTCAGGATCTAAGCCCTGCTCGTCTCGCAATTGTCCGGCTTTCCATCAAGCCAGGGGGGCAGCTGATCGCGGTAGGTGACGAATTCCAGGCGATCTTTGGCTTCGCTGGCGCCGATTGCCAGTCCCTTCCGAAACTCATTGAGGAATTCAAGTGTGAAGTTCTGCCTATGACGTGGACGCAACGGTGCGCGCGTCTAATTGTCAATGAGGCGCGCAAGGTGGACGAACGCTTGACCATTGAGGCGCGTCCGGATGCTGACGAAGGGATCGTTGATACCGTGGAAGCGAAAGAGCTTTTCCAGCACGTTAAGGCTGGCGACGCGATTATCTCCCGCACTAACGCGCCATTGATTGCCTTGTTTTTCCAGCTTGCCC
>Ga0315288_10009814_pt1 | contig 12050 bp, 10 predicted proteins | sample YL17G11_20_MG_FD_203454 | JGI IMG/M metagenome (GOLD analysis project Ga0315288, IMG submission 203454) | Sediment microbial communities from Yellowstone Lake, YNP, Wyoming, USA - YL17G11_20 | ecosystem: Environmental > Aquatic > Freshwater > Lake > Sediment | place: USA: Wyoming | collected...
GTCACCAAACATAGCACTTATATGTTCGGTGAAAAGACACTTGGAGACCTGGGCTACAAAGTCCCCGATCTTCTAACCCCGGAACCTGGTCAACCTCCGCCCGTGTCGTCGGTCCCGGAAGGTATGTCGATGCCCAAAGGCGCGGCCGGTCCGCAGCAACCCAAGGTGGATGGTAACGCCATCCGCAAGAGCGAGACGCTGAAGGTCGATCTGGAAGCTATGAAGGCCGGCACGAGCTTTGGCACTACGATCAATCTCGATGGCACTCCCTGGATCCCGCCGGCCGGCTCGAAGTTGGACATCGTCTCGGTCGGTTCGTTCAATTTCCCCCGGGCGAACCTCAGCAATGAGGTGGTTGCCAAGTTGGTTCACAAGAACTCGAAATTTTTCTTGTCGGTCTCAGACTCGCGCCCCGGGTTGTTCAATCTTGACACAATCAAGGGCCCGAACGGGGAGGACATGTCCTCGATCGACCTGAACGTTGCTGTTGATCAGGCACACCGGGCTAACACGGTAGCATTCGCAAAGGCCAATGGGCAGCAAGCAATCTGGGATGCTTTGAATGAGGTGCAAGTCGATACGGGCGGGTCTGGCACCCCCAAGATCGTTTCGATGGATGAAATGATCGCCGCGGCGAATGCGATTGTCGAAGGCCGGCCACACAGTTTTTTGGCATCGAAGTCCCCCTCGGGGGCGATAGTCCCGCGCGCGACCCCCAAATCTATCGAAGCACTTCCCAAATCTATCGAAGCACTGGTTGTCAAAGAGACCGCGGGGGAAGGTGGGGTTCGCAGGTTCGCTTTCTACGATGGGAAAAAATATGTCGGCAACGCCAGGATGATGGGCACGACCATTGGAGACATCGAGGTTTCTTCGGCGTTGCGTCGGCAAGGTTACGGAACCCGGATGATGCAGGAATTGATTGCCCGAGGCGGCCAAAGCGCCACCGCAGGTTCGGAGGCCGGGGCCGGGCTCATGCAATCCGTGGGGATGAAAGAGCAAACCGGTGGGCGGTTTCAACTCCCGGAAGCCGGCCAGGCGATGCCTAAAGAAAAAGTGGATTACCCGGCGGTGTATTCTAACGGAAAGATTTTCATCGGGCCGTCTCACTTCGCTATCGTTGATGAACTGGTTGGTCGCGGCGACAATCCCCAGGATATGCACCATGGTTGGTTCACTTCGGGGAAACGATTTTTGGACTCGGATCTGAATATCTCTGAGTTGTCTAAGATCGACCGGAGATTCAAGAGTTCCGGAGGTGGCGAAGAACCTTTGGTGAAGGGGGAAGAACTTGCGAAAGCACAAAAACTGGAAGGTGTCCAGCAAGTGACACCAATTCAGGGGGCTGCGATGCCTTCTCTCCGGCAAAGGTATGGAGAAGTGGACACCCCGGACCGAATTGTCTCCAGCGGTCCTCGTTCTGTTCGGGGATTAGCTCGGCCTGGTTCCGAAACAAGTGAAATCTCGCCATTTTCCGCAGTGGGGAAGCGATTGGTGGATGAAGGTTACAGTTTCACGAAGAGCTTGGATGCGTCACGTTCGGTGCTTGAGCTTATCGCTTTCGACAAAACCGGCGATCGGGTGGGGGACATCGAACTGACCAAATACCCTGGGGAACCTGGCTGGACTACAGCGTTGGTCGATGTCGGCACTAAGCATCGGCGTTTGGGGATTGGCGAGGCTTTAACGCGTGAAGCTGCTAATGTGATCCAGGACATGACCGGAGAAACCCGGTTGTATGGCCACATCGTTTCTCCGAAAGCATTCGCATTACGAGAAAAAGTGTTTGGGGTGGAAGGCACTCCTGAAGTTGTAGTGGATCGAGGCAAGAAAGCCTTGGCAGATTACATGGCACAAACGCGAGAGGGCGTTCCGGATACTGCCACGGACACAGGCTATTTTGAAGTTGGGACAGTTGCGAGTCGCATCCGGCCGGCATCGGAAGGTCGTTATGCTCCAAAGTTGGAAGACGCGGTTGGGAGACCAATCAAGGTTGTTCACTATTCTTCGGAATCTGGGTTGAGTAAAGTCTCTCCTGAGTTCTTTGGTAAAGGCAAAGCAACGCCTACGGACCTACGCGGCGGGGACAAGTCTTACTTTTTCGTCGAAGGTTCCAGCCTGGGACAGGACCGAGAATTCGCCGCCTCGGGGTTGAACCGCTACAAGGCAACACTCGACGGGAAGAAGATTTATGACGCCACGGCGGATGATCCACTGAATTTCTATGGTGAGATCAACCGGGAAACGGCGGATCAAAACGTGAAGGATGCCGGGTATGACGGCATTTACCTGGAGACACAGGATGGCCGTAAGGTTGTGGCCATGTTCAAACCGGTCTCAGTGCGCGCCGCTGGGCAAACCGAAGCTCAAGGAAAAAATGCCGGGGCGTTTATGGCCAAACTTCCGGATTATTCCGGTGAGTTTGATCTGGGCCAGGACATCATCAAAGAATCTCTATTAGCCCGGGCCCGACGCACAGCTCGACAAGCCAGGGCAACATTTAACGAAGCTCTCCCGTTGAAACCGATGACGGACAGCGCCGGGAATGTTAGAACTGAAAAAAGTGGAGTCCCAATATTCCAGAAACGTGCATTTAACTTTGAGGAATCTCCGCTTTGGCGTCGGTTGGCAAAAGAATCCAAGGATGGTGACCCGATTCCTCAGTTAGTGAAACAGGTGCTCCCGGAGTTTCGGCAAGCCATGAAAGATCCGGCATCCCGGGAAGGGATTTCCTGGTATAAAGAAGCTCAGAAAGTAATCGAAGAAAAATTGGGTGTCGGAACCGAGGATGCGAATCTTTTTTCTCAACTTTTGGCTGCCACATCAGCACAAACCGCCCCGGCCCAGAACTTCAATTATGCGTTCGATTTGTTCAACCAGGTAAAGTCCGGTGGGTTCGAGTCAAAACTCAAACGATATACCGAACTGTTGAACGAATGGGAAGATTACACTCCCCGACAGTGGGGGGAAATGGCGCCTGTGTTTTTCCAAGAGAACCCGGGGGCCCGGATGGCTCGCATCCGTGACTTACAGGATTGGATTCTGGATAAAGAGGGGATTCTGCCACGAAGCACGACCTCGGGAAAAAAACTTGGAAACAGTTCCCGTGCGGCACTTGATGTTCTGGCTAACCGGTGGCTTGATGTCAACGGTGGGGACAAGACCCGTCGTTATTTCCAGAACCTTACCGGGGATCGCGTCGAAGCAACGGTGGATCGTTGGGCTGCCCGCTGGTTGCATCGCGTGTTGAATGAAGGTGACCGGAAACAGTGGCGGATTCTGCCGCAGGCTGAAGCTGCGGTGAAACCCAAGGACTACGCTGCGGCTAATTCAGTGCTTCAAGCTCTTGCCAAACGAACCGGGCTTGCCACCTCGGAAGTCCAGGCGGTTCTTTGGTTCTGGGAGAAACAACTCTGGGCTGAAAATAACTGGACCAAGGGCGCCGGCCGGGAATTGAGTTCATATATTCCTCAGCTTACGCGAGTGGAAAAACTTCCCGGAGGGACGCTTCGTCTCAAACCAGAGGATCTCAAGCCGGTCGCTCCAAAGATGAAGACACTTGACCTGTTCGGCAAAAAGTGAGAGATTAAACCATGGCTGAACCAAAAAAAGGTCTGAAGGATCTCCGGTGGCAGATGCGGGATTTTGGTGGGTCGAAGTCTCGTAAACTGAAGCTCGACACCGGACCGCACTTTTCGCCGGCCCAAATCGCCCGTCTGGTCAAGGGCGCACAGGCCCATTTGAAGGACACCCTGGAGACGCCGGAGCAAACTGCCTGGCTCGACACGACGATTGCGGAGAACCCTAAATATGCCAACAAACCCTGAAACCGATCTGAGCAAGATCCCCAGCGCCGTAACCGACCTGGTCAAATCGCATCCGGTTCTGAAACCTGTCTTCACCGGAGAGCTGCCGGGTATCCGTGTCAAACCTGGGATTTACTACCCCAAGGCGTGGGAACTGGCCGAGAAGGCCGAGGAACTGTTTGCGGCCGGCCTGGACATCTATTTGGCCCAAGATGGGTCCCAGGTGCTCTACAACCCCTCCCAGATGGACGAGGAAGCCCTGATCAAAGCCGACAAGGACGGCACGCTGGCCCAGGTGATCCCTGACTACGAGACCGTCACCGGCGAAGCGCCGGTCCAGCCGGACGCCAAAATCCAGAAGGAAATGGACGAGTTCTACACCAAAATCTATGGTGCGCCGTTTGGTGGTGCGGCTCCCGGCGGTGCGGCGTTGCCTGCCGGCGGGGGCAACCTGGGCGCGGATTTGGTGGGGATGGCCAACAGTGCGCCTTCTGCGGGCTTGCCGCCGCCTCCGATGGCTGCGCAGGCTGCCATGGCGAAGGGACGCATGATCAACACCGCCCAGGGCGCCCCAACCTCCGGGCCGATGCCTGGCGCTGGTCGCACGATGAACAATCTCGCCAAGCCGGTAATCTGACCGGTGTGTCCTGGGTTTACCGAAAACGGGGTGTTCACCGCACGGTGAAACACCCCGTTTCAGTGAACGTATGAAAAAACTCCTCTGGTTCGGGACCTGCCACTGCGGCGCGCTTGACAAATTCATGCGGCTTAACCCCCGCTACGCGCAAGAGTTTGGCGGCGGTTCGGCCCCCTTCGACTACTACGGAAAAAATCAAACATTAGGTGAAGTTCCAGGTTCGATAATATACAATTATGTATGTCAATCGAATCCCGACGCGGTGTCTGCGCTCGTGCGCCTCATCAATGACCAAGATGTGATCATCTATCGGGCATTGAATCCACTAGCAGGTCACAAAATCACCATCAAGGATTTGGCCTCGAAGTTGAAGAAAACGGTGCAACTGATACCGCTGACCGGACCATTCAATGACGGTTACTTTTTTCGATATGAGAACTGTCAGGCCGGAACTCTTCAGCACCTCCGGAATCACCTTGAACGAAACGGCGTTTCAAACACGCTCCGGTTATACACCATCCATGGGGATCTGGATTGGAAGTTTCGGTTTCAAAAAGCGTTAGACATCACTAAAGCTCGGGAAATCTCAGAGAATGTTTCGCTCGAATTGAGGATGTCCGATGTCATTGAACGAGACTACCAACGGCGCCGGTTGTTTCTGATGCGGCATCATCCGTCTTCGCATTTGTTCTGGCCTTGGGCGTTGAGATTAGCTGAATATCTGGGGATCCCGTTTGTTGGGAAAGACGCAGCCCCGGACCGGGAATTTCCTTTGAACTGGGCCGATCTGCCAGGCCTGGAAGCCGTCTGTGAATCCGCGCGTAAACATCTGGGTTTAACATTTCCGAAAGTTCCGTGGGACACAACCGAGATCCGCGGATGCGCCGATCAACTACGGGAATTTCAACTTAGCGTTGCCAGTGGTGTGCCCGGAGCAACTTGAACACGCGCACGCAAATCCATTCGTGAAGTATGGCGCCGGCCTCCTCGTCCTCCACCCCGGACCAGGACATAATGCGATGCGTTAAATGAAAGAGTTCGTGGGAAACCGTGTCCAGCCCGCAGTTGTTGTCTTGGAAAAATAAGCCAAACCGGTCCAAGTGGTAGGAGACCCAGGCTGAGCAGTTCCCTTCGGGACCGGGCCCCTCGAATATTCGATCAAATCTCTTCCTGGCGGCGTGGATGTCCTGATCGTGCACGAGCACCACTTTGGCATTGTAAACTGGGACGGTGAACCTGGTTTGAAATGGTTTCACCGGGTCAGAATTTTTTTCCGCCGTGTTTGTGCCCGCGCGTTCGGTTGAATTCGATTTTCCGGAGAACGGCTTCAGGCAACCGCCAGCCTCGGTGATAACACAGGTCCATGATCCGGATGACCGTGTCAGCCATTTCTGCTTCGGCAGACGAAAACTCGGGAATCTTGTCATCCGCGGGATTGCCGTGCTGAAGGCCAACCAATGCTTCGGACAGTTCAGAGTGGATCAAAGCAATGGCTTCGGGATCACCTCGGTTACTGTCCCACCATCCATTCTGAGTGTTGACCCAGTGCACTTCTTTCATGATCGTGTCGAAGGTAGTGACAAACATCGTCTCGCCGTAGTCGTTGTCTTTCATAAAGGATACTGGTATCATTCGATTGAGATTCCGGAGGGGATGATGTAGCGGTCTCCTGCCGACGTTTTGGCGTAGGCCAGGGACAACGAATAGGCAGCAGTGATCTTGAACTTGGGATGCACGAAGAAGAACCGTTGTGACGGATCGACCGGAGTAAAAGCCGCGGCCAGGCTGTAGGTATCGACCCCGGGCCAGCCGCCGTTGATCAACACGGCGCCGCTTGATGTCGGGATCTCGAACTGCCGGTGCAGGTGCCCCGAGAGGATGTAGGCCGGGGGGACCAGCCCCGCCTTGGCGTAGAGCTGTGCAGAGGCGGAGAGCTGGCGCCCGATGGCGTGTGCCGGCAACCCAAGAGCGCGGTCTCCCCCTTTCCAAACATCACCATGCAGACAGAGGAACCGGTGCTCTTGGACTTGAAAGTCTGCCACCGGCTGTTCGTCGAGTGTCCATTGAATATTCTGCACATCCCGGGTCAGCGCCTCGACCATGGCATAGACAAATGAATCAAGATTCGAGTAGCGATTGCTGGTCGGCATTTTTTTCTGGTTCGCCCAACGTCCGTGATTCCCGGCCACCCCGAAGCAGCGGACAGTCAAGAAATTGCTGGCGATGTTCCGCACAAATTGCCCGAGCGCGTGCGCGCATCCGAACACCTGAGCGAACACTGTATTCTCCTGGCCGGCCTCCGCAGCGTGCTCCAGACTGCCGTTAACCATGTCCCCACCCCAAACGATCACCAGTTCGTCGAGAGGGGTGTTTGTATGGTTCGTGACGATCGACCGAATTGAATCTTCAAGATAGGCCAACCGATCCAGGAATGTTGAGAAATTGTAGCCTCCGAATCCCGAGGTTTGAGTGGGCCTTACGACAAGTCCCACATGCGAATCCGAGAAGTGTAGGACCGCAGATTGTGGAGTGGAATCGGAATGCCGGACTTTCGGGGGGATTACCGGCGGCGCAGCCTGATAGGAAACCGGTGCCATGTCGCGCGCGCCCTCGACGAGGCGGTCCACCAGGGATAAGGCCTTCAGTGCCTCGTTGTATTTCTTGGACAGCTCCCGGTGCTGCCGTTCCCAGTGCTCGTTCCCGCGTTCGGTCCGGTCCTCGGCGAACGTGGGCGGCTGCTCTTCAAACTTGGGGAACTTTCCCTTGAAGTCAATTCCAGGCCCGCATAGAACATCAACCAGAGTTCGTGGGAGCGGGAGGCCGGCATTCATTCCCGATTTCTGGGCAACCTTTTCTCGTTTCCGCAGCTTATAGAGTCGGGTATCGCACGCCCTATGAGTTCGATGAAGCAATTGGTGGGGGCCATGGCTTAACAGAAATTTGTCTTCGTCAGGTGTCCAATCAGGTTGTCGTGTCATGCGGTTTCCAGTTCTGCGAGTTGCTGTTCGAGTTCAAGGCGTTGTGCCTTCAATTCATCCAGAGTGGTTTGGGACGTTGCTTTCAAATAGGATTCCCGTGACTGCGCCAGAACCTCGATTTCAGATTGTGGACTGATTCCAAAAGAATCTGAAGGAGCGTCGAAGATCACGGTCTTGCCACCCAGGGGGGTAACCGTGCGCCGTTTGTTGCGGAACGGCTGCACCACTGCCCGGGACTCGTTTACCTTGATTACCTCACAGACGAAATCGACGGTCAGATTAACGATCCAGCCCTCCTTGAGGGTCCCGCGATTGATGAACAGCGCGGTCATGCTAGCCACGCCTTAAAACTGGTGCCGCAACAAAGTAATGTAATACTGTGCCGCCCCGCAATATCATTGTTGCCACTGACGAAGAACTGCGGACAATGCGTTCCACAACGTCGCCCATCCCCCGTTGTGTAAGGACATTTCAACGAGTCCCCGTCTCCATCGACCAGATACGCGAAGGCCCCCTTATTTGCATCAACGTCGGTTGGAAGTGGTTCGATAATGCCGACTTTGAGCCGGCGATTCATGGCACAATTAAGTGCCTGGATTTTCTGATTTTCGGTTAGGTTAAAGTTTGCCATACCGGGTAAATTATCACTTCGGTTGAGGCACGTCAACAAGAATTTGCCGAGCGGGGCAATAAGACGAATGCCCCAGATTCTCAAACCACCCGCAATCCGGACAAATCCCGATCATCCCGCAAACCGGGCACTCGACACCTTCCAGGTGACGCTGGGTCCCAACACCAATGTCCACGTCGATCGAATGTTCGATTACCCCATCTTTGCCGCATTTTGGACACCTCATAGTTCCTCCACGCCGATCGTTTTGAATTCGTTCCGCAACTTGACCAGAATCCCTGAATAGAGCTGCCGGACGCGCTCGCGCGAGCACCGCTTGATCCTGGCGACTGTGGACATATTCATCTTGTGGCCTCGCATGAGCTTCAAAATCTGCTGTTCCTGTTCAGTGAGTTGCCGTGCCGAATTGTCGAGGATCCGGATAAACGTTTCCAAACGCTCCTCGGCTTCGCGTTTTTGATGGGGGTGCACCCGAAGTTCTTCCACCACCAGATCGAGTCCTCCCGGGGTCTGCGCGCTATAGGAGATTTCCCGGCCTCGTTTGATCAACGTCTTGCGCCGAAGTTGCAGCACGGCACCGCGCATGAACCGGGCGGAATACGTGCTAAACCGAACCCCCCGGTTGGGATTGAAATTGCGGATGGCGCGCAACAGGGCGTCATTGGAGGCTGAAACTACGTCCACGTCATCCAAATCCGGGCATCCGGCGGCTGTCTGCCGGCCAATTTTGCAAGCGAACAACAGGTAGGCCCCCAGAAGCTTCTGCTCCGCCGTATGCCACCCAGGCCGGCGGTTGCGCACTTGCCGGAACAACCGCAACTCCACCCCCCGGGCGAGCGGCTGGTAGTCCACCGGCGAAACGTAGTAGCCTTTTTCGTTCACGCAGCGGAAGCGATCTTGGGCTTCTTGGGTTTGCGGATTACACTGGAAGGAGGTGTAAGTCTCCACAATCGGGATTCGAGTCCCCCGTCGGCCTCGGCGTGGAGACTGAGAATCGGGAGGTGCGGCGCCAACTGAGGCAACCCCCGGGTCATCGTCTTGATGTCAATTCGCATCACCCGGGTTAGGGCCTCATCCTGACCAAGCAGCCGACAGAGTTTCGTCACCGTCCCGACCCACTCAGTTTCACCGGGATTGGTGGAGAAATACTCCAAGGCGAATTCATTGAGCACTTCGGCGAGTCCAGCTACAGTGCTGGAGTTGAGCATCTTCTTTTCCAACGATTCGTCGATGAAAGGTTTAACTCCAAATCTGGCGTTGCCTTTCAAGTCGTCGGGGATTTCCCAGTCGTTCACGAACCGGGCGAAGTAAGGAAGCTCCTTGGCAAAAAGCTCTGTCATTGCGTGCCGGCTGGGGAAATCGAACTCGGCCTCCTGGCGAACATGCAAGACCAGGAGTTTGTCCATGATCGAAGTATCCATTGACGGCGAAGCCATCATACTCTGGGCATCGTCATTGATGCCCATGACTATCCGGCCGCCCCATTCGGTGTAGTTGGGGAGCTTATATTTGCTGTGCTCGCGATGGCGGATGTTAGCGACAAACTGCTTTAGCCGCCGGGTCATCTTCTCGCGCAGTTCTTGATCCGTGGAGAGTGCTGTGTCCTCCAAGGTCCAAACCGCAGCATGATAAAGCTCGCCGCCGAAGGTGTCCTCGCCCGTTAGGTATGCTGAGGCATCGACCGCGCCGCCAAATAACTCACCGATGACTTCGTTCGTCCAGCAGCTCTTTCCCATTCCGGGTTTGCCGGCTATGATCAAGGCCTGGCCGGTCTCCGGCTTGAGTATTGAATATCCCTTCCAAGCCCAGTTCAACCAGGAAAGCAGATAACGGACTTGATAAAATTCCCAGAGGTGTTCGGTGAACGGTGCAATCAACTTGTCGAACCCCTCCCCCCATTTGACAGGGTGAGGGTGCATCGGGCAGAGCTTTCGAGAGAATGTATTGAGTTTCCGTTGTCCGCTGACCAGGATTAACCCCGGGGGGCGAAAAACGTAAGGACCCGCGCCCTCCAGGCGGTTCTCGTGCTGGATTGAGTGGAGCACTTCGTCCATTTCAGATAGCTGTTTCCCCTCCTTTACCTTCGTAGAAATGTTCCAATTCTTCAGTCTAAGGATGACGTCGATGCGATCCGTGGGCCTCCACACATCGTGCACATCCCGGGCAAAATATTTCTGCCCATCGAAGAAAGTAGTGTTGAGAACTCGCCCGCGTTTGCCAACAGTATGGGCCTCGACGAATGCCGTGCCCAAAATTGATTTCCAGGGCCACCAAGCAACACCATTGGCGTGATGCGCGAAAGTAAAAAAGCCGGAAGACTTCAAAATGGCACTCTTAGGCGAGGTGCTGCCCGGAATCCAGAACGAAGGCCCCGTGCTTTCTACAACGAACTCGCCAGGCCAACGGCCCCTGATCTCCGGGAACTTCTTCTCTAGCTCCACTAAAACCAACTCCAGGAGAATGTCTTCATCCTCATTGGTCCCGATATTGAGTTTGCGTAACACCTCAGTTGCCCAACCCCGAACAAGATCAGCCGAAAGGGGCGACACTGCGGTCCCATCGTTATTCGATACGGGCCACCATTCCCCGGAATTGCAAAATCGACGGGACGGTTCAAATGAACCTTTATCGAAACCGCTCAGTTTGTCCACTCCCAACTTTCGACTGATCATCTGGGCGACCACCCGGGCTGCATTATAAGTTGGTGGGAGCACGAGACGCTCAGAAAATTGCCAGAGCAGAAGCCAGTTTCCTGAGAGGGTGCGCTCGATCCAGTTTGGAAGATACGGCAGCCGGCCAAGCTCGTCCTGAATTTCTTCAGTTGAAAATGCAAAGTCCAAATCCGCGATCGAACCGTGCATAGCGATCGGGAGATTTCCAAGCTCTTCGTTGCCACCGCCCGTTGTGACACGCTGGGCGTCATTGACGCCCTCGAAAACAGTGAAAATGTGGTGTCTGGTATCCTTGTTCGCTAGCCACGAGTCGCGAAGTTTCTTTCCTTCCAATCCCCGGACCTCGTCTGGTATAACCAACACTCCAGGCTCCCAAGGTAAGCCATACCTGACATTAGCTGAGACATGGTTCTTACCGAAATACATAAATGCTCACTTCCGGTAAACCTGCATTTCCTTGACTTCCGCCGCAACCGGAAGCCCGGGGGCCCACTCGATGGGCTGCTCCATGATTCGCTTCACCTCGGCGGGGTCAGCGTCCATCGGTGTCTCGATTACAACTTCGTCGTGCACCGTAAACAGAATCTTGTAGCCGGCGGCGCGCAGTCGGAGCAATCCGACTCCGAACACATCGCGAGCCATGGCTTGAATCAGATTTTCGCACAACTTCCCACCGTAAAAGAACGTTTTTCTGCCAAAGGAAGTGGCCATCGTGCCAGCCTTTTTACTCGTCGAAATCTTTCCGGTCAAGGGATCCTTCAAGGTTTTGATCTTCACGGACCGGCGAACGTCGGCGTATAGTAGAATCCGCCCGGAAGGTAACACCACTTCAAAGTCCTGCCCCACCGATTGGATAAGCCCCCTTTCCAGTTCATTCCAGATTCCGACGATTTTCGGATTCCGCGTTCTGAAATCAGCGACGATTTCCTGCGAACGGTTAAGTGGCAAATCCAACTCGCAGTAGTTCCAAGCCATCTGAATGAAGCGTTCCGCACCGCAACCGTAACCCAAGGCCAGCACCATGGCTTTGTTAAGCGCATACAAATCGGGAGCCTCGTCTTTGAGTTTCCCGCCCGTCCATCCCATCGAAATTCGTGCGTGCGCTTCATAGGGGGACATCCCGGCCCCTACCATTTCCAGAAACTTCCAGTCACCGGTGCACCAGGCCAGGCATCGGGGCTCGATTTGCTCAAGATCAGCCACGATCAACTTGCATCCGGGCCGTGCCACAAATAGTGCGCGCATGTTGATGTCCACGCCGCCGTAGGTGGGAGCGTCCTTCCGCAAGTTTTGCAGATTCACACCGTTGTCCCCGGACCAACGCCC
>Ga0315288_10009815_pt1 | contig 12050 bp, 8 predicted proteins | sample YL17G11_20_MG_FD_203454 | JGI IMG/M metagenome (GOLD analysis project Ga0315288, IMG submission 203454) | Sediment microbial communities from Yellowstone Lake, YNP, Wyoming, USA - YL17G11_20 | ecosystem: Environmental > Aquatic > Freshwater > Lake > Sediment | place: USA: Wyoming | collected...
CCTTCGCACCGACCCTGCTACACCCCCCGCTCAGAAAGGGGGCATTGCAGGCCCGCTAAATTGACAGGTTTTTTCCTGATTAAATCACGTTGTTTCTCAAAATAGCCGATTATAGCGATATTTTCCACAGGTGTTGACGCACTTCCCCTGGAACCCAAAAACGGGATCGTCCGATTGGCAAACGGAGGCTGTATTGGGGTTATTGGGGATCATGTCCTTTTTGAGGAGGAAAATGTGGTTTTTCTTGGATCCCCGGGAAATAGTTGTCCTCAAAACAGGGGTTCTTTTCATTTTCATGGACTTCAGGTTATCTGAGAAGAGATTTGCCATCAAATAGGGTCTATTAGGGTAATTTTTCCTGCCAGTATAAGCGTCTGTTTAGGCTTAAAATCGCGATATGTCGTTCGTTTTAAAACCAGGTGCTGTAATTCGCCAATTTGTGCAACCTGAATGGTTGTACAGGGGTAATCGGAGCCCGTATCGGGATTATTGGGAGTCATGTTATTTGAGGACGGGATACCGTTGTTCTCTCAATACAACGTCCAAGATAGGCGTATTCCGGAACTCAACACATTTGTTCTACCTGAATTACAATGGAAACGGCGTGTGGAACGGAGCGTCAGCCGACCGGCAGTATAACTTCGGTATAACCGGAGACATTCCGGTAACCGGGGACTGGAACAATGACAGCAAATCTGATATGGTGTATTCCGGCCTTCAACGCACCTGTTCTATCTCGACTACAATGGGACTGGGGTGTGGAACGGGGGTTCTGTTGATAAACAGTATAATTTCGGTATAACCTGAGACATTCCAGTATCCGGCGACTGGAACAATGACGGGAAATCTGAGATCGGCGTATTCCGGCCATCAATCCACCTGTTCTACCTGGATTACAACGGGAATGGTGTCTGGAATGGAGCGTCAGTCAACCGGCAGTATAACTTCGGTATATCAGGAGACCTCTCGATAACCGGCGACTGGAACACAGATGGCATATCGGAGATTGGTGTGTTCCGGAACTCAACACACCTGTTCTACCTGGATTACAATGGAAACGGTGCATGGAATGGAGCGGTAACCGACAAGTCATAAAACTTCGGTATAACAGGTGATATTCCTATATCAGGAAAATGGTAGAGAGAATTAAAAAAAATATTTTTTTGTTTATTAATCTCCATCTCGTTCCGTATCACATTACCTCATCTCCACAATCCTCATCACTCTTTTTCGTAACGTATTGTCCGAAGAAAGGGAAAAACCGTTTAATGAAAACCGTGATCTGATCCCGTGCGGTTGTCTTTCTGCTGATGATACTCCACCAGCCTCCTCACCTCGTCCTGCACCTTCTGTTTATCCTTGAAGCCGGTGAAGAGGATCCGACACCATCAATGTCATCTTTCAGGTACGCTGCTTCTGGATAGAGAATGAGCACGATCTGTCCATCCGGCCCGAAATGAAGCTCTTCTGTCTCACCTTTCATATATCGTTCCCGCTGCTGCTTTGTCGGTGCAGCATAGTTATAGTCAAACCTGAAGACGCCCATACCTCACCCTCATGGTTAATGATCTTGTGCCAGGTGACGTTAAACCTGTTGAGGTGGATACTACGTGCAATAGTTGTCTTTTTTGATCCCCCCTCTCCCTCTCCTCAAGCAACAATCAAGATTGTTTTTTAGGGGAATTCTGCACGCAACGCTGTGGCATCGCCACTATCTTGAGAAATGGGGCAAAGGAATCATGAGAGAAAAAAAGGGTTCGAATCCGGAGTTTCGCATTATTGTTAGGGGATAGTGGTATCTCAAAAATTTTGAACTCTTTTAATGTCGGTTCGAATCCGGCTCCTCGCACCGATATTTTGGGTTATAGGTAACTCAAAAAAATGCCACTCTTTTGTCTCAGCTTAGGATTGGCAAAGATTATTCGTATCAAAATACTAGTATCATTCATTTGCCTCGTTTTAAAAAAAAAGGCAACTAACTGATAGTGCAGAGTGGGTAAAGGTATGAAAAGACTACTGTTTAGCGGACTTATTCTATTAATTTTGTTTTTGATTCTTGTGCCAGAAGTGCTTGCGTTGGAGCAGGATGAGTTTGTAACAAGATGGAAATCATCTGAAGGCGGTGAAAATCAGTTGAATACTATTCAAAATTTGGCCGCTTCTGATGCCAGCACACCCATAACAATAGAATTGACACAATCGAAAATTCCTCTCGTCAACGAAGAGACTACATTCCATATCGAAATCAACAGCATTTTTGTTGCACCAGGGACGAATGTAAAAATTATTCTCCCCAAAAATGTTGAACTGATTAGTGGTTCGTTAGAGAGAACTATTGATTTGCAGGCGAATACGCCAGAATCATTTGAAACGGTAATCAAATTTACTCAACCGGGAAATTATAAAATTACCGCATCAGCACACAAGATCATCGATCAGGAGAATTCTTGGGGGGACATGGATGTAATTTATCTTACGATAGGGGAGGTCAGTTCAAAAATATCAACATACAGGCCGATTGCGTATGCGGAACGGGCACAATCCGCATCCGAAAAACCTCGTAATAATAGTGAGATCTCAACCCATCCCCAATATTTGACCAGTGAACCACCACGAGTGGTAATGCCAAATGAGCTCCCCCTTGATCGCGATGTAAAATCTGCTGGATCAAATTTTATTTATTCACCGCAAAATAGCCCGAACAACACTATTCAGGGAACAGGTACGTTAACTGTCAATGGTACATGGGGGTATTATACAAAGGTTATTGGGGGGGAAATCGCTGACTACCGGGATACCGATGATACGCGAGTGCCTCTGGAACATGCAATTGTTTATATTTTGGACAACTCAACATCGACTTGGTTGGGATACGGATATACAGATGATAATGGCGGATTTTCGATAAACATTCCAAATCCTTATCCAAATTCGTTTTATGTCTATGTCTGGGCATATAGTGCATATATAGACCCAAGTGGAACTACGCGTGAATTACGAGTAGTTTCCCAAGGAAGCACATTATCCGGCTTCACCGCTGTCTGGACGGTTTATGTAGGGCCATTTACAACAACGGATGGATCTCATACTCAAAGCATCGGGTCAGCGTATCCAACGAAGGGAAATGATTCTGAACATGCATTCATGTTATTTCAGGATCTGATCCGTGCTAGGGATTTTATCGGTTGGGATGTCGGTTCCAGCACAATTCTTTGGTACCCGACCAGCAGCGATGGGAATCATTATCATCCTTTTGGGCAAATTCACCTCACCGGTGAGACCTATAAATCTGCTGATACCAGCATCCACGAATTTGGCCATAACTATATGGAAACAAAAAAAGGATACTGGACTAATACCTGCCCAAGTCCCCATTACTGGCAGAAATCTCATAATTCACAATGTGCATATACTGAAGGTTGGGCGGATTTCCTTCCCCTTGCAGTGAACGGAAATCCAACTTATACCGCGACATCCGTCAGCTATATAAATGTCGAAACCCCCACTTGGGGAACACCAATTTGGGATAATGGTGATGGCTGTGAAGGACGAGTTGCCGGTGCACTTTGGGATATGTATGATAATGTCAATGACGGGTATGACACCTATCAATTTTCGTATTCATTTAATGATGCGTCGATGAAACAAAATACCGGGTTGACATTCTTGGATTTCTGGAATACCTGGAAATCGTTAGGATATTCTTCTAACGCTGATTGGTCAATTTATCAAAATACCATCGATTACTTCCCGCCACCAACTATTACGAATATTAGTCCAAATTTCGGTTTGAATAACGGTACTGTCCATACTACAATTATAGGGAGCGATTTTTTACTGGATCCGTTAGTAGGATTAGCAAAGAATAACATTCCATATATTCTTGCTACCCAGTATACACTAAATTCACCACAAAATATTACTTGTGACTTCAACCTTACAGGCGCAGAAGCAGGTCAGTGGAATGTGGTTGTAGTAAATCTTGGTGGTCAATATGGGATATTGAATAACGGATTTACTATTTTAAACGCTACACCGACACTGCCCCCGGTAGCAAGCTTTTCTGTAAATGTCACTTCCGGCATTTCACCACTTGCAGTAAAGTTCACGGATACTTCATTAAACACCCCCACCACTTGGAACTGGTCATTTACAAACGTGACGGGGAATAACACACAGACATGGTTCAGCACAGAACAAAATCCAGCCTATCCTTTTGGTACTGGTAATTACTCCATTGTGTTAAATGCCGGCAATAGTGCTGGGTATAACCTCTCAACACAGATTACATTTATCAACGTTTCTGCACCGACACTGCCCCCGGTAGCAAGCTTTACTGCAGCCATTCTGTTATGGAATTCGGAACTACTTCCAGTTTCTTTCTTTGATACCTCGACAAATACACCAACCGCGTGGAACTGGTCGTTCAGGAACGTAACTGGGAATAATACACAAGTCTGGTTTAGTACAGTACAAAACCCGGAACACACATTTGGCGTTGGCAACTATTCCATCGTGTTGAATGCCAGCAATAGCGCTGGGTATAATCTCTCAACTCAGGTTACCTTCATCAACGTCTCTGCTGTTCATTCCACAACCTCATCGAAGATCGGCGTATTCCGTAATTCAACGCACCTGTTCTATCTGGATTTCAATGGAAATGGTGTTTGGAATGGAGCGTCAGTGGACCGGCAATATAACTTCGGTATATCCGGAGACATCCCGATATCCGGCGACTGGGACAAAAACGGAATATCAGAGATCGGCGTATTCCGTAACTCAACGCACATGTTCTATCTCGACTATAATGGGAATGGCGTATGGAATGGAGCGTTAGTCGACAGATCGTATAACTTCGGTATATCCGGCGACATCCCGATAGCCGGTGACTGGAACTCAGACGGAAAAACCGAAATTGGCGTATTCCGGAATTCAACGCATTTGTTCTATCTGGATTACGATGGAAATGGCGCGTGGAACGGGGCTGTGACCGACAGATCATATAATTTTGGCATTTCCGGAGACATCCCGGTGTCAGGAGACTGGAACATTGATGGAAGAACCGAAATCGGCGTATTCCGCCCGTCTACACACTTGTTCTACCTTGACTACAATGGCAATGGGGTGTGGAATGGGGGTGTGACCGACAGATCATATAACTTCGGTATAACCGGAGACATGCCAATATCCGGTGACTGGAACAATGATGGAAAATCTGAGATCGGTGTATTCCGGCCATCAACCCACCTGTTTTACCTGGATTACAATGCGAATGGTGTATGGAACGGCGCAGGAGTTGACAGGTCGTATAATTTTGGTATAACCGGCGATATACCGGTGAGCGGGAAATGGGGATAATCCCAATCACTTCCCCTTTATTTTTTGGAATCACGAATTTTTATTGACTGATCATAGAAATTCTCGTAACCGTTGGGGAAATTTTTTTTAATCCGGCATATCTTCAGGCTTGTAGAAATCCCAGAATTACATTTTCAGGAAGGAGAACCTGGTTTTGACGTTGTTTTTCTGATATTTTCAATCCGGATCAAATGATTTTTTGTCTAAAAAAATTTCCAGAGATCTGGATGTTTTTAAGATTTTTATCCGATTACTATTTGACAAGTTTAATAATCTATCACTCCAAGTTTTCAACAACCGGGATTGTACCGGTCTTTTGCAAATTATTCCAGTCTGCAAAAATGTCCCGATGACAGATACATCTCTCGTATTGAGACATAACCTGGTTGATGTGATGGATATGGGTGTACTTCATAAAAATAATCCGGATTTGAAAATTATCGTAAAAAAAATCCTGCCGGCACTCGTGGGAATAATCCTGCTGTTCCCTCCAGTAGTTGCTTTTGAGCCTCCAACGGCACTTTTTGAGACGGGATGGGGAGAAGGGGTTAGAACGTCTGATAACAATTTCTATAACGGCACCTATCCGGCACGGTATGCGTATTCTGTAAGTATTCAGAATTTTCAGGATAATTCCAGTGCCGTCCTTGGTAATATCACCTATGCAATTGATGCAGATAATATCATCGAGTACGATCACATGCAATATGCCCATAAGAATGGTACATTCATTCAGTGGGTGTTTCCCTGGAATTTCACTCTCCCGGAAAATACCTATATCTGGACCACCGCAAAAACCGATTATATCTATCAACGATATATGCCGATGACCGTTCACCGCTGGACAAATAGAAGTGTTTTTACCTCCGATGGGTATCAGCTGGCTTCATTTTCTTTTTCATACGATAATTTCAGTTCCGAATATGAGAATTTGACGTTAAATAATATCTGGGCAGAAATACAGACAAATGAAAATTCAAAGGTAAATGCCACGATGTTTCCCGGTACATTTACCACTAACATGCCTTTACGCAACAATCCTATGGCACCAAATAATAGTCGTAAAATAAGTTTTTCAAATAAATCACCTCTCGAAATGAATGAGGTCTACAATTGTTCTGTAGTCATTCATGTTCACCTGAAAGTCCCGCCCGGTTCAGGAATAGAATACTATCCGGGTTTTTCGACTTCTTTGGGGGGCGGGACGGGCTACATTGATCCAGTTCCAAGTTTCGATGTTTCATCTCCTTCGTCCATGCTCCCCAAATACGAACGTTCTGCGACGGGTTCCACCAATGTCTCGAATATATGGGATATTGGTACTTCATTTGGCAAAGGGGTTACTTTGCAGGAGATATCGAATACCCTGAGTGTCAATACCAGTCAGAAAATCGGCGTCTTCCGGAACTCAACGCACCTCTTCTATCTCGATTATAATGGAAACGGTGTGTGGAATGGGGCGTCAGTCGACCGGCAGTATAACTTCGGTATATCCGGCGACATCCCGATAACCGGTGACTGGAACAATAATGGAAAATCAGAGATCGGGGTCTTCCGGCCTTCAACGCACCTGTTCTATCTCGATTATAATGGTAACGGTGCGTGGAATGGAGCGGTAACCGACAAGTCATATAACTTCGGTATATCCGGAGACATTCCGGTATCTGGCGACTGGAACAATGATGGTAGAACAGAAATCGGGGTATTCCGGCCATCGACGCACCTGTTCTACCTGGATTACAACGGAAATGGTGCTTGGAATGGAGCAGCAGTTGACAGATCATATAACTTTGGTATAACCGGAGACACCCCCATCACAGGAGACTGGAACACAGATAGCATATCAGAGATTGGTGTATTCCGGCCATCAACTCACCAGTTCTACCTGGATTACAATGGCAATGGCGTATGGAATGGGGCTGCTATCGACAGGCAGTATAATTTCGGCATAGCCGGAGACATCCCGGTATCCGGTGACTGGAACGCAGATGGAACAACCGAGATCGGTGTATTCCGGCCATCAACGCACATTTTTTACCTCGATTACAGTGGGAACGGGATGTGGAACGGAGGAGGAGGAGACAGGCAATATAACTTTGGCATAACCGGCGACAAACCGGTAAGCGGAAAATGGTAGGACCCGATGATTCATTCCTAATTCTTTTTTTTGGTGTACGAATCTGATTTTTTAACGATTAACCACGTGAAGCCCTGACGTCTTTGAATGTATCACAGTCTTTTATTGCGAGTCACGTTACAATCGTGTGGCGAAGATAGTAAAAACAGGATGAATGGCATTATGTTATTGTTATTTCGGCTCTGTAGAAATCATTGGAACATTGTTCTGACGCTCTTTTCAGGCTGCGGCAATCGTAGCCTCAGTCCTCCCCGTAGGGACATCCTGAAAAAAATGCGATATCTCGTCATAAGGTTGACGAGAAATTCTCTTTAGAGATGGGAGAGATGGAGTGGGGGGTCAAGGGGATGCTCCCCTTGAGCTGCCTCCCCGCTGGGGGAGAGAGGGGGTTACCCTCATAACCTCTTCAAAATTAAAAAAATATGGACAGCGACAGGATTTCTACAGAACAGTTATTTCTTTTCATTCGTTACCATTACCGATTTATCCGACTGATTCAACCTCTTTTGATTTTTGCTTATTCAAAGAAAATGGTTATTTCCTGCAACGTTCTTTTTCACAGAGTGTGCACTCCTTTTTGAAATCCCGGTTTTTCCCGCACCATCACGGCCCCAAGCACGCTCCAATCATCAATCAAACACTAATACAGATGCCGTTTCCCGTTTCCAGAAAAGATTCAGTCACGACTAAGCCCTCACACGTCGTATACTGGTACGTCAAAGGGCCCTGCGACACGAAGAAAAAACAACAAAGAAGGAAACAACAATGGCAGATTTTGTACAGACATCACAAACAAAAAGTGCGGTTCGCGAACTCACGAGCCCGATTGCAAGCGTTTCGGCGTTCAACCTGATCGTCCAGTCGGTTATCACCGACAACCCGTTTGCATGTGTATCGTATATGACCGCCGGGGAGACCCACGACCCGGTTGAAAAGACCCGTGAAAGTTACACCGCGAAGCTGGTGTACGAAGACGGTGACGCCGTGACCATCGGGACCGGCTCGCACCGGTTCAACACCATCGCCGGGTTCAACGCCGGTGTAACCGCGTTGCTCGCCGCTACTGCCGTGACCACGGCACACAGTGGAACTGCACTCCATGATGCAGAGAATGACACCTTCAGCGCAACCATCAGGTGCCATGATGCCAACGGCGAACTGTATATGCTGAACTTCAGCCGTGACCGGGTCAGCCTCACGTCCTACTCGGATGAAGCCATCCGGACCGCGGTCGAGACCTGGGCGGACACCGTCGCAGCCCTCGCTTAGATTCGCCTGACGATACGACCCGGAGGGGAGGAGACACATTATATCGTCCCTTCTCTTTCTGGTCCTCTCGTCTTTTTTTTAAGAGGACTGGTATGGAAACCGAACTGTTAGGAATTGTACTGGGAGTTGTGTTGCCGATCTACCCGATGCTGTTTGTCATCTACCAGAAGATCGGCAGATATGACGAGATCGTTGAGGAGTTCAGGAAACTCCGGAGCGAACACGAACGACACAAGGAGAACTGGCATGGAAACTGAAATGAGAACACGGCCGGTTGCGAAGGTGACCGGCCTGTACCGGGGAACGTTCAGCGGGCTTGACCCCCTCACGGTGAACACCCCGCTCACCCGGGATGAAGTGCGCCGGAATCCCCTCTTCTATGAACTGGACCTGCACCCGGAGCAGGGCGATGAAAACCTCATCATTGATGTGATCTATGACAACCTCTCGCCCCTGCGGTTGCAGGACCTGCGGCGGGGAACGGATATCCCGCGAGGGGTGCGGTTCTGGCCGGACTGGTTCGACATCCCTCCTTATGAGGAGATGCACGACATTGATGGCCGCCGTGTGTATCCCCGTGCACCAGGTATTCACACGGTGCAGATCCGGACGGGTCGCAGGAAGTTTGCACAGATGGGACGGGTGCGGGACTTCAGCCCGGAACAGGGCGGGTATACGAGCCCGGTGTTTGAGATCACCATCAGCCCGGGGGAATAGGATGCTGGAAGACCCGGCAACTCCTGTTTTTCTAGGCCTCACCGGTATTGAATGGCACGCGTTTGGCTACGGCCTGAAAGAAGGTTTCAAGTTCTGGAAGAGAAAGCCTCTCGCATGGGACGAAGCGAATACTATGGCAATGCTGCCGGATACACAAAAGCCCCTGTCCCCGGAGATTATCGATGCGGTCGTGAAAAAATACCAATACTATATTATCGGGTTTGACCTTCCGGAAGATTTCGCACTTCTCGGTTGCGTAATCTGGCTTGGTGCAACCAATATGCCGGCGCTTATGAAAGTCGGCCTTTCATTTTTTGGTTTTGCCGGTTGATTGGGGCAACTCATATTTTTACCAGAGGGCGGGGGTGAACCGTGCCTGGTTTTTTATCACCCGTTTTGGGTTTATCGGAGATTATATCCCTTTTTGTCGGGATATTGTTGTCCTCCCGGAATCCATGGGAAACAGATAGTGTCAAAACAGGAGTTTTTTCCCCCTATTCATAGACTTCACATCATCTGAAAAGAGATTGGGCTCCCAATTGGGTATACCAGGGTAATTTTTCCGAAGCGATCTTTTTGGCGGGCAAAGTATGCCATGTCGCTGAACCCTCCTGGACGGATAGTCCTTGAACACTACGCAAGAACGGATCTATTTCTCGTCTTCGCATAATCAAAACCGGTTGCAGGGAAGAGAAATCCTCATAAGAGCCTCTCATAAAGTGGTCCTGGAGAACTCTCATGACAGCGATATAAACTAAACTATCCTGGTATACATCTGAACCTGAAGGTTAGCCATCAGAAACTGAAGGTTAAAAAAATTTAAATGAACCTAGCGGGAGATTATCTGATGCTCCATGAGAATCTCCCGGATAGGGGAGATTTTTTTTGGTGAAGGTGAAGACACATGAAAACAAGACTACCTCTACTGATGATGATTGGATTATTGGTCGCTGCGGCATTTTTTATTCCTGGTGTAACAGCTGCCAATTCGGCTACCGGCAATGGTGCCATGAGCGGGAAGCATTACAACCTGAATCTGATCAGTATAAAAAACATTGATCAGCTCCCCACGAATGATGAAACCAATAACGGGAACCGGATTTTTGTAAATTTTGACGGAAGAAGCAAGATTTATCTGATCCAGAACTTTGATGGGATCTTCAATGTGATGGATTATATTGCGACAAGAAACGATCCTGCATCCTTCACCCTTCCTGCACCTGATAATGTTTATGATGCAAATGGCAATTATGTCAGCCCTGGTGCATACAAGGTATTTTTGAGAGTTGTTGGTACACCGGGAGGATCCGGAAAACTTTCAACTTGTGGTGAAACGTATGATCCCGTCTCTGATACCATCGAGACAATCTGCTCAATGGACAATGTTACCCTGTCAAGAACAAAGACCCCGAAATTCACCGATGTCACGAGACAATTGACAACTGTCCAATATGACATTAACGGCGATGGAACAATCGCGCAAAACGAACGTATTGACATATTCGATGCTGCGTTCGAAAACTATCTCTGGGCTTATGATAACAACGGCTTGAAAAACGTTCAGTTGAGATTTTACCCCATTTAATCCACCTTTTTTCCCGTCTTCCCGGCAGCCCCAAAATAGTTTTAGTGCTTGACGCTCGACACGACCTTGAAAATCCTATTTCACTTAAGATGAATATGAAAAAAATCAACAATTATCCCTAGCCAGTCTGCCCACAATCCGGGCACATCCAAGCCACCGGAGCGAACCGACCGGCATCGCGCTTATTGGATGCCCTTACTTCCCATAAACACGGATTCTTATGAATTAGACCTTCACGGCGATCTATTCTTTTCATTTCCCAGAACATCTCACTATCTTCTTTACTACGGATCGGTCTGATACTTCTCCTCCACAGCCTGTTCTTTTAAATTCTGATACGCCGGGTAGCGCTGTAGTACAAGGCTCTCATACTCTGGATTCAATCTGGCAGCATCAAAAAGCATGCGTTGCAGTACTGCCACGGGATTACCTGTCAGGATTGCATTTGTCTTTTATGGTTTCAAGATGGCAGCGGATTCTTTTGCGTAAATATTGAAGGAGTTGACCTAATTGATTTTAGGTATGGGAAAACGTACTAATATGGTACTCAAAACAATTGCGCAGCATTATAGGCATATTTTCTCTAACCCATTTTATTATCTGATCATATTTACTAACAGGTTTCAGAAAATTTCAAAAAATCCAAAAAAAGTTTTATCAAAAAATCTTCCACAACTCAGGGCATGAATAATCCCCCCTTCTCCGCCTTAACCCTGGAAAAGCCAATAACAACCCTCCCTTCGCACTGACCCTGCTACACCTCCGCTCAGAAAGGGGGGCATTGCAAGCCCGCTAAATTGCAGGGTCAAAAACCCGATTAATCGCGTCGTTTTTCAAAATAACCGATTTTTGGGATATTTTCCAAGGGCGTGGACACCTTTTCCCCAGTGCCCAAAAACGGGATCATCCGATTGGCAAACGGAGGCCGTTTTGGGGTTATTGGGGATCATGTACCTTTTTGGTTGAGAATACTTTCGTTATTCC
>Ga0315288_10009819_pt1 | contig 12049 bp, 8 predicted proteins | sample YL17G11_20_MG_FD_203454 | JGI IMG/M metagenome (GOLD analysis project Ga0315288, IMG submission 203454) | Sediment microbial communities from Yellowstone Lake, YNP, Wyoming, USA - YL17G11_20 | ecosystem: Environmental > Aquatic > Freshwater > Lake > Sediment | place: USA: Wyoming | collected...
GCCCGGATAGGAAGTCTACGGGTCGTACGAGGTCGTTCACCATCTCCTCGGTCAGGTCCGATAACGAAAAGTCGTCCGGTTCGATATCGAAGCGCTCCAACTTCGCAAGCAGCAAGGCGATGCTGAATGGCGGTAGGACCTCGAGCTCGAGGATGTCAAGGACTTTCTTCGCGATTGGGTTCTTCTTGACGGCCCGTTCTAAAACCGCCGCATCGGAACCTTCCTTTTTCCTGGCCTTGCCAACTGAAGCGAGCTTTTCTTTGGCCGCATCAGAAAGGAAATCACGGATGCTTGTGTTCGAACGAGCGATCTCCTGCTTCATTTTTACATAGAGGACCTTGTCGATTTCGAGGGTGGTCTTGATGACCGGGTGGCCATTGCGTAACTGGTCTCCAACGGTCTCGTCCTCTTTTTCTGTTTGTTCATCTTGCTCGGGTGGCATGATGAAGAGATTAAATATATACCTTTAAATACTTTATGGCATGATTACATAATTACATAATGATAATTATATATATAGTTATTCCATTTTACGGAGTGATGAAGCGTCCTGCTCTTTGATTTCCGAAAAAGGGAGAAACAGCAATCTGTTCGATCCATTTTATATAGCAAAACGTCAAAGCTCGAGTTCGGAGACACATTGCAAAATCACTTTGAGAATCCAATCGGACAATGCGATTCATTGCATTGTGGTTGGTTAACTGTATTTGAGGAAAATGATTAAGTATTTGTTTAGGTTCCGACATTTAACCTTTCATTCCAACCGGAAACTAACCTTCGTGAGGTCAGTCTAGGACCGCCCTCACTGGATGTATACCAACAGCCTCTATCCCGTCCGCCATGACCTTCTCCTTCAGTTTTTCCATGGACTCCGGGATTGCATTTCGCAAGTGATTGTAGGCCCCGTTCACATCGGCGTTGATGAGTATGCCCTTCGCAGACCTGAACAGGCCCCTCTTGATGCGCTTGCCCATGTACACTTCATGATGCTCGATGCTCTCCCAATCAAGAAAGCTGCACATACTCGTGTAGGCCTCTTCGATCTCGATAACTCTGATCCCAGCTTCCTCGGCCTTGTACTTGATCATCTGATACAACTTGTAGAAGGGAATGCTCACGAAGTTCTGGTTGGTCCTCTTTCCGAGGTTAATCTCCTGTTTCCAAAGTTTGTTCCTGCCCAGAACGATCGTGTCTATCTCCCACATCTTGCAGTACAAGATCAGCCGTATGCTGACCAGATGGAAGAAGCAATTGATCTTCCTGTTCCTCTTGAGGGACAATTTCTGCATCTTCGGGCCTGTATCTATCCCCTGTCTGGCATACTGGCGTTGGAGCTCGGCCCTTCTCTTGTTGTAGAATTGGTTCATGGACTTGACTGGCCCGCCCTTGAACACAATCGGCGGAACGCCGATGTTGTTCACGGTAGCTAGCAGGTTTTCAAGTCCTGGGTCTATTCCGAGCGCCCTGCACGGTTTTGCCAATTCCTTGGAATCGTTCACTATCTCGCTATCAATGGGATTCTCCTTCTCTTGCACCCTTTTTTCCTTCACCTCCTTATCGTAGGTGATTTCTAGCATGTAGCCAATACCTCTTGGTATGATCCTCGCACCTGTGACCTTCGTACCATTCGGTAGTCTCGTCCTCACCTCCACTATCCCATTAGTCAATCTGAGCAATCCGTTCTTGAGATTGACTTGCTGGTTCGTAAAAACTAGGATGAACTCTCCATCCTTCTTCTTGTAGCCTGGGAACCTCGGCATCGCGAGGTACTTCTCGGGGTTGACCATGTAATCCGCAATGGCCATTCGGTAAGCTTTCCAACATGCGTCCACGGTCCTCAGGGTCTGCTGGGCGGTCTGCGCGGGAAGCCCTTTATAGTTTGGAGAATTCTTCAGGACGGTCCACAATTCATAGTATCGGACCCATCGGCCAGTCGCGAACTTCTCTTGGCGGACCTTGTAGGTGGCCTCGTTGTATAGATTTTTCGAGAGGTGACAGAGATATCCGAGGCCCTTATCGGGGCCCAGCCAAATGCTCTCTGTCCTGCGGACTTCCATGAGTATATCTTCTGGCCATAAGGGGTATATATCCATTTGTGGGGGTCCAGTGAAAGTAAAAGTAATCGGTTTTTTTCTCCGACGATAAAAAAGAGTGGTTTCGGTTTAAAGTGAAAGTAATCCCGGACAATAGACTCTCATCAAAAGAATAATGTACTGCTTTAAATTTATAAAGGCTAAACAAGTACATGATTAATATGGATAACTCGATTTTTCCGAAAAATATGTATATTGTTCATGTGATAGAATAGCAAAGCCTAGGACCGGAAATCAACGACGACCAAGGAATGGACGAAGGGGCGATGAAGGGATATGGGCCAGGGCAATGATGGGCGAGGGGCAGAGGATATTTTGCAGAAGGTCAAGGCGGCCCTAGGTTCATCCCGGTCGGAAGAGGCCATCGAGATCGCTAGGAGGCACATCTCCACAGTTCCCGGGGACCCGTTCGGTTACATCGCCCTCGGCCACGCGCTCAAGAAGGCCCACCGTTACGAGGACGCGATCATGGTCCTGGACCAGGCCGTCTTGGTCGGTCCCGACATCGTCACGGCATGGTCCATGCGCGGCATGTGCAAGGCCCTCGTCGGCGATTGCGAGGGCGCCCTCGCGGACGCCGAAAGCGCGCTCAAGCTTAATCCGAAGGACCGTCTGGCCCTCGAGCTCAAGGCCCGGACAGAAATGAGGATAAGGCTGGGCGGCACACCGAGGAGACCGCCTCCCAAGCCGTTGGAGCTGGAACCTGCCAATCTGCCCAAACCGACTGGCTGCGTGGAGCCGCCATCGAGGCCGGCCCTGGTGCCTCCGGCACCAGCACCGAAGGTCTTCGAACCGCCGAGACCAGCGACGCTCCCCGCCGAGACCAAGTTCATGGCCTCGGACCTGTCCCAGGCCATCGTCGACGAGCTCGAGCTGGACAAGGACAGCATCCTCGTGCTCGTCCCGAAGCTCAACGCGCTCAAGGCCTCCATCGCCTCGTTGCAGGCCCTGACGGAGATGTACGAGATGGACGGCGTCGCCATCTGTGTCGACAGACCGGCCAGGTTCCTAAAAAAGGCGTTCTCGAGGTGCTCACGGCGTCCGGACCTCGTCCATTACATCGAGATCCTGGCCGGCGCGGAGCCTGCCGGACCCCCGCCCGAGGCCGATGCCTGCTGCCCGGCCTTCGACCTGGAAAGGCTGCTGAAGGTCATCGAGGAGGGCGTCCAGCACAAGGCCGACAGGCACGGCGGGGAGGACCACTTCGTGCTGTGGGACGACGCAGCGGCCCTGGGATACTACCACGAGCCCAAGGCCCTCCAGAGGTTCTTCGGGGCACTGTCCGAGCATCTGGAGAGGATGGGCGTGGTCCACGTCGTCGTCATGGCCAAGGAGGCGACCGGCATGGTCCAGCGATGGCCTGGCTCCGCATTCAAGGCGAGCATCAACGTGAAGGACTCGTGGATGTCGAGGTTCGGTTGAGAGGTGCGTGGGCGTGAGGAGAGAGACAGCCAGGACCATTGTCTCGAACATCCTGCTAGTAGGCATCAGCATGATAATGGTGGTAGGATTCTTCTACCACGGGACATTCTATCAGATCGGCCTCATCCCCCTGGTCATCATCGGCGGGATTGCCGTCTTCATCGTCCTCAAGATCATAACCTGGGCCAACTCGCAGCTTGGAGTACGGCGCAAGGGTCACGTCGGGAACCTGCTCTTCAAGGCCGACAGGATATCGTCGGTGCTCTACGGGGAGGTCACGACCACGATCAGGCCCTTGAAGAAGGGGCGGCTCCGTGTCGACATGCTCTGCAATGTCAAGGCCACGCTCTCTGGAAGGCCCGCGGGCACGGTCCTCATCACGGACATCCGGCGAAAGAGGCTCAACGAGCTCGAAGACAGGGACACGCGGCAGGAAGGGATGAGCGCGGACGGGTTCAAGCAGGAGTTCATGAAGATGTACGGGGGCCCCGAGGGCCAGATCGTGAGGGTCATACATTTCAGGGGGATATGAGGGAGGTCGACCGATGCACGACTGGGCGCCGCAAGCAATGCTGTTCGGGCTGGCCATAGACCTGGCCCTCCTCGGCACCATCCACCTCAGGCTGTGGAAGGACTTCTACAAGCACCAGCTGCTGGCCCTGGCGTTGCTCCTTGGGACCGGGGCCCTGCTGGGGTTCGTCTGGTCGGACATGTACTCGCCAAAGGCCGAGAGGCTCCTGGTGGTCTACGAGGCCCTGCTGCCCTTTGCCATCTTCCTGCAGCTGGCCAGGTTCATGCCGAGGCCATGGCTCCAATGGGCCCCCATGCCCGTCGCCGCCGTCGTGGCCTGCGTCGCCCTAGCCCTGGGCTGGGACTTCCAGTCGACACCAATGCTTGCCTACGAGGCCGTCTTCCTCATCGCCCAGTTGGTCATGGTCCTTGCTTGGTCCGTGAAGGGGACCTTCAGCGAGGAGGAGCTCTTGTTCGTGATCTCGGCCCAGGCGCTGCTGCTCGTTCTTGGCCCCGGCTACGCCGTCCTTTGGCCCAAGCTCGGGATGAGCGACTCTCTGTTCGCCATCGCCGGCGCGGCCGCGGGCGCCCTCATCGTCGTCGGAAGGATGAGGTCATCGTTCCTCCATTTCGTGACACCAGGGACCATCTTGCGCAAGAGACCCTTGTCTTGGAAGGGCGGGGCGCTCCCGGCGGGCATCATCCTTGTTCCTCATGACAAGTACGAGCACGCGAAGGGCCTGTTCCAGGAGGAGGTCTTGGCCGGTCGCGCTGGCCTATGGATTTCCACGGAGCCTGTATCGCATGTCCTTGGTCATAGAAAGGGCGATTCGATCCGCAGGCCCAACGCACCGGGCCTGCTCGCCGCCCAGCTCACGCACGTTACCTTCGTGGAGAACGCCCTTGAACCGATGGATGTCGGGACCATTAAAAGAAGCCTCGCCGAGTTCTTGAAAATGACCGGCGACGGCATGGTCTTCGTGAGGGACATGCACTATCTTGTCTCGAACACGGATATATGGAACATGACGGAGCTTCTAAAGTTCCTTCGGGAGAAGGTCCCGTCGTCGAGGACGACCTTGCTTGTCGGGACGGACCTTTTGGACGAATGGGAGGTCGCGCATCTGAAGAAGGCCGGGGCCGTGGACTTGACCTAGAGAGTATTCTATTCTTCTACGACCTCGCATTCCTTCTCGAAAAGCCTAAGCTCCCTCGGGTCCTGGCTGAGGGGGTCGATCGGAATGATGAGGATCGCCGGGTGGAGCATTATCTTGTCCCGGAGCAGGTGGAGGACGCGAAGCATGGTCTGGTAGTTGTTCTGCATGATAAGATACTCGATATTGTCGAAAAGGATGACCCTTCGCACATGGGACGCGCCATTCCCGTTGCCGTTACCCCCTATGAACTTGGTCAGGACAGTGACCAAACGGCCTATCTCGTTGGGGGGAAGTGTCTCCTGGTCGAGGGCCTTGTTGCCCGTGAGCCAGAGCGTCTGAACTTTACCGAGCCCGTGCTTGTCGGCCATCTGGGCTGGAGGGGCCCTCGTTATCAGAAGACCCTCGTAGCCTTCCTCGAGTAGGCTCCGAAAGGCATCATAGGCTTTATTCGCGCGGGTTTCCTTGAAAAGATAGATGGTGTTTGGAGAGAAGGTTCTCATCTGGTCGGGCGCGCTCGTCGCGCTCTGAGGTTTTTCTTCATTGGAGGTCATGTCAGTTCCCGATCGCTATGACCGGACAAGGTTTGGTAAGGATGGCCGGGGGGATCTCGGATTTTGGGGTTTAATTCCTTTCCATTCCGTCTCAATGATGGAATTACCGGCTATTATATCTTTTTATTCATTGTAAATTATATAATTAAAAGTCATCCAGAATTGGATGATTATCGCCATTTGATTATTATAATAATGATTTTATATAATTTTATTATTTAGTACAACAATAACAACCAAGAAGGGGATTTGTTGGATTTCTCGGGCCGGCGGTTTGAATGTATGCACATTCTCACTATAATTTGACCCGTTCTTCCTTCAGGTCCCGTCGGATTGCCTCTTCGCTCCTTTCGGACGGAGGGCCATACCCCCCACCGCCGGGTGTCCTGATAACGACCAGATCGCCTTTGTGGATAGCGAGCGTCACTTTGCTCCCCAGGGCCTCGGGTCCGCCCCTCGTTGCTCGGACGAGGGAATTGTCGCCGCAGCGCCCAGGTTGTCCGCCAGCCAGGCCCTCGGGTTTCCTTCGCCGGCGCTCGGACTGGATCGACAGGGTACCCGTTTCGGAAAGAAGCCGTATCCGCCGTTCGATGCCGAGACCGCCTCTAAACCTGCCGGCCCCGCCCGAGCTCGATACGAGGCCATAGGCCTCGACGCGCAAAGGATATGCGAGCTCCAGGGCCTCGATGGGCGTGTTGGCCGTGTTCGTCATGTTCGTGTGAACGCCGTCCATGCCGTCTCGGTCAGGCCTCGCGCCTTCCCCGCCGCCCAGCGTCTCGTAGTACGTGAAATTTCTGCCGTCGGGCCCGAGGCCGCCGATGATGAGGTTGTTCATGGTGCCTTGGGACTGCGCGCCGACGAGGCCGGGCGCCGCCTTCGCAAGGGCCTTGAATACCACGTCCGCGACCCGCTGGGACGTCTCGACGTTCCCGCTGGACACGGCCGCCGGCCTGCGCGGATTGAGCAGGCAGCCTTCGGGTATGGTCACATGTATCGGTAGGTAGCATCCGTGGTTCGGGGGCACCTTCGGGCCCGCCACGCATTTGACCGCGAAATAGACCGACGACAAGGCCACGGGATAGGGCGTATTGACATTGCCGGGCCGTTGGGCATCCGTCCCTGTGAAGTCTAGATGTATGTCGGACCCCTTGACGGTCATCTGGACAACGATGCGTATGTCCTCTTCTGTGAGACCATCGCCTTCGAGGAAGTCCTCGGCCGAATAGGTGCCCGCGGGGAGCCTCGATATGCCCGCCCTCATCAGCCTCTCGCTGTAGCGTATGTTCTCGTTAACGAAGACCTGGTGGGTCATGGGACCGAACCGGTCCACGAGCGAGGCCAGCCTTTTGGCCCCGAGGTCGTTGGAGGCCAGCTGGGCCATGATGTCGCCTTTGCGCTCGTCGGGCGTCCGGGTGTTCGCCATCAGGATATCCATGACCTGCCGATGGAGCTGACCGTTAGAGACTATCCGTATGGGCGGGACGATGAGCCCTTCCTGATGCAGCTCCGTCGTGGCCCCGCCCATGGAGCCGGGGGTGCTCCCGCCAACATCGGAATGGTGGGCCTTGTTCACCGCATAGCCGATGTGCTTCCCGTTCCGGTATACAGGCCGGATCATCGTGATATCGTTCAGATGGGAGCCGCCGAGGTACGGGTCGTTGACAATGATGTGATCGCCCTCGCGGATCCCGCCGTCCAGCTCTTTCTCGGCGAACTGAATGGCGAGAGGCATCGAGCCCAGATGGACCGGGATGTGCTCCGCCTGGGCTATCATCCTGCCCTCGGCGTCGAAGATGGCGCACGATGCGTCCATGCGTTCCTTGATGTTGGGCGAGAACGCCGTCCGCCGCAGGGCCGCGCCCATCTCGTCTGGAACGGACATGTACGCGTTGCGCATGACCTCGAGCTTGATGGGGCCGAGCCGCATTCTTTGCGTCATGGGCGTCCCCCCCTGAGCATGATGATGTTACCATGACGGTCCATGGTCCATGAAAAGCCCGTGGGGACATAGGCCGTGAAGCCCTTCTCTTCGATGACGGCCGGGCCCTTGCCCTTGTGCCCTGGCCGGAGATCCTCCCACCGGTGGAGGTCTGCCTCGGACGGTCCATCGAGCAATATCCTCCTCTGGCCGTAGGGCCTCGGATCGCCATTGCCCACGAACCTCGGAGGTGGTGGGGGCGCCAGTCGGTGAACGACGGAGAGCCTGAGGTTCACGACCTCGACGGGGCGGTCCTTCAGGCAGTAGGTGTACGCTTTGGCATGGGCCCTATGGAACAATCCCGCTGCCCTCTTCAAAGAGCCTGTGTACGGAACTGTGAGCTCGAAGGACTGACCTTTGTACCGCATGTCGATGGCCATCGCGAACCTCGCCGCATCCTTCGGGATGCCCTGCTCGCACAGGTCGAAGATCGCGACAGCCGTTATCTCCTTGTACGAGGCATCAACCGAGGCCTGGGAGCCCAAGGCGCCCGCGTCGAGGAGCTTGGTCCTGCTGTAATCCATCCTCAGGTCCGCGAGCAATATCCCGAGGGCCGAGAAGTTGCCTGCGGCGAAGGGGACCAAGACCTTTCGGATGCCAAGTTCCTTGGCGAGCATGGCCGCATGGACCGGCCCGGCGCCACCGAAGGCCACGAGGGCGAAGTCCTGCGGGTCCAGACCTCTTTCCACGGTCACGATGCGGAGGGCCCGGCCCATGTTGCCGTTTACGACCTCGATGGCACCCCCGATGAGCTCCTCCGTCGTTAAGCCCGCGGCCTTGGCCAGCTTTGTGACGGCCCTGGCGGCGGCCAGGGTGTCCAGATTCATCCTGCCGCCCAGGAAGTTGTCCGGGTTGATGATGCCGGCCAAAAGGTCGCAGTCCGTGACCGTCGGGACACTGCCGCCCCGGCCATAGCAGACCGGGCCGGGTTCGGCGCCCGCACTCTCGGGACCGACCTTGAGCCCACCGGCCTCGTCGATGCGCACGAGGCTGCCCCCGCCAGCCCCGACCGATACGATGTCCAGCATGGGGATGGTCACCGGCAGGCCTTCGACATCGCCCTGGGACCTGAAAAGGAGCCTCCCGGCCACGATGGTGGCGACATCAGTGCTCGTCCCGCCCATGTCGAATGTCATCAGGTCCTTGAGCCCCGTGGTCCGGGACAGGTGCAATGCCGCGGCCATACCGCCCGCGGGGCCAGAGAACAGCGAAGACACCGGGAGCTTGGCCATCTTCGACGGCCGAACGACCCCGCCATTGGACTGCATGATGAGGACCTTGCTCTTCGGGAACAGGGCCTCGATGCGAGAGATATAGCCAGCCATTTTCGGCTTCACATATGCGTCAAGGACGGTCGTGCTCGTCCGTTCGTACTCCCTGAACAGTGGGTTCACTTCCGACGAGAGGGAGACCGCGAGCCCTTCTTGCACGAGGGCCTTGCCGAGCTTCTGTTCGTGCGAGGGGGTCATGAAGGAGAACAGGAAGGATACGGCCACGGCCTCGGCACCGGTGGCCTTGACCTCCGACACCAAGCGATGGACCTCGGCATCGGTCAGCGGCCTCAGGGCCGAACCGTCAGGTCCGACGCGCTCATCGGCCTCGAGCCTGAGGTCCCTCGAAACGAGCGGCGGTGGTCTTGAAAGGGGTTCGTATAGGCTCGGGCGGGTCTGTCGCCCGATCTCGAGGACGTCTTTAAAACCCTTGGTGGTCACAAGGACGGTCCTTGCGCCCTTGCGCTCGAGTATCATGTTCGTTGCAACGGTGGTCCCGTGGGCAAAGACGTCCACCGGTCGACCGATCTCCTCAAGGCCGGCCAGTATGGCGCTGTCAGGGCTCTTGGGAGTTGATGGGAGCTTGAAGGTCGTGAGGCGTCCCTCGGACACGAGAACGAAGTCCGTGAAGGTCCCGCCGGTATCCGTCGAAAGGAATACGGACCTAGTCGACCGTCCAGTCGTCCGGGCCGTCCCCCTTTTGCGCCTCGCCATCCCTCACTGGAACGGCCTTCCCCTTTTTATTTTCATCCTTGGTCCCGCGCTCGGTTGCAGGCAGGGGAGGGAGGTCTTTTGGGAACGAGACCAGGCCCTCGGATTCGGCCACGAGCCATATGTGCTTGCAGGGGACCATCATCTTCCGCGAATGGTAGATCCAGTCGGGGCAGTTGCAGCTGGCCATTATGGCCTTGCCCCGTTCTAGGCCGACATAATAGACGGACTTGCCCTTGCGGACTATGAACCTGGTATTGGTCACCTTCTCGACAGAGTATTCGGACCTGGATTCCACCACCTTGTGGAACCTGATGTCGGTGACGTCCAGAAGGACCTCCGCAGTGACAGTCTCGGTATCGTCCGCCAGGCAGGACCCTCCTCGAAGCGTGACTGGATTTCCTTCCAGCATATTAATCGTTTGGAATAGACACCAAATAGAGAAAATGAACCTACTAAATCGTACCTAAAAGAGAAATTGATTAACAAATGAGTGTTATTTATTGGTCCACTGCTTAGTATATGATTGAATACTAAAATCTATTAATAACTGAAATTTATTACGAATTCAATCATTAAAACTCCATCTTGACGAGGGATATCATTCAATTCAAAATCTGAAGGCGCATTAATGGTTCAAAGGGAAAACGACCCGATCAACGCCCCAAGAGAATTGGGAACGGTGCCAGAAGACCACAGGTATTACCTGAAGGGGATCGAGGACCTTTCCCCTGGAGACCATCTTTGCTTCATATACCGAACCGAGAAGGAACATAGAGAGTTCATGACGAGATATCTTAAAGACGGACTGCTAAATAACGAAAAGGTCTTTTACATTTTTCACGACCACAAGCCATCCACGATCATGCACTACTTAGAGAAAGTGGATGTGAATATTAAAGATCATATTGAAAAGGGGCAGTTCAGGGCTTTGACCGTCGACGAGGCGTATATGAAAGGAGGCGTATTCGAACCAGACACTATGATCGAAATTCTCAAAGCCGAGAGCCAAAAGGCCCTAGACGAAGGATACACAACGCTAAGAGTCACGGGCGAGATGACCTGGGCCCTTGGTAACTTGCCGGGTTCCGAACGGCTGATAGAGTACGAGGCGAAGCTCAATACCATCTTCCAGTCGAGCAAACTCATTGCTCTGTGCCAATACAATAGGTATAAATTCGACCCCGAGTTCCTGATGGAGGTTGTTGCGACACATCCATTTGTGGTCTATAATTCCGAGATCTATTGCAACTTCGATTTTGTCGATGCGACAAAAGTCCTCTATCATGACAGGGCGCCCATCCTCCTCGATAATTCGTTAAGAAACCTCGCGACTAGGAAAAGGCTTGAGATAGAATTGTGGGATAAGGCCCGCAAGTTGCTCGAAACACTCGATTTCCCCATCTGGGTCTGGAAGAAGTTGGGGGACGATTTCATTTTAGATTACTACAACCAGAGCAGCTTCTCCCTGAGAACGGCCAATTTCAAGGGGCTGAACGGCAAGATGTTCAAAGAGATGTTCAGCGAATATCCTGAGCTCGTCGAGGATATCGAGACAGCATACAAGGAGAAGCGGGAAATATCACGAGAGATGGCGTTCAGGCGCGGAAACGAGGGTGAGCGAATATACTTACAATGCATTTTCATATTCATGGAACCGAACATGATACTAATGAAGGGCCTCGACATCTCGAAGGAAATGGTTGTGAAAGAAAAGCTGAATGCCTGTGAAGGGAGGTACCAGGAGCTAATGAGCGTACTTCAGGAGGGTGTCTGGACCATCGATGCTGATAGCAACACGACCTACGTCAGCGAGTACATGGCCTATTTATTGGGTTACAAACCAGAGGAGATGATTGGAAAGAACCTCTTTGATTTCATGGATGAGAATTGGAAAAAGATTGGCGCCAACAATATCAAGCGAAGGAAAGAGGGCATCAGGGAAAGCCACGAGTTCGAGTTCTTGAGGAAGGATGGTAGCCAGGTCTACACAACATTGACCGTTGCGCCCCTCCGAGACAAGAAAAAAAGATACGCCGGAGCCATAGCAACGGTTCGGGATATTACCAAAGAAAAAAAGGACCAATTGAAAAAGAGAAAGGATCAAATGAGGTTCCATTTGGAGGAGAGGAACATCTATATCGTAAAAGAGGCCACCTCGAGTCTATCGAAGGAGATCTTTAAGGATCTCCTTCATGTCGGTCTCATGGGTTATGTCATATCCAGGACCCCGAAAAGGGAGTTCAGTCCCGACATTAAAGGGAAATACAAGTTTATTCAATTGAGTACAATAGTAAAGACCGGTTCACAGTCTATGAACTCGAAGGCCATATTGGATATCATTGAGAGTGCGGCC
>Ga0315288_10009821_pt1 | contig 12047 bp, 9 predicted proteins | sample YL17G11_20_MG_FD_203454 | JGI IMG/M metagenome (GOLD analysis project Ga0315288, IMG submission 203454) | Sediment microbial communities from Yellowstone Lake, YNP, Wyoming, USA - YL17G11_20 | ecosystem: Environmental > Aquatic > Freshwater > Lake > Sediment | place: USA: Wyoming | collected...
CATCTGCCATAAAGGGGGGCGTGTTTCCACGCCTTTCAAAAGCATGTCAAGCCCTGGTAAGGTTCTTCGCGTTGCGTCGAATTAAGCCACATGCTCCGCCGCTTGTGCGGGCCCCCGTCAATTCCTTTGAGTTTTAGCCTTGCGACCGTACTCCCCAGGCGGGGCACTTAATGCGTTAGCTTCGGCACGGAAAGAGTTGACACTCCCCACACCTAGTGCCCATCGTTTACGGCTAGGACTACCAGGGTATCTAATCCTGTTTGCTCCCCTAGCTTTCGCACCTCAGCGTCAGTCTCAGCCCAGAAAGCCGCCTTCGCCACCGGTGTTCTTCCCAATATCTGCGCATTTCACCGCTACACTGGGAATTCCACTTTCCCCTACTGGACTCTAGCCAGCCAGTTTCGAATGCAGTCCCGCAGTTGAGCCGCGGGCTTTCACATCCGACTTGACAGGCCGCCTACGTGCTCTTTACGCCCAATAATTCCGGACAACGCTCGCCCCCTACGTCTTACCGCGGCTGCTGGCACGTAGTTGGCCGGGGCTTCCTCTAGGGGTACCGTCAGTGCAAGCACCTTCGTCCCCCCAGACAGGACTTTACAACCCTAAGGCCTTCTTCGTCCACGCGGCGTCGCTGCGTCAGGCTTTCGCCCATTGCGCAAGATTCCCCACTGCTGCCTCCCGTAGGAGTCTGGGCCGTATCTCAGTCCCAGTGTGGCCGTTCACCCTCTCAGGTCGGCTACCCATCGTTGCCTCGGTGAGCCGTTACCTCACCGACTAGCTAATGGGCCGCGGGCCCATCCTGGAGCGGAAAGCAAGCTTTCCTTTTCTGCCGATGCCATATGGGAAAAGCAGTATATCCGGTATTAGCACGGGTTTCCCCGTGTTATCCCGGTCTCCGGGGCAGGTTGCCCACGTGTTACTCACCCGTTCGCCACTAGATTAACCCGTTAGCAAGCTACCAGGTAAATCCCGTTCGACTTGCATGTGTTAGGCACGCCGCCAGCGTTCGTCCTGAGCCAGGATCAAACTCTCCGTTGAAAGTTTGAGTCATCCAAAATCGCTCTACAAGAGCGGTCGTACAGGCCTCTCGCTGTTCAGTTTTCAAGGTGCCGAGGCGGATAACGCCTTTTTTCTATCAAAAAAAACACCGCTGATCCCAAGGGCCAGCGGCTTTCCAACCTCGATGATTTCCGCTATCTCTTGAGGTCCAGCCTTACAATTCCTCTTGAGTATTTGAAACCCAAATCCTTACATCCTCTGCCGATTTCAAGTTCCATTTAAATAGTATCACCGGACACAACGGGTGTCAAATCAGCTGTAACAGACCGACCGGTCGCCTCAAGTTACCTCGATCCTGAGAAAAGTTTTCCTGCCCTTTCGCAGCACTCTTCCGTTTACCCGGTCGATAGTCAGCTCCTGGTCGGCATCCTCCAGTCTCTCTCCGTCCAGGGTGACCCCGCCGCCCCTGATCAATCGCCTCGCTTCGCCGTTTGTGGATGCGAGGCCCAGGAAGACCAGCATGTCCACCACCCATATGCTACCGCCGACGAACTTCGAGGACGGCACCTTAGCCGCATCGACATGATCCGGGAGCTCACCCATGCTGAACACCCGCCTGAACTCATCGACCTCACGCGCGGCGGCCTCCGGGCCGTGGTAGACCTCGACGATCTCTCTGGCCAGCTTTTCTTTCGCGTCCCGCGGGTTCATGGAACCAGCAATGACCTGCGATCGTATTTCCTCTATCTCGTCCGGGCCGAGCCTGGTAACGAGCTGGAAGTACTTCCACATAGCCTCGTCCGGTATCGACATCAATTTGCCGAACATCTCCCGGGGATTGTCTGTCAACCCGATGTCGTTGCCGAGCAGCTTGCTCATCTTCTGTACTCCATCTGTCCCTTCAAGCAGTGGCAGCGTGAGCACGCACTGGGGCTCCTGGCCAAAGGCCCTCTGCAGATTTCTACCGGCAAGCAGGTTGAACTTCTGGTCCGTCCCACCTATCTCAACATCGGCTTCGAGCACCACTGAGTCGTAAGCCTGCATCACCGGGTACATGAACTCGTGAAGACCCAGAGGCCTCTGCTCCCGGTACCGGCGGTTGAAATCATCTCGCTCGAGTATCCGCGCCACCGTGAACTTAGAAGTAAGCTCCAGCACATCCTTGAAGGTCAGCGGCGCGAGCCATTCGCTGTTACGGGCCAGTCGCGCAGTGCTGGTGTCGATGATCTTGCCGGCCTGCTCCACGTAAGTCCTGGCGTTTCTCTCCACCTCTTCGGGTGTCAGCACCGGCCTGGTGGTATCCTGTTCGCTCGGGTCCCCTATGAGCGCCGTGAAGTCCCCGATTATCAACACTATCTGGTGCCCCAGCTGCTGGAAATCCCGTAGTTTGTTGAGGGGAACCGAGTGGCCGATATGGAGGTCGGGCCTCGTTGGGTCGACACCGAGCTTAACGGTCAAAGGCTTTCCGGTGTCGAGCGATTTCTGCACCTTGGCGCGCATCTCCTCCCCCGGTATCAACTCGACCGCTCCCGAGGTAATCGACTGTATCTGTTCTTCTACCCTGTCCTTCAGATCCATATTCACTCCGTGCCTGTTTACTTTTGTATCCGCCTAAGCGTATGACAGGGTAAGATTAAACGGGTAATCGTGATAACGCAACACGGAAGCCGTCTTTTGCCATCCAGATTTCGGTTTCACGACAAGAACATCTGGATATTATAGGATTCCACCTGCCGGACAGGGGAATAAAGTGTTATCATTGTTGTAAATGTTGAAGATGTGGTGCTATGAAAGTTATACTTAGAATATCGCTGGTGGTGTTTCTGGCCATCGGTATTTTCACAGGCGGGTTGCTGCTGTGGTTCTATTCGGGCGTGGGCTTGCCCAGGCTCTCCTCCCTAACTCACTACGAGGCAGCGCAGAACTCCAAGATATTCGCCGCCGACGGCACACTGTTGACCGAGCTTCATGGCGAGGAGAACAGGGAGATAATAGCGCTCGAGAAGATCCCTGATTCATTGTGCCAGGCCGTGGTCGCAGTTGAGGACGGCGACTTCTACAGGCACAGAGGGATAAACTGGAAAGCCGTCCTAAGGGCCCTTTGGGCCAACGTGGTCAGGCAGGGCGTGGTCCAGGGTGGCAGCACCATCACCCAGCAGTACGTGAAAAACGCTTACGTGGGGCCAAAGCGCACACTCTGGCGCAAGATACAGGAGGCCAACCTCGCCTACCAGCTCGAGAGCAAATACTCCAAGGACAAAATAATGGAGCTTTATCTCAATGATATCTACTTCGGACAGGGTTGCTACGGTATTTTCACGGCCTCTCAGAAATATTTTAACAAGCAGCCGCAGGCTCTCACCCTCTCTGAATGCGCGATGCTGTCGGCCGTCATACGCTCCCCGAGTTATTACGACCCTTACCTGCGGCCCCAGGCGGTCATCGATCGGCGCAACCTCGTCCTGAAAAAGATGGAGCAGCAGGGCTTCATAAAGCACGACCAGTCGGTCGCGGCCATGAACGAGCAGTTGCAGGTGGTGCCGCCGAACAGGAACTACGTGCCTCCTCCCGCTCCTTACTTCTGTGACTACATAACCGAGAAGCTCCGCAGTGACAAGAAATACGGAGACAAGCTGGTCTACCGGGGTGGCCTGCGCATCTACACGACCATAGACCTGCGTCTACAGGGCCTGGCGGAGCAAACACTGGCTCGCGAGCTGAACCCGGAGAAGGGCCCCGACGCGGCGATCATATGCATCGACCCGAAGACCGGGTACATAAAGGCGATGGTGGGCGGTAAGAACTACTATTTGAGCCAGTACAATGTCGCCGCCCAGGGGCACCGCCAGGCGGGGTCCGCGTTCAAGGTCTTTGTGCTTTCCAGGGCACTGGCCGATCGCGTATCCCCCGAGTTGACCTACGATTCCTCATCCCCGAAGACTGTAAGGCTCCCCGACGGAACTAAGTGGATAGTCAATAACTACGATGGGCACGGAAGCGGTTCCATGACTATCAGGAGCGCCACCATCCACTCCGTGAACGTTGTTTTTGCCCAGCTGATAATGGATGTCGGCCCCAAACGGGTATCCGATATGGCAGAAGCGATGGGGATAATGAGCGAGGTCGATACGAACCCTGCTATCGCCCTTGGAGGCCTCTCTATCGGTGTGACCCCCCTGGACATGGCAACCGCTTTCGGGACGCTCGCCAACAACGGTGTCCACGCAATACCGCGGTCGGTCTTCAAGATCACAGACGCAGGAGGTAACGTGCTCGAGGAGAACAACCCGGAAGCCCACACCATCCTGGCTCCCAAAGTCGCCGCCGAGGCCAACGATATTCTTCAGCAGGTCGTGTCCAGCGGCACCGGCACGGGGGCGCGGATAGGCAGGCCGCAGGCCGGCAAGACCGGCACCACGGAGGATCACGCGGACGCCTGGTTTGTCGGCTATACTCCGGACCTGGTCACCGCGGTCTGGGTTGGATACCCGCAGGGCAGGATCTCGATGTCCGGCATGACCGGAGGTAGCCTGCCCGCCAGCATCTGGCAGGAATTCATGAGCAAGGCACTCGAAGATACGCCCCCTACTCCCTTCCCGGAATCCGAGGAGAAGACCACCCCCGCCGAGACGCACAGGGGAGAACAGATAACCGTCAAGCTGTGCGGCACCTCAGGCCTGCTCGCGACGCCTTACTGCCCTCAGACACACTACCGGGAATTCAACCGCGGGGAGGAGCCTACCGAATTCTGCAACGTACACAAGAGTGCCACTACCAGCGCGATACCGAACGTCGTAGGACTTACCGAGTCGGCAGCGCGCGCCGCGCTTTCCGAGGCCGGTTACCAGGTCCAAGTGACCAAGCAGGAAAGCAACCGTCAGGTCGCGGGTACGGTTATCTCGCAGACGCCCGCCGCCGGAGCCTCTCTTTCAAGCGGTAGTACGGTCACGATCACGGTGTCTACCGGTCTTCCCCAGAATACGGTCCCGAGTGTTATTGGCCTCTCGGAAGCCACCGCTGTGGGCCGGATCGAGGCGGCCGGATTCACCGCTGTCGTAAACTACGCGGCAGGCGGCGCTCCCGGCACCGTTGTAAGCCAGAGTCCCGGTGGGGGTACAAGGCTTCCTGCGGGATCCAACATCTTCCTCCTGGTAGGCCGGAGCGAAAAAACGACCGGTAACTTTGATTTCCTCGGGTTCTTCGCCAGGTTGTAGAGCTTTACAGAAGAAAAGCCTGCCTAGCGTTTCACCCTCGAGACCCTCTCGAGGCCTGAAAAGGCGATGCAGTTGACGCCCTGCTTCTCCAGTTGGTCCAGGAACAGGTTGACCCCGATGTTGTCGGAGGAGATATGCCCGGCAATCACCACGTTGACGTGCTGCTTCTCTGCTTCTTTGCGCAGTTTGTCACCCATGTGCATTCCTACGATTGTCCCGACCCCGGCAGCCGCGAGTCTCTCGATAGCCGCCTCGGGGCCCTCGGTGCCACCGGTCATGTCAACCAGTATCTCGCCGGCCCTGTTCTTCTTGTCTCCGACCAGGACCGTTGGGGACATGCCTCGCCCCGCTGCGTTGCGGTACTCCGGCTCCTTGAGCAGCAACTCCAGGACGTCGCCGACCAGGCGCGGTTTAGAACGCTTTAACGCCCTTGTAAGGTGATCGGTAACAAGGTTGTCGGCAGGCGTGTGTGCACACATGAACGGAACATCCAGCAGTTGCGCGGCCTGGACCGGCCTCTGGTGGTTCTGTGGCAGGAAAGCCCGCCGGATCTCCTGCATTCTCTCCGATATCAGCGCGTCGCCTATATTCACGGGAACGCCGAACCTGGCCCAGACGTCCGCCTGTACACCCATCACGTCCGCGAGCGCTGAAAGGGCATTCCCCTCGGGATGGTGGGATATGCACAGGTCGATATGTGTGCCGGTCTGGCGAAGACGGTCCACCAGGATTATCTCTGCAGCCTCTACGTCGATGCCGGCTATCACGCTTTTGACCTCGAGATCGGATTTTCCGTACAGCACACGCGTGTCTGCGAACGGGTTGGTGAGCCTTTCCCTGTCGAAGAATCGCCTGTCGTCCCCTTTCAGCCCCTTATATTCATTCGCAGCATCCTCCAGTACCTGCTTTATCCCGACCCTGCCTCGCGGGTCCTTGCGGGACCCGAGGTCAACAGCGGTGCGGTATATCTGGTCGAGCTTCATCGGTGGTACCTCCTCTGAACCCGGGCCTTCACCTGGAAACGTACGGGTTCCCATTTATCAGGAAACGCAAGTGTAGTTCCTTCGACCCCACAACGTTTACTCTCCTGGTGGCGAATACCCCGGCTTCTTCGTCTCTCTCCCCTTCCCAAATGCCCAACGGTCCGGTGTTCAATACCGCTTGATTGTGATCGATGTCTATACCAAGAGCCCGGGTCAGCCTCGCGGGCCCTTTGGTCAGTACTGCCCTGTCCTCCTGGCCCCGCCTCCGGGTCATCAAAGGCAGTCCTTCTGTCGGCTCCAGCGCCCTAATCAGAACAGCGCCAGCCCGTCCGTCATCTTCCGTAACGGCGTTGAACATGTAATGCATCCCGTAGATAAGATAGACATACGCGACCCCCGGCGGCCCGAACATTACGTGGCTGCGCCCGGTGCTTCCGAAACGGGCGTGGCTTGCGTTATCCAAAGGGCCGAGGTACGCCTCGGTCTCGACGATGATCCCCGCTGCCCGGCCTTCCGACGTCGTGTTCCTCAAAACGCATCCTAGCAGCTCGCTTGCCACCGTGCGCGTGTCTCGTCCGTAAAAGGACGCGTCAAGCCTGTGTCTTCGACCCGGACCGCTCAGTCCTTTTCTCCCTCGCCGAAAAGCCCTTCCTGCACCATGTCCGCCTCACCGCCCGAGAGTATGTCTCCCGCCCTTCTCTCGATATCGTCGAGGTCGAGACCGCACTCTTCTTTTATGGAGCGGCGGAGCATCGGCCCTACGTGCTGCAGGTCCGAGTGCACGCGCTCCAGTATTTCAAGCGCCATCGCGGCTTCGACTTCTCCCGGCCCCTCGCGGGTCATGTCCCTGAGTATGGTTGCCTCGGTGCGCGACGCCACAAGCGGCTCGGAAAGCCCTTCGATATATACTATCGTCCTCCGCGCCGGCCCTCGGTTATCTTCGATCGGAACAAATCCGACGATCTTGTCCGACCGAAAATACTTCCCGTATCCCAGGGCAACGATTACCCCTTTTTTTACCTCCAAAGTACACCCCCAGCATGTCGCCTAACGGAAATAATACCACAAGCGTCCTCATACACCCGATATCATCCTCTCCCCGTCCGCGATCTGCTTTTCGACCGCTCTCCTCGATGTGCCTCCGGTCTGCCCCCGGCGTCCGATAGAGGAGTCCACGGACAGGTAATCCATCGCTCCTTCGTCGAGCGCATCGGAGAACGACTGTAATTCCTTGAAAGTGAGTTCGTTGAGAGACCTGCGCTCCTTAACCGCGTGCATGACGACCTCCCCCACTATCCTGTGCGCCTCAGGAAACTCCACGCCTTTCTGCACCAGGTAGTCGGCGAGGTCCGTAGCGGTAGTGAACCCGCCTGCCAGTAATTCCGCCGCCCTCTCCGGGTTGAACACCATGGTGGCTACAGTCCGCTCCAACAGGGAAAGGCAGCCGGCTGTTGTTTCAAACGCGTCAAACAGCGCCTCCTTGTCCTCCTGCAGGTCCCTGTTATAAGCCAGGGGAAGCCCTTTTAGCACCGTCATCATTGCCACGAGGCTGCCGAGCACACGTCCAGTCTTCGCCCTTACGAGCTCGGGGCCGTCCGGGTTCTTCTTCTGGGGCATCAGGCTCGAGCCAGTCGCCCACGCGTCATCCAGCTCCACCAGGGCGAACTCCTGTGAGCACCACAGTATTATCTGTTCTGCAAGCCTGCTCAGGTGGATCATACTCATAGAAAGCGCGAAAAGAAGGTCGCATACAAAGTCCCGGTCACTCACGGCATCGACACTGTTAGGCGATGGCTGTGAGAAGCCAAGCTCCTCCGCGAGTGCCTCCCTGTCTATGCCGAGACCAGTCCCGGCCAGCGCTCCCGCACCCAGCGGCATGCTGTCCGCAAAGGCCCGCGCATTCCTGACCCGCCTGTGGTCCCGTTCTAACATGAACAAAAAGGCCAGTAGAAGTTGCGCCATCAAGACAGGCTGAGCCTGTTGAAGGTGGGTGTGCCCCGGGACCGCCAGGTCGAGTGTCTGCCGCGCCTTCTCGAGCAAGGTTCCCTGTAGTACCCTTATCAGGGCGGCGACCTGCCCACTCTCGTCGATCACCAGCAATCGCATGTCGGTTGCCACCTGGTCGTTGCGGCTCCGCCCAGTGCGCACCTTTCCTCCCGCCGGCCCCATCATCTCGCAGAGGCGCCGCTCTATCGCGGTGTGGATGTCCTCGTCGGTGGGCTGGAACTCGAACGCTCCGCTGTCGAGCTCTGCCTCTATCTTTTCCAGCGCCGATTGGATGCCCGATTTCTCTTCAGAGGTGAGTACGTCCGCCTTCGCCAGTTCCCCGGCCCAGGCCTTCGTCACCTTTATGTCGTACCGGTACAGGCGCTGATCAAAGCTCAAAGAGGAGGTGAACTCGAAGAATTCCCGGTCGGGCTCTCTGTCAAACCGCCCCCCCCACATCTTCATCCTTGCCGCCTCCTCCCTTTTCCCGGTCACTCCTGGCCCATACCTTGAGGGGAAGACCCCAGAGCTCGATGAAACCTCTGGCTGCGCTGTGGTCGAACACGTCGGCCTTGTCGTACGTGGCAAGCCCGAGGTCGTAAAGCGAGTTAGGTGAGCGTCGACCCACCACGGCCACGCTTCCTTTGTAGAGCTTCAGCCGCACTGTTCCAGTGACCCTCTCCTGCAGGTCCCTGTTGAAAGCCTCTATGGCATGGTTGAGCGGGCTGAACCATAGGCCTTCGTAAGTCATTTCAGCCACCCTCTGGTCAAGGGCTCGTTTGCCGGCTGTGGCGTCACGGGTGAGGGTCAGGCGCTCGAGGTCGCTATGGGCCTGTATAAGCATAACGGCAGCCGGCGCTTCGTATATCTCCCTCGACTTTATCCCTACCAGGCGGTCTTCTATCACGTCTATGCGCCCCACACCGTTTTCGCCACCAACCCGGTTGAGCCGTTCCAGCAATTCGACAAGTCCCGCCCCCGCCCCGTCCAGTGAAACCGGCACCCCGTGCTCGAACCCTATCTCTACATAGTGCGCCCTGTCAGGCGCCGCTTCCGGCGATACGGTCCATTCGTAAGCGTCCTCGGGCGGCTCCCGCCATGGGTCCTCCAGCACCCCGCATTCAGCGGAGCGTCCCCACAGGTTCTCATCAACGCTGTAAGGGGACTCGGCGGTAACCGGCACGGGAATACCCCACTTGAGCGCGTACTCTATCTCTTCCTCACGAGACATCTGCCATTCACGCATCACGGCAATTGTCTCGAACGACGGGTCCAGAGCTGCCGTTGCCACCTCAAACCGGACCTGGTCATTACCCTTGCCGGTGCATCCGTGAGCGACCCTGGTCGCCCCGTGACGTAAAGCTGCCTCCACCTGGAGCCTGGCTATAAGGGGCCTTGCAAGGGCCGTGGCAAGTGGGTACTGGCCCTGGTACAGCGCGTTTGCCCACAGAGCGGGTACCACGAAGTCCCTGGCGAAAACCTCGCGGGCATCTACCACCTCGGCCTCGACAGCGCCGGTCTGCAGGGCCTTCGCCCTTATTTCCTCCGTGTCCCCGGGTTGACCAACGTCCGCTGTCAACGCGATCACGTCCAGGCCTTTCTTCTCTATCAGCCAGCGGACCGCCACCGAGGTGTCCAGCCCCCCCGAGTATGCCAGCACCACTTTCTCCCTACCCTGCGGTCTCTGTGTATCGGCCAACGTTCTCACCCCCGGTCACCGGAATACTCGAGCAGTGTCCGCGCGATCTCTTCGCTCGAAACACCATTTGAACAGATTATTAGAATTGTATCGTCACCTGCTACAGTCCCCGCCACGCCTCTTATCGTCGCCGCGTCAATCGCAGCCGCGAGCCCCTGCGCGTTCCCGGGTGACGTCCCCGCCACCACCAGGTTTCCCGAGGTCTCGACCGTAAGCAGGAACTGCGGTGCCACCCGCATCAACCCGTTGTCCGTTCTCCCCTGCTCCCGCAAGGTACCGGCATCGGCGTAGCGGATGTTCCCCTGCCGATCACGGCCCTTTATCAGCCCCAGCTCACCGATATCCCTGGAAACTGTGGTCTGGCTGACTGTGAATCCATCCTTTTCCAGCATTTCCACTATCTGGCTCTGGCTGGTTATTACGTGCTCTTTTATCTTCCGGACTATCGCCGCCTGTCGTCGCGTTTTCATGATGCCACCTACCCGAATATCATCCCCAGCAGGGATATCTGGACATGAAGCCTGTTCTCGGCCTGGTCCCATACCGCCGAGTGGCTTCCGTCCAGCACTTCGTCCGTGATCTCCACTCCACGGTGCGCGGGCAGACAGTGGAGCACCATTGCGTCTTCGTGAGCAAGAGACACCAGTTCCTGATCCACCTGGAACCCTTTGAAATCCTCTGATATCTCAGCCTCGTCACTATCCGTTCCCATGCTGACCCATACGTCCGTATAGATGACATCCGCGCCTCGCACGGCACCCTGCGCGCTGTCTGTCAATTCGAGAGATGACCCGTAAGTGCCGCAGTATTCCATGCACTCGTCGACTATGTCCCGTCCAGGCTCATGCCCCTTCGGGGTTGCCACCGTCATCTCCATGCCCAGCTTCGTCCCGGCCCTCATAAGCGAGTTAGCCACGTTATTCCCATCTCCGACATAAGCCAGTTTGATGCCCTTGAGAGATCCCTTGTACTCGAGGATGGTGAGCATGTCGGCCAGCGCCTGGCATGGGTGACAGGTATCTGTCAGCGCGTTTATAACCGGTATCTGCGACGCGCTGGCAAGAGCCTCAAGCCGATCGTGGCCGAAGGTGCGCACAACAAGGCCGTCGAGATACCTTGATAACACCCTGCCGGTATCCTCGATCGTCTCCCCGCGGCCGAGCTGCATCTCACCTCCGCCCAGAGTTATAGGGTATCCGCCCAGCCTGAGGACCGCTACCTCGAAAGAAACCCTTGTCCGGGTAGATGGTTTTTCGAAAAGAAGCCCGATCGCTTTTCCAGAGAGCGGTCGATACCCTTTCGTGCCTTCATTTTTAAGCCTCATCGATTCCTCGATGAGGTCCTCTATCTCGCCTCCGTCGAACGGCTTGAGACTCAAGAAGTCACTGCCGCGTAACCTATGCCTGACCAATATTCACTCCTGTCCTAGTGCTCCGTCCCATAAATAACATGGCATTCGAGCACCACTGCATCCACGCCTGCCGCGTTCCGCTCCCTGCGGCGTACTCCCGGTACACCTCAGTCGCGCGCCTTGCAGGCGCGGCGCTTTGGCGCTCTCGGTGCGTCAAGCTATCTATGGGACGGAACACTGGTCTTTTAGCCCCGTCAGCACTTCCTCTAGTATGCCCGCCCCTGCCAGCGCGTCTTCCTCGCTGATCACCAGCGGGGGCAACAACCGGACCGCGTCAGGGGTCACGTCGTTCACCAGAACCCCGCGCTCGAGGCAGTCCAACACCACCTTGCGGGCGCAGTCTTCATCGAACTGGATCGCCAGCATCAGGCCCCTGCCCCTCACCTCCCGGACCAGCGGGATCCTCCTCTTCAATGACTCGAGCTTTTCGAGCAACTTATTTCCAACCCTCCCGGCATTACCGGGCAGGTCCTCTTCTATGACGACCTTGAGAGTCTCCACGGCAGCCGCGCACGCCAGAAACCCCCCTCCGAAAGTGCTCCCATGGTCTCCAGGCTGCAGGACATCCCCGAGTTTGCTCGAGGCAATCAACACCCCGATCGGCACCCCGTTAGCCAGCCCCTTCGCCAGTGTCATCATGTCCGGCCTGACACCAGAATGCTGGTGCGCGAACAGCTTCCCCGTGCGTCCGATTCCTGTCTGTACCTCGTCAAGGATGAGAAGCGCCCCGTACCTGTCGCATGCGCTTCGCGCGG
>Ga0315288_10009822_pt1 | contig 12047 bp, 8 predicted proteins | sample YL17G11_20_MG_FD_203454 | JGI IMG/M metagenome (GOLD analysis project Ga0315288, IMG submission 203454) | Sediment microbial communities from Yellowstone Lake, YNP, Wyoming, USA - YL17G11_20 | ecosystem: Environmental > Aquatic > Freshwater > Lake > Sediment | place: USA: Wyoming | collected...
TCCCCTCTTGTTCTTCGCCCCATTAATCAACTCACCTGAGGATACGCGAGCAGTGTTCTGCATCCGGCGCACACGAGCTGGGATTGAGGCCCGCCTGTGATGATGAAAAGAGAAGAGATAGAAAAAAAAGTTGAGGAAAAAAGATATCAGCGGTCGATCAAAAAGCTTCGGAAAGTCGAAAGAAAGCGTCTCTTCTTCTCTCCCCCTTTTTCTCTTTCTCCCTCTCCTCCATCGCCCCTCCAAACTCACTGGCCATCGCCGACGCCGCGGCCATATAGTCGTGTGGGATCATGATCGTCGAGCGTTAGACGCAAAGGAGACAAGACAAGAGGCTTTCTCGCTCCTCGTCTCTTCTGCTTCGCTCCAGAAACAATGCCTCGTTGCCGGTCGACCTTGTTTTCGCGTCCTCTTGCTCTCTCTCCTCTCTCCCTCTCCCCTCTTCGGCCCTCTCTTCCCGTCGACGGGATCGCCCGAAGCGTGCTACCAGAACGCGCGACGCCAGAGGGAAAGGGGGGACACGCGTCGAGGTTCTCAACGTGGGAAGAAACAGAGCACGATTGTACTCTTACGTTTTTTTCTTTCGTCCTCCTCGGGCGCCGGGTCGCGAGCGAAGAGGAAATCAATGATTTTCCCTGATTTTCTTTCAGAGCTGATTTTCTTCTCTAGACATACGCGCTCAGATACGCCCTCCCGCTGTACCGTACGCGCGCCGCCCTCTCTTTACCATTCGCCGCCGCCGCCCCCCCGATCAATCTTCAAATCACGTTTTGTTGTTGTTTTTTAAACCGAACCCCAAAAAATACTCTTGAAAAAAAATTCTCGGCCGCCGCAAAATTAAAAAAAAAGTTATCTTTCCTTTCTCTCTCCTCGCCCGCGCCACGTGAAACACCATTCCCCGTCTTCCCTCTCCGTCACGAGATCTTGACAGTCTCGACCTGGATGTCGTAGAGGTACGCGTCGGGATCGACCTTCGCGCCGCACCTCGAGCTCGACAGCGCCGCGAACGCCTCGATCACGTCGACCTCGAAGCCCGTGCGCGAAAACGTGTTGCGGTCGCGGTCGTACTTCTTCTTGGCCTCGGCGAAGAGCGGGTCCGCCGCGGCGAGCCTCGCCTCGCACTCCTCGGCCCTGTCCTCGGGGACGGACGCGGCCCAGAGCACGAAGGCGGGCCTCTGCCAGAAGAGCGGGAGCGCCGGGCCAAAGGGGCCGTCCTTCCCCGGCTTGGCGCCGAGCCCGGCGAAAAAGTCGCGGACTGCCACGGCGTCGGCGTCGACGGCCGGGAGCTTCCCGGCCGGCCCCGCCGTTTCCCCGCCGTCGACCCGCCCGACGTTGACCGGGAAGTCCGCGGTCACGGCGTCGGCCGCGGCGGGGTTGGCCTTCCCGTCGGGGCTGCGCGCCGCGGCCCTCCGGAGCTTGGTGTCGCGGAAGCTCGCGCGCAGCGCCGTGCGCGCGGCGAGGACCTCGAGGTCGGCCCACGAGACGCCGGCCTGCCCGGGCCGCGCCTGCGCGTCGATGGCCTCCTTCGCCCTCCTGAGCTTCGCCACGTAGGGCGCGAACTCCCTGTTTTCGGGCCTAGCCGCCTCCTCCTTGTTGAGGATGACGGAGCCGTCGAGGCCGCCAGACTTGGTGGCGACGTCGTACGTTCCGGCGTCGTGGAGCACGAGGCGCAGCGCGACGCGCGCGTCGTCGCCCGTGATGACTTCCCTTAAAGCTTTATCGCAGCGCTGGATAAACTCCTTGCGGATGGCGCCCTTCTGAAAGGTGTTGAGGGAGGCGACCGGGATGGTCATGGTCTTCTTCTTGGACTCGCCTCCGTCGGCGGCGAGGGCGGGGAGGGCGGGGAGCGACGCGGCCGCGAGCGTGGCGGCGGCGGCGGAGGCGAGGCCTGGGGGCGTGATTTTGTTTTTTGAGTGTCGTCGTTAATTTTTGGGGAGTGGGTTTCATGATCTTGGCAATCTCTTCCCCTTTTTTCAATACGTCGCTCGCGAAAGAGGCGCGAAATGAAAGAGAGAGAAAGAAAGAAAGAAAGAAAGAAAGAAAGAAAGAAAGAAAGAAAGAAAGAAAGAAAGAAAGAAAGAAAGAAAGAAAGAAAGAAAGAAAGAAAGAAAGAAAGAAAGAAAGAAAGAAAGGAAGGAAGAAAGAGAAAAGAGAGGAAGAGGAGGGAACGAGCGAGACGCGTGGGCATCGACCCTTATCCTCCCCCTCTAACGTTCCATCAGTCAGTTCCCCGATCTTCGCTCGTATTTCTTCGCTTCCTCGGAACTGCGATCCGCCGCGTCCCCTTTGGATAGATCGCGAGCCTCTCTATCGATTGCCACAATAATTGAAAACGCACCGGTCGCCAAAAAGTCGCGGCGGCTGCGATCGATCTGAGCGTCGTCGTCGGCGGTCGTCATCGGCTTGATGGCTGCCGACGCCGAGACGACTCGGGCGACGGCGGCGCGGGGCTTCGTGGCCTTGCCCGTCGCGACCATCGCGGCGTGGCGGCTCGCAGGGATCGTCGAGAAGCGCATTGTCTGCATCGCGATTGGTTAGAAGCGGCTACAGCCAGAGGGAGGACGAAGGGGGGGAAGAGAAAGAACAAGGAGTGGCACAAATGTTTTTTTTACAAGCAAAGTGTCTTTTTTTTGTTGTTGTTCAAAGCGTCGGCCACGGCCGCGGCTCGACCTCTTCCTCGGGGAAATCGTCGCCGCCCCCGCCGCCGGCAGCAGCAGAAGCAGCACCGGCAGCACTGGCGCCGGCAGCAGCGACCCCGGCGAAGCACGCCAGTGCCGCCGCGGCCGCGAGCACAAACCCTCCGGCCGTCGCCGCCGCGGCCCAGGGCGCGCTCGCGTCCCTCAGCGCGCAGCAGGGCAGCCTCTTGAGCTCCAGCAGCGAGGGTGCGACTCTCGACGGCGCGGCGGCCGCCTCGAACTCGCGGGCGCGCGCCCTGAGCGACGCCGCGGTCTCTGGCAGGTTGAGGATCGAGCGGCGCTCCCTCGCGGGCAGGCCCGCCTTGGCGACGAGGCCCCTGCCGGCGTCCGTCTGCAGGAGGGCGAGGGCGGCGCCGCCCAGAGGAGCGGCCGCCTTTTGTGTCGTGCCGTTTTGGGGCTTTGGGGCTGCCGCGGCGGCGTCGTTGTCGGCGAGGAGGAGGCGCCTCATGTCGGGAGAGATGCCCAGGAGCGAAAAGACGCTGCTGCTGCTGCTGCTGTTTGCTCCTCCCGTCGGTGCTCCTCCGTCGAGGTAAAAGAGCGCGAGCCTGGAGGCGAGATCGCCATCGACGTAACCAGAAGAAGAAGAAGAAGAAGAAGAAGAAGAAGAAGAAGAAAGAGAAGAAGAAGAAGCGGCGGCGGCGAAGCGACGGGCTGCGGCCGTCTCTCCGTAGAGGCACGCGTCCCTCGAGGCCTCGGCAGCCACGGCCCCTCCGGCCAGGCCCGCAGCGGTTCCGAGGCTCGCGGCCGCAAAGGCCAGGGCCGCGGCGAGGAGGAAGCGGCGGGCGCGAGGAGGAGTGGGAGGAGGGGACGCGTCGCCCCCCTCCCTCTTCGTCCTCCGCGAGCAGGGGCAGCACCGCGCCGCGGGCGAGAGCGAGACCGCGCCCAGGACCGCGGCGGCGACCCCCAGGAATCCCAGCGTGAGGGCCAGGACCCCGGCGGCGGCGGCGGCCGCAACGTGCTCGCTCCACGCCTCGTAGTCCCGCCTGGCCCCTTCGAAACCCCCGGTCAGCGCCGAGCGAACCGCGGCGGCGGCGGCGCCGCCCCTGTCGGCGACGGCGCCCGCGGCCGCGGCGGCCGAGGTCGCGTCTGCCTGCAGCGCCTCGACGTCCAGACCCAGCGAGGAGAGCAGGGCGGAAGAAAGGGAAGAAGAAGATGGAGAAGCGGCGGCGGCGGCGGAAGTCGAGAGCGAGGAGGCGGCAGAGACGATCGAGGGGAGGGCCCCGGCGAGCGAGAGCAGCCCCGACTGCGCCTGCCGGGCCAGCGTCACCGCGGCGTCGCCCGGCTCGAGCGCTGCGAGCGCGGCGCTGGCGGCCCCGGTCGCCGCTCGCCAGGAGCTTCTGGGCTGCCCGCGGAGGGCGGAGGCCGCTGCGGCGGTGCCCCAGCAGCAGAGGGAGAGCGTCGCGGCGCAGAGGAGGAGGACGAGGGCCGAGAGGCAAGGGAGGGAGGAGGACGACGACGGCGGGGAGGGAGGGCTTGCCGAGATTGAAATTTCTGCTTCATTGGAACTGGCGATGAAGTTGAACGAAACGCCTCCCTGCTGGTGCTGCTTCTTCAGCTGTTCTCGAGCCGCCGCTCTCCTCCTCGTCGCCGCCCGAGCACCAGCAGAGCGAGAAACCCTCACCCTGCGCGCGGCGGCGGACGCGGCAGCAGCAGCGACGCACAGCGCGCCGACGCCAAAGCCGAGGACGACGCCTCCGGCGGCGAGCCCAGGAATGCCACGCGCGGAGGCCGTCGCCGCCCAGTATGCGGACGTCGCCGGGTCGTAGGACGTCGACTCTGCGGCGGAGGCGTCGGCCACGGTGAGGCGGCTGCAGGCCGGGAGCCGCGGAGGCACGAATTGGCTCATTCTTCGCTGTGGGAAGCGAGAACCGAAGGCGGAAGTGACAGAGAAAGTGAGCAAGATTGCTTCAATTTTTTGTTGGACTCCTCTATCTCCTCTTCTTCTGTCTCTTCTCCGCTCCGGCCTCCCCTCCTCTCTTACCAAGCTCTCTTTTCATTCGATTAGGGTTTTCATTCGTTTTGTTTGTTGCAGGCTGCAGAAGACGAAAAAAGTAAAAGCGCAGAATAAAACAAGGGGAACAGAGAGCTGCCGAGTCCTCCACCCCCTCCCTCTCTCCACTCCCTCTCAAACTCTTCTCCTCGCTTCCCCCCCTCTCTCTCTCATCTCTCAAGCAGCGAAGTGGATCCCGGCGGCATTAAAGTGCGCCAGCAGCCCCAGGAACTCGTCCTGCGACATCTTGGATGCGCGCCTCTGGTCGAAGCCGCTCGACTCGACCACGCTCGCGACGCGCGCGCGGAACTCCTCGGAGACCTTCCCGCGCCGCCGCTGGTGCGCCGGGTTTGCTGCTGCCGCGGGGCCGGCGCTCCCCTGTCGCGGATCGGGCCGCGCGTCGTCGGCGCCCTCCTCCTCCCCTCCCACGGCGGCGCTGCAGGCCACCGAGTCGTCGACGGCCATCGCCTCGATGCCGCTCACCGAGGGGAGGGCCGAGGCAGAGGTAGCACCCCCGGCAGAGCCATGATGAGCTAAGGCAGAGGTGGCGGCGTTGGCCAGCGCCTCGTGCGTCCTCGCGTTGTGCTCGAGCAGCGCCAGCGCCGCGCTCTGCTTGAACAGCGCTCCCAGAGTCCTGTTCTTCCTCCCGAAAGCCAGGCGCAGCAGCCCGTCCCACTCGCCAAAGTGCACGGGAGGCGGGGGGCGGCGAGGCTCGATCCTCACGACGCTCGAGTCGACCTTGGGCGGCGGGCGGAAGTTGTTGGCGCCGACCTTCAGCAGGTGGTTGACCCTGCTGAGCAGCTGCACGTTGGCGGCCAGGCGGCAGTAGAGCGAGTCGCCCGGCCTCGCCACGAGCCGCATCGCGAACTCGTGCTGGAACATGATCACGGCGGACCGGAACGGCGGGCTGTGGCTCAGCAGCTTGAAGGTCAGGGGCGACGAGATCTGGTACGGGATGTTGGCGACGCAGAGGTCGAAGTAGGGCAGCTGCGTCCGCATCACGTCGCCCTGCAGCACGGTCAGCTTCGACTCGTGCGGCGTGCCGGCGACGCGCCGCCGGAGCTCGAGGACCATCCGCGGGTCGACCTCGACGGCCACGACGGCCTTGGCGCGCTCGAGCAGGCGCAGCGTCAGGTTCCCGGTGCCGGGCCCGATCTCGAGGACGACGTCGGTGGGCTTGACGCCCGCTTTCTCGACGATGGCGTTGACGACCGCGGGGTTCTTGAGGATGTGTTGCCCTCGGGACTTGAGGAACTCGATGCCTGGTGGTGTTTGGAGTTTTGTCGGAGTTGGAGAGAGAAGAGGAAGGAGAGGTTGGCGCCCGAGGTCGTTGAGAGAGAGCGGGAGAGAGAGAAAAGAGCCGCCGTCGAAAGAAAAGACGCGAAATGCGTTTCGCATCGACGGAAGGCGCAAGCCTTCAAAGCCTTTCTGTTTACGTTTTCAATCTTTGAGGCGATTCTTCACGCAATCATCTAGGCTCTGGATAACGGCAACGACTATCGGAGGCATCCATCGATGGGCACGAGGAAAACAAAATCCGCAAGTGCCGCCCAACATCGAGAGAGAACGTCGACGCCGCAATTCTCCTACCTGAAAACCCGCCCCCGCCCTTTTTCGCGGCCTTTTTGGCCACGCCGCCGGCAGCGCGGAGGCCCTGGGTGTACGTCATGGGTGGGCAGAGAGAAGAAGACGGAAGAGAGAAAGAGACTGTAAGGAAATAACCGCTTTACTAGTCCTAGAACTCGTCAAAAGGCTGAAGTTCAGTGTCACTGTGAGCAATTTTTTTTTCACTTTTCATTCGATTCGTTCGCTCTAGCTCTCTCCCTCTCCTCGCGCCTCTCTGCGCGTCACAACGATGGAGGGCGACGCTGACGAGCGTGCTGAAGTTGCTGCTGCCCCTGATGATGCAGGCGTGACGGCAGCAACAGCAGCACCACCACCACCACCATCAGCAGCACCAGCAGCGACGACGCAAACGAACATCGCCGCCGACGGTGTCGTTGCTCTTCCTGCTCCTGCTGCTGCTCCAGCTCGGTCGCACCCGAACGAGGCCGACCCCCCAACAGCTAAAGACGTCCCAGAGCGAGTAGGAGAGCACCAGCAACAAAACGGAGAAACAGAAAAGGCGACAACAAAGACCGACGCCGACGATGCCGACGCCGCCGACGCCCCTCCTCCTCAACCCCCCCTCGACGACGAGGCCCTACTCGCCTCCTTCTTCGCCGAGGTCAAGTCCGCCGACCGCGACGCCGAGGTCAACCGCATCCTGGGCGCCTTCAAGCTCAACCCCTACGAGCAGCTCGGGGTGCGCTTCGACGCCGACGCCGGCGAGGTCGCGAGGGCCTACCGGAAGTCCTCGCTGCTCGTGCACCCGGACAAGTGCTCGCACCCGCGCGCCGCGGACGCGTTCGACCTGCTCGGAGCCGCCGCCGCCTCGCTCAGGGACGGCGCCGAGGGCCTCGACGAGCTGCGGTTCGTGCTGGACTCGGCGAGGGAGCAGCTCCGCGCCGAGAGGAAGAAAGAGGCGAAAAAGGACGGCGCGGCGAGGCTGGCGGCGCTCGTCGTCGGCGGCGGCGCGCAGGGAGTGCAGGCCGCCTGGGAGCGGTCCGAGGCCTTCCACGAGCGGTGGCGGGCGCTGAGCCGCGAGTCCCTGGCCCGCAACGAGTTCAAACGGCGGAAGCTGACGCTGCGGCTCAAGGAAACCGAGGAGCGGCTGGCCGGCGAGGCGAAGGCCGAGAGGAAGAAGGCCAAGACGGAGCGGAAGAGCGAAAAGGCGTGGGAGAAGAGCAGGGAGGGGCGCGTGGGAGCCTGGAGGGATTTCGCGAAGAAAGGAGGCGGTGGCGGCGGTGTGACGGCGGCGGGGGGGGGCCAGAAGAAGGGCAAGGCGGGCGCGAGCATGCCGCTCAAGGGCCTGCCGAGCTCTTGGAGCGGAGGCGTGGGGGCGTCTTCGGGGGCGGCGGCGGCGGCCGCGCCAGGAGCAGCGGATCCAAACGGCGCTGCTGCTGCCTCCGCCCGAGACCCGGAGCGCTCCTACGTGCGCAGGCCCGCACCCGGGGGCGAGGGCTTTTGAATTCGAGAGAGAGAGAGAACGAGAGAGGAGATAACTATAAAAAAGACTTGAAACTTGTAGCAACACACACAATTTTTGAATCGCCCCCGAACAAAAAAAAACTCTCCTTCTCCAACTTTCCTCACGCTTTGTTTTACCTCCCGCGACGAGGAGCAGCGCCCGGACCGGCTAGCTCGCAGCTCGAACTCCCGTCCCCGTCGCAGTCCAGCCCCGCCCACCTCGCCGCGGCCAGCGAGCAGTCGAACCGCGGCTTCCCTGCCCTCTCGTTGACGTCGTTGTGCGCCTCGCAGCACCACTGCCGCGCGCCCCCGCCGCCTTCCGCCGCCACGGCTCTCTCCGGCGGCCTCGCGTCGACAATCTTCCCGAAGTGATCCGCGCACTCGGCGCACGGGTAGAGCTCCGCCAGGGAGTGCACCAGCTGGCAGAAGGCGCGGCGCTGCAAGCGCGAGGGCGCGGCAGGCAGGGCTGCGGCGACCGAGTGGAGGAGCGTCCACGTCGCGCGGCCGAGCTCGTCCTTCGAGACGCGCTGCAGATGCTGCTGTGACCTCCGCGCTCCGGGGAACGAGGGGGGGCTGCTCGGCGCCGCCGGTGCTGCTCGGAGGGTCGGCGCCGCTGCTGCCGCCGCCGCCGCCGCCGCCGAAGGAGAAGAAGGGCGACGAGGCGTTCCGGGGAACGCTGGCAGAGGAGGCAAGCGGGCGAGCGCCGTCGTGATCGCCTCGGCCGCGCCCCTGGCCGCGCTGGAGAGGACTTCGAGCGGGTTGGGCTGCGTGGGTGATGCCGTCATCCTGCCGCCAAGAGGGAGACGAGAGAGAGCGAGATAGAATGAGTCAATTGCTTGATCGAATCGGAGCGAAGAAGTGCATTCTGCGGCCGCGGCGAGCAAGAAGAGAACGTTCACGGCGAAGGAAGAAAATCACTTTTTTTCTTTTTTCGGTTTTCTCTTTTGGAGAGACTTTCCATCTCTCTCCTCTTTCCGATGTTTACGAAGCTCGCGGCTCTCGCACTGGGACAGGCTCCCGCCTTTCCGTACACGGTCGGCGAGGCGCTCCGCGGAGGCGAGTGGACGGGGTGGAAGCTCCATGCCGGCGTCGCCAGGGACGACTCGTCGAGCGCTGTCTCTGTGTGGCGGATTTCGGGGCGCCCCGGGGACGCGAGGCTGGAGCTGGCGAGGCATGGCGTGCGCAAGCTGAAGATGGTGAGCTGGTGGCCTTCAGAGGACTGCGGAAAACAGGGACGGGAGGAGAAGAGAGAAAGAGAGAGAGAAGAAAGGCGTTTCGGTGGGTAGGGGGGCGGGCATCGAGGCGCGCCCGTTTTTTTCTTCTTTCTTTCTTCTTTTTTCTTCAACCTCGACCTCTTTCTTCCACCTTTCACAAAAAAAAAAAAACAGGTCAAGCACCCAAACATCCTCTCGTTCCGCGACACCCACGAGGCCGAGGAGCGCGGCGAGACCGTCATCTACCTGGTGACAGAGCCTGCGACGCCCCTGCTCTCGACGCTCGAGGAGCTGAGCGGCGGAGGGAGCGACGACAGAGGTGAGACCACGACGGCAAAGATGACCGCGGGTCAGCGGTCGGACTTCGTCGCCATGGGCCTCCACTCGGTCGCGCGCGCGGTCTCCTTCCTCTCAAGCGACTGCAAGCTCGTCCACGGCAACGTCTGCGCCGCTGCCGTCGCCGTCACTCCCTCTCTGGAATGGAAGCTTTGCTGCTTCGACCTCATGACCGAGTTTGCGTCTTTGTCAAACCTCTCGCCGCACTCCAGCCTCCCGCCGCTGCCCGCGGGCGCGCGGCCCCTGTTGCTGAACTGCGGCAGGGGACACTACCTTCCGGGAGAGGCCCAGCGAGGCGAGTGGGACGCGCTCTCGGTGAGCTCGGGCGCCCCGCCCTGGGCCGTCGACGCCTGGGGCCTGGGGTGCCTCGTCGCCGAGGCCTTTGCCGGGAGGCCTCTGCCGGCGGCGCCGGGCGCCCTGCGCGACGCCGCGGCGAGCCTTCCCCCGGCCCTCGTCAAGGACTACCAGCGCCTGCTGGCGTCCTCCCCCGCGAGGAGGCTCGACCCGGCGGCCCTCGCCGCGTCCCCGGCGCTGAGGACGCCGCCCGTGTGCGCCCTGGCGTTTCTGGACTCGCTGGCCGTCCGCGACGCGACGGAGAAGGACGCCTTTTTCCGTGGCGGAGGGGACTCGGGCAGCTATGCGCCCTCCGCGGACTCCCTGGCCGCGGCCCTGCCGCGCTTCCCGCCCGTCGTGGCGCAGCGGCGGCTGCTGCCGGCCCTGGGCGCGGCCGTCGAGTTTGGTGGCGCGCCGCCCTCGGCTGTTCCGCCGCTGCTGCAGATCGCGGCCTCGCTCGGCGACGACGCTTTCGCGGCCTCGGCGGCTCCGTTGCTCGCGCGCCTGTTCCGCTGCTCGGCCGACCGCGGAGTGAGGCGATGCCTGCTCGAGGGGATCCCCGGCTTCGGGGCGAGGCTGCCGGCCGCGGTCGTCGAGGGCGAGGTGTACCCGGCGCTGACGGGGACGGCGACCGGGGGAGGCGGCGGAGGAGGAGGAGGCACCAACTGCGCGGCCGCTGCCGGCAACGCCCTGGGCTGCGGCTTCTCCGACCCCTCCCCGTACATCCGAGAGCTGACCCTCAAGGCCATGCTGACCCTGGCCCCGAAGCTCCAGCCCCGGACGCTGTCGCAGAGCCTGCTCAAGCATCTCGCGCGCGCACAGGTCGACGCCGAGGGCGGCATCAGGGCCAACACGACGATCCTGCTGGGGAACCTCGCGCCGCTCCTGGAACCCGCCACCGTCCAGCGCGGCGTCCTGCTCAACGCCTTCGCCCGGGCTCTGAGAGACCCCTTCCCCCCCGCGCGAGCCGCCGGGGCCGCCGCTCTGGCCTCGGCGCTCCACCTTCACAGCCCGGCCGACGTCGCGGCCAAGGGGCTCCCCGCCCTGGCCCCGGTCTGCGCCGACGGCGACGGGAGGGCTCGAAGGGCCGCGCTGTCCGCCGTCGACGCCGTCGTCGCAGCTCTGAAGAAGAACGCCGCGGCCCTCGACGACAAGGAGAGAAAGGAGGAGGAGGAGGCCCGGGCGAAAGGAGGAGGGGTCGGCGGGGGCTCGGCTCACTTCTCCCCGGCCGCCGCTTCTCCGCGTGGTCCCGCTCGCGCGGCCCCGGACGTCCTCATCGTCCCCCCGAGGCCGCGGGCGCCTCTCGTTGCAGCAGCAGCCTCGACGAGGAGGCCGAGCAGCGGCGCCAGCGCTCCCCCCTCGTCTTCGTCGAGGGGGCCGTCGCTGTCCGTCGCTGCCGCGAGCGACGACGGCTGGAACGACAACGACGACTTCAGCGGCGACGGAGGACGCGCGACGGGCCACGTCGCACCCCCCGCCGCAGACTTCGACGGCGACGACAACGATGACGAGTGGGAGAGCATGGACGCGCCGGCGCCCCCTCCACCTTTGAGGCCGCGGCCCTCGGCGGCCAACGGCGGAGCGAGGCGGGGCGGCAGTGCTGCTGGCGCCAGCGCCAACGCTGCTCGCGGGGGCGGAGGCGGGGGGCTGAAGCTCGGCCGCTCCGCTGCTGCTTCTGCAGCTGCTGCTCACGCTTCGGCGGCCTCGCGTTTTTCGGACTTGCAGTTGTGATTAATTGAGGTTGAGAAAACTATAGCATATTGCAAACGAAAGAACTCAGTCTGAAACAAAAATCTATTTTACTTTTTTTTCTTTTTAAAAAAAAACAACTTTTTTCATCTCGTTTCCGTTGGTTCTATCCCTTTCTCTCGCTTTCGAGGTCAAAAGTCCCTCTCGCGCTCGAGCATCCCCGCGACGCGGTCCCTGGTCTTGGCCACGGAGGCAGCCGAAGCGGCGGAAGAGCCCGAGGCCCTCCCCCCGCTTCTCCCCCCGCCGCGGCGGCGGAGCGACGCGAGCGAAGCAAGGGTCGCGAGGACCCCCCTCTTTCCCCCGTGCTCGCCGTCCTCATCCTCGTCCTCGCCGCTCCCCCAGTCGTCCTCGTCGACGTCCGCCCCGCCTTCGTCTTCGTCATCGTCGTCGTCTCCATTCAAAACGGAAAGGGAGGACGAGAACGCGCCGCCTCCGTCGGGGCCGACCGGCAGATACCGCACCCTCGGCGCCGCGGGCGCCCTCCTCGCCTCGCGCCAGGCCGCGGCTGCGGGGGGCAGGTCGAGCGAGCGCGCGACGGCGTTGGGGTTGCGAGCCGTGTCGCGAGGGGAGGAGGTGAAGGGGGTCTCGACTGCGGTGGGAGGAGGAGGAGGGGGACGAGAAGGAGGGGGAGAGGTGGAGGTAGAGGCGGCGGGAGCAGGAGCG
>Ga0315288_10009824_pt1 | contig 12046 bp, 8 predicted proteins | sample YL17G11_20_MG_FD_203454 | JGI IMG/M metagenome (GOLD analysis project Ga0315288, IMG submission 203454) | Sediment microbial communities from Yellowstone Lake, YNP, Wyoming, USA - YL17G11_20 | ecosystem: Environmental > Aquatic > Freshwater > Lake > Sediment | place: USA: Wyoming | collected...
GACTGGGACATCCATTGTCCACACTGTGGTCGCACGATGGAATCGCTGCTGATTGACGAAGCGACGGCTCACCCGCACACCACCTATGGCGTTTCGAAATACGCCATCGAGCTGCTGGCCGACAACCTGGGGCGTCGCTACAACATCCCGACCGTCTGCATGAGGTATACCTACGTGCAGGGAACGCGCAACTCGTTCTACAACGCGTACAGCGGCATCGCGCGTATCTTTGCGCTGCGGTTGATGCACGGCCTGCCGCCGATTTGTTTTGAGGACGGGCAGCAGCGGCGAGATTACGTCAACGTGCGCGATGTGGCGCGCGCCAACGTGTTGGCGATGCAAGACGACCGCGCGAATTTCCGCGTGTTCAATGTGGGCGGAGGGCGCGCGGTCACCGTGCGCGAGTTTGCCGAAATCATGCTGCGCGAGTTTGCACAAAACTATGCAGGGCGACACCCGTACGTCGCCTTACGGCCATTGATCCCCGGCGAGTTTCGCGTGGGCGACACGCGCCACACCATTTCCGACATCTCGGCCCTGCAATCGCTAGGCTGGCAGCCGACGATCCCCGTCGAGCAAAACGTCCACGAGTACGTGGGCTGGCTGATGGAGCAAACCGGCACGGACGAGTTCTTTCGCGAAGCGGACAAGATCATGCGAGAGCAAGGCGTCATTCGAAAGACGAAAGACGAAGGACGAAGGACAGAGGACGAAAGATAAGCGTAGGGAGAGCGTTGGTCATTCGTCGTTCGTCATTCGTCGTTTTCTCATCTGGGCTTAAGGTGACTGTGCTACAGTTACTATTGAGCAGCCCTCCCACGTGGGAACGTGGGCTGCGCCGCAGGCGGAGCGCATCGCGGATCGTGTGTCCGGGCGCACGCCAAGAGTTTGTCGAGCCGTGGCCCCGACCCAGGTTTTGGTCGGGGCCGTTCCATTTAACGTTGACATGCTGTCTGTTCGGTGCTAGAATCTCGGTTCGCCGAGTAGGTCGCGCCAGCATTTCCGATACCCAACAAAGAGTTCTGCCTCTGCGGTAGAACTCTTTTTATTGCGCCGGTCGCCTGGCGAGCGCGTTGACAATCACAGCAAAGGGGCTAGAATTCTAGACCGGACAGGTTGGCAAGACCAGTCGGGTCTGGGGGAAACTATGGAAAGTGTAGACTATTCATTGCGGGAAGAATGGGAAACGCAACAGGCGCTCTTTGCGGCCCAGCCGCCCTTGACGCAGCGTTTTCTAGAAGCGCAGGCTCGTCAACTGGCCGAGGCGCTCACGCACCACGAGCGCGTATCGCAGGTCCGCTTTATGCTGCCCGATAAAGTGGTGGTGCACGTGCCGTCGCACGGCCAGGGTCAGCTGTTCACCGTCCCGGCCGACGACCGGGAACAATTGGCGGGCGGACTGATTGACCGGTTGACGCGCGGCGACGTTCGCGCGGTGCTGCGCGAGCGGTTGGCTGAGCTGGAGCAATCGTCGAGCCGCGCCGTCGCGGTGAGCGCAGGATTGGTGCGCTATGCCACCGTCGTGCACATGGTTCACAACACGCTGCCCGCCGGTCGCTCGGTCACTTTTCGGGCCGCCGAAGGCGAAGAGATTCCCACGATTCCCGTGGGTGATGATCTGGAACCCGCCTCGGCCATCACGGCCACGACGGATGCCATCGCGGAAGAGGGACAGGCGGACGCGGACGCGGGCCGAGGTGTGCTTCAGGTTCCTTACGCGCCTGCCGCTCGCAAGTTTTATCTGCCGCGTTGGGTCGCCTTTGACGAGCAAGGCCGCTTGTTGGTGAACTCGGTCGGCGAAGCCGAGGCGCACGTGGCTTCGATGCAGCGCTTTATCGCCATCTTGCACGCGGCGGTGTCGCTGGCGTCATACATCATCGCCGACGAGGACTATCAGCGCAAGCGGTATGGCATGTTGGGGCAGCTCGTCAACCAGGGGCGGTGGCTGGCGCGCTACCAGACCGGCGAGATCATTCAAACGATCCAGCGGCGAGCCGCCGCCGGGGACTTGAACCGTGGGCTTTCGTTGAGCCTGCCCTACTTTGACGACCAGGCGCTTGAAATGAAAATGAACGACTTTGTCGTCATTCCCGCCGGGCGCATCATGTTCGTGCCGGCGTTCGTCGTGCGCGCTGTGCGCGAAGAACAGGTCAAGGTGGCGCAAGATACGCGCCTGAGCCATTCCACCCGCGTTCATCTCCTGGCCGAGCTCAAGGCGCTCGAACAGGCCTTTGAGTCCAAGCCGCGCTAAGCCTCGCTGTTCAAGAAGGTCATCAAATGTTGTTCTCGATCATTCTTTTGCTGGTTATTGTTTTTCTTTCTTACAAGTTCGCGCCGCGCGAGCGAGCTGAAGACGCGCACATTCACGGCGCAGGGCAGATCGGCCTGCTGGCCGCAGTGGCCTTGTTTGGCATGGACTACTTTACCTCGTACTTTTACGCCACGGGCGAGATGATGGGCGCACTGCATCCCTACGGCTTGCAAAAGTACGGCTATATCGCCGTGGCCGTGATCGCGTTTTCCAACTTTGTCTTTGGCGCGCTCTACATGTACTCGCTGGGGATATTCAACGAGGGCGGCGGATCGTACACGGCCTCAATGCGCTACCTGACGCCGGCCCTCAGCCTGGTCGTCGCCGTCGTGTTGATCCAGGACTATATCTTTACCATCGTGGTCTCTACGCTCTCTGGCGTTGAACAGTTGCTTTCCATCACAAATTCCTACGGTATTTATTGGCTCTGGCGTTTTGCCCTCGGCGCGGCGCTCGCTTCCGTGACATGGTATCTGACCATCCGGGGGCGCGGTGAGTCGGCGCAGGTGACATTCACTCTGCTGGCTATTTTTATCATGCTGACTCTGACCATGGCCATCGGGCTGTTCATCGCCGTGTCTCGTGGGGTGCCGGCCGTGCCCGTCACTGAGCCGCTCAAGTCCGCTACGTTGCTGGAGGCCATGTATCACATGTTGACCGCCTCGATGAAGGGCCTGGTGGCCCTGAGCGGGTTGGAGGCGATGTCGAACGGCATCCAGTTTGTGAAAGACGAAGACGCGGGAATTGTCCAATGGGGCAAAAGTCGCCTGCCCCGGCTCAAAAAGCTCTGGAAGTTTTATAGCGGCAAGTCCGGCATTGGCCGCTTTGTGCAGACGTCGTTTCTGTTCTATGGCGGCTTGACAACGCTCTTGCTGGCGAGCTTTGCCATCCGCTTTGACGTGTTCGATGGCACGCAGGGTCGCACCCTGGTGGGCAACCTGGCCTTTATCGGCTTTGGACAAATCCCCGGCGGCACAATGCTGTACTGGGCGTATCAAATTCTGGCAGTGGCGCTGCTGGCCACCGCTTCGATGACAGCGTTCCAGGATTTGCAGGCGACGGCGTGGCGCGATGTGGCAATTGGCGAAATCCCTGAAATCGTCGTGTACCGGAATGCCCAGGGCACCTTTACCCGCTCGGTCACGGCCGGCTTTATCCTGGCCGTCCTGATCCAACTCCTGGTGCGGGGCCAGTCGTCACTGGCGATACCCTATTACGGAGTCGGCGTGTTCATGCCGATCATGGTGATGGGACTGGCGATCCGGCAACACTTGCTCCGCAATTACACCGGCAAGGCCCGCACCTGGGGAGCGGCGGGCGCAACGTTTGCTGCTGCCCTGGCCGCGCTTATCTTTGTCGGCCAGATCGCGGGCAAATGGGAAGAAGGCGGCTGGGTGGTGTTGATCTCGTTCAGCGTGCTGGTGCTCGCCGCGAATGGCATTTTGCTTTCTCCCATCGGCTACCGCCGCCCCACGCAAATCCACCGCATCGTCCGCGAGAAAGCGCGTGTGCAGGGCGCGATGGGCTCTATCGTCGAATGGCAATCGCTCAAGATGCAAGAGTATCGTTACAGCCTGCTCGTCGGCATCTCGCGTCTCTTTGAGTTGTTCGGCGTGCGTCGCCCGGTGCGCTACGAGCCACCGATTCCGGCAGGAGAGTACGACGAGGCGCTACACCTCGATCACCCGGAAGCCCCATCTTTTTTGGAGCAATACATCAGCAGCCAGCCCAAGCCCGAGCCGCGCCTGGGCGGTCAACCCCGTGAAACGACAGAGCCAGAGCCGCCGGGGATAGTGGACAGTTGACCGTGGTCAGTGACCGGTGGACAGCGAATACTGACCACGGATCACGGATCACTGATTGACATGGCCGCACAACCTCTGTACGCTCTTCGCATCGCCCAGGTCTTTGACGCGCTCGAGACCTCAGCGGATGGCCTCACGCCCCAAGAGGCGCAGGCTCGCCTTGGCGCGTGCGGACGCAACAGCATTTCCGAGCCGCCTGGCGTCCCGCTCCACCGTAAGCTCATCGGCCACGCGACGCACACGATGGCCTTGCTGCTCTGGGTTGCCGGGGGAGTGGCGGTTCTGAGCGGCCAGCCTGGCCTGGGCATCGTCATCTGGATCGTCGTCCTCGTCAACGCGGGCTTTTCATTCTGGCAAGAACATCGGGCCGAAGAAGCTGTGGCCGCGCTCAAAAAGCTGTTGCCGCCTTGCGCGCGGGTGATTCGAGAAGGCCGAGAAGTCGAAATCCCCGCCGACGAGGTCGTGCCCGGCGACGTGCTCGTGCTGGCCGAGGGCGACAACATTCCCGCCGACGCGCGCGTGGTAGAAGAGTATGGCCTGCGCGCCAACTATGCCAGCTTGACAGGTGAAGCGGTCCCCCTTCGCAAGGTGGCCGAGGCTTCGCTGCGCGAAGGATTGACTGAGCTCGAACGGCCCAACCTGGTTTTTGCCGGGACGAGCGTCGTTTCGGGCACGGGCCGCGCGGTGGTGTTTGCCACCGGCATGACGACCCAGTTCGGGCGCATCGCCAATCTCACCCAGGCCGTCAAAGAGGAGCCGAGCCGTCTTCAGCAGGACATGGCGCGCGCGACCAAGAATATCTCGCTGGTCGCCGTCGGCCTCGGCGTGATTGTCTTTACCGTCGGCCTCACCGACCTGCGCTTGCCCGAGTTCCAGGCGTTGATTTTTGCCATCGGCATCATCGTCGCCGTCGTCCCCGAAGGCTTGCTGCCCACCGTCACACTTGCGTTGGCGATTGCCGTCCAACGCCTGGCCCAGCGCGGCGTGTTGGTCAAAAAGCTGGCCGTCGTCGAAACGCTCGCCAACACCTCGGTCATTTGCACGGACAAGAGCGGCACGCTTACCCAGAACCAGATGACGGTGAGCGAGGTGTGGGTGGCCGGGGAGCGGTTGCGCGTCTCGGGCGTGGGCTATGAGCCAATAGGCAGCTTTTACCCTCTTCCTTCGGACATGTTGACCGCCGACCTGCAAGCTCTCCTGACCGCCGCGACGCTCTGTAACAACTCACGCCTGAACCCGCCTTCGCCCGAGCATCCGCACTGGACGTGCCTGGGCGATCAGACCGAGGCCGCGCTGCGCGTTGTGGCGATCAAAGGCCAGGTCGAAGAAAGCTGGGCCAACCGGACTTTTCCACGCATTCACGAATTGCCGTTCGACGCGCGTCGCAAGCGGATGAGCACGATTCATCGAGTAGGCAAGGAAACACGCGCAAGCGGACAAGGAACGGGGGGCACAGATTCCTCGTCTACTCAAATTGCGTTCGTCAAGGGAGCGCCGAAAGAAGTCCTCCAACTCTGCGCACACATCCTGATTTGCGGCGAGGCGCGCCCGTTGGACGACGCCACCCGCGCCGAGATTCTGGCCGCTAACGACGGTTACGCGCGCAATGCGCTGCGCGTGCTGGCGCTCGCCCGCCGCGAACCCTCTACCGTTGATGGAGAGTCCGGGGGAACGCAACACCGCTACTCGCCGGAGGCCGTCGAGCGCGATTTGACGTTTCTCGGCTTGTTGGCGATGATGGATCCGCCGCGCCCTGAAGTGGCTAAAGCCGTCAATGCCTGCCGCTCCGCCGGCATCCGCATGGTCATGGTCACGGGCGATTATGGCCTCACCGCCGAATCCGTCGCGCGGCGCGTGGGGATGCTCGTCACTCTACGCCCGCGCATCATCACCGGGGGCGAGGTGGACGGGATGGACGACGCGACCTTGCAAGCGGCGTTGGGCGAAGAAGCGATCTTTGCCCGTATGGCGCCTGAGCACAAGCTGCGGCTGGTGGCCGCCTTTCAGGCGCGCGGCGAGGTGGTGGCCGTCACCGGCGACGGCGTGAACGACGTCCCGGCCCTGCGCAAAGCCGACATCGGCATCGTCATGGGCGTGACCGGCACCGACGTCGCCAAAGAAGCGGGCGACGTGATCTTGACCGGCGACAACTTTGCCGCCATCGCGAATGCCATCGAAGAGGGGCGCGCCGTCTACGACAACCTTCGCAAGTTTATCACGTACATTTTTGCCAGCAACGTGCCCGAGATCATGCCGTTCATTTTGGCTGCACTGCTCAACATTCCGCTCGCTCTCACCGTGGCGCAAATCCTGGCGATTGACTTGGGCACTGATCTCTTGCCCGCCCTGGCGCTGGGAATGGAACGGCCCGAGCCGAACGTGATGAACCGCCCGCCGCGCAAACGAGAGCAGTCTTTGATGGACAGCCGGCTAGTGGCTCGCGCCGTGTGGTTGGGCGTCATCGAGACGGTGCTCTGTTACGCGGGCTTTTTTGGGGTGTATCGCCAGTTTGGCTTTACGGACTGGTTGCATTTGCCCCATACTGATTGGCTGCCCTTTGCGTCAAGACTGGCTGCAGAGAGCGGGGCCGTTTACATCTTGGCGACCACGGTCTTTCACGCGGGCGTGGTCACGGCGCAAATCGGCAACGCCTTTGCCTGCCGGACGGAAAAAGAGATGGTGCGGCGGATGGGCTTGTTCAGCAACCGGTTCCTGCTGGGCGGAGTGGCGATTGAGGTCGCTCTTATCCTGCTGATGATTTACATCTCTCCATTGGCGAGAGTATTTGAACACTTGCCGCTGCCGCCGAACTGGTGGGCCGGATTGCTCCTGTTCGCCCCGGCAGTTTATGGCCTGGAATGGATTCGCAAGCATCTGGTTCGCGTGCGGGAGCAGTTGCGGGGGCCTGCTCCGCGCCTTTCCAATAACTCACGGCCTTTGGGAGGGCCCGGCAGAGGTTGACAGGGTCGAGGCGTGATATTGCGATCCCACTCTGCAATTGCTTGACCTTTGAGCAACTGTTTCCTTTCCGGTTGGATTTTTGGTAGAATGGAGACCACCAGCATCAACTTGAGATGGAGCGCACACTTTGGCGTGCGGGACACTTCCAAGCCAGGATTGACACCAGTGAATGGAGACTGATCAAGACAGGAGGACCCTATGAAAGTCATTGTCGTCGGCTGTGGCCGAGCGGGGGCAGAGTTGGCCCTCCAATTACAGCAGGACGGCCACGACGTGGCCGTGGTGGACAAAGACCCCCAGGCGTTCTACCGTCTGGGCGAAGGGTTCAAGGGCAAGACCGTCACAGGCATCGGCTTTGATCGCGACGTGTTGATCCACGCGGGCATCGAACGCGCCGATGCCCTGGCAGCTTTTACGGCGGGCGACAACACGAACGTCATCACGGCGCGCGTGGCGCGCAACGTCTTTCGCGTGCCCAAAGTCGTCGCACGCCTGTATGATCCGCGCCGCGCCGAGATTTATCAGCGGCTGGGACTGCAAACGGTCTCCTCGACGGCCTGGGGCGTGAACCGCGCCATCCAGCTCTTGATTCACCCTGACCTGCACGTTCCCGTGACCCTCGGCAACGGAGACGTGGAAGTAGTTGAACTCGAAGTGCCGTCCCACTGGGTGAGTCGCTCGGTCCACAATGTCAACGTGCCGGGCGAGATCAATGTGGTGGCGCTCACGCGCAGTGACAAGACGATCATTCCCACGCTGGGCACCGTGTTTCAGGAGGGCGACCGTGTGGCGATAGCGGTGCTGGTGTCGTCCCGTGTCCGGTTGGAAGAGATGCTGGCGCTGCGGTAGGAGGCAAGCAATGTTTGTTATCATCGTGGGGGGGGGAAAGACAGGCTCGCACCTGGCCGAATTGCTCCTGGCGGGCGGACACCGAGTCCGAGTGATTGATCAGCGGGCCGAGGTGATCGAGAAGCTCAAGACCGAGCTGCCGGCCGAGGTGATTGTTCGAGGCGATGGCGCCGACCCTCAAGTGTTGAGCGACGTGGGCATCAGGACAGCCCACGTGGTCGCGGCCGTGACCGGCGACGACGAGAACAACTTGGTCGTGTCTACCATCGCGCGGTTCGAGTTTGGCATCCACCGCGTCATTGCCCGCGTCAACAACCCCAAGAACGCCTGGCTGTTCACGTCCGAGATGGGCGTGGACGTGGCGATCAACCAGGCCGACCTGATGGCCAAGCTCATCGCCGAGGAAATGTCGTTGGGCGACATGATGACGCTGGTCAAGTTGCGCAAGGGCGAAGTCAGCATCGTCGAAGAAAAGATTGAGCCAGGCGCGATCGCGGCAGGCAAGCTCGTCCGCGACATACCGCTCCCGTTGGGCTGCACGCTGGCGGCGGTCGTTCGCAAGGGCGAGGTGATCTTGCCGCGCGGCGACACACTTTTACAGCCCGGCGACGAAGTGTTGGCGGTGGTCCGCACCGAGCAAGAGATGGAACTGAACCGGCTGTTGACGCATCACTAGAGGCAAGAGCTGCGGGTTTTCAAAACCCGCAAGGTCTCTTGGATCAGCCATGCAGGTAGACTTGAACTGCGACCTGGGCGAAAGTTTTGGCCGCTACTCGTTGGGCGAAGACGAGGCGATGCTGCGCGTGGTCACTTCGGCTAATATCGCGTGCGGGCTGCACGCGGGCGACCCGCTGGTGATGGCACGGACAGTGCGTTTGGCCGCGCAGAACAAGGTGGCCGTGGGCGCTCACCCCGGCTACCCGGACTTGCAAGGCTTTGGCCGCCGCGAGATGGCGCTTTCGCCGGATGAGTTGGAAGCATTTCTCCTGTATCAGATGGGCGCGCTGGCTGGTTTCGCTCGCGCGGCGGGCGTGCCCCTCGTTCACGTCAAGCCGCACGGCGCGCTCTATAACACTGTCGCGCGCGATGCCAGGCTGGCGGAAGCGGTGGCTCGCGCTGTTCTTGCTTTTGATCCACATCTCATTGTCGTCACGCTCCACGGCTGTGCGTTGGAACAGGCCGCTCGCGCTCTCGGTCTGCGCGTGGCCCGCGAAGGTTTTGCCGACCGAGCCTATCGCGCCGAAGGCGCGTTGGTTCCCCGGTCTGAGCCGGGCGCGGTGATTCACGATCCCGCGCAGGCGGCCGAGCGAGCCGTGCGCATGATTGCACGCGGTGAGGTCGAGACGATAGACAAGCGCATCATCCCCTTGCGCGTGGATACGCTCTGCATCCACGGCGACACGCCCGGCGCAGCCCGCATCGCTGCCGACTTGCGCGCGGCGCTTGAAGCAGCCGGTGTACAAATCGTTCCGTTGACTGAGGTGCTCGCAAGGTGAGCCAACTAGGGCCGCGCATCTTGCCAGTCGGCGAGGCCGCGTTCACCGTCGAGTTTGGCGACCGACTGGACGAGGAGCTTGGCCGCCAGGCTCACGCGCTGGACGCTGCCTTGAGCGCGCGTCCATTCCCCGGCCTTGTAGAAACAGTTCCCACGTATCGTTCCTTGCTTGTGACGTATGATCCGCTTGTGGCGGATGAGGCCGCTGTCCGCGCCGCGTTGAATTCTGCGTTGGCAGAACGGGAAGTGGGTGCGTTCCCTGAAGAGCGGCTCGTCGAGATTCCGGTTCACTATGGCGGCGAATCGGGGCCAGACCTGGAAGACGTGGCGGCGCACTGCGGCCTGACGCCGGAGCAAGTCACCCGCCTGTACACCGAGCCAACCTACCGCGTGGCGATGTTGGGATTTGCGCCGGGGTTTGCCTACTTGTTCGGTCTGCCTCCGCGCCTGGCAACGCCGCGCCTACCCACGCCGAGGCTGCGCGTAGAGCCGGGCAGCGTGGGCATCGCCGGGCCACAGACGGGCGTGTACGCTTTGCCCACACCCGGCGGCTGGCGCATCATCGGACGCACATCCATGCCGCTCTTTGATCCCAATCGAGAGGAACCGTTCGCTCTGCGCGCGGGCGACCGGGTGCGCTTTGTGGCGATGGACGCGATCACAGATCGCCCTCTGGCGGGGACCTGCGACAAACCACACACCGCAGCCCACGGTCAGCCAGCAGTCGAATCGCTCGAGGTCATTGAGGGCGGATTCCTCACCACAGTCCAGGACGCGGGCCGAATCGGCTGGGCGCGCTTTGGCGTGCCGCCCTCCGGGCCGATGGATGCATTTGCTTTGCGGGCAGCCAACATTCTCGTGGGCAATGCTCCCGATGCCGCCAGTTTGGAAATCACGCTGGCCGGGCCAGTTCTGCGAGCATCCCACGAATGCCTGATCGCAGTCTGCGGCGCAGAGTTTGATTTGCGAGTCGGCAATCTCTCTGTGCCGACCTGGCACGCGGTCTACGTCCGCGCCGGGCAAGAGATTCGTTTCGGTCAGCGACGCAGCGGCGCGAGAGCGTATCTGGCCGTCTCGGGCGGCATTGCGCTGCCACAATTCTTGGGCGCGCGCTCCACCTACTTGCCGGGAGGTTTTGGAGGACTGGAAGGCCGGGCGTTGCGGGCTGGAGACCGGTTGCCATTTGGCCCAACGGGAGACGACTCGGCAAATCGCGCAGGAAAAGTGTGGCCTCGTGCAGCTCGGCCTCTTTATTCGAGTCATCCAACGTTGCGAGTTGTGTTGGGGCCACAAGATGATTGCTTTACGCCACAGGGACTGGCGACCTTTTTATCGTCCGAGTACGAGGTGAGCCACTCGTCCGACCGGATGGGCTACAGGCTCGCTGGGCCTGCGGTAACTTTTCGAGACAAGGCGGAAATCGTTTCAGATGGAGTCGTCACCGGCAGCGTTCAGATTCCGGGCGACGGCCAGCCCATCGTGATGATGGCCGACCATCAAACGACCGGGGGCTATCCCAAAATCGCCACCGTCATTCGGGCCGACCTGCCACTCCTGGCTCAATGCTTGCCGGGTGACCGGGCCCGCTTTCGCGCATCAAGTATCACTAAAGCTCAAGACCTCTAATGGTTGCATCTACCCGGTGACGATGTTATAATCCCCGCCAGGGGATGATGATGAAACTCACGTTGGCTCAAGTCGAGCACATTGCCGAGCTTGCCAAGCTAGCGCTGACCGACGAAGAAAAAGCGCGCTACCAAGAGCAGATTTCGGCGATCCTGGAATACGCCGAGCGGCTGCAAGAGGTGGACACCTCCTCAATTCCATCCACGGCCACGGTGTTGCCGCTGCGCAGCGTGATGCGCCCCGACGAGCCGCGCGATTCGATGAGCCGCGACGACGCGCTCGCCAATGCCCCGCAAGTTGAGGCCGATTGTTTCCGCGTGCAGGCCGTGTTGGATTGACTCGGAACGCGGTCACTCTTGCGTCTCTACAAGAATTGACATGGCCCTCTACGACCTGACCATTCACGAATCCCTTGACTTGATGCGGCGCGGCGAGCTGACCTCGGTCGAGTTGACACAGGCCGTGCTGGACCGTATCGGGACCGTGGATCGCCACATCCAGGCGTATCTCGCGCTTTCGCCAGAGTGGGCGCTCGATCAAGCGCGGCAAGCGGATGCCCAAAGGGCACGCCGCGCTCGTGGAGAGAATGCGTCACTGTTGGGCGTGCCGCTGGCGATCAAGGACGTGATCTGCGTGGAGGGCTTGCCCTGCACGTGCGGCAGCCGCATCCTGGAAGATTTTACGCCGCCCTACAGCGCCACCGCCGTCGAGCGATTGCGCGCGGCGGGGGGCGTGATTTTGGGCAAGACGAATACCGACGAGTTTGCAATGGGATCGTCCACCGAAAACTCGGCGTATTTTACAACGCACAATCCGTGGGACCTCTCGCGTGTGCCGGGCGGATCGTCAGGGGGAAGCGCCGCTGCGGTTGCGGCGGGCATGGCGCTGGGCGCGCTCGGTACCGATACCGGCGGCAGCGTCCGCCAACCGGCTTCCCTGTGCGGCGTGGTCGGGCTGAAAGCGAGCTATGGCCGCGTTAGCCGCTATGGACTCGTGGCG
>Ga0315288_10009825_pt1 | contig 12044 bp, 11 predicted proteins | sample YL17G11_20_MG_FD_203454 | JGI IMG/M metagenome (GOLD analysis project Ga0315288, IMG submission 203454) | Sediment microbial communities from Yellowstone Lake, YNP, Wyoming, USA - YL17G11_20 | ecosystem: Environmental > Aquatic > Freshwater > Lake > Sediment | place: USA: Wyoming | collected...
CGAGGGGCAGTCGGCCCAGGCAGAGGCGGTGCTGGCGGGGGCGCGGTTGGCGGCCGAGAACGCCCGTGAGGCGTATGCCAAGAGCACGGAACTGAAGGGGAACTACGAGACCGCGCAGGCGAGGCACGAGGCCGCGCTGGCCGCCCGGAACCAGTCGAAGGCGACGCTCGACCTGGTGCGAGCAGGCCCGCGGGCAGAGCAGATCGAGCAAGCGCGCGCGGCGGCGGCGGGCGCGCAGGCGAGCTACGACAGCGCGGAGCGCGATCTGGCTCGCGTCGAGGGGCTGGTGGCGCAGGGCGCGGTGTCCAGGCAACAGGCAGACGCGCAGCGCACGGCGCGGGACGCGGCGAAGGCGGCTCTCGACGCGGCGCGGGCCCGGCTCGCCGAGGCCCAAGCGGGCGCGCGCAGCGAGGAGAAGAGGCAGGCCGAGGCAGCCTATCGCCAGGCACAGGCAAATGTCGCGGTCGCCGCGCGGGCGCTGGAGGCAGCGCGCGACCTGTACCGCGACCGACTGGCGCTGAAGCAGCAACTCGACGCGGCCGAGGCGCAGTACCAAGCGGCACAGAAGGCGCAGGCTGCGGCGACCGGGCAGGTGCAGAACGCAAGGGGCGCGCTCGCCGCGGCCGACAAGCGGCTGCGCGACGCGAAGGTGTCCTCCCCTATTGATGGCGCGGTGACCCTGAAGATCCGCGAGGCCGGCGAAGTCGTCGGCCCAGGCCAGGCGATCATCCGCCTCGCCGACCTCGACCACATGTGGATGCGGGTGTACGTGCCCATCACGGAGCTCGACCGGGTGAAGCTCGGGCAGGAGGTCGAGATCAGGACTGACGCCAGCCCCAACACGGCCTATCGCGGGCGTGTGATCGAGGTCTCGCAGCAAGCCGAATTCACGCCGAAGAACGTGCAGACCCGCGCCCAGCGCGAGAAGCTGGTGTTCGGCGTGAAGGTAGAGGTCGAGAACCCGGGCCGCGAACTCAAGCCGGGGATGCCGGCCGATGCTGGGATCAAGACCGGACCCAGGCCGAACCGTGGCTGACCCGTCCCCGGCGATCGAGGCGCGGGGACTGCGGAAGTCGTTCGGCCGGATCCGCGCGGTGGCTGGGATGAACCTGAGAGTGGCTGCCGGCGAGATCTTCGGGTTGGTCGGGCCGGACGGGGCGGGGAAGACGACGGCGATGCGGCTGATCTGCGGCGCGATGCCGCCGGATGCTGGAACCGCGCTCGTGGCCGGCTTTGACGTCGTCTCGCAGGGCGAGGAGGCGAAGCAGCGGCTGGGCTATGTGCCGCAGCGGTCCAGCATCTACGGCGAGCTCACCGTGGACGAGAACATCCTGTTCCAGGCGCGCGTGCATGGCGTCAAGGGGAAGACGTTCGCGGAGCGGCGCGAGCGCCTGCTGGCGTTCAGCAGGCTGGGCCGGTTCACGAACCGGCTCGCGCGGGACCTGTCAGGCGGCATGAGACAGAAGCTCTCCCTCGCATGCGCGCTCATCCACGAGCCGCAGGCGCTGCTGTTGGACGAACCGACGACGGGAGTTGATCCAGTCTCGCGGGGGGAGTTTTGGGAGCTGTTGCTCGGGCTGGCGTCGGGCGGCGTGGCGGTCTTGACGAGCACCCCGTACATGGACGAGGCGGAGCGCTGCTCGCATGTCGGGCTGATGTATGAGGGTTCGCTGCTGGCTGAGGGCACACCCCAGGAGGTGCGCGACAGCGCCGGGCTGGAGCTGCTCCAGGTCTCGTGCGACCCGCTGCTCCAGGGGCGGAGCGCGGCGCAGAGTACGGCAGGCGTGGCGTGGGCGGAAGTGTTCGCCGACCGGATACACGTCGCCACCCGGTCGGCGGCGGAGGCGGAGGGAGCGGTGCGGGACGCTCTCTCCAGCGCCGGGGTCGAGCTGCTGAGTATCGAGCGAATCCCGACCGGACTGGAGGACGCGTTCTTCGAGTTGGTGCGGCGCGGGCGCGGGGGCGAGCAGTGAGAGCGCCGGCGATTGAGGCGTCGGGCCTGCGGAAGCGATTCGGCGACTTCGTCGCGGTTGACGGAATCTCGTTCAGCGTCGCCAGGGGCGAGATCTTCGGGCTGTTGGGGCCCAATGGCGCAGGGAAGTCAACCATCATCCGGATGCTCTGCGGCATTCTCTCCCCTACCGAAGGCACCGGCGTGGTGGCCGGTCACAGCATCTCCCGCGAGCCCGAGGAGGTGCGCGCTCGCATCGGCTATATGTCTCAGAAGTTCTCTCTCTATCTCGACCTGACCGTGGCGGAGAACCTGGAGTTCTACGGCGGCATATACGGCGTCGCGCCAGAGCCGCTGCGAGAGCGGATAGCGTGGGCGCTCAAGATGGCGGGATTGGGGGAGCAGCGGGAGCGGCTGACCGGGGAGCTGTCGGCTGGATGGCGGCAGCGACTGGCGCTGGGGTGCGCGCTGCTGCACGAACCGAAGGTGGTGTTTCTCGACGAGCCCACGGCGGGTGTGGACCCTATCTCACGGCGGCAGTTCTGGGCGGTGATCTACGACCTGGCGTCAGCGGGCGTCACGTGTCTCGTCACGACACACTACCTCGACGAGGCCGAGCGCTGCGGCCGGGTGGGGCTGATGTTCGACGGGAAGCTGATCGCGCTGGACAGCCCGGAGAGACTGAAGAGCGCCCCGGAGGTGGGCGCCATGCTCGAGATCGAGTGCGATCAGCCGGGGCAGGCTCTGGCGGTGCTTCAGAGGTCGGAGGCGGTACGCTTTGCGCGCCTGCACGGCGCGCTCATCCATGCGGCGGTGCGACAGACGGAGGGCGCGATTGAGGCGATAGGGAGCGCGCTCGGCGCACACGGCCTCAGTATGCTGGGGGCCGAGATCGTGAAGCCCACGCTGGAGGATGTGTTCGTGTCGCTGATCCGGGAAGCGGAGGGCGCGCAGTCGGGTGCATCGACATGAACGCGGGGCGCACCTGGGGGGTGGCGGCAAAGGAGGTGCGCTACATCCTGCGCGATCCGCGCAGCCTCGGGGTGGCTCTGCTTCTGCCGCTGGTGCTGCTCATTCTCTATGGCTACGCGATCAATTTCGATGTGAAGGGCATCAGGCTTGCGGTCTACGATCCCGATCGCAGCGAGGCGAGCCGCAGTCTGGTCGAGGCGCTGACGAATACGGGGTACTTCAGCGTAGTGCAGATGCTGCCGCGGTCCGGTGACGCGGAGGACGCGCTGCAGCGGCAGCACGCGAAGGTGGCGCTGGCGCTGCCCGTGCGGTTCGGGGCTGATCTCGCGGCCGGGCGCCCAATCGCGGTGCAGACGTTGGTAGACGGCTCCGACTCCCTGACGGCAAGCATCGCTCTGTCGTACCTGGACGCGATCATGCAGGACTGGGCGACGAGGCGGATGCGAGAGCACTCCCGGAGGGGCATCTCCTTCGCCTCGATCGAGCCGGAGGTACGCATCTGGTACAACGAGGAGCTGTCGAGCACGATCTTCATCATCCCGGGTCTGCTGGTGGTCATCCTCATGATGCTGGCGGCCTTGCTGACATCGCAGACCATCGTGCGGGAGCGAGAGCTCGGCACGATCGAGGGGTTGGTGGTGTCGCCCGTGACGGCAGGCGAGCTCATCGTGGGCAAGATGCTCCCATATGTCGCGATCGCCTGGATGGACGTCGCTCTCATCGTGATCGCCGGGAGGGTGCTCTTCGCCGTGCCCCTGCGCGGCAGTCCCGGCCTCTTCTTCGGCCTCACGTTCATCTACCTGCTCGCTGCGCTCGGGATCGGGCTGCTGATCTCGGTGGTGACCCAGAGCCAGCAGGTGGCCTACCTGATTGCGCTGACCGCCACGCTGCTGCCGACGATGCTGCTCACCGGCTTCGTGTTCCCGGTGAGCAGCATGCCGCGGGTGCTGCAAGCGATGGTGCAGCTTCACCCAGCGACACACTACATGGTCATCGCGCGGGCGCTGATGCTGAAGGGCGCCGGGCTCGAGGTGTTGTGGCCGCGGGCGCTGGCGATGACGGCGATCGCCGGCGCGCTGCTGCTGGCGAGCATCAGGAAGTTCAGGAAGGCGCTCTGATGGTGCTCGCATGCAGAAGCAACGGCGGCAGGGGTGCTACGCCCGAACGCGGCGCAGTCTGTCTGCATTTCGCCGTTACTTCGTTCGACGAAGTGCAATAGGGGGCTCTGGTGCGCAGACGAATGCGCGTGCTGGTACGCAAGGAGCTGCTGCAACTGCGACGAGACCGGCGCATGCTGATGCCGCTCATCATCGCGCCTATCTTCCAACTGTTCGTGTTCGGCTACGCCGTGACGCTCGATGTCAAAGACATCGGTGTGGTCGTCTGCGACCGCAACCGGCAGGTGGAGAGCCGGGAGCTGGTGAACAGCTTCCCGAGGTCGGGCTACTTCGAGGTGCGCGACTGGGTGGAATCGCCGGACCAGATGGACGAGCCGATCGAGTCCGGGCGCGCAATCATGGGGCTGCATATCCCGGCCGACTTCTCGAAGCGCCTGGCGCGGGGCGAGACAGCGAAGATCCAGGTGATCCTGGACGGGACGGATATGAATTCGGCGGGGGTGGCCGCCGGGTACACGGCCGCGTTGATCGCCCAGTTCACGCGGTCGCGCCTCTCGCTGGTGGCGGCGCGGCCGCCAATCGAGAACCAGCCGCGCATCTTCTACAACCCTGACCTGAAGAGCATCAACTACATGGTGCCGGGCGTCATCTGCATGATCCTGGGCACCGTCATGACCGCGATGACGGCGATGGCGATCGTGCGCGAGCGCGAGACGGGGACGCTGGAGCAGCTCATCGTCACGCCGGTGCGCCCCATGGAGCTGATGCTGGGCAAGACGCTGCCCTTCGCCGCGATCGGGCTGTTCGATGTGATCGCGATCGTCGTCCTCGCCCGGTTCTGGTTCGGGGTGGAGATGGCCGGCAGCGGGCCGCTGCTGCTCCTCCTGTCAGTGGCGTTTCTGCTGACCACGCTCGGGCTCGGGCTCTTCATCTCAACCGTCTCTCGCACCCAGCAGCAGGCGATGTTGACGGCCTTCTTCGTGGTGATGCCGTCGGTAATCCTCTCGGGCTTCATGTTCCCGATCGAGAACATGCCGCGAGCGATCCAGTGGATCACCTATGCGATTCCGCTTCGCTATTTCGTGACTATCGTCCGCGGGATTTTCCTGCGCGGAGCAGAAATGTCCGTCTTGTGGCCGCAGGCGCTTGCGCTGGTCGGTCTCGGCGGCGCGATCTTCGCGTTGAGCGCGTTGCGATTCCAGAAAAGGCTGGAGTAGGAGTGCCCATGAGCTTTACGACACGACCGGTGATCTATGGGACGCATGGGGCAGTTGCGGCGGGGCACTATCTGGCCGCGCAGGCGGGCCTCGGTATCCTGGAGGCCGGGGGGAATGCGATTGACGCCGGGGTGGCGGCGGGGTTCTGTCTGGCTGTGCTGCTGCCCCACCAGAACGGGATTGGGGGCGAGGCGCCGACGCTGATCTACTCGGCCGACCGGAGGCAGGTGTTCGCCGTCAATGGCCACGGCGTGGCCCCCAGAGAGGCGACGATCGAGCGGTACCAGGCGATGGGCATCGAGCTGATCCCGGGCGACGGCTTCCTGCCGGCGGTGGTGCCGGCCGCGTGCGACGCGTACATCACCGCGCTGGCGGTCTTCGGGACGATGACGCTGGAGGAAGTCCTGACCCCCGCCCTGGAGCTGGCCGGCGACGGCTTTCCCATGTTCTCGGAGTTGCGCGGGGCTATCAGCGGCAACCTCCCCCACTGGCGAAAGCATTACCCGAGCAGCGTGGAGGTCTTCGCCCCCGGCGGGGAAGCGCTAGCGCTCGGCGAGGTGTTCACGCAGACGGACTGGGCGGATACACTGGGTCTGCTGGTGGAGGCGGAGCGGAAGGCGGCGCGCACAGGCCGCGCAGCCGCGCTGCGCGCGGCGCGGGATGTCTTCTACAGGGGCGAGATCGCGCGCGAGATCGTCAAGTTCGCCCGCAACACCCAGGTCATGGACGCGAGCGGGAAGCCCCACGCAGCGTTGCTCTCCGAGGAGGACTTCGCGAGCTACCGCGCGCAGGTTGAGCCCGCGGTAAGCGTGGACTACCGCGGTTTGACCGTCCACAAGTGCAATAGCTGGTGCCAGGGGCCGGTGTTTCTCCAGCAACTGACGCTGCTGGAGGGCTTCGACCTGGCCTCGATGGGGCACAACAGCGCCGAGTACATCCACACCGTGATCGAGTGCGCCAAGCTGGCCTTCGCCGACCGGGAAGCGTACTACGGCGACCCGCAGTTCGTGAAGATGCCGTGGGAGACGCTGCTCTCGAAGCAGTACGCGGCGGAGCGCCGCAGGCTGGTGGGAGAACGGGCGTCCATGGAGGATCGCCCCGGGCTCGATATCGCGGTGCCGAAGATCACACCGCCGGAGCCATCGAACGACTGGCCCATCTTACACATTGGCGACACGACGCAGCTCGACGCCATAGACCGTTTCGGGAACATGATCTCGACCACACCCAGCGGCGGCTGGTTCTCCTCCTCCCCCGTCGTCCCCGGGCTCGGGTTCCCCCTGGGCACGAGAGGGCAGATGTTCTGGCTCGACCCGTCGCACCCGAACTGCCTCGAGCCGGGCAAGCGGCCGCGCTCGACACTCACCCCGTCGCTGGTGACCAAAGACGGCCGGCCGTGGATGGTGTTCGGCACGCCGGGCGGCGACAACCAGGATCAGTGGACGCTGCAGCTCTTCCTGAACCACGTGGACTTCGGGATGGACGTGCAGGAGGCGATTGACGCTCCGAGCTTCCACAGCGGGCACTTCCGCAGCTCTTTCTACCCGCGCGGGGCGACGCCCGGCCTGGTGGTGATGGAGGGGCGAATTCCGGAGTCCGTGCGCCAGGAGCTCGAGGCGCGCGGCCACAAGGTCCAGGTCAACGGCGACTGGGTGAATGGCGCTGCGCTCGCCATCCGATTCGACGCCGACAGCGGGGTCATCTCCGGCGCAGCCTCACCGCGGAGTGTGAGCTACTGCGTCGGGTGGTAGAGGCGTCACACCGGGTGACAGCTCCGAGCAGCGGGGCCGGCCGACGAGGCCGGCCCCAGTTCGTTCACCTGCGGCGCTCTCGCGGGAAGAACTCGAGGCGCGCTCGATGCCGCACTGCTTCGTCGAGCCGGCCGGGGCGGCCGTTGTAGCTGACCTGCCTGATCTCCTCCTCAACGATGTTCAGGGCATCCAGCAGGTCACGGACGCGCAAGCCGTCGGCGTCCGGAAGGGCGAAGGTGATCTCGTCGTTGCCGACGGCGGAGGTTGACTTGAAATGCCCGTGGACAGCGATGGTGATCCGCATCGCTAGTCCTCCGCCTCGACGACGTTGACGCCGACCCTCTTGAGCCGTGCCGTGAGGTTAGACCGCGCGGCCTGCATCGCGGCGCGGTAGTTGCCCCGGTACGCCTGGAGCTGCTGCGCCAGCGCCGCCTGTGCCGTCCGGAGAGCGGGGGCAACCTTCGACGAGACAGGCAGCTCCGGGGCCTTGGTCTCGGTCACATAGCGCAGGACCTGCTCCTCGTATTCGGCCTGCTCGCCGTCGCCGAGATCGGCCGAGACGCGGAGCCTGCCGCGGAAGGTTACCTGCTTGCCACCCGGGCTGGTGGTGGTCGCAACCTTCGCGGTGAGGCGCACGTCACGGACGCCGCGGGCACGTAAGCTCTCGACCAGCTCATCGAGCGTCTGGAATCTGGTGGCCACTGGCTCTCCTCAGGCGGAATTCAATATGAGCGGCTAGCGCGCGCCGAGCGCGCGCACGAGGAACTCTCGAGACGCGGCGATCGCCTCGGCCTTCCAGGGGATGCTGGAAAAGACGTGGTCCGAGCCAGCGACGATGTGGACGGTCTTCGTTCCACCTAACGCCTGCTGGTAGTCGGAAGCGTCCGCCGCGGGCACCGACTGATCGTCGCTGCCGTGGACGACCAGTGCCGGGCCGGCATAGCGGGCGGCGTCGGCGAGCGGACGCACCTTTGGGGCATCCTCTATGAACGCGCGGCCCAGGCCCCAGCCACTGAAATCGAGCAGATCGGCGCCGGCGAAGTCGGACGCCAACCGCTCCGTGATGCGCTCCGGGTGGGCTGTCGCCGCCCACAACACGAGCGCCTTCACTCGCGAGTCTCGACCTGCAAGGCAGGCGGCGACGCAGCCGCCCAGGCTGAGCCCGAGGACGCCGACGCGCTCCGCGTCCACCTCGGGGCGAGAGACCAGGTGGTCGAGCGCCGCGCCGGCATCGGCGATCTCCGCGGAGATAGTCATGTCGCGGAACTCGCCCGCGCTGTCGCCGGAACCCCGGAAGTCGAACCTGAGCACTGCGATGCCATGGTCGCGGAAGCCTCGCGCGGCGTTGACAAAGAGGCGGTGGGCTTCGGCCTTGTGGCCGGTGAAACCGTGGCACATGATGATCCCCGGCGCCCTGGCGCGCTCCGGGAGGTGGAGCATGCCGGCAACCATCTGTCCCTGGGAACTGAAGGAGACCTGTACCTCCATGCGATTCCTCTCCGCAAGAAACTGACGACGGACTCGGGCCCTGCCCCTGCAAAGGCTGGCGCCCCGACGGAGGCGGACGCCGGGGCGCCTATGGGTGGCGGGGGGTTGTGGTCCCCATCTGGGCGCCCCATACGGAGCCGCCCAACGAGAAATACCCTATCTGGACAAGTCGTTCTAAACTGCCAGAAACGGAGCGTTCAGTCGCGAAGAGTGCGAACGTGGGGTACCCAGTAGGCCCAGATCACCCCCAGGACCAGGAAAAGCCCGTTCCAGGGCGTCAGGGAACTCAGGTAGGAGGGGAAAGCGTAGCCGGCCGCGAGGATATCGGAGCCGAAATCGGGCAGGCCCAGTTCGGCATACTGCCGGGTGCGCAGCAGAATGAGGAAATGGGCGAGCAGGATGCCCAGAATGGTCAGAATGGCACTGGACTGCTGCAGAGCACGCCCACGCTTGGAGCCCGCGCCGATCGTGACTGCGTAGCCGACGATGCCCCCCAGGATCGTCGCCCCGACGCTCAGCCCATAGCCCTTGGAGAGGGCCAACTGGGACCACAACAGGGGAAACATGATGGCGACGGCCAGGCCGGAGATGATGGCGCCTGCGTAGTTCACCTGCTGAGTCTCGGCCACCAGTCGGGCCGCCAGACGTTCCCGCCGGATGGCCATGCAGGATCGGCAGATGGACTGCCCGTCGAGCTTCTGTTCGCACTCGACGCATATGGGGGCGCGACACCGGATACATTGGTACGGGGCGTCTGCCGTTGGATGGTTGACGCAGTTCACGCTTTCCCCCGGCCCGGACCCCGAGGAGAGCACGGTCACCCAGCATGGACTCGGCAGGCAGATCCGGCATCAATAGCAGAGGTCTTCGGGCCGGATTGTACTCCGACCCCCTGCCGGGGTCAAGTCCGAGACGACCTTCAGGAGGAGTTGGCGCAGGCTTCCGCCAACTCTCCGTGTCAGGAGCGTGGCCATGAGAACAACACGAGGCGATGTGAGAAGTATCCCGGTTCAGTGGGAGGAGCTGACGGCGTCGGATTTCCCCGGCGCAGTGAAGCGGGCGCAGGGCGTGTGTGTGCTGCCGATCGGCGTGATCGAGAAGCACGGGCCCCACTTGCCGCTGGGCACCGATGTGATGGCGGCCAGGGCCGCCGCCATCGGCGCGGCGCAGCGGGAATACGCGGTGGTATTCCCACATTACTACTTCGGGCAGATCTACGAGGCGCGACACCAGCCAGGGTGCGTCACGATCCCGCCGGAGCTGCTGACGTCGCTCCTGCAGGCGGTGTGCGAGACCATCTCGCGCAACGGGTTCGAGAAGGTCCTCATCGTCAACGGTCACGGGGGGAACAACAACTGGCTGCCGTACTTCTGCCAGACCCAACTGGCGGAGCGCAGACACTATGCAGTCTACATCGCGAACCCCTCCCCCGACCCGCAGCTCTCGAAGCAGATTGGGAAGCTCCGCAAGACCGATTGGGGCGGCCACGCGTGCGAGATGGAGACCGCGGGGATGCTGGCGATCCGGCCGGACCTGGTGCAACTAGACCGGGCATCGCGGGAGAGCGGCCTGCCCATGAAGCGGCTCCGGGAACTGCCTGCCTACTCGGCCATGTTCTGGTACGCGGACTACCCGAACCACTTCGCGGGGGAGCCCTCGGGGGCGACGGCGGAGCTCGGCAATCTGCAGCTGGAATCCCACATTCGGGGTCTCGCCAAGGTCTACAAAGCAGTGAAGAAGGACGCGGTGACGCCGAAGCTGCAGGCAGAGTTCTCCGCGCGGTCGGAGACGCCGCTGAAAACTCGCGCTCGGAGGACGCGCGGCTAGCCTGCCCGCGCAGACAGGGATGCCATGCCGTGGTGCCCGAATTGCGGCGGTGAGTTCCGAGACGGGGTTAGCTCGTGTCCGAAGTGCCTGGCGGAGCTGGCGCTGCCCCTGGCGTCCGAGGCTGTGAATGCGGCGTCTTGAGGTCGAGCCGACCACGTCAGTTCAGCCCGGCCCGCTGCGCCGGATCGCTCCAGCTGCGCTCGTCATACTCGGCCTCGCCGCGGCGGCTGCGCTCTGGACATCGGGCGGCAAGAGCGGCTGGGCGTCGCCGTTTCTCCGGGCCTATGTCGCGGCGTGGTGCTGCTACTTCCTGGCGGCCGTCGTCGTCACGCGGGCGGCTCGCCTGCCGCGGTGGGTGCTGTGGTGGATCGTGATCGCGGCGCTCGGGCTGCGGATTGCGGCGCTGGAGACGCGGGTGCCGCTCACGACGGACTATTGGCGCTACCTGTGGGACGGGCGGGTGGCAAAGTCGGGCATCAACCCCTACCTGTACCCGCCGGATGCGCCGGAACTCCGACACCTGCGGGATCAGAACTGGAGGCGGATCTGGGCGAAACACATCCCCACGCTCTACCCGCCGACGGCGGAGGCGCTGTTCGCGGGAGTCGCGCGTCTCCGCCCGTCTGACCCAGAGCTGTTCCGGTGGGTCTTCACGGCAGTAGACGTGGGCTGCGTCCTGCTGCTGATCGCGCTTCTCCGTAGGACGCAGCGGCCTCCAGAGCGGGTGATCTGGTACGCCTGGTGCCCGCTGCCGATCACCGAGACCGCGATCGGGGCGCATGTAGACGGTTTGGGCCTCTTCTTGCTTCTACTGGCGTTTCAGCTCGCGGCGCGGAGGGGCTCACGGGTCGGGCCGCTGAGTTCCGTGTCCCTCGCCGCTGCGGTGCTCGCGAAGGGCTTCGCGCTGCTCGCGCTGCCGTTCTTCGTGAAGCGCGGGGGGTGGAAGTCACTGGTCTGGTTCTCGGCGACGTGCGCCGTGCTGCTTGCGCCCTTCGCAGGCGTCGGCCCACGGCTCTTCGGCGGCCTCACCCAGTATCTCGCGCACTGGGAGACGAACAGCAGCGTGTTCCTCCTCATCAGCCAGAACCTGAGCCCGGTGACCGAGTACCATTTCGCCATCGCGCGCGTGGTCACCACAGCCGCGGTCCTCGCGTTCGTGGTCTGGCTGGCGCGGCGGCAGAAGCCGGGGATGGAGTGGCTGATGGGGGCGACGTTCGCGGCGCTCGCCGCCCAGCTTCTCGTGAGCGCGCCCACCATGCCGTGGTATGCCACCTGGACGACGCCGCTGCTCTGCTGGTGGGCCATCCCCGGATGGGTGCTCTTCACATTGACGTTGTCGCTGCAGTATTACGCGCGCTGGCTGTGGCCGGGGGACACGGCGGCGCACTACGCGCTGCTCTGGCTCGGGTATACGCCAGTCTACGCGCTGCTCATCGGCCACTACGCTTACTGGCGGCTGAGCCTGCGTCGTTCAGCGACCAGTCGTACGGCATGAACTCAACGGTGTACCCGCCGGCCTTGAGCTGACTCCGCTTGGGCTCGTCGAGGTAGCGCAGCAGGAAGTCTTCGAGCGAGCCGTACCTGTCAACGAAGTCCTGCTTGTACCAGCTCATGATGCGGGTGAGGCGCAGGCGCTTGGTCTTCGGATCGATCTGGACGTGTCGGTCGTCGTTGACAACCTGCCTGGTGACCCTCTCCAGCTTCTGCTGCAGCCCATCAC
>Ga0315288_10009827_pt1 | contig 12044 bp, 9 predicted proteins | sample YL17G11_20_MG_FD_203454 | JGI IMG/M metagenome (GOLD analysis project Ga0315288, IMG submission 203454) | Sediment microbial communities from Yellowstone Lake, YNP, Wyoming, USA - YL17G11_20 | ecosystem: Environmental > Aquatic > Freshwater > Lake > Sediment | place: USA: Wyoming | collected...
GCAACTATTATCTTCTGATAATGCTCAATGTCTTCATTAGTAAGAGTTCGCCCCTTGCGATATTTTAACCACATTTGGCCAGGTTGATAACCACCGATATAAAAATTCCAGACTAATTCAGAAACATTTCCAAAATACTGCTTTTCATTGATAAACACCTTATTATTCTTGTATTCCACTTTTTCAATTATATTTGAACCAGTTATAGGATAAGTGGTAATAAATTGATTTACTTTTGGTGATTCAAGAAGATGTATTAATTTCAGTTCTTCACCAAGTTCCACTAATGATTTAAATTGCTTTTTATCTTTCGGATATGGAATACGCGGGAAATCAATTTTAAGAAATTCCTTATATTTCTCTCGATACTTTGGTGAATGAAGAACAGCATAAATATAATCAAAGATATTTTCTGGTAAAACCTTATCGACAATCTTTTCTATCGAGTCAACATTTTCTTTCTTGAAGTTTGGGATGCGCGAACCGTCTTCAGAATAGAGATAGAGAGGGAAAGCATACCCCGTTTCTTTTGTTTGTAATGAGACAATGCAGATATCAACAAGATTTTTGGTTAGAAAAACATGTTGAAAATCAAAGGTACTTTGTTGTCTACAAGTAAGAAGAGATAGATTTTCTTTTGAGACAATATGTTTAAATACCTTTTGAGCAGGACGACTGATAAAATTAGGGTCATAATAAATCCACCGATAATCGAATGGTCTATATTGAATCTGTTGCACATAATTATCATCAAACGATTTGCCTTTCATTTTTTCAGTTATCTTATAGCTCCCCGAATCAACGACACGAAACTCTTGCTTAAACTTCTCATCGTAATCTCCAGAAAAAAGCTTTTGTATCCTTTCTTCTAATACACTTTTATCTATATCAATAAATAAAGAATCTCGGTCAGTTTTTACACCGGAATTCGATATCAAAAGAAATTCATCGATTTTAAACCCTTTCCTATACTTTTCCTCTAATCCGAAATCTTTTGGCACAAAAAAGTAATATGGCTCAGCGTATTTAAGTTCTTGCCATTTTACAGTTTTAATATCAGTCTTATTGAGTTCAATGTATTTAACTTGACGCTTACCAAAAAGCTCAGCATGATAGACAGTGCCAAGACCTTTCTTTTCGCCTGCCCTCCGCACAAACATAGAAATCGCCACACCTTGCTGGATATTAAAAACATTTTCGTCTTTGCCGCCATCAGGTGCTTTTTCTTTTTTCTTTAAGTTGCCATGAAGATTTAGGATGTAAATATCATCAAAAGTAGTTAGAAGATGTTTTCGCATTTGACGATGAGTAATACCGTCTATGTACGAATTATTGGTAATCATTGCAACGATACCTTTTTTATTTTTTTCTATAAAATGTTCAGCGAGACGAATAAATTTAATATAGTCATCGTCAATGTTTATTTTTCGTTCACCTAAATCTTTTTTGTAGTCCTTGATAAGGTTTAATATCCATTCGCCTTTATTGGTGGAACTGATACTATATGGTGGATTACCAATAATAACCATAATTGGTCTTTCATTTTTAATTTTTGATGCTTCTTTTGATTCTTCGGTCAAGCTTTCCGCAAAACCGAATAAATGAAGTGCACCTTGAGGTGCGGCCTGCTCAAGTGAATTTGTTAGATATATACCCAATCTGCGATGGAATGACCAAAAACCAGTTTCTTTAAAAGCCATACTTAATTTCAGATGTGCGATAGTGTAAGGCGCCATCATCAGTTCAAAACCATAAATTCTTGGCAATAAATCATGATGTACATAAGTCGTCCAGCGCCCTTTCTGTCCTTTTTCTATTAGTCGTTGATAAATTTTTCTAATGACAGCGCTGATAAAAGTCCCTGTGCCGACTGCGGGGTCAAGAACTTGCACGCGATGAAGACCATTGGTAAGTTTTGAGGTATCAGCAAGACCATCAGCAAGATTGAATTCTTTTTGTAATAAGTAGTCAACTGCCCGAACAATAAAACGCACGACTGGCAAAGGGGTATAATATGCGCCCATTTTCTTTCGTAGAACCGGGTCATATTCATTGAGAAAATCTTCGTAGAAATGTATTACCGGGTCGGGTGCACTTGATTCTTCTCCCCAAAAATCTTTTTGGAAATACTGACTCATTAATTGTTGAACATCGGCAACCTGAAAAACTTCACACAATTCACTAACAATATAAGCAAGACGCTGGTCAAAATCTGCACCAGCAATATGGTCAAAGAAATGACGCAGAAATGGATTTGATGCTGGAATAAGGTCTCGCGCCTCCTGACGATTAAAGTCAGCTGGTGATTCATCATAATAGCGTGCAACAAACAGACCATAAACAAGGGTTTGTGCGTACATATTTGCAAATGCTTCTGGGGTGAGGTCGTGAACAAGAAGTTCTTTAATCGTTTGATATACTCGTGTAAGTTCTTTATTTTTTATCTCCGTTGCAAGAAACTTTTTAACATTATCACGAATACGTCGAGCTTTTCCACCCATAATTTTTGCCAATCGGGCACCACTTTTAATTGCTTCTGGTTTAGATGCAAGAAAATCAACAAGAGCACTTTCAAGAAGCGATATTGATTCTTCATTAGCTCTTATTGCACCTTTTGTAATTTGACCGATGACAACAGGTTCTTCGTAACGTTCTCCATTTCGGAAAAAGCGAAATTCAAGATAGTTGGTAAGGATTAAATTTGAATATCCTAAATAGCGTTCTACTTGTTCTGTTTTTTCTATTTTATCAAGGTCAGCATTAATATCTTTTGTTTCAGCATAACCTGCTATTAGGTCTTTTCTTACAAATATGAAATCAGGTGCGCCAAATTCTGAACGTTTCGGGTCATTAATAATGCCAAGTTTTGGGTCTAAAGACTTAATGAGTTTTTCGAAAGTTGGTCGATAGGCATGTTCACCTGCTCTGCCAGTTTTATACTTCTCAGAAACCTCGTTTATGTAAGTTGAAATAATTTGAGACATAGATTAATTTATCAATTCTATCTTTGTTTTTTTACAAAACTATTCCTTTATGTAAATCTTATTCTTAAAATCTCCTTTGTCAAGTCATTATCAAGAGATTTCTGCCATTCTCGGAAATCTCACTTGCCAATCTTGACAGGTTAATTTATTATATTTATACTTAACCCATCCTGCGAGGATGGCGGAATCTGGCAGACGCACTGGATTTAGGATCCAGTGGATAACATCCGTGGGGGTTCAACTCCCCCTCCTCGCATAAGTATATTAAAAATTAAATATAAAATATTAAAAATAGAAAAATTATGAAACCACGGATTGAACAGATTCGACGGATTCTAAAGAATAAAAATAATCCGTTAAATCCGTGTAATCTGTGGTTAAAAATATATGGAAATAAAATATAAAGATACGAAACTTTGGTTAAAGGAATTAACCGTGACTATTGAACCGGAACGGGTAAAGAAGAAGATTGAGGATGTCTCCGCTTCCTATTCTCACAAGGCATCTGTCCCTGGTTTTAGAAAAGGTAAGATACCAAGACCAATCTTGCAAAGAAGATATGGCGCTACTTTTGAATCATTAGCATTGGACGAGCTTTTTGATGAAGTGTATAAAGAAATGATTAAAGAAAATAGTTTTAAGCCGATAACACAAGCTAAAGTTACTGATTATACTCTTGCGGATGACAAGACTCTAAAGTTTGACATCTCGTTTGAAATTATCCCTGAGTTTGAATTGAAAAATTATGTTGGCATTAAAGTAAAGAAACAAGAGCCGACTGGTTTTGATGAAGAATTTGACCGACGGGTTAAAGCTCTGCAAGAGCGTTGTGCTACATTTACCACTCTTGACCGGTCAGCTGAGAATAATGATTTTATATTATCCGATTATGAAATCTATGAAAACGACAGGTTAACCGCTAAGAAACAGACCGGTGTTATGATTCAGGTTGGTAGCGATAAGAACCGTCCTGAAATAAATCAAATTTTATTAGGTGCCAAAGCCGGTGAAGAGAAGTCAGTAACTATTACTTTCCCGGCTGATTATCCTGATAAAGATTTTACCAATCGGACTTTATTATACAAGTTCTTTGTTCGTGATATTAAAGAACGACATCTACCCGAGATTGATGATACTCTCGCAACCGATTTAGGTTTTAAGGATTTAAACGAGTTAAGAACCCAGATTAATGAGGACATCCTTCAAGACCGAGTTAAGGTTGTTGAAGAAGATTTAAAGAATCAGGTATATCGGTATCTTATCTCAGAGCATAAGTTTGAGCCCCCGGCGTCGATTGTTGAAATGACCTACCGGGATATTCTTAATGAATATAATTTGAAAGATTCAGAGGAATCTAAGACGAAACTTATGTCCCATGCTGAGGAACGTGCGAAATTCGATATTATCATATCCCGAATTGCCGAAAAAGAGAGTATTACACCAAAACCCGAAGACATTAATAAAGAACTGGAAAAATTCGGCTCAGCCGGAATCGAAAAGGGAAAACTTGATATGTTACGAACCAGTCCTATACTCTTTTCAAGGATACAAAAAAATATGACAGTAGGTTGGTTATTAGAAAAAGCAGAAATCGTATAAAATAAATGAAACCACGAGATTCCAATGATAAGAAAACCACTGAATACACAGAAGACACAGAAAATAAAAATTCAGTGATTTCAGTGCTTTCAGTGGTTAATCTTTTTTCTCGTGTTAATCTTGTGGTTAAAGTTTGTGGAGGATTAAATGTATATTCCAATTGTAATTGAACAGACCGGTCGCGGTGAACGGGCTTATGACATCTATTCCCGGTTATTAAAAGAAAGAATCATCTTTGTTGGTATGCCGATTGACGATAATGTTGCTAATTTAGTCATTGCTCAATTGTTATTCTTAGAAGCCGAAGACCCAGACAAAGATATTTCGATATATGTTAACACACCCGGCGGTATTGTCTCATCCGGACTTGCAATCTATGATACAATCCAATATATTAGACCTAAGGTCTCGACAATTTGTATGGGAATGGCAGCAAGTCTTGGGGCTTTACTGCTTGCCGCTGGTGAAAAAGGCAAACGATTTGCTCTCCCCCATGCCCAAATAATGATTCATCAGCCAGAAGCTTCTGGTATATCTGGACAAGCAACCGACATCGAAATACACGCTAAAGAGATAATTAAACTAAAGCAAAGACTTTCTGAACTACTATCAAAGCATACTTCACAAAGCATCGAGAAAATCATTGCCGACAGTGACCGTAACTATTTTATGTCTGCCCAGGAAGCTAAAGAATATGGCATTATCGACGAAGTAATTGACAAACGGAGATAAATATTTTGACAGGATTAACAGGATTTTTACCTAAAAAACACAAAAATTTTTCAGGGGTAAAATGTTTTTTACTCTGTGTCTCTGTGCCTCTGTTGTTAAATTAATATGAAATCACGGCACTGTTCTTTCTGTAATCGCCCTGAGTCAAGCGTTCGAGCACTCATCTCTGGACCTAAAGTGTTTATTTGCGATGACTGCATCCGGTTTAGTCATCAAATTCTCCAGGACAAAGAGAAGAACCGCTTTTTCGCTACCTTGCATACGGTTCCGCCCCCTTCGGAAATAAAAACATTTTTAGATGAATATGTGATTGGACAAGAAAAAGCAAAAAAGGTATTATCGGTAGCAGTTTATAATCATTATAAAAGAGTTTTCGCTCGTAAAGCAAAAGTCGAAGTTGAAAAGAGCAATGTTCTATTAATTGGACCAACTGGAGTTGGTAAAACACTTTTAGCTGAAACACTGGCAAAATTTTTAAACGTACCTTTCTCAATCTCGGATGCAACACCTTTGACCGAAGCTGGCTATGTTGGAGAAGATGTTGAAAACATTCTTTTAAGATTAATCCAATCGGCTAATGGCGATTTAGATTTAGCATCAATCGGCATTATCTATTTGGATGAAATTGACAAGATTGGCAGAAAAAGTGATTCACCCTCAATCACAAGAGATGTATCCGGAGAAGGGGTTCAACAAGCATTGCTAAAAATTCTTGAAGGAACGATTGCTAACGTCCCTCCTCAGGGCGGCCGAAAACATCCGGAACAGGAATATATCCAGCTCAACACTAAAAATATTCTTTTTATTTGCGGCGGAACATTTACCGGGTTAGAAAAAATTGTCGAGAATCGTGTCAAGAAATCGGCGCTCGGATTTAATGCGGATATAGCTTCCAAAATTAATAAAGACCGTAGCGAATTATTAAAACGCGTTGAACCGGATGATTTGATAAAATACGGACTAATACCCGAAATTGTCGGTAGAATTCCTATTATCTGTTCCTTGCATAGTTTATCCCGCGAAGCACTTTTAGATGTTTTAACTAAACCCAGAAACGCAATCATAAAACAATATCAACATTATTTTGACCTGGAAGATGTAAAATTAACATTCACCCAGCAAGCATTAGAAAAAGTTGCGGATATGGCAATGGCAAGAAATTCTGGTGCTCGTGGTTTGCGCGCGGTCCTGGAAAATATATTATTAGATATTATGTTTGAGTTGCCCTCAAAAAAGAATATCGCTGAGTGTATTATTACTCCTGGTGTAATTACCCGTAACGACCAGCCAAAATTTATTGAGAAAAGTCTCAAAAGAAAGAAAGCGTAAATTCTTATAAAATGAAAAATGAAATATTAAAAACACAAACTGACATGAAGTGTCATGCTGAATTTATTTCAGCATCTCAGACCCCGAATCAAGTTCGGGGTGACATAAATATCATTTTTAAGTTTTCAATATGTGTTTTTAGTATTTGGTTTTTTATTTTATGTTTTAATCGTGCTTACGGTCAACAAGAAATATGGGCAAAGATTACCGCGGGCGCAACCCGACAGCGAATTCGTCTCGCTGTTCCTGATTTTAACAGTCCCGAAGCGCTGCATACTTTATCAAAAGGTTTAAGACAAATAATGATTGACGATTTGGAGTTTTCGCTCTATTTTGAAATTGTTAAACTTGATTCAACCAAGCATATTAGCATTACGGAAAAGAAAATCGATTTTACCGGATGGCAGACGACCGGGGCACAAGTTCTGCTGGTTGGAGATATCCAGATAAAAAAGAAAACCGTGTTGAATATTCATATTTATGATTTATTTACAAGAAAATCAATCGGTATCAAAACCTACGAGATAAAAGAAGAAGTGCGCTGGCTTGCTCATAAAATCGCTGATGATGTAATTAAATTATTAACCGGTGAAGATGGTGTTAGTCAAACTAAAATCGCTTTCTCCTTAAAAAAAGACAAAGCAAAAGAGTTATCCCTTGTTGATTATGACGGGTATAATCTTGAGCAGCTAACAAATACCGGTGACTTGAGACTCTTTCCGGATTGGATGCCGACCGCAAATAAAATCGCATATTGCAGTTATGCCAAAAACAACATAAACATCTACACTTATGACGTAAATAGAAAGAATACTGATTTAATCTGCAGTAAAGATGGCTTAAATACTTCACCGGCATTCTCACCTGATGGTAAAACCATTGCTGCAAGTTTAAGTTTTGACGGAACACCGGATATATATTTAATGAATACCGAGGGAAAAAATTTACGACGTGTGACTTATGGACATTCTATTGACATTTCACCAACCTGGTCACCGTCGGGACAGGAATTAGCTTTTGTCTCAGACCGAACTGGAGCTCCGCAAATTTATATTATAAGCATCGATGGCACAAATACGCGTCGGCTTAGTTTTGAAGGCTCGTATAATACATCGCCCGCCTGGTCGCCACGTGGAGACCTAATCGCGTACGTTTCTCGTGACTCGGACGGAATTAATCAGATTTATGTCACTGACATAACCGGGGATAATCGAATGCGGCTTACAAGTTTAAGAAATAACGAAGAACCATCCTGGTCACCGGATGGACTACACATCGCTTTCAGTTCAAATCGAACTGGAACTTATGAATTATATGTGATGCACTGGAATGGCGCTGGTCAACGTAGAATAACAAATACCAACGGAGCATTTTCACCAACATGGTCACTAAGATTAGTACGATAATGAAAAATCATAAATTTACCACAGAAGACGTAGTTAATATCTCTATATGGCACGCTTACAAAAACCAGTAAATCCAGGACGATTACTTATTTTGGGTTATTTAGTAATTATCTTTTGTGGTGCAATACTTTTATATTTACCCATATCCTCAAAAAATATAACACCAATTGATGCCTTATACACATCGACATCAGCAGTTTGTGTTACCGGTCTAATCGTCAAAGATACCGCAGTTGATTTTACCCTATTTGGGAAATTCATTATCTTACTATTAATACAAATTGGTGGCTTGGGTTATATGACGCTTTCTACAGCTTTTTTCTTTTTCCTTGGTCAGAAAATAGGTCTGCGTGACCGTTTATTAGTCAAGGAACAATTCAATTTTTTAAGTTACGATAATCTTAGACGTTTTGCCTTTACCGTAATTCGAGTAACATTGGTTATCGAAAGTTTAGGTGCTTTATTGTTATTCATTTATTTTATGCACTCTCATATGAAAATTGAATTAGCTGCTGGGCATGCAGTATTCCATTCCATCTCGGCATTTTGTAATGCTGGTTTTTCTACTTTTTCCGAGAACCTTGCAGGTTATTCACATTCTTATTTAGTACCCTTAGTTATCTCCACGCTTATTATTTGTGGTGGAATTGGTTTTATAGTTATTTCTGATATTTATAAGACTTATTTTACTAAGAAAAATAAGCACCTCTCACTTCATTCTAAAACAGTTCTTTTATCAACTTTAATTTTAATTACTATTGGAACAATCTTAATTCTACTTTTAGAGTGGCGACAGTCCTTAAACGGCTACCCATTAATACAGAAAATTGTCAACGCTTACTTTCATTCCGTTTCACCAAGAACCGCCGGTTTTAATACTCTAAATATATCAGTATTTCATCTATCAACACAGCTTTTACTTATTATACTGATGTTTATCGGTGCCTCACCCGGCGGAACCGGCGGCGGTGTAAAAACCACTACATTTTCAATTATTATTCTCCAACTCCGAGCACTGTTAAGCGGACAAGACGAACTACTGCTTTTTCGCCGACGCGTTCCCCGAGAACAAACTTTTAAGGCATTCTTATTAATCGGGCTAGCCATAACTTGGCTCTTGACATCTTTATTTTTACTCTTAATCTTTAATAGGTCGAATATGAATTTTATCACAACACTTTTCGAGCTCGTTTCAGCATTTGGTACCGTTGGTCTTTCTTTAGGTTCAAATGTTTTGCCAACGGTTTCGGCTTCCTATGATTTTACTGTAATTGGCAAAATGATAATAATTACCACGATGATAATTGGTCGTGTTGGAATACTAACTTTAGGGACAGCTTTAATTCAAAGAAAATTAGTAAAATATACACATCCAGAGGGGGTGATATTAGTTGGCTAAAAAAAGTTTTGTAGTTATAGGTTTAGGGCGTTTTGGTTCTAACATTGCTCGTGCTTTGTCGGAAAAGGGCTTTGAAGTAATCGTTATTGATTCTGATGAAGCTGAAATCCAAGAATTTACTGACCTTGTGACTCACAGTTTTGTTCTTGACGCAACCGACGACAAAGCGCTAAAAGATGTTGGCGTAGCTGATGTTGATGTTGCAATCGTCAGTCTCGGACAACATATTGATGATAGTATTTTAGTAACGTTGGTGCTTAAAGAACTCGGAGTTAAAGAAGTGATTGTTAAAGCAGTCAATGAAAGGCACGGTAAAATTTTACAGAAAATCGGCGCTGACCGGATTATCTATCCTGAGCGTGAAGTAGCAATCCGTTTAGCAGAGAGTTTCGTATCACCTAAAATTTTCGATTATATTGAACTTTCTCCTACTCACAGTATTATTGAGATTGCTGCACCAAAACAATTCTTTGGTAAATCTTTGCGGGAAATCGGACCGAGAGAGAAATATGGAATTACGCTTATCGCAATTAACCGTAAGACTCCCATCATAACCGATAAAGGAACACCTGATTTCACTGAAGATATCATCATAGCACCCGGAATTGATGAAGAAATAGGCGAGGGTGATATTTTAACTCTATTAGGTCGCTATGAAGACTTAGAAAAGATTGAAAAACTATGAACCCTGTTAGAAATTACACAACGGGAAAGTGAGTAAGTAGATGTTTCAGAAATTCTATAAGAGCCGAGAGATTTCTAACGGGGTGAACCCTGTTAGACCTAATTGGTATTTAACGTATGTTCTAAAAAGTTTGAAAGATTGTAAGTTCTATACCGGTGTTACTGCAGAATTAAATAAGAGGATAAAACAATATCGTTCAGGTTTGGTTTTTGCTACGAAACACAGACTACCGGTGAAATTGATTTATTTTGAGGCGTGTTTAAATAAAAACGACACATATCGAAGAGAAAAATATTTAAAAAGTACTATCGGTAAAAGATTCTTACGAAATCGACTTAACGGAGGTCTAACAGGGTGAAAAAAAATACGGCTACAATGGAAGATTACGTTGAATTAGGACAGTTTTATCTCTTGAATCATCGTTACGAAGAATCAATCAAACAGTTTAAGTTGGCACTTAAAATAAAACCCGACGCCCAGGTTTACTTTCAACTTGGGTTAGCTTATGAAACATCCTGTAAACTACCTGAAGCAAAAGAAATGTATCGAAAAGCAATCGAACTTGACCCAAATCATAAAGAAGCAAACGTACACCTCAGTCGATTAACTGGATAAATTATCAAGATTGAAAAAAGATATGCCACAGATAGCCACAGATAAAAAAACTAAATCACTAATGAACACTAATTTCTTTTTTAATTTGTGTTTATGCGTGAGCATTAGTGACTAAAGAAAAACGCACGTGCGAAGCACGAATGAAATTGGGAATTAGGCATTTGGCATTAGGTATTAGTAAATATCTGTGTATATCTGTGGCTTGTACTTTGGCAGCATCTATTGTTAGCAAAATGGAGGCAAAGATGGTTAGAGAACCGGTTGTTGCTGGACAATTTTATCCGGGAGATAAAAAAACTCTGGAAAAAACAGTTGATGAGCTATTAAGTAAAACACCTATTCAAAAGATACCAGGTGAAGTTATCGGAATTTTAGTTCCACATGCCGGTTATCCTTATTCTGGTCCCACTGCTGCTTATGGTTATAAAACAATTGCCAATAAAGATATCAAAACAGTAATTATGGTCGGACCAACCCACCGAGCTTACTTTGAAGGAATTGCAGTTTATGCTGAAGGATATTGGGAAATACCTTTAGGCAGAGTCCCGATTGATGAACAATTAGCTATATCAATTATTGCTCAGAATGATAAAATCAAAAATATACCTGAGGTACATCGCGAAGAACATTCGTTAGAAGTACAAGTGCCATTTCTTCAACGAACTTTAAAAGACTTTAAGATTGTACCAATAATGCTCTTTGAACCAACTTATGAAGAATGTGAAATCCTTGCTCGCGCTATTGCTAATACGGCTAAAGATAAAAATATACTTTTATTAGCATCTTCTGACCTCTATCACGGTTATTCTTATGATGTATGTAATAAAACCGATTCGATAACTCTAAAATTTATTGAAAAAGTTGACCCTGAGGGATTGTATCAATCATTAAAAAAAGAACAAGCCCAAGCCTGTGGTGGTTACTCAATCGTTGTGGTAATGATTGCAAGTAAACTTTTTGGTGCCAATCAATCGAAAATTCTTTACCAGACCAATTCAAATGATGTAATGGGTGAACGCGGTGGTTATTGCGTTGGCTATGCATCTTCTGTATTCTACAAATCCGAGACGCAATTTGAAAAGGGAATTAACACAAAAGAGTCTGATACAATAAATTTAACTGTGCAAGAGAAGAAAGAATTATTAAGGATTGCTCGTATTACTATTGAAAATCATGTCTCTGGTAAAAAAATACCTGAATTTACACCTCTGACTGATAGATTAAAAGAAAAATATGGCGTATTCGTAACTTTAAAAAAGAATGGTGAGTTAAGAGGATGTATCGGTTATATCCAA
>Ga0315288_10009828_pt1 | contig 12043 bp, 7 predicted proteins | sample YL17G11_20_MG_FD_203454 | JGI IMG/M metagenome (GOLD analysis project Ga0315288, IMG submission 203454) | Sediment microbial communities from Yellowstone Lake, YNP, Wyoming, USA - YL17G11_20 | ecosystem: Environmental > Aquatic > Freshwater > Lake > Sediment | place: USA: Wyoming | collected...
CCGACTACATCGACCTCTACCAGTTGCACAATCCGACGCTTCGCATGCTTGAGCGCGGGGAAATCCTCGCGCACATGAACGCGCACAAGGAAATCGGGCAGATTCGCTGGTACGGCGTGAGCATCTTCACGCCGGATGAGGGAATCGCCGCGCTGGAGAAAGGCCCGCCGGACGCGCTTCAGTTGCCCTACAATATTTTTGAGCGCGCGGGCTGGGAAAAAGTTTTCGCGCTTGCGAAAGAGAAGGGCTGCGCCATAATTGCGCGCGAGCCGCTGGCCAACGGCTATCTCACGGGAAAATACAAAGGCGGCGAGCATTTCCCGGACGGCGACATCCGCGCATCCATGCCGCCCGATTACAAGCAGAAGCGCGCGGCGCTGGCGGCGAAGTTGAAAAAAGTCCTGGAAATTCCCGGCACTCGCTCGCTCGCGCAGGCGGCGATAAGATTCGCGCTGAAACCTGATGCGGTTAGTGTCGTCATTCCCGGCGCGAAGACTGTGGAGCAGGTGGCCGAAAACCTCGGCGCATCCGAATGCCCGGACATGACCGAGCAGGAAATGAAAAAACTCGCGGACATAGTTTCGCAGGAATCAGGCTAACAGCCCAACAGTCTAACAGCCTAATAGTCTATCTTCTGAGGGGAACATGCACGAAGCGTTCAAGGCTCTGCCGATACGCGGCCTGGTTTTCGTCGACTGGATGATGATCGGCGGCTATCTCCTTCTGTCGCTGGTCATCGGCCTCATCTATACAAAGCGGGCCGGCAGGAACATGAAGGAGTTTTTTCTTTCCGGCCGCGCGATGCCCTGGTGGCTCTTGGGCACATCCCTGATTGCGACGACGTTCGCTTCCGACACGCCTCTTGCCGTAACGGAACTTGTCCGCAAGGACGGCATCGCCGGGAACTGGCTGTGGTGGGCGATCCTGATGACGGGCATGACCGGCACCATTTTCTTCTCCCGCCTTTGGCGCAGGGCCAGCGTGCTCACGGACCCGGAACTTGTTGAACTGCGTTACGGCGGGAAAAGCGCGGCATTCCTGCGCGGCTTCAAGGGCTTTTACTCCAGCATCCTTTACAACTGCATCGTGATGGCGTGGGTAACCACGGCGATGGCCACAGTTCTCAAGGTCGGCCTGAAAATCGGCGCATGGGAGGCGGTGTGGATCGCCGCGGGAATCGGGCTGTTCTACAGCGTCCTGTCCGGCTTCTGGGGCGTCGTGATAACGGACTTCATCCAGTTGATAATAGCGCTGGGCGGGGCGACGGTGCTGGCCGTTGTGTCCGTGAACTACGTCGGCGGCATGGATTCCCTGTTGGCGCAACTGAAGGCCGGCGGCCACGCGATGAAACTGGATTTCTTCCCCCGCGCGGGCACTTCCGTTTTCCCGGTTTTCCTCGCGTACATCGGCATGCTCTGGTGGTGCACGACCAACGCCGACGGCGGCGGCTACATCATCCAGCGCATGTGCGCCGCGAAAAACGAGCGGCACTCCTTTTACATGATGCTATGGTTCAACATCGGCCAGTACGCCATCAGGACCTGGCCGTGGGTCGTTGTGGCGCTTGTCTCCCTTATCGTCCTGCCGGACCTCGCCCCCGCGGACGCCAAGCAGGCATATCCCATCATCATGTACAAATTGCTCCCCTCCGGGCTTCTGGGGCTGATGGTGTGTTCGTTCCTTGCGGCGTTCATGTCAACCATCAACTCGCAACTCAACTGGGGCGCATCGTATCTCGTCAACGACATATACAAGCGTTTCATAAAGGGCGACGGCAGTGAAAAGCACTACGTGCTGGTCTCGCGGCTTTGCACGGTCGCAATCATGGCGCTGACGGTCCTGACGACGGTTTTCATCGGCACCATCGAAGGCGCGTGGAAGTTCATCGCGTCGCTCGGCTCCGGCGTGGGGCTTGTGCTGATACTGCGCTGGTTCTGGTGGCGGGTGAACGCTTGGAGCGAGATTGCCGGCATGGCGACCTCTCTCATCGTCACCTTTGCGATAGCTATAGGCAAAATGTCGATGCCCGTGGCTAACGGCGCGCAACCCGCGCCGGGCCTGCAATGGGCGTTGTACGACTTTTCCACGACGCTTGCCTTCACCGTCTTTCTTGCCATCGGCGTCTGGCTCTTTGTAACGCTGCTGACCAGGCCCACGGACATGAAGCGGCTGGAGGAATTTTACCTCCGTGTCCGTCCGTCCGGCTTCTGGGGGCCGGTGCGGCGGAAACTCGCCGCCGATGGGCGGCTTGTCGCGGTTGCCGGCATGCGCGGCTTCGGCTTCCTCGAAATAGGCGCCTGGTTCGCCGGCATCGCGCTGATTTACGGGGCGACATTCAGCCTCGGCGAATTCGTGCTTGGCAATTACCTCAACGCCGCGAAGTATTTCGTTGTTTCCATCGCGGGCGGCGTCATTGTCGCATTTGCGGCTAAAAATTTCTTCTCGCTGAGTCGATATAGGGAGAGCGGCCCTGGCGCGGGCGCGGCAAAACCCGATGTGCGGGAGGCCGAGCCGGTCGCGGCGGGGGCCGTCGTAAAGGAATAGGATTTATGTCCACACAGCAACTCAGCAAGAAGTTCACGGATTTCACCGACTTCACGCTCACGCGCCTTCTCGGCGAGGGCGGCATGGGCTCCGTTTACGCCGGCTGGCTCCACGGCGCCAGCGGCTTCCAGAAACTCATTGCCGTCAAAATTCTCCTTGACCGCTTCTCCGAAGACCCCGACTTCATCGAGAAACTCGTCGCGGAAGCGAAACTGATGGCCAACCTCGTCCACCCCAACATCGTGCAAATCTACAAACTAGGAGTAGTCGAGGGCAACTACTATATCCTCATGGAGTACATCAGCGGCATCACGCTGAGCGAGTTGATGGACCGCCACGCGGAAAGCAGCCTCGAGATACGCCTTGACATCGCGCTCTACATCACCAGCCAGGTCTGCCGCGCGCTCGACTACGCGCACAGGCGCCTCGCGCCCGACGGCGCGCCGCTCAACATCGTCCACCGCGATATCTGCCCCAACAACGTAATGATCACCGTCGAAGGCGTCGTCAAACTCACCGACTTCGGCGTCAGCAAGAACGACATCCACCGCGACGAAGAAGAAGGCGAGGTCATCGTCGGCAAGGTCGCCTACATGTCGCCCGAGCAGGCGGACTTCCAGCCGACCGACCACCGCTCTGACTTGTATTCCCTCGGCATCGTGATGTACGAAATGCTCACCGGCGAAAACCCCTTCCTCAGGGACTGCGACGACCAGACGCGCAACATGACCAACGTCGTGCTGAAGAAGACCGTCCGCAGCACTTTTGAAAAGCCGTCGAGCATCAACCCCGGAATCCCGCAGGAGGTCGAGCGCATCATGCTCAAGGCCATGGAAAAGGATTTGTCCCTGCGCTACCAGACCGCCGCCGACATGGGCTTCGACATCGACAGGTACATGAGCCAGCGCGGGTTCAAGCCCGAGGAAATGACGCTGGCCTCTTATCTCAGGGAAATCTGCCCCGACTTGCCCAACAGGGGCGACTGCCCCATGACGCCGTGGGAAGGCTCCCGCCGCTACAAGACCGAGGCCGAAGCCGCCGTAAAGGCCGAATAGCGTCCCCGCGAATCTCCCGACGAAAAACTGTTCCGCCGCGCCCGCGCTGTTGCCATTTGGCGGCCGACAAACGCTTCTCGAAAACGCGAAAATATTGGACATCTTCGCGCAACAATTCAAAGGACAAATCGGAAAAATCTTCCCGGAAACGGCCCGCTTCCAGCGTTGCTTTTTCGTAACTCAAGACGCCGCAAAGGGTACCATGCAGCCCTAAAAACGCAGGAAAAATTTTCGTTTTTTTGGAAAATATACCTTGACAATTCGCCATGATGTGCTAAAATACATATTGAAGTTCGGACTAGTACCATTTTATTTCCTTTTACCGGAGCCGTCATTCTACGAAAGTAGGGTGGCGGTTCTTTTTTTTGCCTAGAGGAAACACACCCGAAATTTTGAACCTTTCTGGAATCCGCCGGTTATATTGCATGAGAGGTCGCCATTTCCCTACCAGTCCTGCGGAGCGAAACATGCGCTTATTGCCACGATACGTGATAATCTTTTCTTTGCTTTTCTGCGTTCTGGCGGAGGCGGGCTGCGTCAGCACCGCGCCCAAGGGCGACGGACAGGAAAACCCCGTTATCGACGAGAGATCATTTGAGGCGTTGCTCGACCGGACGCTGGACAAGATCAATGACGGGAAGGCCGCGGAACTAACGCCGGCGGAATTCACGGCGGCGCTGTGTTTCTTCCCCATTGATATAAGGAGCCTCAGGACCCTGTGCGGCATTGAGCCACTGCCCGGCTATTATTGTTTCGGTGGCGGTGACGCCATGACGGAGCAGATAGAAGACGCATACCTGCGGCACGACCTTAATCACCACGAAGCCGCAATAGTCAGGTATTTGCTGACTGCCGATATCGACTCTATGGGCATTGTCCAGCGTGTTTGCACGCGGCATGACATTTCGATGTCGTTTGAGGAGGAGTCTTGGTGTGAGAAGTTGGACATGAAGGAAAGAAACATAGTGCTCGCGGCGCATATCGCGGATTTGGCGTGCATTAAGGAATGCAACGGGGAGTTTCTGAAGATATGGGCGGACGGCGCTCAGCACGAGATGGTGCGGGATTTGTGCTTGGGGACCGTGCTGTACAATTGCGACGAGGCGTCATACGTCTTCATTCGGGACCGCCTGCTGGATGAGGGACAGATGGAAGTCCCTGAGAAGGTTAATGCGCTGATGCAAGCGGTCCACTCCCCCACCGCATACTCCATATTGTTCCCCGTTCTGGCGCGGGCTTTCGAGGGGAAGTTCCAGAAAGAAGGATATGAGCAGTTGCTTGACGACTTGAAGGACAACCACATGGCGGACTTCAGGATAATTGGGAAGATCTTCGGCGATAAGGGGATACTGGCATTCTGGATAGTAAACCGGGACTACCTCCGTCGGGAGAATTCATGGCTGAACACGTGGCAACTCGACGTGCGTCAGAAGGCGGCCGATGTGCTGGGTGGCGACGTGGATCCGGCTAGCCTTTCGCAGCAACAACTTCGGAAAGCAAGAACCTTGTTCGATGAGTTTGACAGCAAGCGCCTACAGGAGCGAATAGGGCTAACGCAAAGGCAGATGAGGTTTATACCGCTGGAAAAACTTCTCTTGTGGGATCGACTCAGCGCGGAAGAGAAAGACGAAGCACTCCGCCGCATTCCAGGCAGAGCGGCCCAAACCAACCCCCGTCTATTGTTCCCTAAATTGGAACCCCAGCCCTAATCCGCTATCTGGTAAAGGGAAAAGGAAGGGATATTAAAAGGGACGACCTAAAGGTCGTCCCCTACATTTCTCAGACCCGCCAGAGGCGGGAATCCTCAAGCCTCACTTCCTCAAGTCTCAGGACTCAAGCCTCTTTTGCTTTGACCTTTGACCTGACGCCTTTGACCTGTTCTCATTCCCAGCAAATTGTCGCGGGGGGTTTGGTGCTCACGTCGTAGACGACGCGGTTGACGCCGCGGACTTCGTTGATTATCCGGCCGGCTATCTTCGCGAGCAAATCGTACGGCAGGCGCGAAAAATCAGCCGTCATGAAGTCCACCGTGTCGATTACCCGCAGCGCAATCACCTGGTCGTACGTCCGCTCGTCGCCCATCACGCCTACGCTCTTTACCGGCAGGAGAACCGCGAACGCCTGCGCGACCTTGTCGTACCAGCCCTCTTTGCGCAACTCTTCAATCAGGATATAATCCGCCTCGCGCAGTATCGCAAGTTTTTCATCCGTCACCTCGCCCAGGCAGCGTATCGCCAGCCCCGGCCCGGGGAACGGATGCCGCCAGATTTGCTCGTGCTTCATGCCGAGCGCCTCGCCCAATCTTCGCACCTCATCCTTGAACAATTCGCGCATCGGCTCGATTAGTTTGAAACCCAACTGCTCCGGCAGTCCGCCGACGTTGTGGTGGCTCTTGATGGTCGCGCTCGGCCCGCCGATTGGCGATGATGATTCGATGACGTCCGGGTAGATCGTTCCCTGCGCGAGGAAATGCGCGTCCTTTATGCCCTGCGCGGTCTCCTTGAAGGCCTCGATGAAGAGCGCGCCGATGATTTTGCGCTTTTGCTCGGGGTCTTCAACGCCCTTGAGCGCGGAGAGGAATTTTTTCCTCGCGTCCACCGCGTGGAGTTTAATGTGATAATTGTCGCGGAAGTCGCGGACGACCTGCTCGAACTCGCCCTTGCGCAGAAGCCCGTTGTCAACGAATATGCATTCCAACTGGTCGCCGACGGCCTTGTGGAGCAGGCAGGTTACGACCGACGAATCCACGCCGCCGCTCAGCCCGCAGACGACCTTCGCGCCGCCGATTTTTTTGCGCAGTTCCGCCACCGTCGCCTCGATGAACGACGAAATCTTCCACGTCCCCTTGCATCCGCACACCCCGTAGAGGAAATTCTTGAGCACTTCCATGCCCCTGGGCGTGTGCGTTACTTCCGGGTGGAACTGCAGGCCGTAGAACGGGAGCGACTTGTGCCTGACCGCCGCGTAAGGGCACGTCGGCGTGTAGGCGAGCGTGACGAGTTCGTCCGCGGCGCTTTCCACCTGGTCGCCGTGGCTCATCCACACGTCGAGCGTCCTGCCCATGCCCTTGAAGAGCGGCTCCTCCTCGATGACGTCGATTTCGCGCCGCCCGTACTCGCGCGCCTCCGCCTTGCTTACCTTGCAGCCGAGGTACATGCAGGACAGTTGCATGCCGTAGCAGATGCCGAGGACGGGGATGCCGAGATTATAGATTTCCTTGTCGCAGCGCGGCGCGCCCTTGGAATAGACGCTCGCCGGGCCGCCGCTCATGATGACGGCCTTCGGCGCGCGGGCCTTGATTTCCGCGGCAGTCGTGGCGCAGGGAATGATTTCGCTGTACACGTTCAGTTCGCGCACGCGCCGCGCAATCAGTTGCGCGTACTGCGAGCCGAAGTCCATAACCGCGACCCATTCGTCATGCCTCATAAGCAAAATCCTGAATCCTGAATGATGAATCGTGAATACGATTTGTCTTTACTGCGCCGCTATTAGTCATTCCACTGTTCATGCAATTACGTTCCGGGGCTGGGCTTCATCTTTTTCGCGCAAACTACCAGAATCGCTGTAAGTTCATCCACCTCGTTTGAGAGGTCCTTCAGCCGTTCGGACTTTACCAACCCGGACTCAGTGAGAAGTTCAAGCCAATATGCCGTTTCCTCCAGTTCCTGAGGAGCGCCGCCCAGTTTGCTCACTATCTCGGCCTTGGAGCGCGCGCGAAGACCCTCCCGGTAATGCGCCCCCACCGAAGTTGCCGAGCGCAGCATCTGCCTGCCCATGATTTGCGCTGCCGCTGTCTTTGGGAGCGTGGAGTAAAGCCGTATCACGCGCAACGCGAAACGCTTCGTCCGCGTCTTCAAGTCTTCCGGCTTTTTCTGTCCTTCGCCATTCATCATTCATGCTTCCTGATTCATGATTTACGCTTCGTATGAGGCGCTCTTCTGAACGTAGGTGTAATTCGGGGCTTCCTTGGTGATGATTATATCGTGCGGGTGGCTCTCCGTAAGGCCCGCTTGGCTTACGCGGACGAAGTCCACGTTGCGCCGCAATTCCTCGATGTTGCGCGCGCCGGTGTAGCCCATCGCCGCCCTCAGCCCGCCGACCAGTTGATAGACGAACCGCGAGAGCGCGCCTTTGTACGGCACGCGGCCTTCGATGCCCTCGGGCACCAGTCTTTCCTTTATGTCCACGCCTTCCTGGAAGTAGCGGGACTTGCTGCCCTCGACCATCGCGCCGAGCGAGCCCATGCCCCTGCAAGCCTTGAACGTGCGGCCCTGGTAGAGGATTACTTCGCCGGGGCTTTCCTCCGTGCCCGCCAGCAGCGTCCCTATCATCACGCAGTGCGCGCCGGCGGCGACGGCCTTGGCGATGTCGCCGGAGTAGCGTATGCCGCCGTCGGCGATGACCGGCACTCCCGCGTCTTCCGCGACGGAGACAGTGTTTATTATGGCCGATATCTGCGGCACGCCCACGCCCGCGATGACGCGCGTGGTGCATATCGCGCTAGGCCCGATGCCGACCTTTATGCCGTCGGCCCCGGCGTCGATGAGGGCCTTCGCGGCCTCGGCGGTCACGACGTTGCCCGCGATGCACTCGACCTTGTAGCGCTTCTTTATTTCGCGCACGGTGTCGATGACGCGTTTTGAGTGGCCGTGGGCCTTGTCAACGGCGATTACGTCAACGCCCACCTCGATGAGCGCCTCGATGCGGTCGTAGTCGCCCGTGTCCACCGCCGCGCCGCAGCGCAGGCGCCCGTGGGAATCCTTGCAGGCGGTGGGGAATTCGGCCATCTTGTCGATGTCCTTTATCGTGATGAGGCCGCGCAGTTTCATCTCCTTGTCCACGAGGAGCAGTTTTTCCACCTTGTTCTTGTGCAGGATTTCCTTTGCCTGCTCGATTGTCGTGTCCGGAGGGGCGGTAACGAGGTCCGTCGTCATTATGCGGTCAACGCGGCTTGAGCCGTCCTTGTGGAAGCGGAGGTCGCGCCGGGTGATTATGCCGACGAGTTTCCCGCCCTCCAAAACGGGCAGGCCGGAAATGTTGTGCGCGGTCATCAGTTGCCGCGCGTCCTCTATCGTCGCGTCCGGCCTGAGCGTTATCGGGGCGGAGATGACGCCCGCCTCGGAGCGCTTGACCTTGCGGACTTCGTCGGCCTGCCTCTGGATGCTCAGGTTGCGGTGGATGATGCCGATGCCGCCCTCCTGCGCGAGCGCGATTGCAAGGCGCGCGTCGGTAACGGTGTCCATCGCCGCCGAGACTATCGGGATGTTGAGCGCGATGTTCCTGCTCAGCAGCGTGGCGGTCGAGACTTCCAGCGGGATGACGTCGGATTCCTTGGGCACAATCAGGACATCGTCAAAGGTAATGCCGTCCAGAAGCGTTACGCCTTTTTTCTTTGTGGAGGTTCCCTGCGGTTTTTTCATATCATGCCTCTAAGTAGAAAATGAGCCTTACGCTCGTTGTCGCGGGTATATTAACAGGATGCCGCAAAGGACGGGGTCCCGTCCTTGAAGTGCCATACCATTATGTCGGGCGGCGGCGCGGAGTCAAGAAGATTCTTGGCCGGCGAAAAAAATCCGAGGCCGGGGGCGGTTCGACCCTTTCGGCCCGGCATTGGGCTTGCATACCCGCGTCTTTTGTGGGAGAATGAAATTTTGTGATTTGTGGGACGGCGAACTTGAGCAAGCGAAGCACAATTGACACTGAATTCGCGGCGCGCGCGCGCGCCGGCCATGCGGGCGTATGGCTTGCGCTGTGCGCCATAATTGTCGTTTTGGCCGCCGGCTGCCCCGTCAGCGCTCCCACAATTCCCCTGCCAAGAGGGGTAAAGGGCGGCCCGGCGCCCGTCAACACCGGCGAAACAAAGACTTCCTTTTACACCTTCGACCAAATCCTCAATACCCTGGCGGCCTGGCAGCAGACCTACGGCCCGAAGGGCGCGAACCTCGCAAAGGTCGTGAAAATCGGCGAATCCTGGGAAGGCCGCCCCATCTACGCAATTAAAATCAGCAAGGACGCCGACCAGACCGACGCCAACACGCCGGACATTCTTGTAACAGGCGGCGTGCATTCGTGCGAATGGGCCGGAATCGAGACCGTAATGCACATGGCGAAGCACCTCTTGGAAGACTACAAGAAGGACGACTACGTCCGCTACACCGTGGACAACTCGGAGATATGGATAGTGCCGGTCGTCAACCCGGACGGACTTGTTTACTCGCGTGCGAAGGACGACAACGAGCACAGGCTGTGGCGCAAGAACCGCCATCCCCTGCCGGACGGGCATGTGGGCGTGGACCTGAACCGCGGTTATCCCTACAAGTGGCGGCTGGAGGGCGATGATCCGCGCAAGTCTTCCGACGACGCGGGCGGCAGCGACGACCCCGCGAGCAGGAACTACCGCGGCGAAGCCGACCCCAGCGATCCCTCCAAGCCAAAGGTCATTGAGAAGGAAATCCGCGGGCTGATAGACCTCGTTGACAACCCGGAACACCGCTTCGTGCTTTTCCTTGATTATCACTCCTTCAGCGAGGTCATCCTTTACCCCTACGGTTACGTCCGCGAGAGGATGCAGAAGGATTTCGACACATACGAGTTTCTTGCCTCCGGCATGACGGGCCTAATCAACCGCAACAGGGGCCTGCTGTCCATTGCCCAGAAATTGACGGGCGACCTGGGCGACGTCGGCTCGCGCTATTCGTACAGCCAGGCCAGCATGCTCTACCTCGAAGTTACCACCGGCAGCGGCATTGACTTCTACTACGGCGCCCGCGGGATAATATCGCTGGGCATCGAGGTTTCGCCGGCCTTTACCATCCGCCGTTTCACGTACGGCGCCGGCTTCATGATCGACCCGCGCGAAATCGTGCCCATCGGCGCGGAGAACTTCCACGCCTTCCTCTTCGCCGCGGACTGGGCCATCGGGCCGCCTTACGTGAAGGAGACAGTCGTCGAACAGGACGGCCGCGCGGCATTCCATTCGATGCAGAAACCGGACGAGGATTTGCGGGCGCAGGTGAATACCAATAAACTGGCAAAAGGCGAGGCCGCGGTGAAACTCGTCTTCAGCAAGCCGATGATCCTGCCGCCGGAACGCCGCATCGTGTCCGAGAAGGACGAGGGCGTTACTACCTTGAAACTGGTTGACACCGCCGGACGCCTGCACCGCTTCATCGGGCCGGGGTACTGGACAAAGACGACGTATGACGGCGACACGTTTGTGGGCGTGGTGTCCGTCTTTGCGGACTCGACTTTCGATTTTGCGCGCGGTGCGGTGATTTATAGCGCGAGCGACGGGATAGGTTTCGCGCCGGACCTCGACCCGAGCACTCCGCCCGTTTACATGGCGGGCGAGGGGCTTTGGCTGAATTACGAGCGCGACCGTTACAGCCGTTCGCCCGTGAACGGCGCGGAACTCGCCGGGGCCGCGGAGGAGCGCAGGGAAACGCCGGCCGTCCCCGAAGGCGGAGGCCGCCCCGGCAACGACTGATCGTATATGTCCTATAGGTCCCATACGTCCTATATTATTGATGATCGCGACTAAACCATTCATGAGCGTGGGGGGCGTTATAACAAAGCGCATCTCGTGCATTTTCATCTACATCCTCGTCTTTGTCTATTTGGCATGTGCGACGACGCAGGGTGATGTCGCTGGTTCTAATCCTCCGAAGCCGCTCGACACGGTGATTCAGGCCGTCTACGCGGAGAATCTCGGGCCGGGTTCTCATAAAGGCAATACCTATGGCACAATTCAGGCCGCGATTGATGCCGCCGAGGATGGCGACACAATCGGTGTTTGTAAGAAACCCGGCGGACATTTTGAAACTCTCAGGTTCGACGCTCAGACCACATTCAGCAAGGGTATCACATTACAGGGAATGAACTCCGATTTTACGGCTGAGTTGCCTGACAACGATATGAATGACTGGCCTGTGGTTGACGGGGAGAAGAAGCATCGCTGCGTGTTCGCTGGCAACGAGGAAAACCCCATCGGTCCGGTCACAATCAGGCGCTTCATTTTGCAGAACGGACTCGATTTGCCGGATCGCAGCGGCGGGGGCGGGGTGGCCGCAATTGACTGCAATTTTACGCTCCAGCATTGTTACGTTCGCGACTGCGCCACGGCGGCGGGGGCCGGCGGCGGCGGACTGAAATTCGTCGTTTGGCATGGAACTTCGATGTCTGTCTCAATCGAAGACTGTGTGGTGGTTGACTGTTCATCATCTGGGCCGGGGGGGGGGATGTTTGTTTTCCCGCTGAAGGAACACGCGCCCCTCAATCTCACAATTAAACGCACGCTTTTTTATAACTGTGAATATACGGGAGACCCGGAAGTTCCAGGCGAACCGACACTCAAAGGAGTTGAGGGTGGCGGATGCGCAAGTCTTAATACCTACGGCAAGGTTGTAGTGGAAGATACCATGATACTGAACTGCAGGTCAACCTCT
>Ga0315288_10009829_pt1 | contig 12042 bp, 14 predicted proteins | sample YL17G11_20_MG_FD_203454 | JGI IMG/M metagenome (GOLD analysis project Ga0315288, IMG submission 203454) | Sediment microbial communities from Yellowstone Lake, YNP, Wyoming, USA - YL17G11_20 | ecosystem: Environmental > Aquatic > Freshwater > Lake > Sediment | place: USA: Wyoming | collected...
GCTTCCAGTCATACCATTGAATTTAGCATTAACATCTGAACGATTAAATCCATTAGCGCCTTTTGCGATAATTTCCATGTTCAAATTAGTTCCAACACCAACATTCATAATGAATACAGTAGAAGATTGTAATGGCATGCCACTTGAATCTAATTCAGTAAACATATCACGGTCATCAAACAATGGATGTTTAACGAAAGTAATACTGTTGCCGCCGAAGTTCAAACGTTGGAATTCAAAACCAGCATCAATCATGCCGCCACCAGTTCTTCCGTCCTGAGTAACATTTTGCATGAAAGTTGTGTTTTGGTTACCAGCTAATTGAGCTCCGTATTGTTGTGCTAAAGAATAACCTTTAGTTCCAGTTACACCAACTAAATTAACACCGTTAACTGAATCGCCCTGAAGCTCTAAAGCAGTAACTAAGTCAATGATGTCTGTTAAAGTCCACATTCCATCAGAAGCAGACCCGTATAATACGTTTCCACCAGCAACTTGCATTTCCCAACCGTCACCAGTTTGAATAAACATTCCTGTTTCAGCATCTTGCATTGTTGGAACAGCTTTAACTGAACCGTCTGAATTTTTCATGTTAGATACACCAAACCATTTTTGACGCTCATTTTCGTAAACGAAACGTGCGCGGTTCTGGTTAACCTCTTGATACATCCACCAGCTACCAGCAGCATTTCCTTTTGCGTCCGTGTACTTATACCACAATACATCTGAAGCAGCACCACCGGTAATTGCAGTAGTATTACGCTGAATAGTTGTAAAGTTGATAAAAGTATCAGGGAAACGTGATTTACCGTAACCTCTTAATGATTTCTCACCAAAAGCAGTATGAACTGGCATACAAGTTTTAGTTCCTGATTGACCAGCTACGTGAGTTGTCCATGAGAAAGTTGTACCATCCATTGTTTGGAAAGTATAAGTATATCCCATTGCGGGAGAACCTGAACCGCTAGTGTGAACAAGTGCTTGTAAACGTTGACCGTTAAACATTACAACATCACCTTTGTGCAGGTAACGTTCTTGCATTTTAAGAGTAAATGTTCCATCTGATTGAGATGAACCAACTTGAGATAATATCGCAGTTGCTTTCTCAATACGACCCATAACGTTGTATTTGTAGCCACTATTACCAATTAGTTTACCATCTACTACTTTAATTTTTGACTTATTAGGATTATCAACACCGTATGGAGTTACACCGCCTGAAGTTAAAAATGTAGATAATGAACGTCTTTGAACGTAATCCATCATCTCGCGAAACGCTGGATATTTCGCCGCGTTAAGTAATAAGTCATTCTCTGTTACACAGGTATCTGTATAAGTACCTGTGTTAATTTGTATTTTGCCTTGAATTGCCATTTTTTAAGTTTTTAATTTTGAATAAATTTTATCCAAAATCGCCCTTTAACATTTCATCGCCTTTACTTGATTGGTTATTGATTGCCACTTTTTCCACTACTCGTTGGGACACCTCGCCCTGTTTTACCGGAATATTTAGCAGTTGTTTGGTTACTTCTTCCTTTCCTTTAGCATAAAAACCTTTTTTAGCCTCATCAATAATTTTATTCCCAAACGCTTTAAAACGCAGATAGTCCGCAACACTTTTTCCGTCTTTAAAAATATCCCCATAGTCGCCTCGACTATACTTTTGGAATATCTCAGAGTTCGCATCAGAATTAATTTTAGCTCCTAAGAAAGAATCTGATGACATCAGGGCTTCTTTAACTTGGGATAAATGTTGTTCCCGTTGCTGTGCTACTACTTTATCCTTGTTTTGTGTGTATTGTTGTATTAAAGCATCTCGCTCAGTATCTTTTCTACCTATTTCACTATTAATCCATTCAGTTAATTTTAAAGCTTCATGCCTTAAAAGTTCTGGCTTTGCAGCTAATGATTCCATCTCCAGATTAACTCGCTCTTCATCCCATCCTTCTAATCCTTCTAAATTAGTTCTTACTAATTCTGTTGGGCTTAGTTGTAGATAACCTTTCAGTTTACCTGTTGGATTAAAGGCTTCTTCTTCAGAATACCCCATTTCCATTAACTTGATCGCCGCAACCGTCCCTGGTTTATACTTAGATAATTGCTCATCTATAGTGTACTTACGGGCTTCTTCAATCTTGTTATTATACTTAGCCTCTAAAGCCGTAACAAGGGCTTCTGGCGATTCGTCTGCGACTTCTACGTCAAGTAGTTCACCTACTGCTTTCCACGTCCCATCTTCCGCCGACTCTTTATAATCAGCAATGTCTTCTTTTTTAAACTCTAAAACAGGCTCTTTTACTTCTTCAGCCTTTTCATCAACTTTAGTTTCATCAACCTTTTCTTCATGCTTAACTTCTTCAACAACATCTTCCTTAATTTCGGGGTTAGTTATTTCATTAGGGTCTTTTTCTTCTACTGTTTCTGTTTTTTCTTCTACTACTGGCGCATCCCCTGACCCGAAGTCAGATTCCATTGCGCTCCAATCAACTTTAGGAGCCTCTCGCTCTTGTGTGTCATTTTCTGGCATATTATTTATTTTTTGTTAAATTTATATATTTTCTTGCTAATCAGTATAGTTAAGTTATTAACAATAATTAGTAATACACTCTAATCTCTATTGGTGAATTAAGTAAAATATCATCATGCAGAGCATCTGCAAGCAATCCACTTTGAAGAGAAATAGTATCAACAGTTAGTAATTTTACCGCATAAGAATCTAGCGCCACAACGTGCATTGGACTAAAGTTAGTCCATACCTTGCCGACTGTAAACGCCCCTGTTAGCGTTCCTATATAGTCTCCAGCAGATGAATATGTCCATACAATATCTCCTCCAATCGTATTTCTTAAAACAGTGGGTACAGGGGGGTTATTTACCCCGGACTGAGTCATTGTGGCTACGTATACTTTATAAGAACCATTTCCTTTCCCGTTAAAATAGTCAACAATCTCATTTATTTTTAAGATAATACTTCTTAGTTTTTCTTTTAAACTAACCATATCTGTTACTTTTTCTAAATCTAGTTTTATCATTTTATGTTGTTTTTAAATTTGTTAATAAATCTGATTGCGCCTGTTGTTGCTGAATAAACATATCTGACTTTGCTTTATTGTCGTCAACTTGCATTTGAACGTCTCCCTTGAGAACAACAATGTCCGATTCTTGTTTTTGCGAATCTTCAATCAATTCTCTCTGTAACTGAATTTGATTTCTGTTATTCACCTCTTGAATCTGGGATTGTTGTTGGTTTTGTTGTTCAGCCGACTGCTGTCTCGATGCTTCCATCTCAGTCCAACTTTGCATAAAGAATTGGTCCATCTGCGCTTTAGTTTCAGCCGTAAGCACCCTATAAGCATCTACTGGACGTATTTCTTTAGTATTTAACGAATAAGAAACCATCTCTTTCATTAGCTGTTTATTCTCCATGTACTCAGTTCCGTTATCAATATAAACACCATAGTTTTTATACCCCTCTTCTTGAGTTACCTTTAAAAAGTTAAACCTATCTGTTCCTAATATTTGCTCGCCTTTTTCAGTCTTATAAAATGCCCATGAAATAGCTGATAAATTAGTAATATCTTGTAAAAACTTTTGTGTCCCTATATTAACCCCGTAAAATATAGCCTCTGTAATAGTTCGTGAATTTTGTATCGCCGCAGTTGCATTTGTCGCTGTTGAACTTGCCGCAATATTACCCTCTCTATTCTCATTTATTCCGGTAATCTGATTCAGCATATTAATGATGTTCCCTTGCATTACTACTAAATACTGAAACGCACTACTAACACCTAAGTCGATTTCCTTAAACATATTCGCAGGGTCAACTGCTTTATTATATTGATTACCTGCTGCCGATGAGTTATAATCTAAAAACTGCTCATTCGCTGCTCTATAAATAACATCTTCTAATTTTTGTCCACTAGATAATGCGGCTCTGTCAAAAGTAATAATCTTTCCTTTTGCTCTGGCAAGTTCTTTATTAATCTGATACATCACTATATCAAATAGCGTGTCAAACTTTTGCATTTCTTCTTGTAATGATATTCTACATCCGTCAACTAACGGCAATGTAAATCCACTATATGAACAATTAAGTACATAAGCAGGATTATCCATGTCGCGAGTCTGGAATGGCTTAGGGCGGCAATTAACGTCTATCATTCCCCCGATACGAGTTGCCTCATACCATTCTTCTCTAAATCTTTTTCTTATCTTAAAGTCACCCTTTTCTTCGCGTTTATCGTACTTTAATTTATCTTTCTCGTAACCCTTAGCATCTAATGGAATTTCAACTGTTTCTGAATCTCTTCCGTCAATCGTAAATTCACTTGGTTTCTTTGAAATCTCTTTCCAATAATCTACATTACTACCTTTCCATTCAATATGAATAACGCTTACTGTTAATTGACCATTTTTATAAAAAATAGCATTTGGGTATCTTCTATTCCATTCGTCAGGATTACCCCTAATTTCATCAAGCGTATCTCTTTCTTTGTCAGTCAAATCAAATCGCCGAAGCACTTCCTCAACAGTCATAGTTTGACGCGCGCCTTTTACAGTACTTCTCTCAAAATAATCATCTCCCTCGATTAACTCATAAATAGCATCGCGCGGGTCAATACGATAAATCTTTACGTCTCCTTTGTCATCTATCTCTTTTTTATTCCAGTACATAGACGCTATTAAAACGTCTTTAATATTATCCGCGGTAAATTTCTTTATGTTAAGTTCTTTAACAGCATTATCGAGGATAATTTGCATTATATCTTCTGACTTATCTTTAAAGGACATTTTCTTAAATATCGGGTCTTCTTCGTTCTCTGGTATAGGAACGCCTTCCATGACATCAATACCAACTTTATCACGCACTTCTTCAAGCTCTTGTTTAGCCACCATTGCGCCTTTCATGAAGTTGAAATTACGCATCTTATCAGACATCGCCGCCGAATTAATAGTAGTAACAGTCGCTGATAAAGGTCGTTTAAGCAGCTCTCCGACTAAAAGGTTAATCTTAGTTCGACTTAATCTATAAGCCTCATACGGAACCCTATTAGGCTTTCCATATGTATTAGTTAGCCATTTAACACTGTCTGCTTTGCGTGTTCCGTTAAACGTAGCGTAAAGTTCATCCATTCTACTTTGTGTAGTGCTAGATGTCTTTATGATGTCTTGTGCGTAGTCAAGCGTTTCTTTATACCACGTTGGTGTTTTTTCAATAGTAGGTATATCTTGTCTAGGAAATCTCATGCAAAGTGTTAATTTGAACCAAATATAAACATTTAGTTATTAACGTTATATAAAAGTTATTAAAAAAGAAAAAGGTAGCTTTTTAGACTACCCTTAACCCGTTAATTAAAATATGAAAGAACTTATCAAATATAGTGATTAATTACAAATCTTGTTCACTATTTTTGAACACTTGTCTGTTTTCATCAAAATAACCTTCTTTCTCGAATGACAATCTAAATTTGTCGTTCTCTGATTCAGTTTCGTTTAAATTCATTGGCCTCGTTTCAGAACACGCATCTTGTACCAGTGCAATTCCATAAGCATCCGCTAAGTCATTATCACTTCCTATTTCTACTTCATCGTAATTTCCAAGTTCATTTATTAAATCTGGGAACCAAATGTTCTGACAATAGTCCATGATTGCCGTACCCATATACCCAGTCATTTGAGGCTTACTTGATCCATTTATAGAGAATCCATAATCGTGCTGTAATGAAGAATCAATTTTCTCTATCTTTCTTGGCCGTTCCGCTAAGTATTTTTCGCCACCCTTGTTTCTAAAATGCTCTATTATCGCTGGCTTAGCAACGTCTATTAACACATTTGCATCTAACTTATAGTAGACGGCAAGTTTAAAACACATTTCATAAAATATTTCTTTTCTCCTTGGCCTAGTTCTTATTACCGCAACCGGCGCTCTTCTTAACGCTCCATTTATTCCGTTTTCTCTAATTAAAACACACATTGCCCCTAAAGATTTTGATGTCTTAGACGTGTCTGCGTCATAACTATCAATTCCAGCTACATATAAATTCTTATGGGCATTTCTGTAAAGCTCTGTATCAATTATAAGCACACATTCGGATTCTTCTTCGTAATCTTTTGCCGGAACTAATTTAACTTCATAAGGCATTTTTATCGTGCCTTTATCGTCACTAGTTACATACTCCAATTTATATTTAGAATATTTTTTCGGACAACTATCTATAGCCGCCTGTTGTTCCGTAAGTTTTGCTGAATCAAAATCATTTACTACAGACTTCCGGAATATTTCTGCCTTATTTAATGGATTGTTTTGTAGGTCCTCGTTATACGCTTTTATGTTACCGGACTTTAATAATTTTTCTCTGTGTTCTAGTATTCTTTTTTCAGCTAAAACAACATCCTCTACTCCTATTAACTCATAAGGCTTCCGTGTTTTAAACAACTCCGACTCTAATGGCAATTGCCTATTCTTCTCTGTCGCCCCACCATAATAATAAAACCTAGTCGCCGGAATTAAAAACTCAATAAAGTTATGGGACTCTGCCTCTTCTGATAATTTCTTAAAATCTTTACTTCCCTTATCAACCTTACCTCCAGTTCCAAATGCACAGAACATTCCTTCTTGGACACTACCATTCATTAAACAATCTTTTGTCGCACTAAAGAACTCAAACCAATGCTCATGCTCTCCTAATTCTTCAGATATAACATCGTTCAAATAAAGCCCTTTAAACATATTAGGATTCGTGTGCATGGTACGTGCATAAATAGTATTGAACGTTCCTTTGTCCTCAAATGCGTTAAATTCGTTCTTAATAGAGTACCCAGCTATTATTTCATCATCATTATCAACAAGTTTCTTTACACTTAACTCCGGTGGTAAATTACTATCTGCATATCTCCATTTAGAGATAAAGTCATCTACGTATGTTTTCTTTCCAGAAGCAACGCCTCCCTTATACCCATAAGTAAATCTAAAGCCCCAATCAATAATCATGGTGTGCGCAGCTTCCGAAATACCCTTTCTACGCCCTTTAGGGAATAATAAGTTATGGTGGTTGGTTTTAGCGTATTCAATTAAATACGCAATCTCTAAATGCAAATCAACCATATCTGGAGTAATTGGCCCCATAATAGTTGACATCCATTTATAATTCATGTAATAATAAAAACGTCCAGTAACCCAACCGATACCTGGGCAAATTACTCCGTTTCTTATTTTATAAAGTTCCTCCTCCCAGAAGGATCTCCAAGCTGCCGTTCCTATAACTTTTGGATTTAACCTACTATCAGCATCCTTATGTATTCCATATAACACAATTGGAATCAATTTATTAAGAAATCCTTTGCCTTTAAAATATGGCGGCCTTGGTATCGTGACGTTTATCATTTTTTCTGAATAATTGAGTTATAATACTTTTCACTCTTCATAGTATCTTCTATAAATGATAATTCTTGCCCGCCTTTTATTTGTCCTTTATTTACAATTGCATCAGTAGCTCTTTTTTCTAAGTCGCGAATTGCGTCCTCGAATAATTTAATAGTTTCAAGCGATTTTTTTGTAGAAGTTATATTATCATCGCTTACCAATTGTTCATTAAGCATTGCTATCTTTTTTTGATATACCTCTACTTGATAAAGCTCCGGGATGAATTGTAAAGACTTGTAAGCCTCAATTGCATTTCTCATCGTAGGCTCACCATACTTTTCTAACTCGTTTTCTCCATATACATGGAAGACCGCCTTACGCTTTCTTTCAGGCTCAGGAAACTGCCTGTACGGACTATGATAGTCGTATGTAAGAATTATTAACAACAACTCTTTTTCGTCTAATGGCGAAAGTTCAGGGTGCAACTTGTAGCAATCTGGACGTAATACAATTCCCTCGTTCTTGGGATCTATAAAAAACAATAAACTCATTTAAAACTCTCCTTCTTCATTTAATTCAACTACTGGTGCTTGTTGTTTGTATTTTTCAAGTAATAACATAACATCTGTTTTTAAATATGTAACAGGGATTTTTCTGTGATTCATTGGATTGTCTAACGGAATGAAATGTATATATAGCTGTCTTACTTTTCTTCCGGTTAATAACTCAAAAAAGTATGCGTATATCGACAATTGGAAGCTGTATTTATTGTAATTACAATCATGCAAATGTTCAAATGGCGGCCAAAGTCTCTTTCCGTAGTCGCTGTAAAACTGTATTCCTTTACTTCCGCTTGTCTTGAAGTCCGCGATGTCAACAGCGCAATCTTTTCTATTACTTATTGCGCATATTCTATCCGCTGTTCCTGCTATCCTCAAGTCTTCGTTGTGTAAACAAATTTCATTATGAAGTTTGTCATATCCCTTATATTCTTCGTGAATACTAAGTATAGCTTCTCGCAGCTCTTCGTTCTCCTGCGATATTTGACCTATCTCAGCGAATAATTCAAGTGCATTGTGAATACGTGTTCCCGCGTCCGCCGCAATAGTTCCTTTTTCTTTCCATTCAGCTCTTTTTCCTTCACTCGCATTCTTATACGCAAATGTGTCTTTAAAGTCTTCAGCGATAGTTTTAAGAAGCGTTGTTACTGACTTGTATTCATTACCCTCATCACATGTATATATGTGTTTTACCGGTTCAAGTTTTACTTTTGATTTAAAAAGATTATGACTCATTACATTTCCTCCAAATCTATTTCTTGAATATTTTCTTCTAATAACAACACCTCTTCATGTTCAATATCTTCCGTTACGTCTTCCTGAACCATTACAATACCTCCGAACTTTTCTTCGATGATTTTCTTATGATATGCCAGCTGCTCTTCTTCAGTCATTTTATCGTAATCGTCCTTAGTCATTGACTTGTCCTTGCCGCTTGTAATCCACCTAACCGCTGCTTCTTGGTCAGTCACGATAGCAGTCCCTTTTAAGTAAATCTCTGCTTCTTTTCTAATGTCCATTAAAATAGCACGCACATCTTCAAAACTATCATGGTTATCTTTCTCTTCAATCTTTGGGGTTTTAAGAGTGTATCTTTTATTGTTCTTCCATTCTCTTTCTCCTTTAATTATAAAGAATGTTTTCTTCATCTCGATTGAAATAATTTCAGTCTCGGCGATGGCATAGTCTATTTCTGAATCATCCATTCTATCATTAATGTTTCCGCAAATTTCAAGTAGGTATTTTCTTAAAGATTTGATTAGTTTATCGAGCGCCAGGTGAATAGGATCGTTTTTTTCTTTTGTAATGTCGTCAATAAATTTTCGCTTATTGGCCTCTGTGCGTTCTTCCAGGAAACTAAGTTCTAATCCTTTAAAGCCCCCATTAATTGTTTTGATTAAGTAAATGTTCATGGTTAATTATTAGTTAGTTTGTTTTTTAATTTAGTAAAAAATCCTTCTTCTTTTGGTTCTTCTATCTCAGTAAACTCTTCAATAGTTGGTTCATCCACCACTTCTTCTTCTGTAGCCTCGGCATTTACTTCTTCTTCAATCATTGGCTCGATCACTTCTTCTACTGGAGCTTCCGCTACTTCAACTATTGACTTAATTTGAGGTAGTTCGTTAATAAACCTCTCTGCCTTTTCTTTTAATGACTCTTTTGTCGCGCCTGAATTATCGTATTCTCCGAAAAACACTTCGCTTTCTGGTAATTCACTGCAATTCCATTTATGGAATGATAAGTGTTTTTGAGCACCTTTAGATATTTCTGGTTTTTCTACGGAGTACTTGAATTCATATTCTTTCCCTCCTTTATTGATTGTAATGTTCATTTTTATGTTGTTTTTAGTTTTTTTAATCCTTCAGTTAATAGCGTCGCGAAACTTAGTAAATTCACGTCGTGTCCGAAACTGTCTTTCATTTGTCCAACAGAATCAATTCCTAATATTCCACTTCTAAGTATATCAAAATATGTATGATAGAAAAAATCATTAGACGAGTTTCCTGTTTTTGAATATATCAAGTGATACATTTGTCCTTCTTTGTATCGTAATGTTATTCTGCAACAATCCTCATGTCTATCGTCAGACACTTTCATTAATCCGTCTTCTATGCTTAATTCAAACTCTCCACTTCTTTTATCAGGAGACCTTAGTTTGTCGTTTGCCATTCTGTTTAAGTCGTCAACTAATTCGCATAATTTTGATCTGTAAGTCATTTTTTTGATTTTATGGTTTTTATAAATTGAATTAACGCTAATTTTCCCAATAATACATCGCCGACTGAATAAAAAGCTATTTCGCCGTCATCATTGAATTGCGGTAAGCTGTTGATTGTTTCTTCGGGTAGTGACAAGTACATCTGTACGTCTTCTACTGCTCTACTATCATGAATAGGTAGTGAGTTAACAGCATCTTGTTGTTGCTGGTATAATTTCTTCTTTACTTGTTTAGACATTCTCTCAATGTTATTGTAAAATTACTATTATTTAGTCATCCGCCAAATAAAAGTTAATATCTTAACCCTGTCCAGTGAATAATTTGTCCAATAAAACCTTTTTGGAAGTATTTAACAAAGTCGTCCGCCGAATCAAATCCATCATTTATCGCAAGCACTTCTACTGTTTCGTTGTCTAATATGTTGTCGCCAATCCATACCCTAACCTTGCCGTGAACCCTAAATATAGTAACGTCTTGCGTAGAAACGCAAATATGATTTAAAAACTCTGCCTGCTTACTTCGATAAGGCTTTCCATGCCATGTTCTTAACGACAGCTGCATCCCTCTCCTAACTCGCTTGGACCGCCTTATTGTATGCCTTTTTGGGAATATGAACGGGGGAACCATTCCCGAAACCATCATCTCTACCATGCTCCGCCTATTTTCATATTCGTGAGGATAAATTGACTTTATTATTTTTCTCACGAAATCAGTTGGAGTTCCGTCAGGGAACTTGGTCATAAACATTATATTCATATTTCTGTAATTTTTTCGGGTGACAAATCCTCCTTACCCTCATTAAACATGGTTTTAACTGTTACTATTATCTCATCCGCCTCGGCTTGAGTTAGTATTACTCTATGCTCATCAAACATTAAATTAAATAATGGTTGGTAGAAATCTACATCTTCTTGTTCTTGACTCATAATTGTCTCAGGTTTGTAATAATTATTAATTTATTCATTTTCTTACAGGTTTGTGCTTATTTAATCTCTCCTTGATTAATTCGTAATACCTGCACACTAATTCTTCTTTAGTTGCTATCCTATTTTTAATTGCCCGGACACCAAATAATGTAAATGTATGTGTTTTTTTACCTAAATAATCGGCGATGTCCTGATTCCCCCACCCGTATTCTTTAGCAAACAAACAAAATAAATGCCTGAACATAGTAATCTCCATCTTGGTACTCCTTAACCTAATATCGCATTTATCCCCGAACCTAGCGTAATGCTCCCCGAAAATACTATTTACCTCCATACACAGCCATGTTAAACTAACATCCTTAATTCTAAATGACAATTCTACACATACGCCGTACTTATCACTCAGCTCTATTTCTTTTAGCTTAATGTCCTGGATAAGATAGTCTAGTTCATCACGCTTCATTCTGCTCCGCTGATGATATTAATTTATACACAGTAATCCAAAAAGCTATTACCCCTAAGTTAATAACCAGCCCCTTAATATCATGACTGAATGATGACCCGATTGCCAATACACCGAAGACTGCCCCGATAATAATAGCTGTTTTTTTGATTGTTTTCATTTTGGTTATTTATTAGTTTAACGTAGGTTATTATAAAAGGTTACAAAAAAAAGTAATTATTTTTTGAACTTTAACTCTTCGTTCAATTCACTCATTTTATCAGCCAGCGGTTTTGCGAAATTTTGAGTAAACGTATTTAATGAATCATAATACGCCTCTGCCCACAACACACTATAGATTTCAGATAACATCATTTTCTGATTTTGTGTTAATGGTTCCGCGTCATAAACTGGTTTTATTAACGTTCTACTTCCATTACACACTGGACAAATTCTCTTTATAGATGTTGACGTGCCAATATTATCTATTTGACCTTCACCATAACACATTGGGCATAACTGCCATTCACTTA
>Ga0315288_10009830_pt1 | contig 12041 bp, 7 predicted proteins | sample YL17G11_20_MG_FD_203454 | JGI IMG/M metagenome (GOLD analysis project Ga0315288, IMG submission 203454) | Sediment microbial communities from Yellowstone Lake, YNP, Wyoming, USA - YL17G11_20 | ecosystem: Environmental > Aquatic > Freshwater > Lake > Sediment | place: USA: Wyoming | collected...
TGCCGGGAGTTCTTCCGCGGGGACTGGCGGCTCGCTCTGCGCCACCTCCGCCGCCGGCACCACTTCTGCCGGGAGTTCTTCCGCGGGGACTGGCGGCTCGCTCTGCGCCACCTCCGCCGCCGGCACCACTTCTGCCGGGAGTTCTTCCGCGGGGACTGGCGGCTCGCTCTGCGCCACCTCCGCCGCCGGCACCACTTCTGCCGGGAGTTCTTCCGCGGGGACTGGCGGCTCGCTCTGCGCCACCTCCGCCGCCGGCACCACTTCTGCCGGGAGTTCTTCCGCGGGGACTGGCGGCTCGCTCTGCGCCACCTCCGCCGCCGGCACCTTGGTTTCAACCGGGGTGTCGGCCTTGGGCGGCGCCGCGGCCTTCGCCGTGGCTTGTTCCGCCTGCTCAAAGTAGTCGGTCACCACCCGCCGGATGCGCTCCACGGTTTTTTCGCCGATACCCTGAATCTGCGTGAGTTCGTCCGGCGTCATCTGTGCCAGCTGCTCGACGGTCTGTACCCCGTGGTCACGCAGTTTCTGCAAGGTCTTCACGCCCAGCCCTTCCAGGCTGGCGACCGGGGCGCCGCGCAGGGCCATGGCCGCCATCTGCGACTCGATCTCCTGGCGTTTTTCCTCCTCGCTCTTGATGTCAATGCGCCAACCGAGAAGCTTGGCCGCCAGCCGCACGTTCTGGCCCTTCTTGCCGATGGCCAGCGACAACTGCGCGTCGTCCACGATGACTTCCAGGTGCTTCTCCTCGGCTTCCAGGATCGCCACATGGTTGATCTTGGCCGGGCTGAGGGCGTTGGCGGCAAAGGCCAGGGGGTCTTCGTCGTACTCGATGATGTCGATCTTCTCCCCGCGCAGTTCGCGGATGATGGATTGCACGCGCATCCCCTTCATGCCCACGCAGGCGCCCACGCAATCCACGTCGGGATCCTTGGAGTAAACCGCCACCTTGGTGCGCTCGCCCGCCTCGCGCGCCATGGTGCGGATAACCACCGTGCCGTCGTAGATTTCGGGCACTTCCATCTCAAACAGCCGCTGCACCAAGGCGGCGTCAGCCCGCGAGACCACTACCTGCGGCCCGCGCGCCGAGCGGTCTACCAGCGTGATGACCCCCCGCAGACGTTCCCCGATCTGGTAGCTCTCCAGGCGGGACTGCTCCTTGCGCGGCAGGCGCGCCTCCGTCCGCCCCAGGTCCACGATGATGTCCGGGCCTTCCAGACGCTTCACCGTGCAGTTCACCAGCTCGCCGATGCGCTGGCTATACTCGGCGTAAACCGCATCGCGCTCGGCCTCGCGGACTTTCTGAAAGATCACTTGCTTGGCGGTCTGCGCCGCGATCCTGCCCAGCACGTCGGTCTTCTTGGGAATCCGCACCTCGCCGTCAAGCGCAGCTTCCGGGTCGTACTTGCGGGCGTCCTCCACCGAGATTTCCAGGTTGGGATCGACCACTTCCGCGACAATCTTCTTCACCGCGTGGACTTCGACCACGCCAGTCTCCTTGTTGAAACGGGACTGGAGTTCTTCATTGGTCTTGTAGTACTTCCGCGTGGCCACCAGGATGGCATCTTCCACCGCCGCAATGATGATCTGCGGGTCAATGCTCTTCTCCTTGCTCAACTGATCGATCGTTTGATAAAGCAAACTGGTCGTCACGACCTTGCTCCCCGCATGGGCTGGGGGCTTGGGAATTAGCGGCCGGGGTCCGAATCTTTCCCCCCGTCCCTAGTCCCTAGCTTCCAGTCCCTGCTTTTCATAGTTCCACTACCAGCCTAGCCTTCGATATGTTGGACAGCTCGAACTCGGTCACGCCGCGTTCGCCCAGATCCAATCGCACCCGACCGGCTTCCATGCCCGCCAGGCGTCCCTCAAAGACCTTCTGTTCCCCCACCGGCTCACGCAACACCACCCGCGCACGCCGGCCAGCGAAGTGCACGAAGTCGCTCGGCTTCACCAGCTTCCGGTCCAAGCCCGGCGATGAAACCTCCAGAACATAACTTGCCGGAAAAAGATCCTCGACATCCAGGATGGCGCTCACCTGCTCGCTCACCAGTTGACAGTCGGCATGCGAGACGCCCTCAGGCTTGTCGATATAGATCCTCAGGAGCGGATTCACACGCCCGCCCTTCAACTCGACATCCACCAGAGCCAGCCCTTCCGAGGTTGCAACCCGCTCGGCAATCGCGCGAATCTTTTCCAGGTCAACTGCCATACGCCTGAATGCCGACACTCCCCAGGCGGCGCCTTCGGGCACGCCTCAATCCGACCCAAAGCTTCCCAACAAAAAAGTGGGCTTTCGCCCACTGTATGCGTTCGCCACTTAAAGTATAGACCTTCTTGCCAGCAAAAAGCAAGAAATTAGAGGATTCCACTACCGGTCGAAGCTCGCTGGCCGGAACTGAGGCCCAAGCTCGAACCTGCCTCCGCCAGGCCGGTTTCCCAGTCGTCTGAGTCGAGGCCATTCCCGCCGCAGCCAGTTTTGCGCTAAGATGCAGCGCCTGATTAGAGCGAGGGGGGCGGAATGCCCGCGCGGCTCCCCTGCCCCACTCATCCGGAGGATTAAATGGACTCATCTCCCCAGGATCGGCTGCTGGCTTTCAAACGCCAGCATTCCTATTTCGTCGGCATCGATTCCGACGGCTGCGTTTTCGATACGATGGAGATCAAGCACAAGGAGTGCTTCATCCCCAATATCATCAAGTACTGGAAGCTCCAAGCCATCTCCAAGTACGCCCGCGCCGCCGCGGAGTTTGTGAACCTTTACTCTAAGTGGCGTGGAATCAATCGCTTCCCTGCTCTGACCAAAACTTTCGAACTGCTCCGCGATTGGCCGGAACCGATGCGACGCGGCGTAAAGCTCATCAACTGGACGCCGCTTCAGAATTGGATCGATTCCGGCGCGACGCTCGGCAACCCCGCATTAGAAGTGGAAGTCGCCAAGACCGGCGACCCCATCCTCAGGCTAACCCTCGAGTGGAGCAAGGCCGTCAACCGCTCCATCGCCGAGATGGTGGAAGGCGTTCCACCCTTCCCCTTCCTCCGCGAAAGCGTCGAGAAGCTCTCACGGCGGGCCGATATCATCTGCGTTTCCGCCACGCCCGGCGAGGCCCTGGAGCGCGAGTGGCAGGAGCACAACATCGCCAAGTATGCCGCCGTAATCTGCGGGCAAGAAATGGGGAGCAAGAAAGAACACCTCAAGCTCGCTGCCGGCGGCAAGTATGAGAAGGATTGCGTGCTGATGATCGGCGACGCGCCCGGCGACCTCTCCGCGGCCCGCGCCAACGGCGCGCTCTTTTTCCCCGTTAACCCCGGCCACGAAGAAGAGTCCTGGAAACGCTTCAACCGCGAGGCCATCGAGAGGTTCTTCAACCATACCTACGCCGGCGCTTACGAGGCCTCGCTCATCGCGGAGTTCGAAAAGCTGCTGCCCGCAACGCCGCCGTGGAAGGCGTAGGGCGTGAGGTGGATTGTGCCCGGAACCCTTCCACTCAAAAGACTATAGGGACTATGGCGTGTTGCATTGATACGGGAAAAAGCTGAGAGAGGTGACCTATGATGCGGTTCATGATCCTTTACCCGAATGAGCCCGGCAAGAAATTCGACATGAAGTACTACATCGAGAAGCATATACCGCTGGTGAAGTCGCTTCTCGGGACGTACGGTCTGGTGAGGACTGAAGTGGACAAGGGGATTGCGGGCTTCGGCGGCGCGCCTGCTCCGTTCGTTTGTGTGGGTATCCTCTACTTCGAGTCGCTTGAAGGTCTCGCGAAAGGTTTCGAAGCCCGAGCCGCCGACCTCATGGCCGACATCCCGAACTACACCGACACTTCACCGCAAATCCAGATCAGTGAGATTGTGGGCGGGTAGAGGCGGCAACGGAACCTTCGCAGCGCGGGATCCGCGGCGCTTGCTAAAAGGCCGCAAACCTGATGGTGTGCGCTACTTTTCTTCTGTCTGCTGCCTTCCGCCCTCTGATTTGACATTCCAGATTCAAGATTTCAGATTCGCCCGCGCTGCCGCCCGCGCCTGTTTGATGATCTCGCCGTACCCTTCCTTATCGAACGGCGGACAGCCGGTAGGAAACTGTCCCAGCGGATGATTCTTCAGGCGCATCAGGTAGGTGCAAAACGAGAGGGTCTTGCAGGTGCGCAACGGATCAAGCTGGCCCTTGTCTAGCGCGTCGCGAGCAAAATCGGGATAAGCCAGCGCGCCCCGACCCACCCCCACAAGTCTCGCGCGACCCAGCTTCAAGTTTGCCGCCGCCGCGTTGAGGAGGAAGTGTTGAAGCCAGGAGTATCCCGTGCCCACCACGGGCAGGTCAGGGTAGGCCTGCTGAATCTGCGCTGTGGCGCGGAAATGCCGCGCCACGCCCAGCAGCGGATGCTCGGGTGGCTCGTACAAACCCTCATTGGGCTTTTCGTAAGGCCGTCCCAGGTGCGGATTAACGTACGGATTCCCGAGCGAGAGGTTCAGCAGTCTGGCGCCGGCTTCCTTCAACCAGCCGACTAACCTGAGCGGCTCTTCCAGATCGGGCTCGAGGGGACTGGCGGGATTCACGCCAAATCCCCAGGGATACGGCTCCGGGCGCGGACGTGGAACCCCCTGCACGTTTCCCGTCGCCACCGCATAGGGCACACCGTCGTACACACCCAGCCGCACAGCCAGCAGGAAATCTTCGCCCACGCGCTGGCGAATCCTCGTCAGAACATTCAGAGCGAAGCGCGCGCGATTTTCCAGCGGCCCGCCGTAAGGGCCGGGGCGCGAGCGCGCACTGAGCAGTTCCACGAGCAGATAGCCGTGGACCATCTTCAGATCAATGCCATCGAACCCTATTTCCCTCGCCAGCACTGCCGCCTCGACGAAGCGGTCTTCCAGCGCGGCCAGATACTCGTCGGTCGCAACATCGCAGGGCGCAGTGCGCGGCGGCGCGGTCGCTAAGCTCGCGTAGGGATACTGATCCAGAATGGGATGGTGGTAAGCGATCAAAGGCTTCGGATGGCTGTACCTTCCCGAATGGGTCAGTTGGAGCACCGCCACCAGCCCTTCCCGTGAGCCGAACTCCCGTTCGTGAGCGCGGCGGCATTCCTCGAGCAATTCCGCCAGTGCCTTCGCCGAGCCCGCATGAATCCAAAGCTGGCGCGCATTGGCACGGCCCTCGGGAACGACGGCGCAGGCTTCAAACCAGACGAGCTTGGCGCCGCCCGCGCCGAAGCGCCGGTAGCGACGGAAGGTGAGCTCGCCCGGGCGTCCGTCAAGTTCACCATCGCAGCCTTCCATGGGATGGATGGCCAAGGAATTGCCGATGCGCCACGAGCGTCCCTCACGGCCCAGAATCTCCACCGGCCGAGACAGCCAGTGGCGGATTTCGCCGCGATCCTCGAGGAGCGGCAAGTCAATACCTAAGCGCTCCGCGTCGCGGCGCAAGTCGCCGAGCGTTCTGTAATTGAAGTAGCGTTTCGCCATCAACACCCTTTTACTCGACGACAGTTACGGGATAGGAGTTCTCGCTCAGCACCCGCTCGCCCTGTTTGAGGACCAGCACCAGGTCGTACGCGCCCGCAGCGAGCTCTGCCGGCACCGTGAATTCGAGCCAACCAACATCGGCAACAGAATCGGCCGGGATAGTTGCGGTCTCCTTGCTTCCTCCCACCCGCACGTCTTTTCCCTGCGCGCGCAGGTACGCTTCACAGGTTGCGCCCTCGATGGCCCGCTGTTCGTCATTGACCACCCAGAGGCTGGCGCTCGCGCCGCCTCCAGCCGCGTCCGCCGGGAGGTTCTTGCCCTTACTCCACACGGTTTGTTCCAGATCGGCACCGATGAGCACCGGCTGATAGGCTCGCTGGAGGGCGAAATAGCCCGGCTTCGGCTGGCGGGCGTAACTCACCACCGACCAAGTAACCGACGGCCAGCAATCGCCAAACAAGAAATGAAAGAACGATCCAATTTTCTGGTATTTCGCGCGGCGATAATGCTCGAGGGCGAATTTCAGCAGCTCCGCCTGATAACGTTGGGAATTCTGGACAAGCTCCGCCCAGTTCGAGCCCATCGGCACTTGCGCCACATGAAACGTCTGGTCATATTGGAAGTCGTGGTAAGCCAGCTTTTGCCAATCGGGTGGCCAAGCGTCACCGAACATCTCGCGCGTCTCCGCGAGCGAGGGAAACGCCTGCGCGCCCAGTTCGGAAATAATGGGCCCACCGGGCGTCGCTACGTAATTGTGATAATCGCCCGTGTACCAACCCTGATAATGGTGCTCGGCAAAAACCGAGGTCGGCCGCACCGGGCGCGACGAATCCTCCTGCGCGCCCACCCGCGCCAGAAACGGGTCCAGCACGCTGACGTTGTAGGCCGTGGACTCGTTCTGGCAAACCCAGGTGATGATGGAGGGGTGATTGTAGAATTGGCGAATCATATCGCGCAGCTGGCGCGCCGCCTCTTCCATGAATGCCGTAGTACGGGTGTAGTCCCACTGCAAGGGGAAATCCTGCCAAGCGACGATGCCGGCGCGGTCGAGCGCCTGGTAAAGCTCCTCTCGATTCATGTGGACGCACACGCGCACGCCGTTGATGTGGGCGTCGCGGAGCAGCCGGATGTCCTGAGCGATGCGCTCCGGAGTGTACTGGGAGAGCCAGAGCTCCGGCACGATGTTCGTCCCCCGAATGAAGAAACGCACGCCGTTCAGGCGCCACTCACCGGTCTTCTCCTCGAGCGCGATGCTACGGACACCGAAGCTCACGTCCCGCGTGTAAACCGTCTCCCCTTCCGCGGCAAGCGTCAGCCGGCACGTGTACAGAAACGGCTCACCCAGGTCCCACGTCCACCACAGGTGCGGTTGCTCCATCGGCAGTACCAGGATCGCAGTGGTGGGCGCGGTGGACAGCTCGAGGGTCGAGGTCACCTTCGCGCCACCCGCCTCCGCGCTTAGCAGGTACTTGCCGGGCCGCGCCGCCTGGACTTCGGCAGTGATAAAGACATGGGCATCAAAACCGCGATCCTCACTCTTGCCGCTGGCGAGTCTCCGTTCATGAAGCACAGGCTGGATCTTTACGTTCCCCAGCCACGCCGCGTGCCGGAACTCCAATTCGACGTCGTTCCAGATTCCGGCTGTCGTGCCGTCCTGCCCGGTGGCCTTGAAGGTGTTTCCCGGCTTGCAGTCCCAGTGGGAGAACACTCCCTTGATCATCCGTTTGTGGTCGGGCCAGACGGTCCCCGGCTCTTCCAGTGGCGCATCCACGGTGACGGCAAGATGATTGCGCCCGCGCTTGAGCTGAGGGGTCACGTCGAACTCGAAGCTCTGGAAGTAGCCTTCGTGCCGGCCGATGGAAATGCCATTCACCGCGACTTCCGCGAAATAGTCCACGCCGCGGAAGACCAGGAAGGCGCGGTCCGCGGGCGCCGGCTTCTCCGCCAAATCGAAGTCGCGTTCGAAGCGCACGCGGCCGTTGAAATTGGGCAGGCCGCTCAGGTGCCAATTTGAGGGCACGGGCATCTTCCCCGGCGGCGGCAGATTCGCTCGGTCCTCGACGATCGAGCCGTCCGCCTGGAGAACGGTACGCGCCAGCGGCTGGTAGTCCCAGGTTCCGCTCAACGACATCTGGCGCGGATAGCCGGCCTGTTGAGCAAGAGCCGAAGTGCTGGCGAGCAGTAACGCGGTCAAAATAAGGATGCGACGCATGCGGGAACACTCTCCATCAGGAATGAGGATTGTGCGGAACAAAATCCGAGAGGGGATTGTATCGAATTATCTCGACGAGCGAAGACGTTTTCTCACTTCGATGGGCAACTCGGCGCCGGACTTATCAGGTTTCGGAAGAGCTTTCCAGCGTATCTAGACGAGCGCCGCCATAGCGCTTGCTTCGATGCGCTTCAGTTCCGCCTCCTGATGCGCATCCAGATAGGACTTAGGCTCGGTGGCGAGGATTGCGGCCACTCTCTCTTGCGCCAACTCTTCGAGCGTCCGCGCGCCTTTGGCCTCCCAGTCCGCGCGGCGCCGCCGATTGGCCAACTGCGTGCGACTGAGCACCTCGCGGAAATGCTGCAACGTGTGCGGCGCAGTCAGAAAATCGCCCGAGATGCCGACACTCTTGATGACGTCCAAGGCCAGGCTTTCCTCGTCAACGGTGATCCCGCGCTGGAAGCGCAGAAAGTATCCCGCAATCTCGTCATCCACCACCAGCGCTTCCGGAGACATGGCCAGGGTGGATTCCAGATTGCCCGCGCCCCAGATGAAATTCACGCCCGCCGCGGCGTGAGCCAGGCCGGTGACCATCTTCTCGAAGGCAGCCTGCGCATCCATACACATGGATTCGGTGGACATCCACGAAGCGCAAGGGAGGCCATGAAAGCGCGCCAGATCCGCGCCCGCCGCCTGCAAGAGAGCGTTCTCGGGCGAACCGGTCAAAGCCATTGCAGAAGCCATGTCCATGACATGCGCAAAGCCGAGGTTGTAGAAGCAGGGCCGTCCTGGCTCGAGCAATTGATTGATGACCAAACCACTCAGCGTATCTGCATCACCCGTCACCAGGCATCCGGCCAGCGTCACCGGCGCCGTCGCTCCGCCCAGCGGTTCGGAATTGATCATCACCGGCACGCCGAACCCCGCCGTCTGCTTGAAGACTCCCAAGGCCAACGCGGTCCAGTGTAGCGGACTGAGGATGCTGAAACCGGTGCTGACGATCGGACGCTCGCGCAGGGAGCTTCCCTCGAGAAGCACCTGGGCCATTTCCACCACCGTGCGCCCACCCGGCGGAGTGTAAATGCAGGGGCGAAGATGCTTGCCCGTGTTCTGGGCCATGAGTCGGAAGCCCACGAAATCGCGGCCGGCGGGTGGACAGTCAGCGATGCTTGTGCCCACCATGCCGTGAATGTTCGCGCAGGCGTCCACAATACGAGCCAAATCTGCCAGGTCGGCGGATGCCAATTCCCGGCGCGCGCGGCCGCGCGTGAGGTAGAGGGCATTACCGGTGAGCACCAGCGTGCCGCCTTGCGGCCCCAGCGTCCAAAGATTCCCCCGCCGGTCCGCGATGCGCAGCGTGCGCGGCGCCTGCTGGAGAGCCCACTTCACCAGGCGTTCCGGGATGTGGACGGTGTTTTCGCCAGCTAAAGTCGCCCCCGCCTCCTGCATCAACCGGACGATGTCCGGCTCATCCACACGCACGCCCACGTCACGGAGGACTTCCAGCGCCGCCGCGTGGATTCGTTCGCAGTCCTGTGTGTCGAGAATCAAGCGCGCAACTCCTGCGGGAGGATGACGGCGGGTAACTATCGGATAAGCGGGCAGTGGTGTCAACTGTCAGCCGTAGTCCCGCCCCGCGGGTACGCCGCAGGCAGCGTTCTGCAATCTGTGCTAAATTGCATAATCATCTGGCGACGGTGAACCGCGAAAAGGACAGGTTGTCAGCAGGGGGCGAGGCATGGAAATCCGGAAACAAGACGCGCTCGACTATCACCGGCTGGGCCGCCGAGGGAAGATCGAAGTCGTGGCCAGCAAACCCTGTCGGACCCAGTGGGAGCTGAGCCTGGCGTACACGCCCGGCGTGGCCATACCCTGCCTGGAGATCAAGAAAGACCCGCGACTGGCCTTTGAGTACACCGCGCGCGGGAACCTCGTCGCGGTGGTAACCAACGGCACGCGCGTGCTGGGTCTGGGCAACATCGGGCCGCTGGCGGGAAAGCCGGTGATGGAGGGCAAGGCCGTCCTCTTCAAGCGTCTGGCCGATATCGACGTCTTCGACCTGGAAGTCAATTCGGAAAAGGCGGAAGACGTCATCAAGGTCTGCCAACTTCTCGAACCCACTTTCGGCGGCATCAACCTCGAAGACATCAAGGCTCCGGAATGCTTTTACATCGAGGAAACCCTGCGCAAGACGCTCTCGATTCCCGCCTTCCACGATGACCAGCACGGCACGGCAATCATTGCCGGCGCGGCGCTGCTGAACGCCCTGGAAATCCTCGCCAAGCAGATCAGCCAGATCAGCGTGGTATTCAGCGGGGCAGGAGCCGCTGCCGTGGCCACGGCGGAACACTTCGTCCGCTTGGGCGCCCGGCGCGAAAACATCATGCTGTGCGACATCCACGGGGTGCTCTACGAGGGACGTGAGGTGGACGTAAACCCCTACAATGCCCGTTTCGCCGCCCGAACCAGCAAACGGACTATGGCAGAAGCGATGAAGGGCGCCGACGTCCTCGTGGGCCTGTCGGTGGGTGGGTGCGTAACGGGGGAAATGGTGCGCTTGATGGCCGACCGGCCCATCATCTTTGCTCTGGCGAATCCGGACCCCGAAATCACCTATCCGGAGGCCCGCGCGGCGCGCCCCGACGCCATCATCGCCACCGGGCGTTCCGATTATCCCAACCAGGTGAACAACGTTCTCGGCTTCCCTTTTATTTTCCGGGGCGCACTCGACGTCCGGGCGCGCGCCATCAACGAGGAGATGAAGCTGGCGGCAACGCACGCGCTCGCCCAAGTGGCGAAAGAAGACGTGCCGGATTCGGTCATGCGGGCTTATGGCGGCGCACGTCTGCACTTTGGCCCCGAGTACATTCTTCCCAAGCCCTTCGATCCGCGCGTGCTAATCCGGGAGTCATCTGCCGTCGCCGAGGCCGCCATGGCCAGCGGGGTGGCGCAAGTGGACATCGACCTCGAGGACTATCGCGAAGAGCTCGCCCGGCGCCTGGGACGCACCTACGAAGTCATGCAGAGCGTACGACACCGGGCCAAGATCGCTCCCAAGCGCATCGTCTTCTCGGAAGGGGAACACGAGAAGATACTGCGCGCCAGTTACCGCGTGGTCGAAGAGAGCATCGCGCTGCCCATTCTGCTGGGGCGGAAGGCCGTAATCGAAAGCAAGCTGCGGGAATTGGCTCTGGGCGAATTGCACGCGGAAATCATCGAGCCGGCGCACTCGCCCCGCGCGGACGCCTACGTGGAGGAGTTCTTCCGCCTGCGCCAGCGCAAGGGTGTCACGCGCAGCGAAGCGCGCGACCTGCTGCTCAACAACAACTACTACGGGGCCATGATGGTCCATACGGGTGACGCCGACGGCTTCCTGGCCGGCGTTGCTCAGCACTATCCCGATACGATCCGTCCGGCCTTGCAGGTCATCGGCATGCGGCCGGACGTGCACCGGGTGTCCGGCCTGTATGTGCTGGCCACCAAGAAGGAGGTCTACTTCTTCGCTGACACCACCGTGAACATCGAGCCGACCGCCGAAGAACTGGCGGAGATTGCGTTACTGGCCGCCAGCATGGCCCGCGAATTTAGCGTGGAGCCGCGCGTGGCCATGCTTTCATTCTCCAACTTCGGCAGCACCAAGCACCCCTTGACCGAAAAGATGCGGCGGGCCACGGAACTGGTGAAGCAGAAAGCCCCGCACCTCATGGTGGACGGAGAAATGCAGGCCGACACGGCGGTCGTGCCCGAGATCCTCGAACATGATTATCCCTTCTCCACGCTGAAGAGCGGAGCCAATGTGCTCATCTTCCCGGACCTGGAAGCGGGCAACATTGCCTACAAACTCATGATGCGCATTGGCGGGGCGGAAGCCCTCGGGCCGCTCTTGATGGGCATGACCAAACCCGTCCACGTGCTGCAACGCGGCTGCGAGGTGGAGGACATCGTCAACATGGCCGCCATCGCCGTGGTCCACGCCCAGGCGAGCGCGGAGCAGTTGCCGCTGCCGGTGTGACTCTTCCCTTCGCCACCGGGTCTCACACGCCAGGGAAGGTTCTTTCCCTGTCCCCTGTCCCCTGTCCCCTGTCCCCTGTCCCCTGTCCCCTGTCCCCTGTCCCCTGTCCCCTGTCCCCTGTCCCCTGTTCCCTGTTCCCTGTTCCCTGTCCCCTGTCCCCTGTCCCCTGTCCCCATGCCTCTGTGGCCTAATCAGCTCGCGCGGCGCGTCCAAAGCCAGTTCAGCAAGGCGATGGCGGCTGTGGCGGCCACAAACAACAGTTCCGCTCGGCCCATGCGCGTCACGACGACGAGCGAGAATCCAATCCCCAGCAGCGCAAACAGCGGGCCCGCCGGCAAGCGAAAGGCGGCCTCACTCGGCCGC
>Ga0315288_10009832_pt1 | contig 12039 bp, 11 predicted proteins | sample YL17G11_20_MG_FD_203454 | JGI IMG/M metagenome (GOLD analysis project Ga0315288, IMG submission 203454) | Sediment microbial communities from Yellowstone Lake, YNP, Wyoming, USA - YL17G11_20 | ecosystem: Environmental > Aquatic > Freshwater > Lake > Sediment | place: USA: Wyoming | collected...
CAAGTGTATTTTTTTGAAAAAAATCAAAAACTGCTCCGAACCGGCGAACTTGGGCCAGCGCTCAATCCGAATATAAAGTTCATACCTGAACCCAGCACGTTTTTGCTCTGTGCTTTAGGAGGACTCTGGCTGGTCAGGAAACGGAAGACCAGCCGGATCGTTCGGCGAAACGGAGGTTAGCAATGTCGAAAAAGGGAATTATTGCTTTCACCATGGCAGCTTTCTTGCTGACTACACTTGAGTCATCGCGGGCGGAGAGGGTGTACCAATATGAAGTTACTGTTTCTGGGCCCGCAGGAAGTCATAACTTCAACACTATCAACGCGGCCATAGTGGATATTGATAACAATCGACCGGCCGGGGAGTCTTTCGGCCAGGGCGGCGCGACGGAGATACAGCAACAGCGCTATCATAAGGGGGATTATCAACGTATGCACCCAATCGCCGCGACTCACGGGACGTAATAGGCCCAGGCCAGGCGGCCGGCGCTGAGGGTCTGCCAGTGAGAATACAAGAAGCGCTTGGTATGTTTCTTGGCATCGACGGCAATCTGCGACTGCGATTCCCACCGATTGATTTGTTCCCTGATTTGTTCTATCTGGTCGGCAGGGATTGTCTGAGGGTCGTTTTCCTGCGGGTCGGTCGTTAAATCGTATTCAAACGCCTTATTGATGTAGGGCCAGAAGACGACTTTTCTGCCATTTTCGACAAAGCCGGCGGGGCTGCCGGGGACTAAGGACGAGAAGTAAATCCGGCGCTGCGAATGCGGCTCTGCAAGGGCGTCCCTTCCGTCAAAGCCGGCACTGCCAATGTCGAACCCTATCAGATTGAGAATTGTCGGCGTCACGTCGAGCTGTGAACAGGGCCACTCGACGACCTTTGCGGGGCTTAGATGCCCCGGCCAGTGCATCACCCAGGGCACGCGGATGACCTCCTCTCGCGGCGCCCACCGTCCTTTTGCCCGCTCGGTGCTGAAACTGGTGCCGTGGTCGCCTATGATGCAGAGAAGCGTGTTTTCATCCAGACCGTTGGCGTGCAGCGCTGCGCAAAGCTGCTCAAGAAAATAATCCGTATAGCGAATTGTCTGGAGATATTTGTCGTACTCTTTTTCTTTTGGCTTTTCAAACCATTGAGGGACCTCGAAGGGGTCGTGGGCGATTGACGTAAGCATCATCAGGAGAAACGGCCGGCCATTTTCCTTGACCCATTCAATGGCCGGCTCAATCATCCGGCAGTCATCACCGCCCAAATATCCTATGTGCGCCGAGGGGTCCTGGAGATTCTCCTTGAACCAGGCCCAGTCAAACGCAAGATTTTTGAAGAAGCCGGGCGCGCACTCAAAGTTGCCCTTTGACATTTCAAAAAAAGCTGAGCGGTAGCCAACCCTTGCGAGAATTGAGGGCAGGCCCTCGTAAGGCTCATCGATGGGGACGGCTTCGACGTTGTGGACATCGCTCGTCGGCGTCACCGCGGTCAGCGTTGACCAGAAGGCCTTGGTTGTATAGGGCATCGGCACGCGCGTTGTGCGGAACTCGACGCCTTCGCGGGCCAGACGAGCCAGAAAGGGCGTAGTTTGCTCGGCCGTCCCGGAGAGGGAAGTCACCGAATGGGATACACTCTCCAGCAGCACTATAACGACGTTCGGCAGCTCTTTTGGGGGACATTCGGGAGCGGCGATTTGGCGCCGGCCCGAGAGGCATATATTTGGGCTGTGCTTTACGGGGTACTTGTTGTGGGATTGGCCGGCCACAGTGGAGAGCAAGGCGTACGAGTGGCTGCTGAAATTCAGGACCTCTGCGGCGAAGCTCGAATCGGCGTCCGGCTGAACGGAGGGTCTGACAAGCAGGCCGACAGTAATTGCCAGCGCCAGGCCGATAGCCCATCGCTCGTGGTGATTGCGGCTGGGAACAATCCTGCCGGGCCTGAAGAAACGCCATAGGAAAAACACGAATACTGCAATGCTTCCCAACGCAAATAGCACGAACTGCCCGATGTCCTCCAACATGTGGGCCATTACGAGCGGGTAGAGGTTTCGAAAGTCCCGGACATACAGTACGAGGATTCCCGTCTGCAACTGAACGCCGCTGTTTATCAGCCAGGCGGTGTTCAACGCCGACCAGACGGCCGTAAGGGCCGCGATCAAGAGCGCGCACCGTGCGCAGAGAACCGACGGCTTGATTATGTACAGGCATCTTACAAGCAGGGCAACGACGGCAAAGAACAGCAGGTCTGGAAACGCCACCGCAGCCGTCTCCGCAGCCACGCTTTCGGGCTTGTAGGACCGCACGACCATCAGCTTGCCCAAAACCGTGCACAATAATCCGACAAGCAGAATCAGGACTTCGATCCTGGGCATAAGGGATTTGAGTCTGCCCGGACGCCCCGAACGGGAACAGCCAATAGAATCTTTTTGTTCATTATCGGCCTGCAACGGCCGCGATTGTCTCAAAACCACAAGCACCGCCTTCCATTGAATCGGCCCCGGTCATAGGACTCGATGCAACTTAAATCGTCCCGGATCCAGGGCAACTCCGGCGAAAAACACTTGAAAACCTGCTCAGGATACAACAAAATCGTATATTAGAGCAAGTTTTCAAGGGAACACAAGGCTCGGCTCGTGAATCTTATATGGAGCTGCTGGAATAGTTGTCTGAACGAAGAGGTGCGGTTATGAAGACATCAAAGGCTATGATCCCATCAGAAATGCCCGTGTTGAGCGTCAAGGCCGTGAGGTACCGCAGGGCATTTACACTGGTTGAGCTGTTGGTGGTAATCGCGATTATCGCACTGCTTATGGCGATATTGATGCCGGCGCTCAACAGGGCCAGAGAACACGGCAAAAGGGCGGCGTGCTTCGGCAACGTCAGGCAGTTGATACTCGCCTGGAGCATATATGCCGACGAGAACGCCGACAGGATCGTCAACGGAGCAGCAGGGTACAGCTTCCAGAATATGTCGTGGGGCGACCACAGCAAGGAGCTGGCCTGGGTGGATGCGCTTTCGACCGACTGGGCCACGGCCATAAAGGGGATTATGGCCGGCGCGCTGTGGTCTTACACCAGGGACGATAAGGTCTATAGGTGCCCGACGGGTCGGCGAGGCGAGGCGCTGACCTATTCGATAATGTTCTCGATGAACGCCGTCTGTCATGATGAGGTCAAGGGGGTGAAGGGGGCGCACATCAAGAACCGCAACGAGATTCACAGCCCTGCGCCTGCGCTGCGATTGGTCTTTATCGACGAAGGCTATATGACGCCGGATGCTTACGCGGTCTATTACAGGCAGGAAAAATGGTGGGACAACGCGCCCGTCCGGCACGGCGACGGGACAAACGTCGCATTCGCGGATGGGCACGCCGACTACTGGAAATGGAAGGCAATGGAAACGATAAAGTATGCAAGGGATCACTGGGATGCCCCGCCCACGCCCTGGACTCCCACTACAACCGAGGGCAAAGAGGACCTGCACAGGATGCAACGTGGCTGCTGGGGGAAATTGGGGTACTAACTCAGACCCGACATTAGACCTTGATGAAGGTCTTCTTGCGGTGCATATAGAGGAGGATGAGCCAGACGAGGGCGAAGCCGGCCATTGCGTGGATGAAGTCCGGCCAGGGGCCGACAAAACGGTCCAAGCCGCGGACAAAAACGCCGGCTATATCGCGGAAGTCCCACAGGTGGGTGGCCATATAGATGAAGACCGCATTGGTGCCGATGACGACCAACGGGAAGGCCCATTTCTTGAAGCCCCAGACGTCTATGACCAGATAGAACAGCGCAAGGAGCAGGTAGCTAAGCCCGCCCGCGAAGAGGACAAAGGAGCTGGTCCAGAGCCGCTTTACGATGGGGCAGAGGCCGAAGTAGAATTCGCCTATTCCGAAGAACCAGCCGCCCCATAGCGAGCCGAGCGCGAGGCAGCCGATGCCGAGGGCAAAAAGGACAAGGACCCTGCCGGGGCCTGCCACCTGCCAGCGCAGCACGTGCCCGGCCAGTACGCCAAGCATCACGGTGCAGGCGAAGGTGATGCTGCTGAGAATCCAGGTGTAGTTCAGGCCGTCGTCGAATTGCCGCAGGATGACCCGGTCAATAAAGGCGGCGAGGTTTGCATTTTGGTCGAGGCGGTCTGCGACGCGCCCTGGGAACGGAACAAGCATCATCAATGCCCAGAACAACAGCAGCAGGAACAGCGTGGTTACTGTCTGCCAGCGAACGCGCATATTCAGGATGATAAAGGCGGAGATGAGATAGCCTACTGCGATCGCCTGGAGCGTGTTGCAGTAGATTTTGAGCTTGGCCGGATCGAGCGCCAGGAGTTCACCCTGGGCAACCATTCCGAGGACGAATAGCACCACGCTTCGCAGCACCACGTGAAAGTACAGCTTGCGTTTGCTGTCGCCGCGGTCGAGGCGCTTGCTGAATGAGAAGGGCATGACCACGCCGACAATGAAGAGAAACAACGGCATAATGATATCCTCGAAGGTGAAGCCCTCCCACTCGGTGTGGGTAAGCTGCTTCATTATGCAGGCCGTTGTCGGGTTGTTCAGGGCCTTGTGCAGGCCGTCGAATATATACCAGCCGCCGATTATCCAGAACATATCGAAGCCGCGAAGTGCGTCAATAGACATCAGCCGCCCTGCTAACGGCTCCCTCGTCGGCTCGACCGGCTCAACATACGACCCTTGCGATCCCTGCAAATCCATAATCCGTGTCTCCACAAATCCGTACTCTGCACCGTATCAAGCTCGGCGGCCGTCACTGCGAGGAGTCCCTTGGAACGACGAAGCAATCTCAATCCTTCGTATATCCGAGATTGCCACGCCCGCCTCCGGCGGACTCGCAATGACAAACGCTCATAAGAAGGCGCATGGCACCTACGACGCCAAACTTACGGTATTCTAACAAACGCGCACCCACCAGCGAGAAAAAAATGACAGGGGCGGACTGAGAAAATACCCCCCGAAGCAGGGTTCGTATAAGAATACCCCCGAAGCGGGCTTCTGGGCTTATGATCATAGACGATCAGTTTGAGAGCGAGATCAGTCTCTTGAGATGCTGAGGCGGCGGAGAGCGGCGCGGTCTGCGGCGAAAAACGCTCGTTTTTTTGCTCTGGTCCAGCGTTTTATCTGGTTTTCTCTTTGCTGAGCTTTTCTCCTGTCGGGGAATTCTTCGACGTAGAGCAACTCTATGGGTCTGTTGCGCGATGTGTAGCCACCGCCTTTGCCTTGACGATGTTCCCCAAACCGCCTTTTGACATTGGTCGTGATACCGGTATAGAAACGGCCGTTTTGGTTCCTGGTTATGTAGAGATACCACATATTCGCGATCCCCAGGACAATACCTCGGCCCTACCCTTCGACGCGAGTTGAGCATAGGCTCAACTCTTGCTCAGGGTGGTTCGGCGCGGCAATGGTCTATGAGCCATTGCCTTGCTCACCATTGCCCAGGACTGGATTCGAACCAGCACAGGCCGAAGCCCACCAGCCCCTCAAGCTGGCGCGTCTGCCAATTCCGCCACCTGGGCCACAAAATTGAGTATTGATTATTGATTATTGATTATTGATTGTCAATGCCCAAGTCCCTGAAAATCATGCCCCGCTTTTGTTATCCCAGAGCAAGACCTGGAGGCGCTGCGAGAAGGCGAAGCCGGTGCGCTTGCACAAGTCGGCGACCATCGGGGATTTGCTTAGCAGCTCATCACGCGTAGCGGCCTGGGGCATCAGCATCACTTTTTGAGCGTCAACATTTCCAAGTCTCGCAAGCGTTTCTTGAATCTCAGCTATGTCGTCCTGCGAATCGACGACGAATTTCAGTTGATAGTCGTAATGGTCGATCAACTCACTGAGGACCGCCAAATCAAGCCTTGAACGGTCGTGCATCGCTGCAATTTTTGCATCTTGCGGCGTTGAGTTGCTCAGTTTCGGGCTGATGCTCATCAGGTCACAGGGCATATCCGGGATGTAGGCGATACCTGCGGTCTCGATTGTTATATGCTTATCGGCAGCTTTCAATTCTCGCGTCAGCTTAGGCAGCTCCGCATCAATCATCGGCTCTCCGCCCGTTATTACGATGTGCCGGCAGGGCCATTGCTTCACGGCCCGGACTATTTCCGCAACGCTGCGGTAGTCACCAGCCGTCGCATCCCAGGCGTATTTGGTGTCGCACCAGCGGCATCGCAGCGGGCAGCCGGCCAGGCGAACAAAAACACTGGGCACGCCAGCCAGAAAGCCTTCACCCTGCAGAGAATAGAAAATTTCGTTCACTCTCACTTCGACACTCTTTATTCGATATTCGTTATTCGATATTCAATCGGGTCTTGGAGTCCTGCCTCGGCGAAGCCTTTTAATCTCAGTCTGCAGGAGTCGCATCGGGCGCAGCTTCTGCCTTGCTCGTCCGGGTCGTAGCAACTGTGGGTCAGTGAGTAATCGACGCCGAGCCTTGCGCCCGTCAGAATGATCCGGCCCTTGGTCATATTGATGATCGGCGTATGTATATGGTATCTGCCTTTGCCCTCGACCGCCGCTGCGGTGGCGAGATTGGCAGTCTTTTCAAACGCAGCAACGAATTCGGCCCGGCAGTCCGGGTAGCCGCTGTAGTCCGTCGAGTTGACGCCGATGAAGATATCGAATGCGCCGAGCACCTCGGCCCAGGCAAGGGCGTAACTGAGGAATATCGTGTTGCGGGCGGGGACATAAGTGGGCGGAATCCGGGCTGAATTGTCCAAATCAATTCGATCCTTGGGCACTTTAATTGAGGTATCTGTAAGGGCGGAGCCGCCGAAAGCCGCCAGATCAATATCGATTATGCGGTGCTCGACGGCCCGCAGAGATTCGGCCACTTTCCGCGCCGCCTCGACCTCGCACCTATGCCGCTGGCCGTACCTGAAAGTCAGGGCATAGCAGCGGAAGCCCCCATCGCGGGCGACGGCCAGAGTCGTGGCCGAATCGAGACCCCCGCTCAACAAGACTACAGCCTTTTTGTCCGCCACACATCGGTTCCCGTCAAGATATACGCCTGCGGGCATCCACAATGCCGCCTTGCAGCGTTCGCTTGGCCCGGTTACTTAGACAGTATTTCAATACCGTTGATCTCGGGATTCTGCACATTCATCGTGAATTTGATGACGATTTCGCCGCCGGTTACGGCGACGCCCTCGATTGTCTTGACGACGGGCTTTTGGAATCCGCCGGCCTCTTTATAGGGGTCGAAGTCTTTGAGGACTGTCTGCTCGTTGATGCCGACCGAGAAAATCCTCTGGCCCTCGGCGGTTATGCCGTCGTATGTCTCGGCGAAGTGCAGGCGGACCGTGTACTTGCCGTTGGGCACGGTGAATTTGTACGCCTCCATACTGTAGCGCTCGGTCTGGTAAACCTTCGGCGCATCGGTGCCGGCAACGCTCAGTTCGCCCCGGTCAACCGTCATGCCGCCAACGGCGCCCCACGTTTTGTCGGCCTCGGCCTGCTGATCGGCGAGCCAGACGTTGCCCGCCTGATCGGTGTAAGGCTCTACAGCGGCGCAGTTGACCCGCAGAACGAGCTTTGGCGCCTTGGCCTGCTCGGGCGCCGCCGTGGCTTGCTCGGGCGTCGCCTTTGCTTGTTCGCTTGTCGCCTGCTCGCCCGTCGCCTTTGCCCGCCCGCCCGTCGCGCAGCCCGAAAACGCCATAAGCACGACCACAACCATACAACCTGCTGCTAAGCATACCTTTCGCATAGTATCGATCCTTTCCAAGAAATTGAGAAACGCAAGACCTACTTAACATTATCGCCGCCAAATTTCACACGGGCCGCCCTCAAAAAAACCGGCAGCGACGGCATCATAGCGGTTATCCCTCGCGCTGTCAAACAAAGATGCGCAACCGCCGGCGGGCGCTGTGCCGGCGGAGCTTTTTTGTCAGCCGGAAGGTCGATTATTGCTTGTCCGGCACGGGCGTTTGGATTATACTATCCAGGCAGAGTCTATAAGTGGCCGAATTATGAGCAAAAAGCCAGAAATAGAATTGTTCGATAATCCCCGCCCCGAGCGAGACTATTGCATTACGATCAGGTGTCCGGAGTTCACGAGCGTTTGTCCGCGGACCGGTCAGCCGGACTTCGGCGAGATTGTCATCGAGTACCGGCCCGACAAATCCTGCATCGAGCTCAAGAGCCTGAAGCTCTATATGCAGAGCTACCGGAACAAGGGGATATTCTATGAGGCGCTGACAAACGATATATTGGACGATTTGAGCGGTGTCTGCAAACCGCGATGGATGAAGGTTGCCTCCCGATTTACGCCTCGCGGCGGCATCACCACTGACGTCGTTGCGGAATATGGGGCGGAGAAAGCGTAGTTTTCATCAGAGGTGCTAAAATGGCTATAATTTTTCACTGCGACCGTTGTGGCAAAGAGATAAGGGCGGCCGACACCGCCGGCGGAAAATGGGGCAAGTGCCCGGCGTGTCATAACAAGGTCTATGTTCCGAATCTAAATGTTGAGGACGAGCTCAAACTCGCCCCGGTTGACGAAACTGAGGAGGAAAAGAAGAATCGCCTTATGGCCGAGACGTACCGGCTCACCCAGGATATCCTGCAGGAGAGGGACACTCCGAACGGGCCATCGGGGTTCGGGGGACCAGCTTCCGAGATGAGCGAGAAGGAGCTGACCAAAAACATAATTCTGTACCTTCGACAAATGGCCGACGGCGAGCTTGATGAAGCCGAGAGGACGGCCGCCTCCATAGCCCCCCACGGGCGGCAGGCCACCGCCATCATCGACAGAATAGCAATCAGCGAAATACCAGAGCCGGAATTGGCCGACCTCGCTCCACAAGTGCTTGCAGGCTTAGTAAGGACTCTGCGAAGCAAAATAAGCTGACATTTAGCCCGGATTTTTCAAAGCCACAGAGAGTACAGAGGACACAGAGAGTTAAGTGTTTGTTATTAAAGAAATTATGATATTCGGTATGATTTTGCCGGTTTTCCTACAAATTACAGTGTGTAAGTCTCAGCTATGTACATAATCTCTTAGGCAGCAAGAAATTAGGTCGCATTTCTGCAAAACGCATGAAATATGCGGGTTAGACAGCCTTGCGGCCCCCGAAATGCGGTCCTAAAAAACCATATCGTATCCTGCATCCGCAGTGATTTTCTCGGTCCGTAAAAATCATCCCGCCTTAGTGACACTCTAATTTTGCCCCGCTGAAAGCGTTCTCTATACTTTACATAGAGAATAGCAAGCAACTTGGGAAAACTCTAAATCACTGCTTGGAAGGAAACTTAAATGGCCAACGAGACCACAGTAGTACACGTCACTCACGAGGCGGTCGGTAAAGTCGGCGGGATAGGCGCGGTGCTCCAGGGCTTGTTCACCTGCCCATCATACCTCGAAGCCGTCGAGAGGTCGATCCTCGTCGGCCCGTTGTTCACAACCGATGGCTCTGCGTCAGAACGGCTCGGCGAAGACGGCGAGGTGCTGTATTCTTCCGTTGACGGACTAATTAATCCGCAATATGCGCCGTCCTTCCACAGAATCGAGATTGCTTACAACGTCGGGATAGTGTATGGCAGGCGAATGTTCGTCGATGAGGAAACGGGCGTGAAAAGCTCGCCTGAGGTCCTGGTCTTCGACGTAAGACACATGAACCGGGACGCGGTCAACGAGTTCAAACGGGTGCTTTACAATGAATTCGGCATACAGAGCAACCTGTTCGAGAATCTCTGGGAGTACGAACAGTACGTCAGATTGGCGCCGCCTGCAATCGCGGCGCTCAAGGCAATCGATGCGGTCACAGACTCGACAACGATAATCTCGCACGAGTTTATGGGAATGCCCACCGCGCTGGCGGCCATCCTGGAGCCTGATTGCGACCTGCAGACCGTCTTTTACGCCCACGAGGTGGCGACAATGCGCCGTATCGTCGAGGAGCACTCCGGGCACGACACGATGTTCTACAACGTTATGAAGCAGGCCCACAATGACCGGCTCTACGTCAACGACGTATTCGGCGACCAGGGCACGTACTTCAAGCACGCTCTGGTGGACGCTTCCAAACACTGCGATCACATATACGCCGTGGGCGACTACGTAGCCGACGAACTGCGGTTTCTGGCGCCGGAATTCGAGACCGTCGATATAGACATTGTGTATAACGGCATACCCGCGTATCAAATCACGGTCGCCGAGAAACTCGCATCAAAAGAGAAACTGCAATGTTACTGTCAGAACCTGCTGGGCTACAGGCCGGACTATGTATTCACTCACGTTACCAGACTGGTCAAAAGCAAAGGGCTTTGGCGCGACCTGGAGGTGCTCTACACGATGGAGCAGGAGTTCAGAACACAGGGCAAGACCGGCGTGCTGTTCCTGCTGTCCACCGAGGTCTCACGGCGGCGTCCCGATGATATAGCTAAAATGGAATCCACATACGGGTGGCCCGTCGCCCACCGTGAGAACTGGCCCGACCTTTCCGGCGGCGAGGCAACCTTCTACGCACAGGTGCAGAAATTCAACGCCAAGACCCGCAACATAAAGGTCATCTTCATCAACCAGTTCGGCTTCAGCCAAAAGCATTGCGGGATGAGGATGCCGCAGGATATGGAGTTTATGGATATCCGCAAGGGAAGCGATGTGGAATTCGGGCAGAGCATCTACGAGCCGTTCGGTATTGCCCAGCTCGAGCCGCTTACGTTCGGGGGTATATGCGTGATAAGCAGCGTCTGCGGGTGCTCCGGCTTCTTGCGCGACGTCACGGGGGACCAGGACGTCAAGAACGTAATCGTCGCCGACTACACAAACCTCCAGACCCAGGACTACGCCGATATAGAAGATATGCTGCATATTGACCGGGCCGTCCGCGACCGAATAGAGGCGAGCGTCAGTGAGAAGGTCGCAATGCAGATATGCTCGCGCCTGCCCAATAGCGAAGCCGAGATCGCAACCATGATTGAGGCCGGACACCATCTCGCCGAGAATATGAGCTGGGACCTGGTCGTGAAAAACTATGTGCTAAGAAGCCTGGGAAAGGCCTGGCATAAGCTCCGCATCCTGTGAATTAAGGACCATATCGAAAGAGCTCAAGGGCAATAACGGGACCTGACAATCAATAGTTCGGGACCTTCTTCTGTCTTCACTTTTGAGATCTGCGTGTGTCGCTCCTTTATGGCCGGTCGCAGTGGGTCTTTCCGACTCGAAAATTCGCGTGCGGAATCATCAAAAAAGTGAACTTGCAGTCTTGACCGCCCATTTGGGAATCGTTAGAATAACCGGGTGTGAGCTCTTCTGGAAGAAAACCCATAATAGGTATTCTGGGCGGTATCGGCTCAGGCAAGAGCACAGTCGCAAATGAGTTCGCCAAATTGGGCTGTGCGGTTGTTGACGCCGACAAAATAGCGCACAGGCTGCTGGACGAAGCCGACATCAGGGAAGAGATTGTCGGCCTTTTTGGACAGCAGATTGTGGACCCGGCGGGCAAAATCGACCGCGGAAAGCTCGCAGAAATCGCTTTCGCCGATCCCGAAAAGCTGTCGGTGCTTAACAAGACAATCCACCCGCTTGTGTTAGAAGAGACTGAGCAGCTCATCAGGCGGCACAACAGCCAAAGCCGGGTAAAGGCAATCGTGCTGGATATGCCCCTTCTGCTTGAGGCGGGCTGGGAAAAACGATGCGACAGGCTCATTTTCGTGGAGTGCGACCCTCAGATAAGGGCCCAGAGGGCCAAAAAAATGGGGTTTTTTGACGAAAATCAGTTGAAAGTCAGAGAAAATTTTCAGATTTCGCTGGACAAGAAGGTAGGCGTCGCCGATAATATCATAGAGAACAATTCTGGCTTTTCGGCATTAGTCAGGCAAGTCGCTAATATCTTCTCGAGTGTTTTAGATAAGAGTTAAGTGGGGTTTACAGCAGGTTACTCGGATTGCGGCAGTAGCTTCTGATATTTGAGTTTATTTCCTCCGTCCAAGACCCAAGTCCTACTGAACTGCTTTGATAAGTTTTTTTAACCGAATTACGGCCCTGCACGGGCGGGGAATACATTTTCACAAGTGGCAAAGGAGTAATAATGGCTAAA
>Ga0315288_10009834_pt1 | contig 12039 bp, 8 predicted proteins | sample YL17G11_20_MG_FD_203454 | JGI IMG/M metagenome (GOLD analysis project Ga0315288, IMG submission 203454) | Sediment microbial communities from Yellowstone Lake, YNP, Wyoming, USA - YL17G11_20 | ecosystem: Environmental > Aquatic > Freshwater > Lake > Sediment | place: USA: Wyoming | collected...
GCCATGATCACCGGGCCGTTTCCCTCGAGGCCGTCCCGGATCGCGTCCTCGGATGGCAGGTAGACAAAGCAGGGGTTGTCCGGCTCCGTGGTCTTGACGGTGAGCTCGACGCTCCCTTCGATGTCGCAGCTGATGTCCCCGATGACCTTGAGGCGGGGTGCCGCCCCCGCCAGGTAGCTCCGCCTGGCCCAGTCGCGCGTGACGAGACGCGGATAACGGGGCTCCCAATAGATGGCGTTCACCAGGACATCCAGGTGCGGCAGGTGCTTCTTGAAGCAGCCGGCGTACCGCTCGGGGTTGTCATAGTATTCCTGCAGGTCGAAGGGCTTGCCCGGGTCCCTGCGCTCGACCATGTTCTCCTCGCGGAAGACCACCTTGATCAGCGGAGCGGCGGAAGCCGGCATCTTCATCCCGACGGAGGGCAGGTCCAGGACCGGTATCTCCACAGGCTTCAGCCATTCGAAGACCTCCTGGGCGCCCGCGGAGACGTGGCCGTACCCCGAGAACCCGAAGACCATCTGGGGCAGCCTGTCGGAAAGGCCCGATCGGGAGATGGCGCCGCTCACCGTCTCCAGATGCTCCCTCACGGCCCCCAGGTCGGCGTACTGGTAGGCGTGCCGCACCTCCGCCAGGGGCGTGGCGATGCCGGTCAGGGACAGGCGCTGGCCGATGGCCCGGAGGGTCTCGATCATGCCGGCCCATCCCGCGTGGCGGCCGAAGAAGATGAGCCTTCTCTTCCGGTCATCCGTGATCTTCTCGTAATCCACCAGGGAGCAGCCCATATCCATCAGCCGCTTCAGCATCGGCATGTTGTGCTCCTGCCCCTTCGCGACGTGTGCGAAGAAGACGTAGATCTTCCCCGGCTGGATAAGGCGCTCCGGCACCTCCTTGACCGCGAACACGATGGAGGCGGGACCGAGGTCCTCGGAGACGGCGAGCCCCGAATCCCGGTACTCGTCGTCGGTGTAGACGCGGATGCGGGAAGGCTGGACCAGGAAGCGCAGTCCGTGCCTTTCCTGCAGGTCCCTGATGTCGGCGGGAATGAGAGGCACGCGGCGTTCCCACTTGTTCTTGTCTTCCCGTCGGATGCCGATGACCGAGTTCATGCAGTCAAACTCCTGGTTGCGGTTTCGGATGGTCTGGCCGGAAACGGGCATTATAAGTCAACTCGGGCGGAAACATAACCCCGATCCCGCCCGGGCGGCGCGGGGGGGCACTTACCGGGGCAGGGTCGGCCTCTCGGCGCCGCGCACCTCGCCCGTGAGCGCCTCGAGGAAGGCGACCAGGTCGGCCTTGTCCCGGGCGCTGAGCTTCAGCGGCTTGATCTCCCTGGACAGCCAGTTGTTGGGGACGCCCCCCCTGTCGTAGAACTCCACCACGCCGGCAAGGGTCTTCTCGCTACCGTCGTGGAGGTACGGGGCGTTCTGCGCGATGTTCCGCAGCGTCGGGGTCTTGAAGGCCCCCCGGTCGAAGTCCTTCTTCGTGCCGGTGAAGCGTCCCAGGTCGGGTTTCGGCCTGTCCATGCCGACGCCGATGTTGTGATACGACTCGTCCGTGAAGTTGAAGCCGGCGTGGCAGGTGAGACAGTTGCCCCGCTTCGCGTCGTTGAAGATCTCCATGCCCCGCACCGACGCCTCGCTCATCGCCGCCCTGTCACCCGCCTGGTAGCGATCGTACGGGGCGTTGCCCGCGAGCACGGTCCGCTCGTACGAGGCGATGGCCATCCCCACGCGCCCGGCGGTGATCCCGGGGCTGCCGAACGCCTTCTCGAAGTCCGGGGCGTAGGCCTGGATCCTTTTCAGGGTGGAGACCATCCCTTCCAGGGTGTGGCCCATCTCGACGGGGTTCTGCACCGGGCCCAGGGCCTGCGCCTCCAGATCCTCCGCCCGGCCGTCCCAGAACTGCTCCACGCTGAAGAGCCGGTTCATGACCGTCGGGGCGTTGCGCCCCCCCACCTGTCCGGCGATTCCGGTGGATGTCTTCCGGCCGTCGGAGAAGCCCTTGTCGGGATCGTGGCAGGTGGCGCAGGAGACCGTGCCGTCCTTGCTCAGCCGCGGATCGAAATAGAGCTTGCGGCCCAGATCGATCTTCTGCTGAGACAGCGGGTTGTTCTCGGGGACGTAGGCCGCGCCGGCCTGGAGGCCCAGCGGAAGCACCATGCTGAAGTCGCCCGACGTGAGGGTCTCGCCTGCCGGTACCGCCGGCACGGCCGGTTCCGTCGGCTTCGCCGACTCCGCCATCTTCTCCGGCTCAAGGGCCTTCGCCGGTTCCGAAGGCGCGCCGCCGCACCCCACGCTCACGGCCGCGGCCACGGCGCCCGCCATGAGGAGCGCCACCATCGCTCTTGCCTTCGTTCCGGACATCATCAAGCTCACCTCGTCACCTCCGTGGCGCGCCGGGTGCCGCACCCCTCGGCACGGGATGGATTGAAACACGAGCCGCCCCGCTCAGATCGTCCTCGCGGGGGCCTCGGGGATGTCCGGCCTCCGCCGGATCTCCGTCGGCTTCGGGGCGACACCGGTCGGCCGGTGGGCCTTCCGGAGCCGGATGTAGTCCCATACCAGCTCGCGCTTCATGAGCTGGATCGCCTTGGCCGGATCGACCCCCTTCGGGCAGACCCGGGAGCATTCCCCGGCGAAGTGGCAGCGCCAGGGCCCCCGCTCTCCGGAGAGGACCTCGCGCCGCCTCGCGAACCCCCCGTCCCGGCCGTCGGCGTTGTAGCGGTGCGCCTGGCCCAGCGGCATCGGACCCGAGTAGACGGGATCGGTGGCGACCGTGGGGCAGGCGGCCATGCAGCAGCCGCACTTGATGCAGTAGGAGAACTGGAGGTAGTGCTCCAGCTCCTCCGGGGACTGGGCGAACTCGCCTGTGGGCTTCTCCTGCTCGCCGACATCCTCCCGGATCAGGTAGGGCATGAGGGCGGCGTGGGAGTCGAACATCGGCGCCAGATCGGGCACCAGGTCCCGGATGATGTCGAAATTGGGAAGCGGGGCCACCGCGACGACGCCGGACCCGAGCTCGGAGAGCTGGGTGTTGCAGGCCAGCCGGGCGCGTCCGTTGACCAGCATCCCGCAGGAGCCGCACACCCCCATCCGGCACGAGGAGCGCCACGAGAGGGACGGATCCAGCGCCTGCTTGATCGTCCAGAGCCCGTCCAGCACCGTCATGCCCGGCGTGCGGGGGATCGTGAAGTCCTGCCAGCGGGGGACCCGGTCCTGCCCGGGCTCGAAACGGCGGACCCGGTAAAGGACCTCCTTCGGTGTTGAATCGTTCATCGTCGTGACCTCACAGGGACCGGGCGAGAGCGAAGCTCGCCAGGGCCGACAAGGTTCCCAGAACGAAGAGTCCCAGGCCCACCACGATCAGGAGGGCCGAAAGCGCCCTCTTGAGCCCGGAGCTCGGGCTCAGCTCGAAGAGGATGTTGCGGACCCCGTAGAGGCCGTGGAACAGCGCGGCGCCGAGCAAGAGGACGTAGGTGAGCGGGAAGAAGATCATCTGCCCGCGCTTCACCACGTTCTGCCAGTCGATGGGCTCGCCGCCGGCCGGGTTCAGGGCCGTGAACTTGAGAATCGCATCGAGGTGCATGATCGTCATGTGCAGGCCCAGGAGGACCAGGATGACGACCCCGGCGCCCATGTGCCAGGTCCAGAGCTTCTGATCTCGCATCATGGCTGTCTCCTATCTCATCATCAGGATGTCGAGAGCGCCCAGGACCGCCAGGGCGCCCGCCATCACCAGCGCCCCGATGGCCAGGGACCGCTGAGTGTCCACCGAGGTCCGGTACGGGTAGACCGGCTCGATGGGCCTGCCGACGCCGAAGCCCAGCTCGACGAGCACCAGCCGGATTCCGTTGAGGGCGTGGAAAGCGAAGGCGGCGAAGACCAGGTACTCGCCGAACTTGAAGAAGCCTCCGCTGACGGCCCCCATGGCCCAGTTCCACGGCGCCTCGCCGAGGGCGCGGAACGACGTGACGATGATGTGAAGCAGAAAGTAGACCACGAGCCCGAGGCCCGTGACCCGGTGCAGCGTGTAGATGTAGCGCTCCATGCCCCAGCGCCCGCCACCCAGCCAGCCCCGGATCCCCAGGCGGTTTGGAAGTCCTTGAGTTTTCGGCATCGCGTCCTCCGGACTTTAGTATTTTCGTTCCACGGGTTTCCAGGTGTCGATGGTGACCGGCTTGCTGTCCAGCCGCGGCCCCGACGCCTCGGCCCAGGCGAGGGTGTGCTTGAGCCACTTCACGTCGTCGCGGGTGGCGAAGTCCCGCCGCGCGTGGGCGCCCCGCGACTCCTGACGGTCCAGGGCGCCGGCCACCGTGATCTCGGCCAGGTCCACGAGGTTCTCGAGCTCCAGGGCGTGAAAGAGGTTGGCGTTGTAAACACGCCCCTTGTCCTTCACCGGGGCGCGCCGCATCCGCTCCCGTATGGCGCGGATCGTGGAGAGGGCCGTCTTGAGGCCCTCGCCGGTGCGGAACACCCCCACGTCGCGGTCCATGACGGCCCGCAGCTCGCGCCGCAGCTCGTAGAGGTTCTCCCCTCCCTCGCGTCCGAGCCAGTCCTCCAGGTGCTTCTCCGAGGCGCGCAGCGGCGCTTCCGGCGGCGGCGGGGCGGCGCGAAGCCCTGGCAGCGCCCTCGCAATCTCCTCGCCGGTGATCCCGCCCCAGACCAGGCACTCGGCGGTGGAGTTCGAGCCAAGCCGGTTCGCTCCGTGCAGGGAGACGCACGCGGCCTCCCCGGCCGCCCAGATCCCCGCGACCCTCGTCGCGCCGTTGATGTCGGTCTCGATCCCGCCCATGGAGTAGTGCGCGACGGGGCGGATCGGGATCGGCTTCAGGATGGGATCCAGGTCCAGGAACTTGATGCACACCTCGCGGATCAGCGGAAGGCGCGAGTTGATCCGATCGGCGCCCAGGTGGGTGAGGTCCAGGTGCAGGCAGTCGAGCCCGTCGGACCCCTTGAAGCCGCGCCCCTCGATGATCTCGGTCGTCTCGGCCCGGGACACCATGTCCCTCGGCGCCAGCTCCATTTTCGACGGGGCGTAGCGCTCCATGAACCGCTCGCCCTTCGAGTTCTTCAGGTAGCCCCCCTCCCCGCGGCACGCCTCGGTCATGAGGATCCCCGAGGGGACCAGGCCCGTGGGGTGGAACTGCAGGAACTCCATGTCCTCCAGCGGGAGGCCGGCGCGATACGCCATGGCCATGCCGTCGCCGGTGACGGTCTGCGAGTAGGTCGTGAAGCCGTAGAGCGTGCCGCCGCCCCCGGAGGCGATGAGGAGGGCCTTTCCCTGGAGGATCACCTTCTCGCCGGTCGGCGCGTGGATCCCCAGCAGCGCCGAGAACCTCCCGTCCTCGACGAGGATGTCGGTGACGAACAACTCGTCGTACCGGGTGAAGCACTTGTATTTCAGGAGCGTGTCGTACAGGGTCTGCATCTCGAAAAAGCCGGTCTTGTCGGCCGCGAGGGTGGCCCGCGGGTACGAGTGGCCGCCGAAGGGGCGCTGCTCGATCCGCCCGGCGGCGTCGCGCGTCCACGGAATGCCCCAGTGATCGAGCTGCAGAATCTCGGAGGGCATCGCCTCGACGAAGCGCCGGACCACGTCCTGGTCGGCCAGAAAGTCCGAGCCCTTGACGGTGTCCCAGGCGTGGAGCTCCAGGGAATCCCCTTCGTCGGTCCGCAGCACCGCGGCGGTGCCTCCCTCGGCGCATACCGAGTGGGCGCGCATGAGCTGCACCTTGGAGACGATGCCGATGTCGACCTTCCCGTCGAGCCGCCGCGAGATCTCCACGGCCGCCCGCAACCCGGCGAGGCCCGCCCCGAGGATGAGCACATCGTGGGTCAAGCGTTCCGGCATGCCGAACCTCCTTCGATACGTCGAGCGTATGGCGTGATTTCGAGGGGCATTCTGGCACCGCCCGCGGGGAGAATCAACCGGCCGAAGGGACCCCGACGGCGGCCTCGATGTTGCTGACGTCCACCATCCCCGCGCAGCCGTAGAGCGCCGGCAGCACCCGGCCGGGCGGGTAGCGGCGGCGCAGATCGGCCACCCGCTCGGTGCCGGCCCTGTAGGCCGGCAGGTACATCCGGCCCAGAAGCGGGTGGCGGCCCCAGGCGCCCGAAAGCTTGTCGGCCCGCTCGGGAGTGACCAGGAAGTCCCGGCGCAGCGCCTCCGCCACCTCGGCCTGCGGCGCGCCTTCCTTCCAGGTCAGGTAGGAGGACTGGTTCTTGGCGTCGTCCTGAAGCAGGGCCAGGAGAAGGCCGATCTGCAGGTCCTCGTCGGGCAGCTGGTCCACCTCGGTGACGCCGTGGGCGATGAGGATGGCGTTGTTGGCGATCCCCTCGCTCAGCGCCGCGCACCGGGTGTTCATGGTCAGCACCGTCGCCTCGAATCCCGCCCGGTCGCGCACCCAGAGGTCCTGAAGGTAGGCGAAGGTGGTCACGTGGCCCGGGACGACCTCGTGGCTGACGAGCTGCTCGAACTCGGGCACCGAAATCTCCAGGGAGGCATTGATCTCGTAGGTCGCCTCATACTCCGGGCTCCCGTCCGGGCGGTGGGCCCGCCCGAGGTAGTTCATCGAGCCCGAGAACCAGGCCTCCTGGATGGGCAGGAACCGGATGTTGGCCCGCGGCACGCGGTGCAGCTCGGCCGGCAGGTGGGGCAGCAGGTTCTGGACGCTGAGAGCGTCGTAGCGGGCGATGAAGGCGGCGCCGAGGGCGCGCACCGAGGCCATGGGCACCATCCGCTTGCGGCGCCAGGCGTCGACCGCGGCGAGAAGCTCCCCTCCCTCCCGGCACGGCAAGCCGGCCTTCTCCAGCAGCGCCCGGACCTGTTCGCGCCTGGACCCGGGCCGCGAGGGCGAAGGATCGGCGCCGGTGCTGGCCTGCACGCAGCGCTCGTAGGGCACCGGCGCGCCCTTCCCGGTGAGCTCCATGACCAGGTCCCACATCACCTCGAAGCACTCGGCGAGCCCCAGCACGTAGCCGCGGCGGAGCCCTGTCATGCCCCTGCCGGCTTCGGCGAGACCCTGGATGGCGCCGCGGACGTCCACCGCCGCCAGGTAGGCCCCGATGGCCGCGCCGTCGGGCGTTTTGGCCGACACCCCGCCGGTCTCGCGCACCTTCGCCGCCGTCGGGTGGGTGTAGGCCACCGGCAACGGCTCGTCCGAGAACCACGAGTCGGCGATGAAGCGGCCGACGCCCGAAGGACACATCACGTCGCCGCCCCACAGGGTGTCGATACCCAGGATCGCGTTGCCGACCCACTGACGGTAGGCGTCGCCCATGCCCGTCCCCTCCCCTTCGTGCACCCGGCCAGGGCGAAAAGTATATCCGAGACCGGCGCTGCGCGCCTTCGGGCCCAGCAACCCGAGTTGTTCACGAAGGTCCGTAGCGAGACCGTGGAGATGGCTGCCATCACGGGCACCCGCAAGGGCGAGGACCCGAGGCGTACTAACAGTACGTCGCAGGGTTCGAGCCCCGAGGACGCCCGTCAGGGCTGCCAGATCCGCGGTCGCAGTAGGAGCTTCGTGAATAATTCGGGTGAACTTGACCGTCGCGGAGGACACGTTGTAGAGTTCATTGCTCCGCGGGCGTCGGACGCAGCGCCGGAACCGGCGATTGGGGCGTAGCCAAACGGTAAGGCAGCGGGCTCTGGACCCGCCATCTCAAGGTTCGAATCCTTGCGCCCCAGCCAATCCCTCCCCCGCCGGACGCCCGGTGAGCGGCGCCCCGAATCGCGGAGGGTGCCGCGGCTCGGCCGGCCTGGGTTCGGCACCGAGCGAGCAGGACCGTGAGCGAACCGGCCCGTTTCAGCAACTTCATCCGCCAGATCATCGAAGCCGACATCGCCGCCGGCAAGAACGGCGGCCGGGTGGTGACCCGCTTCCCGCCCGAGCCCAACGGCTACCTCCACATCGGCCACGCCAAGTCGGTCTGCCTCAACTTCGGGCTGGCCCGGGACTACGAAGGGCGCTGCCACCTGCGCTTCGACGACACCAACCCGTCGAAGGAGGACATCGAGTACATCGAGGCGATCCAGGAGGACGTGCGCTGGCTGGGGTTCGACTGGGGCGAGCACCTCTACCACGCCGCCGACTACTTCGACCAGCTCCACGAGTGGGCGGTCAAGCTGATCCGCGAGGGCAAGGCCTACGTCTGCGATCTCACCGCCGACGAGATCCGCGGCACCCGCGGCACGCTCACCGAGCCGGGCAGGGAATCGCCCCACCGCGACCGGCCGGTGGACGAGAACCTGGACCTGTTCCGGCGGATGCGGGACGGCGAGTTCCCCGACGGCGCCCGGGTGCTCCGGGCGAAGATCGACATGGCCTCGCCCAACCTCAACCTGCGCGATCCCGTCATGTACCGCATCCGTCACGAGGCCCACCACCGCACCGGCGACCGGTGGTGCATCTACCCGACCTACGACTGGGCGCACGGCCAGTCCGACGCCATCGAGGGCATCACCCACTCGATTTGCACGCTGGAGTTCGAGGACCACCGGCCGCTGTACAACTGGTTCCTGGAGCAGATCGACCCGCCCCACCGGCCGCGGCAGATCGAGTTCGCCCGCCTCAACCTGACCTTCACGGTGATGAGCAAGCGGATGCTCAACCAGCTGGTCCGGGACGGGCACGTCTCGGGCTGGGACGATCCCCGGATGCCGACCCTGGCGGGGCTCAGGCGGCGCGGCTACACGCCCGAGGCGATCCGGGAGTTCTGCGAGCGCATCCGCGTCGCCCGGGCCGACAGCACCGTCGACGTGGACATGCTCGAGAGCACCTTGCGGGAGGACCTCAATGAGCGCGTGCCCCGGGTCATGGCGGTGCACCGGCCGCTGAAGACGGTGATCGAGAACTACCCCGAGGACCGGGTCGAGGAGATCGAGGCCCCCAACTTTCCCGACGACCCGCCGCGCATGGGCCTGCGCAAAGTCCCCTTCTCCCGCGTGATCTACATCGAGCGCGACGACTTCCTGGAGAGCCCGCCGAAGAAGTTCCATCGCCTGTCGCCGGGCCACGAGGTGAGGCTCCGCTGGGCCTACGTGCTCAAGTGCACCGGCGTGGTGAAGGACGAGCGCACCGGGGAGGTAACGGAGCTGCGCTGCACCTACGACCCGGACACCCTTGCCGGTCCGCTGCCCGAGGGGCGCAAGATCGGCGGCACCATCCACTGGGTGTCGGCGGCCCACGCGCTCAGGGCCACGCTGCGGCTGTACGATCGCCTCTTCACGGTGCCCAACCCGGCCGGCGGCGATGCCGACTTCAAGACCCACCTCAATGCGAACTCGCTCCAGGTGCTGGAGGGGGCCATGGTCGAGCCGGGCCTCGCCTCGGCCCGCCCCGGGGACCGGTTCCAGTTCGAGCGCAAGGGCTATTACGTCGCGGACCTCAAGGACTCCCGCCCCGGCGCGCCCGTGTTCAACAGCATCGTCCCGCTGCGCGACACCTGGGCCAAGATGGTCAAGGCCGGCCAGGCGGTGTAGCCTGTGCTGGGCGACATCCTTCGCCTGTCGATGCGAAAAGGGGCGGCGACCTTCTGGGTCGCCGCCCCTTTCTGTTTCGTTCAGCGCGTCCGGCCGGGTCCGGATCAGGCCAGCTCTTTGAACACCTGCTCGACCCGGTCGCAGGCCCACTCCAGGTCCTTCTGCGTGATCACCAGGGGTGGAGCGAACCGGATCGTGTGGGTGTGGGTCTCCTTGCAGAGCAGCCCCTTCTTCATCAGCGCCTCGCAGAAGCGCCGCGCCCCGCCCGCCTCGGGCTTCAGCTCGAGGCCGATCCAGAGGCCGCGCCCACGGACCTCCTTGATCCGCGCGTCGCGGATCTGCCGCAGCCGCCCCAGGAACCACTCGCCGAGGGCCGCCGAGTTCTCGATCATCTTCTCCTCGACCAGCACCTTCAGGGCCTCCCGCGCGACGGCCGCCGCCAGCGGGTTTCCGCCGAAGGTCGAGCCGTGGTCCCCGGGCTTGAAGACGCCCATCACCTCGTCGTCCGCCAGGATGGCGGAGACGGGGTAGAAGCCCCCGCCGAGCGCCTTGCCGATGATGACGATGTCGGGGCGGACCCCTTCGTGCTCGAAGGCGAAGAGCTTCCCCGTGCGGCCGAGCCCCGACTGGATCTCGTCCACCACGAAGAGGGCCCGGTTCTTCCGGCAGATCTCCGCGATCCCCCGGAGGTAGCCGGCCGGCGGGACGTTGATGCCGCTCTCCCCCTGGATCGGCTCCACCAGGATGGCGACGACGTTCGGGTTCATCGCCTTGCGGATCGCCTCCAGGTCGCCGTAGGGAAGGAGCCGGAACCCGGGCGTGAAGGGCCCGAACCCGTCGCGGTACTGCTCGTCCTCGGAGAAGCCGACGATGGTGGTCGTGCGGCCGTGGAAGTTGCCCGTGAACGCCAGGATCTCGGCCTTCCCGTCGGGCACCCCCTTGACCTTGTACCCCCACTTGCGGGCCGCCTTGATGGCCGTCTCGACCGCCTCGGCCCCGGAGTTCATCGGCAGCATTCGCTTGTAGCCGGTCATCTCGGAGACCTGCTTGTAGAGGAGGCCCAGCTGGTCGCTGCGGAAGGCGCGGGAGGTCAGGGTCACCTTCCCGGACTGATCCACCATGGCCTTCCGGATCCTGGGATGGCAGTGTCCCTGGTTGACGGCCGAGTAGGAGGCGAGAAAGTCGAGGTACTTGTTTCCCTCCACGTCCCACACCCAGATCCCCTCGGCCTTCTGGACGACGACATCCAGCGGGTGATAGTTGTGCGCGCCGTAGTCGTCTTCCAGCCGGATGTAATCGCTCGTGGTGGTCTTCGCGGTAGTCATGATCTCCTTTCAGCTCCTTGCGTGATAGTGGATTCCGCGGCGCGTCTGCCGAGCCTGCGCCGGGTCCCGTCGCGCGGGGACCGATATTTTACTCGAAACCGGGCCTTCCGTCTCGCCGGCTCCCGCAGGTCCCGGCCCCGGCAAGGCCCCCTATGCCCGGGCATCCGGGCGGGCGAACGACGTCCCTCCCCCCTCGGGCGGATGGGGAGATCCGGCCGGGCGGGATCAGAACGCGAAGTCGAGCCGCGCGGTGAAGGAACGGTCGGTGGCGTCGTCCTCCCCCGCGGCGCGGAACCCGATCGCGCGGCGCGAGTATTCCCCGTGCAGGGCGATCTGATCCGTCAGGTAGTAGCGTCCCCCGACGGTGTAGCGGCTGACGCGATCCTCCTCGGCGGCGTCGGGCGTGCAGATCCGGTCGTACCGGGCGAACCCGACGAGCCGCGTGAGCGGCTGGTAGCTGACCTCCGCAAACCCTCCGGAGAAGTCGGCGTCGGACGTCGCGCCCCAGAATCCCCCGTCGTCCGTCCCCCAGAGGTACTGAAGGGCGACGTTGACCTGCGCGAAGTTGAGGCTCGCGTCGACCCCGTAACGGGAATAGCTCTTCCTGTCCGATCGTCGGAGGAGGGTCGGGGGGTCGGTCGCGGTGTCATATATCCAGTAGCGCGACTTACCCCGGTACCCCACGACGCCCACCCGGTGGCCGGCGGTCTGCCCCTCCCCGGCCCCGAAGACCATGGAGGCGCGCGCGTAGACGTCTGCGGGGGAGTCGTCGGCGAGGTTCAGGTCGCCGGGCGAGTCGTCGGCGGGATTCACCTCCTCGGGCCCGCTGTCGGCCCCGTCCAGGATCCCCACGGCGTAGTGGATGCCGCGGGCGCCGTAGCCGAAGACCTCGATCCCGGTCTGGGTCTCGGAGAAGGCCGACCCGCCCGGGAAGGTGTAGTCGTAGATCTCGTAGGGGCTGAAGGAGAGGTGCCGCTTCACGCTGAAGGCGACGAAGGCCGGCTCGAAGCGGCCCGCGCGGACGTTCAGCCAGGCCGTCTTGAGGCGGGGGAAGACGACGCTCGCCATCTCCAGCGCCCCCTCCTGGCCGGCCACTCCCCGGGAGGCCGTGATCTGCGGCGTATAGATGACGAAATACCCGATGTTGCGGCCCAGCAGGCCGCCGGAGAGGAGGTCCAGCCCCCCCAGGCGGAACTGGTTGACGTCCTCGGCGCCGGGGGTGTTCTTGAACAACTCG
>Ga0315288_10009835_pt1 | contig 12038 bp, 12 predicted proteins | sample YL17G11_20_MG_FD_203454 | JGI IMG/M metagenome (GOLD analysis project Ga0315288, IMG submission 203454) | Sediment microbial communities from Yellowstone Lake, YNP, Wyoming, USA - YL17G11_20 | ecosystem: Environmental > Aquatic > Freshwater > Lake > Sediment | place: USA: Wyoming | collected...
CCGAAGTGGGCCCAATTTGCCGTATAACGCAACGTTGTATAGGCGTCATTGGGACTGACCCCCAAAATTCGAACTACCCTGAGTGCTAAAAAAGAGGGTGCTATAATAGACATCATCAGCCGCGTGGAAGCCTTCGAAGGAGGCTCAGATGGTATCCGAGAAAAACGGCAGACGGTACACGCCGCGGTTCAAGTTTCAGGTCGTAATGGAAATCTTGAGTGGGACGAAGGCGATCGGACAGATTGCGCGGTCCTATGGCGTTCATCCAGTGACCCTCACCCATTGGAAGAAAGAATTCATCGAAAAAGGGCCGGAGATCTTTTCCCAACAGACGACGATCCAGGAATACGAGAAACGGATCGAGGAGCTGGAACGATTGATCGGCCATAAGGAAGTGGAGATCGCGCTTCTAAAAAATTTTATGGCCGGGAGCTTACCCCGAGCGAAAAAGTTGAGCTGACGCGTGAGTTTACGGAAGGGCTGATTGTTCATCATGATCGGGACGGTGTCTATTTAGGTCATGGCTGGCTTTATGAACTTGCGGTTCGGGATCATGTGCGGGTTTCGTATTCGAAGAACGGGGCCAAGGGCAACGTCTATATGGAGTCATTCAATTCCCGTTTCAAAGAAGAGAATCGGTTGTTGTTTTGGGAACAGAAGGGTTTCGCTTCGTTAAAAAGAGTTGTTGATCAGCTGATCCGGTATTATAATCACGTCCGTCGACACTCGGCGTTGGGAAACCAATCGCCGGTTCGATATCTCACAAACAAGGGCAAAATACCTGGCTGAGATGTTAGCGGAAATTAGCCCTCTAAGTGGTTCGAAAAATTGGGGTCAGGTCCAGTGACCATGTTCCGTTTGTCGATAACAGCTTTGATGTAGTAAGCTGTTTTGCGGTATTGCATCATATGTTCGGCTATGAAAGTCTGATAAAAGATGTTCACAGGGTCTTGAAGCATGGCGGGATATTTTATATTGACCATGATATGGACATTAATTTTTTTTATCGCTTCGGTTCGCTAGTTAGTTTGTATCGCAAATTCAAAGATGCTAGGAAAAAATATGCCGAATCAAGCCCAGATATTACAGAAGAAATGTACCGTCTTTCGGAAGTGCATGAAAACGGGATTGACTCCGATTATATTACAGAGATCCTAAAGAAATCCGGTTTTTCTGTCAGTATTGTTTATCACTGGTACGGTTTATCCCACTCGACTGATGCGATTTTTGGGACATCTATTTGGCCGAGAGGCATGGCCCAGTTAGTTGCGATAAGAGCGACAAAAATATAATTATGACTAAAATGAGAGTAGCTATATATGTTCCTTATGTCCCGGACGAAAACACTACCCCGCCGCTTGGTCCTTTGTATCTTCTCTCTGTGCTGGAAAACAAAGGTTTTGATGTGTGGTTGTTTGATGAAAGATTAGAAAAAATGGCGCTAAATAAGCTACTAGAGTTTAAGCCTGATATAGTAGGGATAAGCGCTGTAACCGCGGCATATAATAGGGGTCTCGAGGCGGCTAAAAGAATAAAAAGTTTAAATTCTCGAATAAAAACGGTGTTTGGGGGACCGCATCCGAGCGCGCTTCCCGAAACCGTTATTAAAGAACAGGCAGTTGATTTTGTTTGTGTTAGCGAGAGTGAAATATCATTAAGCGATCTTTGTTGTAGAGTTCGGGATAATGATTTGTCATGCAAATCGCTTCAAGCTGTTAGTAATTTATTTTATAAAGACGGAAATAATGTTTGTTTCACTGATCGTCGCAAGCTGCTCAGCGGGCGGGAATTAGATGCTTTGCCGTTCCCCGCTTTTCACCGGATGGACATTGACGCATATTTTAGTAACACACAGGCACATGGTCTTTTTAAGAAAGGAAAAAGGATCCTTCCATTAATGTCAGCAAGAGGATGTCCGTCGAAATGTACCTTCTGCTGCAGGGTTATGGGGGACATTCTCAGAGAAAGAAGCGTTGAATCAGTTATTTCAGAAATTAAATATCTAATAGCGACTTTTGGAGTTGATGAGATATATTTTGAGGATGATAATTTTACTTTAAATAAAAAACGAGCTTTGGAAATACTTGATAAAATTGCGTTTTTATCACCCGGTATCTATATTAAATTTGCGAATGGCATCCGCGCAGATGCTTTAGATCGGGACTTGCTGTCAGCCATGAAACGTGCTGGAGCGTATTCGCTTTCTTTTGGCATAGAGTCGGGATGCACTGAAACGCTTAAAAAAATGCATAAGCGGTTGAACATCCAAATGGCAAAAGAAAATATTTTGCTTGCCAGATCAATGGGGTTTTTTGTTGGGTCTAATTGTATTATCGGATATCCCGGTGAAACTGTGCATGACATAGAGGAATCACTGAAATATTTCCTTGACCTTCCTTTAGACAGTATGGCTATTGTGAACCTTGTGCCTTTCCCTGGAACGGAAGTTAGAAAAATATGCAAAGAAAATAATTGTTTAACAAAAGAAGCTCAAAACTGGGATAATTACTATTTCTCTATTAATAATCCAATTCCTCTGGTTGAATCCCGCGAAGTATCTAAAAAAGAGTTGATACGACTTATTCGTAAGGCTTATCGCAAGATGTATTTACGGCCCTCGTGGATAATGAAGACGGTTAGACATGTACCGATGGATAATATAGTAAGAGGAATATTGAAATTCTTTCCCCATTGTATACAAAGAAAATAAAATTCGGTTGAGGAAAATAGTGATATGCGTATAGTTTTGTTATCGGCACCATTTATTAAGGAATATATGCGAAATGCGCGCTGTGACTTTGTATCTTTGTCTGCAACGCAGTGGTACCCGATTCTGGGGACTTAGCCCCAAAAAGCGAACCACCCCGAATGCTAAAAAAGAGGGTGCTATAATAGACATCATCAGCCGGGTAGAAGCCTTCGAAGGAGGCTCAGATGGTGTCCTAGAAAAACGGCAGACAGTACACGTCGCAGTTTAACTATGCCAACGATCATGAGCCGTTGTCAAGCAGGGCTTGTTCATAAACTTAGAAACCGAAAAGGGGTGCTAATCAATCCGGCTGTTTTCGTACTTTCTAAAGATTCCATTGAGAGCATTTCCGTCCGATAGGATGATAGAGATTACGCAGGAATCTTTAATTGACAGGCTAAGGCTGAATCGAATAAAATAATACAAGCGGGAATGTTTACATCAGTTTCGATATATTTTCTCCTTACGGCCCTCATCTTTTGGGCCTATTGTGGGTATCTTATTTCCCTATATCTTCTTTCCCTTTTTAGCCGGAATAAAGAGGGACCTAATCTTGTCCCGTCCTATCCTGATGTCTCGATCCTCGTCCCTTGCCTCAATGAGGAAACGCTCGTCGATGCGAAGATCCGGGACATCATGGCCCTGGATTATCCAAAGGACAAACTGAGAGTCCTCTTTTTAGACGGCGGGTCCGATGATATGACTTGTGATAAGATCCGGCAATTCGCGCCTGACAACGGGACGATATCACTCGTTAAGACCAATAAGCGAGGCAAAGTCAATCAGATAAATCATGTTTTGCCCGATGTCGATACGGAAATAATCGTATGCTCGGACATGGACGCCGAGATGAAGAGCGACGTGCTTAAAAGGATCGCCGGAGTTTTCGAGTCGGATCCTAGAGTACGGGTTGCGGGCGCGATGGTCATGCCTAAAGGGGGGTCTTCGCTCGAGGCTCAATATTGGGAAGATCAGAACGTTATCCGGCTGCTGGAGAGCGAGGTCCATTCCTCTTCGATCGTCATCGCGCCATGTTATGCGTTCAAAAAAGGGCTCATCCGCGAGTTTCCGGAAGACTGCGTTGCCGACGATATCTATATATCCTTTATCGCCAATGCCAAGGGATTCCTGGTCAAGTACCTTAAGGACGCCGTTGTCTATGAAACGCGTACTCCCAGCAGCTTGAGCTCGTTGATCACACACAAGTTCCGCAAAGGGAACGCTTTCATCATTGAGATCCTCCGGTTCCTCTATCTCTTGCCCCGAATGCATCCCCGCTGGAAGCTGATATTCCTGACAAAGCTGCTGCAGGTCATAATCATGCCCTGGGTACTCGTTTTTTATGCGATCAGCTCTGCTTCCCTGGTATTGAGCGGGCTGCTCTATGTTAAGATCGTCGCTTTGAGCGCGACGGCGTTGTTGTTGTCCCTGTTCACCACGAGCTTCCTCATGGCAAAAAAAAGGAAGTCCCTTATCAATCGTGTGCGCAAGCGAGTGATTGCCGGCGTATTCATTGTGACGAACCTGATACTCCTTTTGAACGGGCTGACCTTCCCGTTCTATCATCAAAGCTCGGAGTTTCCCAAGGTCAACGGATAGGAAAAAGTCATCAGAACACGGGAAAAGGGTCAGGCTCCTTCTCAGGCACGGCCGGGATCATGAATCTAAAGAAGTACGGAATGAATCTCCGCTATGCGTATCGGCCGCAAAAGCCTTTACTGACCATCAGGCTGATCAGCACCTACGCCCGGATCCTTCTCTTAAGGGCCAGGCCCCTTCGCTATGTGGATTTCTGCATTACCGAAAAATGCAATCTTGCATGCCGGCATTGTTTCGCGACCGCTTTCAAGGCCAGGCATGGGAAAAGGATGGGCCTGGAAGATTATCGCCGGGTTGCCAGGGAGGCCAATGAACTCGGCGCGGTGAATTTCTCTTTCCAGGGCGGCGAGCCGCTCATGCACCCGGACCTCGAGGGGATCATCCGCGCCGTCTCCCCTTTTAAGAACGTCATATCGGTGACGACGAACGGAATATTGCTCACGGAGAAGCGAGCGGCCCAACTTAAGAGGGCCGGAGTGGACATATTCACCATCAGCCTGGATAGCTATGATCCCAAAGAACACGACGTATTCCGCAACAAGAATGGAGCCTATGAAAATAGCATGAGGGGGATTACGGCGGCCATTGAGGCCGGCTGTCACGTCACGATCGGGACCACCCTGTCCCACCATAATATTAAAACGCCCGGCTTGGAACGTCTTCTGGAGTGGGCCTCCGACAAGAAAATGATCCTTTGTTTTTCTTTGGCCGTCCCGATAGGGCGCTGGGCTGGACATGATGATGTCCTGTTGACACCGTCTGACCAGGTCCATCTTCGGAGCCTGCTAAGAAAATATCCGCGCGTCCGTACCGATCTGGATGCAAATTATCATCGGAGCGGATGTGGCGCCGTGAAAGAGATCCTTTATGTTACGCTTCACGGCGATGTGCTCCCGTGCCCCTATATCCATATTTCCCTCGGGAATGTTCATGAACAGGGGCTGGCTGAGATAAGAGATCTTGCCTTAAAAAACCGGTATTTTGCCGAGTATTGGCCGCGTTGCCTTTGCGCGACCGATAGGCAGTTCATAGATGGAGTCCTTTCCAGGATATATGAGCAAGAGGATGTCCCCGTCGCAAGCCATCTGATTTTCCCGCGCCCGGACACAAGACCTCCTTTTGATATGTGAATGAAAAACTGTGCGCTGGTCACGGGGGGGAGTGGATTCATCGGCAGCCGCTTGACCGCTAGGTTAAGGAGAGAGGGAAAGCCGGTTTATATCCTTGTCCGTCAGCCGGCCCCCCGGGCAAAGAACGGCGTCACGGTCGTTTTGGGCGATATCCTAAACCCTTCGAGCTACATTCCCGCCCTGAGGGAATGCGATACCATTTTCCATTGTGCCGCACATATTTCGTTCGATCCCCGAGAACGCAAGAAAGCCTATGATGTGAACGTGGAAGGAACTCGAAGAATCCTCGAGGCTGCCCGACTCGCCCATATTTCGAAGTTTGTCCATTTGAGCGCCGGCGCCGTATTAGGCTCTTCTCGCAATCCAAGATGCGTCCTTGATGAATCCAGCTCTCCCCGTATCACCAAGAGGAATACGTATGCTTATACAAAATGGCTGGCTGAAGAGGCTGTCCGAGCCGGCGCCCGCGCGGGATTAAACGCGTCCATTGCAAATATCTCCACGGTTTATGGGCCCGGCGACAAGAAAATGAATTCGGGGTCGATCATTAGAATAATCTATAACGGGAAGATGAAACTGGCTCCTCCCGGCGGGACGAGCTACGTATCCGTGGACGACCTGGTCGAGGGGCTTCTCCTCCTTTCCGAAAAAGGGAAGCCTGGGGAGCGCTACATATTTAGCGCGGAGAACTTGACCTATCGGGAATTGGTCGCGAGAATTGCCAAAGCCTTGAACGTCAGGGCGCCAAAGCTGATCCTTCCCCACCAACTTTATTATCCTGCGATCCTGCTGGCGGAGGCGATGGAAATCATGGCCGTGCTGCGGCCGAAAAGGAATCTTTTCCTTAGTGGCCAGATCCTTAAGGAGAGCTTCAGATATAAGTATTTCTCTTCACGCAAGGCCGAAAAAGAATTGGGTTGGCGCCCTGAGCAAACCTTTGAAGAGGCGATAACGTCGGCCTTTGAATATTATCGCAACCACGGGATGATCTAATTGGAAACTCGAAATGTCGCAAATCAGGTGAAGGCAGCGAACAGGAACTTCTATGATATCGTGGGCCCAAATTATGAAGGGATAGACGGCCGGCGAACGCCACGCATGTCCGCCTTTTTATCTGAACAGATAAGGAGAATCGCTCAAGACCTGCCTAGGGAAGCGTTCTTGGACCTTGGGTGTGGAAACGGATTCCTCTCGAAGGTGGCACTGAAACATTTTAGGAAAGGTCTCGCGGTCGATATTTCGCTGAACGTCCTAAGGGAGCTTGAGGCAAAAGGCCTGTATAGGGCTGTCGCAGAAGCTGATCTCCTCCCGTTGAAACCGGAAACTCTGGATATGGTCATGGCCGTCGCCGTTCTCCACCATTGCTATTCTTTCGAAAGGATGTTCAGGGAAATCCATCGAGCCCTGTGCCCCGGAGGGGTGTTTTTTTCGGACCATGATCTTGACTCCAGTTTCTTTCGTAGGCATGCATTTCTTATTCGCCTTTATCGCCGGGTGAAGAATGACCGGCTTAGATATTCATCACGATTCCCGAGAATCACAAAGGATTTGTTTGCGCTTACCGAATATCATGAAAACGGGATCGATACGAATGTTGTTCAAAAATCTCTTTTTGAAGTGGGCTTTCGAGATATCAAATTGGAATTCCATTGGTATGGGATGAGTTCATGGAGTGATAGAATATTCGGGCAACGAACCTATGATAAGGGCCACGCTCCGTTGGTAAGGATCATTGCAAGAAAATGAAAAAGCGTGTAAAAGTCCTGCTTTTATCTCCCCCCTACCTTCCCAGGTACATGCGCAATGCCAGGTGCGACTTCATATCTCTTTCGGCGACCCAATGGTACCCGATCTGGCTCGGATACTGTGGAGCGCTGCTCGAAAAGCACGGTTATGAAGTAGCTTTGATTGATTCTCCGTCGTATGGTCTCTCCAAAGCCGAAACCGAATTACAGTTCAATAACTTTAAGCCCAATCTGTTGGTTGTCTATACCGGACATAAAAGCGAAAAGAGCGATATTGAATATATCGACCGAATATTGGACGAATATGATTGCCCGGCGGTCTTAGTGGGCCCCTATTTCTCAATAGACCCTGCACGCATATTAGGTCAGAGTCGAAGAGTTAAGTATGGAGTATCGGGAGAATTCGAATATCCTGTGCTGGAGCTATTGTCAGGAAAGGATCCCCGTGAGATTCGCAACCTGCTCATTCGGGAAAAGGACGAAATCAAGACGAATCCCTCGCGAGTCAATCTGACACGCAGTGAACTTGATGGGATCCCTTTCGTTAGTGATTTCTTTAACAGGCACCTGGATCTTCGACATTACCGGGTCCCTTCGGAATTACACCCGTTCCTGGACATCATGAGCGGCCGAGGCTGTTCATGGGGGCTGTGCACATATTGTCTTTGGGTTCACAGTTTCATAAAAGGGAGAACTTATAACACGAGGTCCCTGGAGAACGTCACCGATGAGTTCAAGTATATAGAAAAAAGCGTCCCGTCGGTCCGTTCGGTCATGATCCAGGATGATACGTTTCCTGAGGATCGGGCGATCGCGTTTTCTGAAGCCAAGATTAGGGCGGACATCAAGCTTCCTTGGTCATGTTATGCGCGAGGGGAGTTGGGCCGGGAGGCCCTGCGGATCATGAAGAGGGCGAATTGTCGGAACCTTCATGTGGGATTCGAGTCGGGAGATCGGCGGATCTTGAAGGACGTGCGGAAGGGTCTGACAAGAGAGAGAATGACGCAGTTCATGCGGGACGCCAAAGAGGCCGGGCTTCGTGTCCATGGGGATTTTGCCATCGGCTTCCCGGGGGAGACCAAAGAAACCGCGGCGCGGACGATCGCATGGGCATGCAAGCTTCGACCTCGTACGGCGCAATTCCAATTGATGATACCGTTTCCGGGGACCCCTTTCTATGAAGAATTGGAAAAGAACGGCTGGATGATCAACGGGGCGCCGGATTATCCTCATCTATCTCAACGGGACATGGAGAGGATAGCCAAAAGAGCATATCGCCGTTATTATTTGAGCTTGCCGTTTTTGGGGCAAGTCCTGCGGCATCCATATGAACTGTTCTTTAGCCGGCTAAGAACCTACTGGGAAGCTGCGGGGGCGGTCCTTTGGAAGAAATGGAACATTAGAGGATGATGGGGATCGTCGTTCTTTTGATCATCACGCTTTGCCCCCTATATTTTTCATTCCTTCTAGTTAACCGGCTCGGTTATCAAACCCCTTTCTCCGTGCGGCTTTCGGCAACCGGACTGATGGCATCAGGCTTAGTCGTTCTGATGTTCTTGATCACAGCCGGTCTTAAAGCGTATAGCTGGTGGACCGTGACTTTATTGTGTTTAACCCTTGTTATCACGGCACATGTGAAATGGGGAAAACATAACAACCTAACGAAGGCTTTCGACGCGTTCAAGAATAATTGGCTCAGCTTATCCGATCGAAAGATCCGAGCCATAATCATTCTTTTGATCGGTCTTGTCATTTTCTCTGTGGGGAGGGGTTTGTTGATGCCTCCCCTTGCGTGGGATTCCCTGACCTATCATCTCGTATTTGCCGGCACTTGGATACAGGAACATGCGCTCGTAACATTCTCTTTTCCTGATGGAATGGACGGATACAGCCACTTTCCTATAAACGGGGAGATTCTGACCTCCTGGGTCATGCTTCCGTTCCATAGTGATCTCCTGGCCAACGTGATCAGTTTCCCTTTTCTTTTTCTTGGGGGTTTGGCGCTTTATGCGCTGGGAAGAGAGTTTCGATTAAGCCGGGAGGGTTCTCTTCTTCTGGCGGCGTCGGTATGTCTGTCGCCCATGAATTATGCCTATGTCACGACAGCTTATGTGGACCTGCAGGTGTTCGCGGAGATACTCTGTGCCGTATTGTTCTTTTTCCGGTTCAGTCGTAAGGGATCCCCCCTGGATGCGTTTTTTATGTTATTGTCGATCAGCCTAGCCATCGGGACGAAATTCACGGCTATCGTCTTTGCGGCCTTAATAGGTTTTTCCGCCTTCATCCAGGTGCTCCTTATGCCATGGATGAAAAGAATCAAGTATGGAATGAAGGCCACAGTCATTGCTTTTCTTTTGCTGGCTCCGATTGGTGGCTATCAATACATTAAGAATATTCTGGAGACTAGGAACCCTCTTTACCCATATAGCGTTTCCGTGAATGGCCATGAGATATTCAAAGGATCTCAATATATAGACAAAGTCGCTGAAAGAGGCCTGGGAGATAGAAGGTTAGACTTACGAAACATAGCCTTCTTGTTCCAATATGGGCCTGCATACTATCCTCGGACAGCAGGACCAAAATTCCTTTTCTTTGCGATGTTCGCGCCTTTGTTGATCAGATTCTGGAGGCCTTCCCGCATCAGGACGCGAGAAGTGTTATTGACAGGGGTCTGGCTTCTGCCCATTTTGTTTTACTATTTGGATGGTTCAGCTAACTCCGTTATTGCGAGGAGGTATTGGCCTGCAGATTCCCCCAGGTTCATAGCTGCTCCGCTGGCAATAATGGCCCTGTCGGCGTTCCTCGTTATCTCCAGGCTTCGTATAAAGCAAAGATTGGTAAATTGGGTCATAGGGCTCTTTTTGATCGGGGACGTATTGGTTGTGAATTATAGCCTCCTTCACCCGGTCGAGGACGTTATTGTTATCTTCGGCACGGCGGCAGTATGCGGCTTGATCATTTGGCTGATTCACTTTTGGCGAATAAATAATCATCTTTTGAAGAGTGCCACTCTCCTCATAGCTCTGCTTTTGTTTACATTCTCGTTGCTCCCTTCGCTAATAAGCGTCAGGAATGCCCGACGATGGGAGTATTATGATGAATATATCGATCTTCATGCTTTGCCAAAGAATTTTGTCGAAGGCTGGAGATGGTGTGATAACCCATTGAAACCTCAGACCATAGCTTTGACAGTCGGGTGGAAGAACCCGGGCCACAATTGGTTCATTTACCCTTTGATGGGTCGTAATCTCCAAAATAGGGTCGTTTACTCTTCCGTCAATAGAAATGGGGTCGTTCCGACCCACCTCGATAGAGGCCTCCTACGAGAAAAGTATGATCATGATGTTTGGCAAAAGAACATTGAGCAGCAAAAGGTAGACGTCCTTTTCATTCAGGAGCCGTGGCCAATAGAAAGCCAATGGACTGACAAAGCCCCCCATTTCTTCAAGTATGAATATGGGCGTTTGGATTTTAAGATATATCGATGTCTACATAATGATCGAGTGAATAAATATGAGTGATCTTTCAAAGCGGCGTATCTTGGTGGATCGATGTCTATCCGACATATGCCAAGACCAACGAGGTCCTGGGCCCGAGCGACAAGCTCTACCTCGTCCACATGAGAAATCTGGGCTATTACCTGGACCGGAGGTGGGAGGCGGACTTTGTTTTCGAGCGATACACGCTCGAAAAGGTCCTTGCCGGCGCGTCGTCGGCGGGGGACCTCACCGCGTTCTTCCGGGGGCGCGGCGTGACCCACCTGATGGTTAATACAGCTCCGCTTCGCGCCCGCGTGGGCGGCTTGGAGGCGGCGGAGCGTGCCCTGTTCGACGAATTCCTCGCATCGCACACCGACCCGGTGACGATATCGGGCGACTACGGGATCTACCGCTTGAAAAAACCGGCTTCGAACGAATGAGATTATGTATTGTAATTTATAGATATCTAAATTATCGTGAATAACATGGCCGCACGGTTCTTGGAAGGGGAGTAATGCGCGCGTCGTTCCTGCTCCTCTTTTACGCCCTCATCGTCATCCTCGTCGGGCCCGTCCTCCTCGTCTGCTGGGTCCTGGGGCTCCGGGAGCCTCTCATGGCTATCGGCAGGTGGGCCATGCGCGTCGGGCGGCGCGTTCTCGGCATCGACGTCGAGGTCGGCGGCCTCGAGCGATTCGACCATAAGGCCTCTTATGTCTTCATGCCCAACCACCTGAGCTTCCTCGACGGGCCGGTGATGGTCATGGTCATCCCGCAGTCCGTGCGGGTGATCGTGAAGAAGAATGTCTTCGGCATCCCCATCCTCGGCTGGGCCATGCGCTACGTGGGGTGCGTGCCGGTGGATAGAAGGGCCGGGGGCGGGGGAATCAAGAGCATCGAGAAGGCGTCCCGCCTGATGCGGGAGAGGGGGTACTCGTTCCTGATATTCCCGGAGGGGACGCGGAGCCTCGACGGGAAGCTCCAGAGGTTCCGCAGGGGCGGGTTCTTCCTGGCGATCGCGGGGGGGGCGCCCATCGTCCCGGTGACCATCGGGGGGACGTTCGAGTTGATGCCGAAGGGACAGTTCGGGGCGAAGCGGGGGACGGTCAGCGTCGTATTCCATCCGCCTGTCCCCGTCGACGGAGATTCGGAAGGGAACGTGGCGGAGCTCGTCGAGAGGGTGAGGGCTTCCGTGAGTTCCGGGCTATGAACGGGGACGATATGTCGGCCGTTAAATTATTTTCAAACGGAGGATGGTTATTTCACCACCACCTCATATTGCATATTCCAATCCCATTGATCGAAATATAGGTTCCCGCCTTCCCATTCGACTTCGCCG
>Ga0315288_10009836_pt1 | contig 12038 bp, 4 predicted proteins | sample YL17G11_20_MG_FD_203454 | JGI IMG/M metagenome (GOLD analysis project Ga0315288, IMG submission 203454) | Sediment microbial communities from Yellowstone Lake, YNP, Wyoming, USA - YL17G11_20 | ecosystem: Environmental > Aquatic > Freshwater > Lake > Sediment | place: USA: Wyoming | collected...
GAAAGCAGAGGAGGAAACGCGCCGCAGAGCAGAGGAAAAAGCGCGGCAGAGAGCGAAAGAGGATGAAGAAAGAAGGCAAATACCACTCGACCATAGGCCGCCAAGAAGGCAGCCGAGACTACAAGAGCCCTCTGAGAAACGGCCACCGCAAGAAACCAAGCCCCGCCACTTGAAGCCCGAAATCGTTTGTTGGAATAGAGAACGGCAATGGATACCAGCGGGAGAGGTACCAGAGGAGCTCCTTGAAAACTCCGGTTTGGCGGTCCTTCAAAATGAATCACCCCTCCTACAAGACGAATCAAGAGAAGCCTGCTGGCGTCTGGAACAGACTTTTGGCGAAGTGGTACTCCGGTGGAACGAAGGCGAGGATGTCCAAGAGACCAAGGTCGCACTTGGTCAGGAGGGTTACTTTCTGTTCAAACTGAGCAGCCAAAACCAGGGGCGCCGCGTCAAATCCCCATCATTTGGGTCCTACTTGGTGATGGTTCCGCACAACTGGGAGCGCGATGATGCCTTGTCGGGACCTCCACCAGTGGCGCCGGAGCCTGTGTCCCTCACTGGATACCAGGCCCACTTCTTCAATCTTGAGAAGGACAGTGATGGGAAGATCGCCTTCCGCACTTCGGGGGACAAGCCAGTTGTAATCCAGTCGAAGGCACCACGGTTCGAACTGGTGGGGATTCGACTGAATGATGCAAGTGAAAACATGGGGCCTCTGTTCGGTGGGGAACCTCCCCAAATCCGCGCTTTAGACGACCAGGCGTGGAAAGATGTTGGAACAATCGTGGTTGGTGAGGAAGGTAGCGGCAAAGGGAGATGGCGTCAGTCATTCCACCCCACCCAGGAAAAGGTTGAACAAGCTTTGCCCCCCGAAGTTGCAGATAGAAAAGGCGGATGGTACTTTCTCAGATTTTACGACACGAACGATGACCTCGTGGATAGCCTAAACTTTAGACTCGTATGTGCTTTAAGCAAGATCAGGATACTCCAACCATCTCCTTTTCCGTTTGAAGATGGACACGAGTCAACATGTGTCGAGTTCCACCACAAACCGGGTTGTGCCATCCAACCGGCTGACGACCTTGCATGTAGCATCCAGATTGAGAGCAAGGATAACAAAACGATCCTGACCATCCCCCCTGAACCTACCTATGACGAGACTCAATGGCGTGTCGGATCCGAAGGCAAGCCCCAAGTACAAGTCACTATCCTAGTAGAAAGGCTCTGGTGGGCCGTAGGCCAAGAGGACAATCTACCATTCGAATGGGAAGATGAACTTCTTACCATTGCATGTGACGACTTTGCCGCCACATCAAAAAAGGCCTTGTGGCTAAGACTTCCCAAGCGACGCTGGACGGATAGAATCCTTGTGGGATTCGAACGATCGGAAGCTAGACCTTATACCGTGAAAGTTCCGGAGAAAGAAATTGCCATTCCACTCCGTCACTTTGGCGATTGCCAAGAAATGAGAGACCGTGACCAGGATCATTTCCTCACTATTTGGATCGAACGTGATAGTGAACTCGTTGAGGGAGTCGTTGCTATCATCCCTGCATCGCAACGGCCAATACTTTGTGTTGGGTTCGGAAGAAAGAAAACGGCCATAGCCAGAGCTGTACTGCGAGAGGGGGCCGGTGCGATCAAAGTTAACGGACAGCCCGTAGACGACCACTTTGAGGCAGCTCCGCCCAAGGCCAAACAATTTTTGAGGCGGCTCCTCCAATTGGAGCAAGTCAGGGAGGTATTATCACAAACAGAAGTGTTCATCGCAGTGACGGGGAGTAACCCAGGCACAGTGCAGCAAGTGAAGGCATCGGCGCACGCCCTGGCGCGTGCTCTGATGAAGTACGACTCAAAGCTGAAACCATTACTGAAGCAAGCAGGGTTCGGGGGTGCCAAAGTGACAAAGGTACCTGGTGTGCAACGAGAGGGGGTAACTCGATGAATCCAATAGAACTGGCGCAAGAGATTGAAGCAAGATACCAACGTTACCTGAAGACCACCTTTTACTTCAGGAATCCGGATCTTCGAGCCTCTTTCGAAGAGGCCCTGAAATCGGGACATCTGAGCAAGGGGCCGTATCTTGAAGCCACACCGGTGTTCAAGCGGGGCCAAATGCCACGCACTTTGTTCCAAAGCCTCCTCGGATTCCAACCTGACGAAGGATTCCTAGAAGCAGCGCACGGTGATAGACCTCTCTACAAGCACCAAGAAGAAGCAATCCGGCGAGTATTTCAGGGGCATAATGTGGTGGTCGCCACCGGAACAGGTAGTGGCAAAACTGAGGCTTTTCTCTACCCAATTCTGCTTCATCTTTATCAAGAATTCAAGGCAGGAAAACTATATCCTGGCGTTAGGGCGCTAATCCTCTACCCGATGAATGCTCTGGCAAACGACCAACGCGAACGCCTTGGTGAAATCTGCAAACGGCTTGAAGAAGGGAATGCACCTTTTCGGTTCACTTTCGGGCAGTACATCGGAGAAACGCCGGAGGATGAAAACGACTCGCGACGCCACGCTGGCGACCACATGGCGGATCGGTTGCCAGGGGAGTTGGTATTGCGCTCCGAAATGCGAAGTACACCACCCCACATCCTCCTTACCAACTACTCGATGCTTGAGTATCTGTTGCTCCGACCCGACGACAGCCCCCTCTTTGACAACGGGCACGCCCGGTGGTGGACGTTTCTCGTGCTGGACGAGGCCCACCAATATCGAGGTTCTCGCGGCATTGAGATGGCGCTGCTTCTGCGGCGTCTCAAGCGAAGGTTGAGAGAAGGCGGTCGGTTAGACCCTTTCCGATGCATTGCCACAAGCGCCACGTTGGTTGGCGGAGAAGGGGACAGAGCAGCGGTAGCAAAGTTCGCTTCTGACCTGTTTGGTGAAGAATTCCGTGAGGAGGAAGTGATTCTAGGGGAGACTGAACCAATCCCCGAACCGGGCCCAGAAAGCTTTTCCCCAGATGAATATCGGGTTCTTGGAGAGGTCCTTCATGGGAAAAGCACAGAAGCCAGAAGCCGTGTTGCTGAACTGGCGCTCAAACTCGGTGTGCCGCTTCCAGGCAACGAAGATCTGCCGAAGACTGTCAGCAGGCTCCTTCAGCGTGACAGCCGCGCAGCGGCCCTCCGCCTCCTCATCACAGGTAACCCTGCCGAAGTTTGGAAAATTGCTACTCAAGTCTTTGATGACCTACCAGATGAGAAACGGGTGTTTGTGCTGTCCGAGTTGGTTGAGCTTCTTTTGCAGGCGAAGGACTCTGTCTCCAACGCGCCTCTCTTGTCTGCACGTTACCATCTCTTCCTCAGATCACTCGAAGGTGCCTTTGTCTCTTACTGGCCGCAGAAGAAGGTCTTTCTCGAGCGCAAGGTGGGGGATGGGGAGAGCACGGCCTTTGAAATTGCGCTGTGTCGAGAATGCGGTCAGCATTATTTTGTAGGTCCAAAAGATTTCAAAGGCGGTAAATTGGTGGAAGCGATTCGCGATCCGAGTCATCTTAATTTCGGAGCCACCTTCTTTCGGCCTATTGAGAACGACGGGGATGAAGGCGAAGAAGACGAGAGCAGCGAGGTGGGTGACACACAGGTATTTCAACTTTGCGTCCGATGCGGCGAGATGGGGCGAGGTAAGCCAAAATGTGGGCACGAAGACTTAATTCGAGTAGTCAAAGAGAATCCCCCAGTGGATGAAGATAAGGCAGACCAAATGGCGAAATGCGGTGCCTGCGGGTACAGCGCTGCTGGTCGCGATCCGGTGCGGGAGGTGGTCCATGGCACCGACGGTCCGAACGCTGTCATCGCCACAACTCTCTATCAAAACCTTCCAGAGAAGCGAAAGAAGGTGCTTGCCTTTGCCGACGGACGGCAGGAAGCTGCATTCTTTGCTTGGTATCTCGAAGACTCGTACAAAGATATTTTAAGCCGCAACTCGGTCCTGAAGGTCGTCCAAAGACTGAACCCTCATACACCAGAAGGTTTGTCCTTGCGGGAACTGGCAACAGGCCTACGCGCCCTTTTCCGCGAGAGAAAGATCTTCCCGCCGGCTACAGGTGACCTGGAGTTGCGTCATGAGGCATGGCTTAGACTCTATCGCGAGTTCCTCACTGATGAGCCGAGGATTTCTCTTGAAGGGGTTGGCCTCGTTCGCTGGTCTGTCAAATGGCCAGATTGGTTCAAGGTTCCAGAAGTCCTCAGGAATCCCCCTTGGTCGCTCACCGAACAAAAGGTACGTGACTTGGTATCTATTCTCCTGGATTCCATGAGGGCCGACAGAGCTGTTGAACTTCGAACCGAGAACAATGTCTCGCTGAATTGGAGTGACCTTGGCCTGCAGGCATCACAAATGCGCGTCCGGATCGGCCCTCCTCGGCGACCGAAGGGCGCTAAGAACTGGCCTGTCCAAAGCTGGGATGGTAAGACAGGGAAGCGGGCCCGGTTCCTGGCCAAACTTCTTATGAGGATGAGGAATGATCTTTCAGAGCAAGAGGCCGTTGAGCAGGCGGTGCCTGTCTTGAGAGCCGTGTGGGAGACCCTCAGACAATCTGATGAAAATGCTCCTTCATCCCATGACTGTATGCTCATCTGTGTGGACAACGAGCGGAGGCTGAATCCTGAATGGTGGAGACTCCGTCTCATCACGAATGACGATACGATCTTCCAGTGTGACACCTGTGACCGCCTCCAGGCAGTCTCCGTTCGCGCTGTCTGTCCAAGGCATCGTTGCCCAGGCACCCTCAAGGAAGTACACTGGCAAAATTTGGAGTCCAACCACTATCGCCTCCTCTACGAGGAGGATTTGCCGGGTTCTCTGCGTGTGGAAGAGCACACGGCGCAACTTGATCATGAGAAGGCGCGAGAGTTTCAAAGGGAGTTCAAGAGCGGTAGGATTCATGTCCTGAGTTGCTCCACGACCTTTGAATTAGGCGTAGATCTGGGTGACCTCGACACCATCTTCCTGCGCAATGTCCCCCCGGAAGCATTCAACTACGCTCAGCGTGTTGGTCGGGCCGGGCGCCGAAGCGGATACCCCGGATTTGCTATTACCTATTGTCGCCGTGGACCTCACGACCTCTACCACTTCTCCGAACCTCAGCGGATGCTCAGCGGTAGAGTTCGGCCCCCCACCCTAAGCCTGCAAAACGAGAAGATCATCACCCGCCACATTGCGGCAACGGCACTGTCGCACTTCTTCCGAACTTTTCCGAATAGGTTCAAAACGGTGGAGAAGCTATCCAGAGACTTGGAGCATCCGTCTGGCGTTACCGATTTTCAAGCTCTTCTCCACGAGCATCGGGCTGAACTGGGAGAATCCCTGCGCGCCATTGTTCCATCCGATATGATCACTCGGATCGGTCTTGCGGATGGGAGCTGGATCGCAAAGGTTACAGGGGACGACAGCCGGTTTTCTCTAGCCGAAGCAGAGGTCTCAAGTGACTACCGGACTGTCAAGGATCTTGAGGTGACGGCTGCCGGCAAAGGGGACTATGACACTGCCAAGTGGGCCAAGGCACGAGCGAAGACAATTGCTGAGGAGGACGTTCTCTCATTCCTCTCCCGCAAGGCCGTTATCCCGAAGTATGGCTTCCCGGTGGACGTGGTAGAACTTGATACCCAGAGAACGCAACAAAACCAAGAAGCGTTTGAAGTCCTGCTCCAAAGAGACCTCAGTATTGCAATTTCTGAGTTTGCCCCCACAAGCAAGTTAGTCGCAAACAAGAAGGTATGGACTTCTTACGGACTCAAACGAGTGGCCGAGAAGGAGTGGCCACGGAAGTTCTACAAAAGATGTGCTCGGCATAACGTCTTTTATCAGTGGGAACGAGGGCAACCCGAACCAACCACTCCATGTGGTGATCGGTTGATGGTATCCGAGTATGTTATTCCTCGTTTTGGGTTCTTGACTGATCGCGATAAGCCAAAGGATCCCACGTCTCGGACCGTAAGAGTATTCACAACGCGTCCCTATTTTGCAGGTTCGCTTGGCCCTGATCCTGGCACCGTCACTATGCCTTTGAACTCCCCGTTGATCACTATGAAAAAAGCATCTCCAGGCTTGATGGCTGTGTTGTGCGAAGGCCGACGTGGAGAGGGATTTCATATCTGTGGGGGATGTGGTGCAGGATTCAGGGAACGCAAAAAGACTCATAAGACCCCTTATGGTCAGGATTGCCATGGGACGCTTGAACAGGTCTCTCTCGGGCATGAGTTTGTTACCGATGTGCTGCAACTCCAGTTTCATCCCAAACCAGAGGGAGAGATAGAGCCCGTTTGGTTTGCATACTCGCTTGCCTACGCTGTGGTCGAGGGGGCCGCGGAGGTCTTAGAGGTGCCCTCAACTGACCTGAGCGCGACGGTAGCCCATAGTGAGCAATACCCTGTGCCTCCAATCATCCTCTACGACAATGTGCCAGGAGGTGCGGGTCTTGTCGCTCGGCTCCAGGGAGAGGAAGTGCTTAAGGATTGCTTAGAGGCTGTGCAGAAAAGAGTCGGCGGTAACTGTGGCTGCGACGAGTCCACAAGTTGTTACGGATGCTTGAGAAGCTACAGAAACCAATTCGCCCATCAATACCTCCAACGTGGACCAGTGAAACGCTATCTGGAAGCGGTACTCTCGGAATGGGAATGACTCGACGTATCATAATTTGAACGCTGCCGCATCGCCTAACAAAGCATTTACGCCCCATGACCCTCTCCCCATTGTCTGGACAGTTGAGAGGCCTTCTGAAGGTGCATTGAAGACCTGCCTGTCGTGACCATTTTAATCATTTTGATGCCCAAAAGTTATTTTCCCCGGAGCGGCAGAAAATCGGCCTCACCAGAAGCCCTGGAAGCGACGATCTCGAGCCGGTCCATATTAGTCCCCGGTTTCTGAGGCCGCCGCCATAGCCGAACGCTTGAAGGACTGACGTCAGGCAGCTTTTCACGAAGATTGACATCGCCGCACGGTCGGCGATATAGTTCCGGTATGGTTAGGAGGGGTAGATTCATTGTCCGGAACGGAAATTCAGCGCGTCACGGAAAAAGGAAACTATAATCTAAAGGGAGAGGATGAACTGATCCTTAGAGCCCTATAATCGGCCGCTATGACATAGGCTGCAAATCAGGTTCAAGTATGACCACAATGAGTTCTTATTCAGAGTACCTGGTAAAAATTAGAAAAAAACTGCATGAAGGAGTTGCGACAGAACATTCCTATCGCCCTGCCCTCCAGGACTTGCTAGAAGCCTTAGGCGATGGGATCTCTGCCACGAATGAACCCAAGCGGATTGCGTGTGGAGCTCCGGATTTCAAGATAACCCGGAAGACAATACCTTTAGGCTATATCGAGACAAAAGATATCGGGACAGACCTGGATGAGATGGAGCATGGAAAGGGACCGCACGGTGAGCAATTCATTCGCTATCGCGACGGTTTGCCAAATTGGCTTCTTACTGATTACCTCGAATTCCGCTGGTTCGTGAACGGAAAAAAGCGTCTTACGACTCGCTTCGCCGAGCTCGATGGCAAAGGCAAGATCGCTCCGACGAAAGACGGTGAGCAAAAACTATCTCAACTCTTTCAAGCGTTCTTAAGCGAACCCGCATTAACTGTTGCCACCGCCAAGGATCTCGCCACCAGCATGGCGCATATGACACGCATCGTCCGCGCTCAAATCGTCGAATCATTCAAAATGGAAACTGAGGAGGCAGAACTCCATCTTGGCGGACCCTGGCTACACAATTGGCTCACCGCATTCCGCGAAACGCTCATCCCCGACCTCGATGAGAAGCAATTCGCCGACATGTTTGCACAAACGCTTGCCTACGGTCTTTTTGCCGCACGCATCCACACACCCCCCAACAAGGCGTTCACTCGCGAAATGGCTGCGTATAACTTACCGAAGACCAATCCGTTTCTGCGCAAACTCTTTGCCGAGATCGCTGGCATTAACATGCCTGACTCCATCGCCTGGGCCGTGGACGACATCGTCGAACTGCTCAAGCACGCCGACATGTTCGAAATTCTTAAAGATTTCGGCAAAGGCAAGGGCAAGGAAGACTCCGTCGTCCATTTCTATGAAACCTTCCTGGCTGCCTATGACCCGAAGATGCGCGAATTGCGCGGCGTCTATTACACGCCCGAGCCTGTCGTTAGTTATATTGTCCGCTCTATTGACCACCTGTTGAAAACCCGATTCAAACGTCCCAAAGGCCTGGGCGACGAAAACACCCTCATTCTTGATCCAGCCACCGGCACTGCCACGTTCCTCTATTCCGTTATTGATCAAATTCACCAGAAGTTCGCCAAACAAGCCGGCGCCTGGGACGATTACGTCGCCAAGCATCTGCTCAACCGTATCTTCGGTTTCGAATTGCTTATGGCCCCATATGCCGTCGCTCATCTCAAGCTCGGCATGCAGTTGCAGGATACCGGTTACAAGTTCGAATCTGACCAACGCCTCGGTATCTACCTCACTAACACTCTCGAAGAAGCCGCCAAGAAAAGCGAGCAACTTTTCACAAGCTGGGTTGCTGAAGAAGCCAACGCCGCCGCGAAGATCAAACGAGATGAGCCTATTCTTGTAGTGCTGGGCAATCCGCCATACTCTGGCCACTCCGCCAACCGCAGCCGTGATGAAAAAGGAGAATTAACCTTCATCGGCAAGCTCATCGAAGACTATAAATTTGTAGACGGAAAACCCCTCGGCGAGCGAAATCCCAAGTGGCTGCAAAACGACTACGTTAAATTCATCCGGTTCGCTCAGTGGCGTATAAGCAAGACAGGCGAAGGCGCTGTCGGCTTGATCACCAGCAACAGCTATCTGGACAGCCCGACCTTTCGAGGGATGCGCCAGAATCTTATGAAGACCTTCAATGAGATTTTTGTCCTCGACTTGCACGGGAACGCAAAGAAGAAAGAGCGGACGCCTAACGGCAGCGATGACAAAAACGTTTTTGACATCACAGAGGGAGTCGCCATCTTGCTGTGCGTTAAACAGAAGAACAACGAAAAGCCTACATTAGTATATCACGCCGACTTCTGGGGAACGCGCAAAGTAAAGTATGAAGGCCTCGCCGAAACCGACGTAGGCAAAATGGACTGGAAGGAGCTGAAACCATCTGCGCCCTTTCACCTCTTGGTTCCGCAGGATACGGTTTTACGAGACGAGTACGAACAAGCGTGGAAGATAACCGAGATTATACCTGTCAACGTTCTTGGGTTTCAGACACATCGTGACCACTTCGCTATTGACTTTGATGAGGATGTAATACGGAAACGTATCAGCGACTTACGTAACTCAATCCAAACTGACGACGAATTATGCAATGTTTTCAAGCTCAGAGAGAACCCGAACTGGAAATTATCTTTCGCCCGCCAACAGCTAAGACGTGATATGGATTGGCAGAAGAATTTTATTCGTTGTTTGTACCGTCCACTGGACTGGCGCGCATGCTATTTCAGCAGTATCATCATGGACCGCCCTCGTCGCGAATTGCTGGATCACGTTGTTTGGCGAGAGAACATTTGCTTGCTTTTGCCAAGGCAAATTGGTGTGCTCGGATGGCGTCATATTTTTGTTTCAAAAGAAGTCGCTGAGAGCTGCGTCGTTTCGACGAAGACCAGAGAAGGGAATTATAATTTCCCGCTTTTCCTTTATCCTGCCGCCGAAGGAGAATCAGGCCCGCAGTCCAACCGCCGCCCGAACCTCAGCCCCACGTTTCTTAAGGTGCTGGCGGAGAAGCTGAAGCTTCCGCAGGAAGGGCCGCACGATTTGCCAAAAGACATCACGCCCGAAGATATTTTCCATTACACATACGCAGTGTTTCATTCCCCGACGTATCGGATACGATACGCCGAATTCCTCAAAATTGATTTTCCGCGACTGCCGCTGACGAGCAACCTCAAATTGTTCCGCGCTCTCGCCGCAAAAGGCGCCGAACTGGTCGCGCTCCACCTCCTGGAAGCACCTGAAATTCACAATCCAATTACTGGTTTTTCTGAAAAAGGTGACAACGTCGTAGATAAAATTCAATATTCTGACAAGAATAGGCGAGTCTGGATTAATAAAGCTCAATACTTCTCTGAAGTGTCTAAAGTGATTTGGGAATTTCATATCGGGGGGCATCAGGTTTGCGAGAAATGGCTGAAAGACCGCAAGGGCCGAAAGCTTTCTTGTGATGACATCCAGCAATACCAGCAGATAATCGTTGCCTTGAACGAGACCATTAGAATCATGTCCAAGATAGATTCAATAATCCCCTCATGGCCAATAAAATAGAGGAAAGGTACTTGATATAACATGGCCCTCTTCGCATCGTTCACTGGCTTACCGTGCCCGGAGTGTGGCCTGCCCATTTATGGTCTCCGGGATCTACTATGACAAGAACGAACCTGTGCTGGGCGTCACGACCTGCGAGTACTGCCAGGCCGAGCTACAGGTCTCCAAGGACCCGGCGACCGGGAAGACCAGGGCGGAGAGGGTGAAGAAGAATTAAGGAGGCAAATAGAATGTACAAATTTCTCATATTCCTAGATAAACTTAATCCTCTGATCCTGCTCTTAACGCTGCTTGCGATTATTTGGTATGCCTGGCAAACCAGGGGAATGAAAAAGCAGATGATCAAACAAAAAGAATTGTCAATGCGACCTTTTATTGTCTTAGCGCACGATGGTGATCGTTATATTCTCAAGAATATTGGTTATGGGCCTGCGATAAATATAAAAATGGATAATATTGCTATAGCTGAAATAGATGAAAAGCTCACAATTATATATTCATTTAAAAACTTTGATATTATAACTGCCGGCGAAACCGCAGCCTTGATCATCTGTTACGAAAATGGAAATCCGGCCATCGATCTTGACCAGGCTGTAATTATGCCCCGGACTGCTGGCAGATCATTTGATTTTAAGATTATATATCACAACCTCGAGAATAAAGCATATTCAACATCAGGAAAACTAGGAAAGGGCGGGGTTGCTCAGCAGAAGCCAGACCAGACCATTTGAAATGAGGCCGGGGGCCGGTCGGCCCCCTCAGCGTGACGCTCGCGAGGAGCGATGATCGGCCTCATAGAGATAGACGATAGGAGCAGCTATTCTTCTCAAAAAGGGGATGATTGCGATGGGGAGATTAATCACTTATAAAGACGATTCATCACATTGTTTTTGCCAAATAAAGTTTGAAAACAAAGAGCGCATATTAATATCTATGGCTTCGCGTCCTAATCCAAGTGTAAAAATCCTAAAGCTACTTCTTGGGTTTATCCCAATAAAGACGATATGGGCATTCGACAGTATCATGGCAGGAGGAATAGAGCCCTATACAAAGAAATTGCTGGACTTGTTTTATGAGGAAGAGCAGGGATCAGATATTCGTCCGCTAGGCGCAATTAAAGAAAAGTTGATCAAATGCCATTCTATAAGTGAGGCAAAGGCTTTACTGACCATGCCGGAAAAGAAAGCAGTCTTGAAGCACGATCCAGATAAGAGCGTGGTCTATCAGTTTGCAGATGTGCTTGAAAGGGCAAAGGATTATCCAATTGCATTCCCCGAATCTCTTCTCCCTTGTGATAAAGAGGTCCTTAAAGCTGAGTTTAAAAAAGAGTTATTGCGAGTCATTCACGATGATGTTTGGGCTCAGCTATTAAAAACTTCTTATGGAGAGATAGCCTATTTTATTCCTGACAATGAAGCGATTGCGGCTAATTCCACTTTTACGACCAACTTAACCAAAAACCCGAGAGATGAAGCAAAGGGCCTTCTTGGTCTCTCCGAGGACGAGCTGGAGGCCCTTCCTATTTTTTTAAAAGCTGCGCTCACAAAAAAGGCATTGCTTCTGGGAGTCGAAATAGGGGAGTTTTTTAAGAAAGCAAAAGAGCATGTAAATTCATCGCCCGGGTGACCTCCCTCCCCGACAAGGGCCAAGTGGCTGTGATTGACATCGCCGCGCGGCCGGAAGTATATTACCAGCGTGGTTAAGAGGGGGGATTCATTCGGGCCGGGCTTCCCGCGCCGCGTCAGCTGATCCTGGACAAGGGGAAGGACTTGAATGAATATAAT